>Ga0079305_1001981_pt1 | contig 21070 bp, 18 predicted proteins | sample LMS_cellobiose_e_FD_79183 | JGI IMG/M metagenome (GOLD analysis project Ga0079305, IMG submission 79183) | Rumen-fistulated moose microbial communities from Alaska, USA - LMS_cellobiose_enrichment | ecosystem: Host-associated > Mammals > Digestive system > Stomach > Rumen fluid ... | reverse complement strand
TTCGCCGCCGCCACAGGCCTTTTTTCTGTGCACATTGTCACCACGTACGGTGATTTTTCCAGCCTGGCACAGGCCAGAAGATTATAGTCGAAAATATTTTTTGTGACCAGAGGCTGTCCGGGCTTCCATTGAATGCTGAGCCCATCGAGAAGAACGCTGCCGTTGAGCGCGTGGGCCAGGGCAACGGCAAATGCATTCCGCCGCGGAGAGGCAAGCCCCAGGAACAACTCCCAGCCTTCCGACGTCTGCAAACTCATGATTTGTCGGATTGCCTGCTCCTCAGAGAAGAGCAGGCAATCAACCATTGAGATCACAAATACATGAGAGAAGCCCATCCGACGATAAAGCTCGCAGTTGTCATCACTGCCCAGCAGAACCAGATCTGTGAGACTTGTATCCGGAATTTTTTCTTTTAACCCCGCTAGGACATCTGGCGAGGAATCAGAATGCTGCCATAGCAAACAAGCTTTCATGTTTCCTTCTCCACTTGATTCACAATTGACAGCAGCGTTTCCACCTTCTCCGCAGACGTCTCACCGCCAATCAGATTTTTCTGCCTGTCCTGCCGCTGCTGTGCAAGCGAAACAATCGAATAGCTCTCCTTTATCGACGATGCTTCCATCGTACGTGCGAGAGGACGGCAATTCTTTGCCCGCAGGCGCTCACGCAGGGTTGGGATACGCAGGTATGCATGCCTGGCGGTGTCAAATGAGCAGAGAATTGCGCTCTGTACCGACAATGTCACAAACTCATCGCGAAGAATACAGCTGATTTGCCAGCTTTCCTCGGAAAAATGTACGTCATAGACATTATGCAGAAATGTTCTGCCGGTCATCGCCGCAAGAAGCGGCGGGACCAGTCCGCTGTTTCCTACGCTGGCTTGACTGCCGGTAAAGACCGCGTCGAAGTGCTCCCTGCTCAGGTAGTCCGATATTCCTGCCGCGACCGTTTCCGGCGCAAAGTGCAGATCCCGATCCTCGGACAATTGTACCACCTTGTCAACGCCGACAGCATAGAGATGCGATATAAAGGTATCTGCCGCCTCGGGAGCGTTGACTGTGAGCGCTGTAATTTCCACATCTCTCAGTTCGTCCTTGATACACAGTGCCGTTTCCAGCGCAGCTTCATCAAAGCAATTGAAAATATACTTTGTGTAGTCGACCCTGAAGGATGTGTCTGCCGCCGTTTTCCAATCCTCCGGAATTACACTTTCAAGATCATGGACGATCTTGAAGCAGACAAGTATTCTAAGCATGATTGCTCTTTACATGCGGCTGCCCCAGCCGTACAACACGGCCTTGAAAGCCATCAGCCTTTCTTTCTGTATGTTGCGATCGTATCAATACCGATTGCGGCCAGGATGACCAGGCCAACGACTGCAGACTGCCACAGGGTGTTGATGCGGAGCATGGCAAGACCATTGATAACGATGATCATCAGGATTGCGCCAAGATAGGCGCCGCCCATTTTTGCTTTGCCGCCCGTCATGGAGGTACCGCCCAAAACAGTTGCGGCGATGACATCGACCTCGTGTCCAGCATAGCTTCCAGGTACCGCCGCCTCCATCTTGGAGGTGATGATAATCGCAGCCACAGCGCTCAACACTCCCGTGATGGTGTAGGTAAGCGTAGTAACCAGGTCAACATTGATACCGGACAGGCGGGCCGCGCTGTTGTTCGAGCCGATTGCAATCACATGTCGGCCAAAGCTGGTTTTGTACATTACAATCGCGCAGATAATGCAGATAATGGTGCAGATGATCACAGACACCGGGACGGAAAACACCCGCGTCTGGTCAACAACCTGCAGTTCAGGATAGGAGAGGCCGTAAATGGGAACGCCATGAGTGTAGACCATGTTCACACCATACAGGATGCGTGAAGTTGCAAGTGTCGCAATAAACGGAGTAATTTTCGCCTTGGTAACAAGAACGCCATTGACCGTTCCGATTACCATACCGGCACACAAGCACAAGAGCATAGCCAGATAAATATTCAGTCCGTTTTTGATCATGGACGCCAGAAGGGTACTGCAAAACAGCATACTGTACCCGACAGACAGGTCGATGCCTGTCGTGCTGATTACAAAGACCATTCCGAATGCAATCACGGCCGCCGGAACTGAAGACCTTGCAATATTCATGAAGTTTGTCCAGCTGAAGAAATTTTCCGTAATAAAGGACAGTGCCAGGAAGATAACCAGGAACGCGGCGACAATACCGTTGTTGGAAAAATAGCCTCCAACCATTCTTAAAATGCTGCGCCCGTCCTTTTTGACCATTTCGTTCGCGCTCAACTTACGTGCCTCCCCTGTATGTAATTTGCCAGATCCGCTTCTGTAAGCCCCTTCGCAGGAATATCAGCAAATAATTCTCCCTCATAGATGACCAGGATCCTGTCGCAGATACCCAGCAGTTCAGGGCTTTCACTTGAAACCATGATGATCGATTTTCCCTGCTTTACCATGTCTCCCATGAGCTGGTAAACCTCGGTTTTCGCGTGTACATCGATTCCTCGTGTCGGTTCTTCGAGAATAAATATATCCGGGTCCGTCATGGACCATCGGCCCAGCATGGCTTTCTGCTGATTGCCGCCTGAGAGGCTGGAGACAGCTTCCTCGATGCTGTTCGTTTTGAGTCTGAGCTGTTTCACATATTGCTCGGAATATTTTTTGTCTTCCTTTTTGTTGAGCAGGATCCGACCGATTCTTTTCAAGGCGGCGATGGAGATATTCCACCGTATGCTCTGATCAAGGAACAGTCCATCTGTCTTTCTGTCGCCTGGCAGCATTGCGATCTTATTGGCAATGGCGTCTTTCACCGACCTGATCTGTATTGCTTTACCGCCCTTGATGAATTCGCCGCTGTCTTTGGGCAAAGCCCCAAACAAGGTAAGCGCGATCTCACGGTTTCCACAGCCGGCCAAGCCGGCTAGACCCAGAATCTCTCCGCGATGGAGAGTGAAATTGATGTCATGAAAAAGCTCTTTTTTGTTCAAATTTTTGATTTCCAGAACCGTTTCTCCAATCTCCACTTCCTCCTTGGGGTATTGTCTCTCGACGGAGCGACCGATCATCGCCTCAACAATTGCGTCAAAACTCAGCTCTCCGGTCGGTTTATCCAGTACTTTCTCTCCGTCACGGAGTACAATGACTCTGTCACTCAGATCCAGAATCTCGTCCAGATGATGCGAAACAAATATAATGGAAACCCCGCGTTCCTTGAGTTCCCGCATCACTCCAAACAGGATATCTTTTTCCGCGTCCTCCAGAGAAGCCGTCGGCTCATCCATGATGATGATTCGATAATCCATGACCAGCGCGCGTGCGATTTCAATAAGCTGCTGCTGTGCAAGCCTCAATTCCCGTACCGGTTTAAGTACGTCAACATCTATATTCAGTCCTCTTAAAACGGACTCTGACCTCTTCTTCATTTCTTCTTTGTCGAGAAGAGCACCTTTTCGGATTTCTTTGTTGATAAATATATTTTCCACCGCATTCATGTGGGGAAATAAGCTCAGTTCCTGATAAATGATAGCGATTCCCAATTGAAGCGCGTGGTTTGTATTCGCAATCTCAACCTTTTTCCCGTTGATTGCAATCGTCCCTTTGTCCTTCTGATACGCGCCTGACAGGATCTTCATCAATGTTGATTTCCCAGCTCCGTTCTCTCCGACAAGGCCAATGATTTCTCCCTCGTATAAACTCAGATCCACATTTTTCAGCGCATGCGTGCCGGGAAACTGTTTATCGATCCCTTCCATTTTTAAAACGGGGACTTGCTCCATTGGATCATATCCTCCTATTCTATCAGTCCGAGGAAGTGACAAAAATCACTTCCTCGAACCTCTAGTTTTCACTTGGACAGTTTACTTCACCCAGACAAATTCCGACTCGTCAAACTGGTCAACATTCTCCGTATCCCACATAATCGGAGTCTGATAAATCGCCTTGGGCACATCCTGGCCCTCCATGCAGTACTTCACAATGGTCTCAATGCACTCGATGCCCATCTGCTTGGAAACGGTGTCGATGGTGCCGCCCATGTCGCCGGACTGGACTGCGGCAATGCCGTCGGGAGTGGCGTCATGGCCGTACACAGTCATCTCGTCCTGCCGACCAGCGGCCTTGATGGAAACAAGCGCACCCAGGGACATCTCGTCATAGTCGCTCCACACGATGTCGATGTGGGGGCAGGCCTGCAGAACGCCTTCCATGGCGATCTGAGAAGCGTCACGCACCCATTCGCCGATCGGTTCGGCAATGACTTTAAAGTTGGGGTTTCTACCGTTGGTGGTGTTCTCCGCAGTTACCTGAGACACCGCACCAGAAGCATCGTAAAATCCCTGCATACGCTCGCCATCGTGAGTTCCCAGGAAGCCGTGGATGAGAACGATGTCAAGATCCTGTCCGGCGTACTTATTGGCAAAGTATTTGCCAAACTGATAGCCGGATTCATACTGGCAGTAGCCGATATTGGCGACAAAGTACGGGTTGTTAACCTCGCTAATCGGAGTGTTGAACATGAAAATGGGGATTCCGGCGTCTGCAGCCTCCTTGTACACGGACTGCATCATTTCCTCGTTAACAGTGGCAATGCAGATTGCATCGACTCCCTGCTGTATCCATGCTTCAACAATGGCGATCTGTTCGACGTTGGCAGACTGGCTGGAGGGACCTGCTGTGAGCAGCGTGACAACGCCGTCGCCATAGGAGGCAGCCTTCTCATTGGCGCCTGCGAACACCAGATCGTACTGCGTGTTCAGCGCAGAGGAGACCATGCCGATAGTGATTTTGTCTTTGTTCGAGGGCGGCACTTCCAGCCCTGTCTTCTCAGGCATAATCCGCTTGGCTTCCAGCAACTTGTCAATCTCGTCCCAATTGTCTTTGCCGTCGATTTTCAGATTGCTTTCCTCAGTGGTGGTAGCTGCCGAGTCTGTTCCGGCGTCCGCAGCCGGTGCTGCAGGTGCCGCAGGCTCCGCGGGAGCCGGTGCCGCCTGATTTGAGGTCCCGCATCCTGTGAGGATCAGGCAGGTGATCAGGATCAGCGCCAATGCCAGTGAAGTGACTTTTTTCATTTCTTCCTCCTGTTAAAATAATATTTTTTGTGGTTTTACCACAGGATCCCCTTTTCAATCAACGCCAGCTTTTTGTATTTTTCGAACCTTTCATTGTAAAATTCATGGGCAGAGGGATCATAATCAACTTGCTTCCCCATCGCCTTTGAGCGTTCTGCCGCAGCGCAGCCGTCCAATATACCGACCGCGTCACCGGCCATCAGTCCGACTCCAAACGATGCGTCCCCATACACAGGTACAACACCCGGCCGTCCCAACACGTCGGCAAGCAAGGGAAGCCATACTTTGCTCAGAGTTCCTCCTCCCACGAAGAGAATTTGATGAAGGTCGTCAAAATACGGCTCAGATTCAATCATGTCCCTCAGCGAGAACGAAACCCCTTCATACACTGCGCGGACGATATCTCCTCGATTTTGGGTCGTGTCCATTCCTACCAGCTTTGCCTTCAGGAGCGGGTCATGATATGGATGATCCTCTCCGTTGAGGAAGGGATGGAACAGCAGTCCTTTGGCGCCTCTCGGAGACTGGACAGCCTCAGAGTCCATAATCTCATACGCATGATCGTTTTTCTCCAGTTCTGAGAAGAAAGTATCTCTGGCATACTTGACGGATCTGGCGCATGCCATCGTGTACCGTCCGAGAAACTTTCCTTTGTCCGACAGATATGGCGAACATATTTTTCTGTCGTCCACAAAGCTGCTGCCGTCGAATACCGCGTTTGCCGCCCCGCAGGAGCCAAGGCGCAGCTTCAACTGGCTTTTGCCACAGAGATTCAGCGCATAGCACTCCGCTGTTACATCAGCGCAGCCTGCAATTACCGGGGTACCCTTTGGAATTCCGGTCAACCTGGCAATCTTCTCTGTCGTTTTCCCGGCAATCTGCTCGGAACCGATCACCGGCGATGGCAATTTCTCCTTGTCCTGGATAAACTGCTCCACCAATTCATCGCACCACTGATTTGTCGCCACATCGTTCAGGCTGGACAGCGTAATATTGGAGGAATCCGCGATAATCTCTCCGGTGAGGCGGTAAACGATGTAGGCGGAGGTGAACAAAACCTTGTCTGTTTTTTCCCAGCGCCCGGGGTCATTTTCAAGAATCCAGAACAGCTTGCTCAGAGTCCTTGTCGTTGCCAGACCCATGTGGCAGTGATCCTCGAATTTTCCGGCAAATTTTTTGGCCACAGCTTCGGTTTTTTCCACTGCAGTGCTGCCAAACCATAGCAGTGACTCACCCAAGGAATTGCCCTCCCTGTCAAGGAAGGTAGAGCTTTGCGCCTGTCCGGTGCAGCCAACTGCGCAGATATCTTTGGGGTCGATTCCTCCGTTTTTGCAGGCATGATTGATCGTTTCGATCACTGCGTTGAACCAATCGTTTGGATTCTGAAAGGCATTGCCGTCCTCTTCGCGGGCAAAATACTCTTTGGATGCGCTTGCAACAATATCTCCCAGTGTATCAATGATGACAGTCTTGCATGCGCTGGTTCCGATATCGATGCCCACGGAATATTTCATTTTCCATTCACCCCGCTTTCCTTTCCAGTATACAACAGGCTCAATCCTGCGCCAGGAGGCAACCGGGATTCATGATTCCATTGGGGTCAAACAGCTCTTTCAGATCTTCAATCAGGAAGTAGGAGGAGCCGTGTTCTTCCCTCATCTTGCGCGTTCTGACCTTGCCGACACCGTGGTGATGGCACATACCGCCCGTAGGATACTTCAAAACTTCTGTCGTGATGGCATTGACTACATTCCAGTCATCGACCTCGATCATCGTCAGCGGATCCTTTGCCTTGAGCTCGTACACAAAGTAGATGTTGGTTCCGTTCTGATAGCTGTGGGAAACATGCCCGCCAAGCATAACGAGATTGTCGATCTTCTCCGGCACATTCTTCATCACATCCGCGTAAATCTCCTTGATGTCGGTCCAGCTCGCCGAGATTTCACAGGTGGTATAGAATACTCTTGTCTGACGATACTCCTCACGCGTTTGCTCAGAGCCAAGCGTATTGCAGCAGTCGTTCCGGGTGGCAAGCCAGTGGTCAACAACTTTTTCGCCCAGGGGCACGGCGTCAAACTTTGCCGCGATCTTGTTGATATTGTCACCGGAGACCCGTGTGATATCGGGAGGTCCCTCTACGACGAAGAACATGACCGCCTGGCCCTCATCCAGATGTGCGCTGCCATAGTTTCTGTCAAAGTCCGGCTTATCATAGAGACGTACAACCGAGGGTTTGAATCCGGAAACCAGGATTTCCCGGATCGCATCGATTCCTCTTTCAAAGCTGTCAACGATAAAGGCTCCCTTCCAGAAATCATCCGGATAGTACCTGAACAGCTTTACCGTAACCTCCGTAATGGCCGCGAAGCTGCCTTCGCTTCCCATAAACAAATGCCGAAGGTCCGGTCCGGCAGACCTGCGCGGGACATTCCGAATCCGAAGTACACGCCCATCCGGCATAACGGCCTCCAAGCCGCAAAGCAGATCCTCAATCCCGCCATAATATGTGGAAAACTGTCCGATGGAACGGGTCGCAACCAGGCCCCCCATACAAGCGACCGGCTGTGACTGGGGGCAATGACCGGTCGTCAATCCATGTTCATTGGCAATGCGCTCCAAATCTGCCAGATGCATTCCGCATTCACAGGTGGCCATCATGTTTTCCGTGTCGAATTTTATCAGCTTGTCCATCTCAATCAGATCAAGAACGACTGTGTGGTCGTTGACCAATACAAGCTGATCTTCACTGGAGGTAGCACCCGTCTGCACAATCACACTCACGCCATTGTCGTTGCAGAACTTCAGTCCCACAGAGACTTCCTCGGTAGACCTCAGTTTTACGATACACACGGGCAAAAACTTCGGAACATAGCCAAAAGCTTTTTCAAAATGACGAACAAGAACCCCCTCTGGCTGAAGAAGGGACTGTCGGTCGGTAAGTACTCTTTCTGCGCCAAACTGATCAGAAAAAAAATTGATTATACTTTCCTTTGAAATCATGTTCAACTCCCCGTTACCTCCTGAAGAAAAAAATGAATGATAGATTGTGCTCTAAAGCAAAAGCAATTACTTTCGTTTTTGTTCTATAACGAAATTATAGCGGCCTTCATTTTTAAAGTCAACCATTACGTGCAGTGACGGAGCAACTTTGTTGAAAATCATTAATTTGCTCCGAAAAGTTTTAGTGATTTTGCTTAGTATTTTACTTTCGTTCTTTCTGTTGGCCTGGATACTTTCCGCAAAGAGAAATGTCCATACTCGAGCTGATATATTGGTTTGCGTTTATAGTGAGTAAAATCAAAACTATTGGACATGAAAGTACTTCATTTAGCGTGTTTTCTTGTCTTTTTCCCCTTCTATTTCCTCCTTTTTCCCATTACTGGTGTCAATTTATTTCGTTTTCAATCAAAAAATATCACAACTTTTCAGTTTCACTTGCGTTTTTCAATAAACATGTTGTATAATAAAAACATGAATAAATGGCTGCGCGTTAAATGGAGGGGTTACGTTGGCAGACTACCATAACAACAGACATAGAGATATTCTGCAGTTGCTGATGGTAAATAACACTATGTCTGTAAAAGATCTTTCAGAAAAGCTCGGCGTATCTCAGGTGACCATACGCCGGGATCTTGAAGTCCTTCAGGAGCAGAATCTGATTACGAAGTTCCATGGAAGCGCCATGTTTAAGCATACGGATACGCCTGCTGCATTATTTGATTTGACGCTGCAGAAAAACGGAGAGCAGAAGCGTGCAATTGCGAAAGCCGCAGCTTCTCTCATTCGGCCGAATGATGTGATTAGTATTGACTCCAGCAGCACTACATACTGTATTTCCGAGTTTATGCCTGCCTCTTTTCCGGTTAAGGTAATCACCAACCATCTTCTCGCTTCGTTGAAATTTATTGGCCTTCCAAATGTAGATGTTATTCAACTGGGAGGCGTATTGAGTCCGTCAACCATTTCCGCTTCGGACTATTTTGCGGTCAAGCTCTGCCGGGAGTTTCATTCGGATATTGCCTTTCTCTCCGCCAGCTCCTTCAGCGTCCCCAGCGGCGGCTTTGATATGATCGCCGCTTATCTTGAAATGAAAAAAACATTTATCGATATTGCAAGCCGTGTCGTGTTTATGGTGGACAGCTCCAAAATAAGCAAAAAAGCTCTCTATGTTTCCGTCCCATTGCACAACATGGATACAATCATCACGGATGATCACATCGCCGCAGATACGCTTTCCTATCTTGAGGACGCAGGAAAAGAGCTCATCATCGTCAACGCAAAAACCAAAACAGTTGCCCAGCACATAAATCCGATAAGCAATTGATTTCTGCAAACCATATTTAATTCATTATATGCCGCATGCCGTTCACCTTTGCCCAGAAGGATCCTCCAACTATTTTCCATATAAGTATAAAGCTCTCCGCGTTGTTCAAGAGGAACCGTGCGGAGAGCTTTACAAACAAAAAGATCATTTCTATAGAGGAGGCGCTTTTCCGTTTGAAGTATGCCTGTTTTCTGTGTTACCCGTCCTTTTCCTGGCCAAGATATTCTTGTGGCCTCATCATCGGGAACAAAAGAATACCTGGAATTTGATATTGCTGACATTTCAAAAGGATTGTCTGACATGTTTTTTCCCATGCAGCTTGAAAGACTTGGAAAACGCTGGTATACTTTCGTTGAACAAAATATTGTTCCTTTTTTATCATGCGAGGGAGGCAGGAAATGAAAAAAGATCACTCCGGTAGGCGTATTTCATTATTTCCGGCTTGTATACCGCTCTCTGTTGTTTTTATCGCTGCTCATTGTCTACAGTATCAACCGCATACTGTCGTGCGAATCATCATTCGATTACTCCCCTGCTTGATTCATACGAAAACAAATCGTTCATCTATGCTATGAGCTCCATAGGATGAGGTATTGGGATCATAAATTAATTGGCCCAGTTTTTCTCATCAACAAACGAGGAAGATAATCTGCACATTGTTGTGCAAACTATCTTCCTCGTTTGTTGCCAACCCTGTCAGTCAGATATGACTGATCCTGACTGGCTTCGCGAACTGTTGCATGACATCGGTAGCCCATGTCGCCCCAAGGATATCAGCGTAATTGTATAACACCATTGTTTCAAAAGCAAAAGATGCAAAAAATGTGAACAAAAGTTCAGAAACTAAAACGCCAGACAAATTGTCTGACGTTTTAGCTATCAATCAATTATGATTGTCGTTTGAGCGCATTCTCTTCGCTTGGTCGTAAGTCGGTCGTAAGTTTTGACATTTTCACTGAAAAAGCCTTGATTTTACTGGCCTTTTTAGTCTAACGGCTTCATGGTCGGGAAGAGGATCACGTCGCGGATGGAGCTGCAGCCGGTGAGCAGCATCACGCAGCGGTCGATGCCGATCCCCAGTCCGCCCGTGGGCGGCATGCCGTACTCCAGCGCATGGATGAAATCCTCGTCCATCATCCCGGCCTCGTCGTCGCCCTTGGCGCGCAGCTCCGCCTGCTTGAGGAAACGCTGCTTCTGATCGATGGGGTCGTTGAGCTCGGAGAAGGCGTTGCCCATCTCGCTGGCGCAGATGAAGAGCTCAAAGCGCTCGGTCAGGCGCGGATCCTTCGGGCTGCGCTTGGCAAGGGGCGAGACGTCCACCGGGTGCATGGTGATGAAGGTGGGCTGGATGAGCTTCTCCTCGACCTTCTGGTCGAAGCACTCGTACAGCGCATGTCCCCAGCTGGGCTCGACCTTATCCATGTCCACGCCCAGGCTCTTCGCGGCTTCTACGGCGGCCGCGTCCCCCTCGATGCTCATAAAGTCGACGCCCAGGTATTCCCTGACCGCCTCCGCCATCGTCATGCGCCGGAAGCCGGGGGCAAGGCTCACGTCATGTCCCAGCCAGTTCACATCATAGCTTCCGAGCAGCTCCATCGCGGCGCTGGAGAGCAGGTCCTCAAACAGATCCATCATGTCGTTGAAGTCCGCGTAGGCCTCGTAGAGCTCCACGGTGGTGAACTCCGGATTGTGCCGGGTATCCATGCCCTCGTTGCGAAACTGCCTGCCGATCTCGTAGACGCGCTCGATGCCGCCGACAATCAGCCGCTTGAGGTTCAGCTCCGTGGCGATGCGCAGATACATGTCCATATCCAGGGTATTGTGGTGAGTGATGAAGGGCCGGGCGGTGGCGCCGCCGGAGATGGTGTTGAGCACCGGCGTCTCCACCTCCATATAGCCGCGCGCCTCAAGGAAGCTGCGCAGATAGCTGACAAAGCGCGAGCGGAGGACAAAGTTGCGGCGGCTCTCGTCGCTCATGATGAGATCCACGTAACGCTGGCGGTATTTGAGCTCCGTATTGGTCATGCCGTGGAACTTCTCCGGCAGCGGCCGCAGGGACTTGGCAAGCAGCGTCACGCTCTGAACATGCACGGAGATCTCCTCCGTGCGTGTTTTGAACACATAGCCGGAAACGCCGATGATGTCGCCGATATCGTACTTGCGGAAATCCGAAAACTCCTGTGCGCTCACCGCGTCCGAGCGGATATAGAGCTGGATCTGTCCTTTGTCGTCCTTGATGTGGCAGAATATGGCTTTGCCCATGCCCCTTTTGGACATGATGCGTCCGGCAACGGAGACCTGCTTGTCTGCAAAGCTCTCGTAGTCTCCCCGGATCTCCTCCGACCAGGCCGTGCGCACAAATCTGGTCTGCCGGAAGGGGTCTCTCCCCTCCTGCTGCAGCGCGGCCAGCTTGTCGCGGCGCACCTGCAGGATCTCGGAGAGCTCCTGCTCCTGAGCGTCGTTTCTGTTCAGCTCCTCACTCATATTCTACCCCTGCTCCTTCTGCCTGCTTACTTGTTCTCGACCGAGAGGATCTCAAAGGTCAGGTCGCCCGCCGGAGCGTGGATGGTGACGGTCTCTCCTGCCCGGTGGCCGATCAGGCCCTGGCCGACGGGAGAATCGTCCGAAATCCGCCCCTCCCGGGGATTGGCCTCCTGGGAGCCCACGATCTCATAACTCTCCTCAAAATTGTCCCCAACATCGCGCACGCGCACGATGCTGCTGAGCGTAACGGTGTCCTTCGGCACATCGTGGTCGATGTTGTCCACGATCTCCGCTTTATCGATCAGATCCCTCAGCTCCGCGATCTTCGAGTAAAGCTTCCCCTGTTCGGTTTTGGCCTCGTCGTACTCGCTGTTCTCGGAGAGATCTCCAAAGCTGCGTGCTTCCTTGATCTGCTCGGCGACCTCCTTCTCGCGGACGGTCTCCAGATAATAGAGCTCTTCCTTCAGCGCCTCCAGGCGCTCCTGGCTCATCTTATATCTGCTCGCATTCGTCATAAAGCAGATCTCCTTTCATCGTGTTGTCAGGGCAGATTGCCATGGCCTCCCATTATAAGGTTCGGGACCGGCCCTGTCAACTCAAAAATCTCAGTGCGGCCATCAGCTGATCGTCGTCCGAAATGCTGGCGGTGCCGTCCTCGCCGCCCGTCGTTCCCTGGGTCGTGCCCGTGGCGGAGGCGTCCCGGTTGAAGACGATGGTATCCGGCACAACGCCGCCGTTTTTGGAGATATCCACGCCTCTGGGCGTCAGATAGCTGTGCGTCGACAGGCGGATGGCGCTGCCGTCGGAGAGCGTGATGGTCTCCTGCGAGCGGGTGTTTCCGGTCGTGGCCTCGCCCATGACGGTGGCCCAGCCGTACTCCTGCAGCACCGCGGCGCAGAGCTCCGCCTCACGGAAGGTGCCCGTGTTCACCAGCACCACCATGGGAAACTGAATGCACATCACGTCGGACTCGGTCTTGATCTGCTCGCCGCTCTTGCTGACCTCGGAAAACAGAAGCCCGCCGGGCAGCAGATAATCCAGCAGCGTCGCGACCTCTTCCGTCAGCCCCCCCGCGTTGTTGCGCAGATCCAGCACGAAGGCCACGGCCCCCTGCCCCATCAGCGTCTCGATCGCGTCCACGGCGGACTGTCCGCTGCCCGCCTCAAAGTTTGTGATCTGCACATAGCCCGCGCCGGTCTTTTCCATGCGGTAGAGCACGGCGTTGGCATTGGCATTGGTGCAGTCCACCTCGATGGTGGCCTGTCCGCCGCTGATGGTCAGGACAAACTTGGAGTTGAGCTTGGTGCGGATCAGCGTGCGCACCTCGTCCACGGACAGATCGCTCACGCTCTTGCCGTCCACGCCCGTAATGACCATGCCCGCGCCGAGACCGGCCCAGGAGGCCGGCGAGCCGGGATAGACCGAGATCACCTGGAAGCCGCCCGTCATCTCGTCCTTGACCAGCGACATGCCGATGTCCGCGTAGTCGTTGGAGGCGGAGAGCTGATAGGTGCGGAATTCATCCGCGGTCATATAGTAGCTCCATGCGTCGCCGAGACCGGAGACCATGGCCGCGGCGGCCGAATCTCCCATGGACTTGCGGTCCACCGGGTCGATGAACTTCTCGTCGAGCAGGTCCTTGATCTCGATGTAGCGCATGGCCTCGTCATAGTCGTCCCTGCCGCCCACCTGGCGGATCATCCTGGTGGAGGTCAGCGCGTAGATGCCGCCGCAGAACAGCACCAGGATCAGGAGAAAATATTTTAACGGAATTCCGATGTTGAAAAGCGCCGAAAAGAATCTGCCGATTCTTCGGAAAAGTCTTCGAAACAGTATGCTCACGCGATCCCTCCTGTGAGTCTCAAGCATGGCTTAGCCGGACAACGGCTTTCCGTTGTCCGGCAGCCAGCACGCCAGGCGCTGAATTTGTTTTTTTCATATGAACCGTCAGACTCCGGCAGCGTCGGAGAAGGTCAATCCGGTAAAGAACTGCTCCGGATCGACACGGCTGCCGCCGGACCAGACCTCGAAGTGGCAGTGCGGTCCGGTGGAGAGCCCCGAGCTTCCCACATAGCCGACGGTGCTGCCCTTACTGACAGACTGCCCCTCGGAAACCGCCAGGGAGGACATGTGCGCGTAGAGCGTCATGTAGCCGTTCCCGTGATCAATGATCACACAGTTGCCGTAGCCGTCGCCCACGTTTCCAGCCCGGATCACGGACCCGCTGTCCGCGGCGACGATCGTGGTGCCGTAGCCGGCGCCGACGTCCAGGCCCGAGTGGTAGCGTTCGGTCTTATAGACCGGATGGATGCGAAGCCCGAAGCGGCTGGTCACATAGGTGCAGGACGGGACCGGCCAGGTGAAAGAGCCCGTACCCGCCACGGCCGGGGGCTTGGGAGCGGGGGCTGGCGTCTGTGTTCCGCCGCCCTGCTGCTGTTGTTGCTGTTGCTGTTGTTGTTGCTGTTGCTGTTGTGCGGCCTTTGCGGCCTCCGCAGCCGCTTTGGCCGCGGCTTCCTCCGCCTCGCGCTGCCGCCGCAGCTCCTCCTGCCGCTGACGCTCCAGCTCCTGCATGAGCGCCTGCAGCTCGCGGTCGGCCTGTTCCTCGATGGCGAGGATCTCTTCGTATTCCTCCCTGCGGTCTTCAATGTTGTCCTGAAGATCGCGGATCAGCGCCGTAGCCTCTTCGATCTCCGCCTCCAGGGTCTTCTGCTCCTCGCGAAGCTCGTTCTGTCTGGCTTCGAGTTCCGTCCTCACCGCCTCATACTCGGCCTTGACCGCCTCTGTGTTGTGCCGCGCGGCAATGTAGGCCTCTTCGAGCTCTCTGTCGCTCTGCATGATCTCGCCCACATCGTCCATGACCGTGAGGAATTCGCCCAGATTGGAGGTCCTGAGCACCATGGCCAGAAATCCGAGGCTCCCGTTTTCCTCCATAGCGCGCACGCGCACGCGGTAGCGAAGAAGCTGCTGTTCCTCGAGGGCCCTGGCCTCCGCAACCTCTCTGGCCTTGTCCTCGATCATCTTGTCGTAAAGTGCGATCTCCTGCCCGTTGAGCTGCATCTGTTCCAGCGTATAGGTATTGCGCTCGTCCATGGCCTGTTTTCTTTCCAGAACGCCGGCCTGCTGTATTTCCAGCTCGTCCACGACTGCCTGCGCGGCCTCGCGCCGGGCGGAGAGCTCATCCCTTTTGGCCCGAACGGCATTGACCTCCTCCTGGGTCACCGCAGATGCGCTCACCGACAGCAGACTTGCCGTCAGGACGAGCGTCAGAACAAAAGCGACGAGTCTTTTCGATTGAAATTTGCTCATATCCCTTTCCTGATTTTGAACCGCCCTCAGCAGTTCCAGTGACTAAGTCCCGAGAAAAATGCTTCCGGATCCGTCGGCGAACCGTTGACACGGATCTCAAAGTGGCAATGTGTACCGGTGGATCGTCCGGTGGAGCCCAGGGTCCCCACGGTCTGCCCCGCGCTCACCGACTGCCCGTAGCTGACAGACAGGGAGGCCAGGTGGGCATATACGGTCTGATAGCCGTTGCCGTGGTCGATGGTGACATAGTTGCCGTAGCCGCCGCTGTTGGTCGCCGCGATGACCGTGCCGCCGGCGGCAGCCACGACGGGCTGACCGTCATTGCCATAGCCGTCGATATCGATGCCGGCGTGTCCCGCGGTCTGCCCGGTGAAGGGATCGCTGCGGTAGCCGAAGCGGCTGGTCACGCGGGAGCTGCAGGGCACCGGCCAGCTGAAGCTGGCGTTGCCCGCGGCAGCGCCTCCGCCGAGGCCGCCGCCACCGCCGCCGGTGCTTCCGCCCGCGGCGGCGCCCCCGGAGGCCGCGCCTCCGGCCTGCTGTGCGGCTGCCGCAGCGGCGGCCGCCGCCGCAGCCTCCTGGCGCTTCTGCTCCTCGTAGGCGGCGATCATCTGGGTCAGCTCATTGACTGCCTGCTGCTCCGCCGCCTGCTCGGCCTCATACTGTGCCAGGGCCGCATCGATCTCGTCGGCCAGAGCGTCGAGCTCCTCCTGCGTCTGATTGATCTGCGCCTGGATGGCGGCCTGCTCCTCGCGCAGCACCGCCTGCTTTTCCTCGCAGTCGGCGCGGACTTCCTCATATTCCGCCTTGACCCGCTCGACCTCCTGTCGGGCGGCGCGGTACTGGCGCTCCAGCTCCTTGTCGCTCTCCATGATCTCGCCCATATCGTCCAGGCCGGAGAGCAGCTCGCTGAAATTGTTGGACCGCACGACGACCGCCAGAATGTTGTAGCCGCCGTTTTCCTCCATCGCGCGCACACGGGTGCGGTAGCGCTCCAGCTGTTCCTGCTCGCGGTTCATCGCCTCGTCGAGCTCCGCCGTCTTCTCGGCAATGATCTCGTCGTACATGGCGATCTCCTGCGCGACCAGCTCCAGCGCCGCCTTGGCGCTGGCATTCTGCTCGTCGAGCGCAGCTTTCTTTTCGAGCACGCCGGCTTCCTGCTCCCGCAGCCCCTCCAGACGCGCCTGCGCCTCCGCAACGCGCTCGGAGAGGGCGTTTTTCTGCGCGCGCAGCGCGTCGATATCGCTCTGGCTGACGGCAAACGCGGTCGGGAGGATGCTGACCATCAGGGACAGGACCATCAGCACCGCCAGGATCACGGCGATGGCAGAGATTATCTTTTTCCTTTTCATCGTCTCACCTCGGTGTCGCCCGAATCAGACCTTGAGGTAGTTGCGGATGGCATTGACGCCGCCGAACACGCCGACCAGGACGCCCGTGCCGAGATAAAAGACCAGTACGGGCAGCGCCATGGAGCGGAACGGGATCAGCGTGATGAAGCTTCCGGTGAGGGTCCCCATCAGCCTGCCGGTGAGCACGCCGTACAGGACCCACTCCGCGACAAAGGCGAGACCGCCGCCCAGCACGCCCAGCACCAAGCCCTCCACGACGAAGGGCAGGCGGATAAATCCGTTGTTGGCGCCCACCATCTTCATGATGGCGATCTCCTCGCGCCGCCCGAAGGTGGCGAGCTTCACGGTGTTGGACATGATGAAGATCGAGACGAAGACCAGGATCACCGTCAGGATCAGGGAGATGACGCTCACGATGTTGCGGACGGTGACAAAGGTGTCCGCATACTCCAGGTGCGCCCGCACCCTGGCGATGCCGGGCACGGCCTCCAGCGCGGCCTTGGTCTCGGCCATTCTGGCGATATCCTCAAGATGGATCACAAAGCGGTGGCGGAACACCGTCTCGTCGATGCCCTCCATCAAATCCTCGTCATACTGGCCCATGAAGTTGTCCATGGCCTCCGTGCGGGAGACGAACTCCACGGAGCTCACATTCTCGACCGCCTCCAGCGGAGCTGCGATGGCCTGCGCCGCCGCCTCCTCCGTGATGCTGTCATCCACAAACGCGACCACTTCGTTCTGATTCTCAAGTTCCTTGATCAGCGCGTCGATGTTCACCGACAGCAGCGCGACGCTTCCGATGATGATGAGACACGCCATGATGATCGTGACGGTGGCAAAGGACATAAAGCTGTGCGTCTTGATGCTGCGGAAGCCCTCGCGGATCAGATAACCGCCTCTACTCAATCTCATAGCTGTAATACCCATCCATTCCGTCACTGATCACATGACCGCCGTCGATGGTGATCGTGCGCTTGGAAAACGCGTTGACCAGTTCCTTCTCATGGGTGACGACCAGGATCGTCGTCCCCATCTCGTTGATCTTCTCAAACAGGAGCATCAGCTCGAGACTGCGCACCGGGTCCAGGTTTCCGGTGGGCTCGTCCGCGACGATCATGCGCGGGCTGTTGACCAGGGCGCGGGCGATCGCCACACGCTGCTGCTCGCCGCCGGACAGCTCCGAGGGCAGGCGCTTTTCACGCCCCTCGAGGCCGACCAGCTCCAGCACGTAGGGCACGCGCTTGCGGATCTCCTTGTTGGACGCGCCCACAACGCGCATGGCAAAGGCCACGTTGTCGTACACATCCATATTCTCAATCAGGCGGTAATCCTGAAAAATGACGCCGAGGGTCCTGCGCACCTTGGGAAGCTTGCGCCGCTTGATCTTCGTCATGTCGAAATCATTGACGATGACGCTGCCGGAGGTGGCGTAGACCTCCCCGGTGATCAGCTTCATCAGCGTTGTCTTTCCCGAGCCGGAAGGGCCTACCAGAAACACGAATTCTCCTTCATCGATCACAAGGTCCACCGCATCGAGCGCAACGGTGCCGCTGCTGTCGTAGACCTTTGTGACGTCGGTCATGCGAACCATAGTTGTCCTCCAGGGTTTGCTTTTGCAGATTGCAAAGAAATAAGTATATCGACCTCAATACTTGCTGCTGTTGAGAGAATCGAGGTACATTTTCACCATCATGGCAACCTTGAACACAATCGCGTGATCAAACTCCCGCAGGTCGAGCCCCGTGATCTTCTTGATCTTCTCCAGCCTGTAGACCAGGGTGTTGCGGTGCACGTACAGCTTCCGGGAGGTCTCGGATACGTTCAGGTTGTTTTCAAAGAATCTGTTGATGGTCTCGAGCGTGTCCTCGTCGAGCGTCTCGATGGGGTTTTTCTTGAAGACCTCGTTGAGGAACATCTCGCAGAGCGTGGTGGGCAGCTGATAGATGATGCGGCCCAGGCCGAGGCTCTCGTAATTGATGATGTTCTTCTCGCTTTCAAAGACGCGGCCCACCTCGATGGCGACCTGCGCCTCCTTGTAGCGGTCGGCCAGCTCCCGCAGATGGCGGGCGACGGTGCTGATGCCGATCACGCACTTGATGCCGAGCTCCTCGTGCAGCGCGCTTTCGACATTGCGGGCCACCTTGAAGACCTCCTCCGAATTGCTGGCGGAGGACAGGGCCTTGACCACCACGATGTCCGTCTCGTTGATATTGAGCACGAAGTCCTTCTGCCGGTCCGGAAACAGGCGCTGGATCACTTCCACGGCCGCCACATCGGAGTTTTCCATCTGGCGGACCAGCAGCACGCAGCGGGGCTCGTCCGTCACGAAATGCAGCTCCTTGGCGCGCACATAGACGTCGCCGGGCAGGATGTTGTCGGAAATGATGTTCTTTACAAAGGCGGCCTTGTTGTGCTTCTCCTCGTAGTTGCTCTTGGCCTCGTTGAAGGCGACGGCGGCCACCGCGCAGATGGTCCTCGCCATCGGATCGGTCCCTTCGGCGAAAGCGGCATAGTCAAGCTTCGCGCTCTCCGACGTCAGGGGACGGTATGTTCTCATGCCGATCGTTACGATCTGATCGGCAGATTCAAACTCGTATGCGTGGAAATCATCCAGGTGGGAGCCGATCATGGCGAGCTCGCTGCTTGCCACCACAAAGCCCTGGTCGTCCACCACGCCGATCGTTCTGTCTACGGCATCCTTCATTTGAATAATCACATTCTGGAATATTCTGCTGGACATTTTCTATGCCTCCCATGTTCAGCGACAGGCTCACAGAGCCCGATATGGCAATTTTGCCATATCCCCGCTTTCCTCTCGAGCATATAATAACTCGAAACTATGTGATTTTCAATAGAAAATGCGTTTGTATTTTGTGAATTTTTTTGGATTTGTGTTACAAGCGCTCAAATTGAGGCGAAATAACGCCGCTTTTTTGACTAATTTTCCATACTCTTCATTTCGAACAGTTTGCACAAATCGGAATCGGACAGCTCCCGAAAGCCGCCGGGCCCCAGCTCCTCCTCCAGCCGCAGTCCGCCGATGGCGATGCGCCGCAGCTCCAGGACGGGTTTCCCCCGGGAGGCGAGCATCCGCTTGATCTGGTGGAATTTCCCCTCCGTGAGGCGCACAAGGCACTCGCCGCCGCCCAGGAGCTCGAGTCTCGCGGGCCGGCAGCGCGTGCCGTCGGCCAGGACAAGGCCCTGCGCGAAGGCCGCGACGTCCGATTCGTCGGGGCATCCATCGACTTTTGTATAATACAGCTTTTCAACGCAGGATTTTGGCGAAATCACCCGATGGGCAAACTCTCCGTCATCCGTCAGCAGCAGCAGGCCGCTTGTGTCCTTGTCCAGCCTCCCGACTGGGAACAGCCCCATGCGGCGCATCTCCGGCGTCACAAGGTCCAGGACCGTCTTCTCCCGCGGATCCTCCGTGGCCGTGACCACCCCGGCGGGCTTGTTCATCATATAGTAATGGTGCGGCGCATAGCGGAGCGCGGCGCCGTTGACGGCGACCACATTCCGCTCCGGGTCCACCCGGAGCTCAGGTCTGACGGCAGGCTGCCCGTCCACGGTCACGACGCCGCTCCGGATCAGGCTCTTCAGCTCCTTCCGGGAAGCCAGGCCCAGATCCGCCAGCAGCTTATCCAGCCTCATCTGCGGCATATTTTCACCTCCGTGCCATGCGCGTACCATAAAAGTGTAGCATATTTTTAACCGATTTGCAACCTTTTGCTCCCGTCTGGTTCTTTTTCCCATCGGTTCATACAGGCTCTCCCGGGTGAATAAGCTGTATCGGGGGTGATGCCGATGGCGCAAAGCAGCCATGTATTCACGAAGAAAAAGGCCCTGACGCTGGTGCTGATCATCGCGGCGGTCCTCGTCCTGCTGATCGTCCTGCGCAGCTGTGTACAAAAGCGGGAGGATCTCTCCAGCCGGGAGGGGCGCACCGCGTTTCTCTCCGCGCTCGGCTGGCAGATCGACCCTGACACGGAGGAATACAAGCGCGTCCTGATCCCGGAGAAGCTGGACGGCGCGCTGGGCGACTACAACGAGATGCAGAAGAAGCAGGGCTACGACCTCATGGGACATCTGGGCGAGCGCTGCGAGCAATATACCTATCAGATCACGAACTACCCGGACAGCGATCAGACGGTGCTGGTGACGCTCTATGTGCAGGGCCGGCGCCTGATCGCCGGGGACATCCACAGCACGGCGCTCAACGGCTTCATGCACGGCCTGAAACAGCAGTAATGGACACAGCATAAAAGCGGCTGAAGTTTTTCAGCCGCTTTTGTGTGTTTCTTGCGGAGCTCGATTACTCCGCGAGGCACTCGCCGCTCATTTCGGCGGGCTGCTCGAGGCCCATGAGGTGCAGGATCGTCGGGGCGATATCGGCCAGGCGTCCGGGTCTGAGCGCGATCCCCTTCTCCCGCACGCAGAAGGGCACGGGGTTGGTGGTGTGCGCGGTGTTGACCTTGCCGCTCTCGTCGAACATGTAGTCGGCGTTGCCGTGGTCCGCGGTCACCAGCAGC
>Ga0079305_1001980_pt1 | contig 21075 bp, 14 predicted proteins | sample LMS_cellobiose_e_FD_79183 | JGI IMG/M metagenome (GOLD analysis project Ga0079305, IMG submission 79183) | Rumen-fistulated moose microbial communities from Alaska, USA - LMS_cellobiose_enrichment | ecosystem: Host-associated > Mammals > Digestive system > Stomach > Rumen fluid ... | reverse complement strand
CGGACGACTGGCAGGCCGCCTGGCAGAAATGTCAGAAGAAGTATCGGGAAGACCCGGAATACCAGCAGTTTTCCAATGGCGGGATTGACGTCAAAATTAACGGGGCTTATGTTTTAATGGGGCTGCTTTTCGGCAATGGCGATCTGGATCAGACAATGATTATTTCGACCCGTTGCGGTCAGGACAGCGACTGCAACCCGTCCAGTTCCGCCGGGGTATTGTTTACAACGGTCGGTTTTTCAAAACTTCCGGCGCGTTTTTCGGAAAAACTGGATGAAACCGCTGTTTTCAGTCATACCGCTTATAACTTCCCGGCATTGATTGATGTCTGTGAAAAGTTGACTCGTCAGGCCCTGGAACAGGCCGGTGGATTTATTAAAGAGGTCAACGGCGAAGAGGTTTTCTTCATTCCGGTTCTTGAGCCGGTCCCAAGTCCCCTTGTTTTCTGCTGGGATCCGGAACCGATTGCCAATTCCAGATTTACGGAGGAGGAATACGCTAAAATCAAATTTCCCGAAGAACCGTTGGAAGAAATGGTTCAGCGCGAATTCGGGTTTGAGCTGACTCATCTTGGTCCGGACATGAACCCGCAGTTCCTTGGTGAATGGCGGGGGAAACAGCATGTTTTACTGACTCATCCGGAAAGCCTGGAAGTCGGCTGTTACCTGACGAAAGAGCTCCGGATTGAAGAGGGAAAATCAACACTGAAAATGGTTGTCAGCCATTTTACCGATTCCCAGATGTCCGGCGATTGGGAACTGATTGTCCGGGTTGATGGCAAGACCGTTTGTGACGAAGTGATTGGTCCCGATTCTGTCGATGCCGACGGCTGGAAAACGGTTCTGGTTGATCTTTCCGATTACGTTGGCAAAACAGTTAAACTGGAAATCATCAATCAGCCGAATGGCTGGAGCTGGGAGGCGGCCTACTGGGCTGAAATTCAGTTCGTCCAATAGAGACGGTGTCTGTCAGGTTTGCGAATTCCGACGGATTTGTAAGTTCCGGTTTTTAGCTGGTTCAGCCGGATGAACGGGGCAAAGGCCGGGACAGCCAACAGTATTTGTCAGAAGATCATAAAACCGCGTCGGAGTATGTTGACGCGGATAAAAAAGGATGTTCCGTGTTCCGAATCCGGAATAAGGAAGCACCCGGAAAAATTTATTTTGTTCCGGCATTTTTAAACAAGAGCTGAAAATACCCCCTGTTTAAAAATGGGGGGCATTTCCGAAAAATGAGCTCTGTTCCCAAAAGTTGAATTTACGAACGTTCACACAGTCCCCGAATGTAACCGACAGACGCCATAAAGCCGGGGAACGGGTCGTCTTCGTCAATCTCGTACTCAAACGACGCGACACGGTTGTATCCTATCTCGATCAGAGCGTCGACCAGACCCGGCAGATCGATGACGCCCCGGCCACAGATGACGCCTTTTCCTTCCGGAGCCGCTTTGTCCATATCTTTAAAATGGAAATCAAAAATTCGCGGAGCGAAATCGCGGATTACCTGAGCCGGGTCCTCGTTAATTCGGACGGAATGGCCAATATCGAGAGTGATGCCTATTCCCGGATCCATGTCTTTCACCTTTTCCATAATGGAAGCGGCGCTCGGGTACAGTTTATCGCCCGGTCCGTGATTGTGGATCGCCATGAGAATTCCGGTTTCTTTGACTTTCTTTTCAACGAACGGCAGCAGATCCCAGGCCGGAACGCCAACAATCGAAACGCAACCGAGCGCCTGTGCGTATCGGAAAGCGTTTTCAACCGATTTTTCGTCATTCATATATATGACGCCGCAACTGTAAACCTTGATTCCGGCTTCCTGGAAACGCTCTGAAAATCGGGCGCATTCTTCGTCGCCTGTGTTCAACGGAAGATGGAAATCCTTGATACTGACATACTTCAGATCTGCGCGTTTTGTCCACTCGATGAGTTTTTCGACGCTGAATTTCCGAAAAGAATAGGACGCGGTACCGAGATCAAAAAGGACGTTGCCGCTCTTTGATTTTTCCTGAGCCGACGCTTCAGACGAAAGAATGTTGGATGACGCTATGGTCGCGGTCGTCATTCCCGCCGTCGCGAAAAAAGCCCGTCTTGTTAAATTCATAACTGTTTCTCCTGTCGAAGGAAATCGGAAAACTGTTTATTTTTAAAAATCTCTGATGTTACATGCTTGTTTTTAAAAAATCCTTATTGTAAAATTATATCTGGTTTGGAAATGAATATCAAGCGGGAAACAGGTTCTTTACGGTTTTCCGTTTTTAATCAGCAAAATTCTTAAAAATTACAGGAAGTATCTAATGAAAGTACAAAGTCCGTTACATTGTATGAAAGTTGTTTTTTCCCTGTTTATTCTTGTTTTGGCGTCCTGTTCGGCTGTTTTTGCCCAGGAGGCGTATCAGGCACCGAAACTGAGTGACGACGCGGCCTGGTCGCTTATCATTGTTCCCGACACGCAAACTTATGTGACGTTTAGTCGAAATCAGGGAATTCTTGAAATGATGACGGCCTGGATTGCGGAAAACGCGGAATTGCTCAAGATCGGGTTTGTCTGTCAGGTCGGCGATCTGGTCAATCGGAATAATTTCAATGAAACAAACGCGGAAGGGAATCAGACCAGTACGCAACAGTGGGAAGCGGTTTCAACAGCGTTCAAACGGCTGGACGGTCGTGTTCCTTATGTTGTTGTGCCGGGTAATCATGATTATGGAATTGGCAATACGACGGCAAACGTCCGAAGCTCCGAACTGAAAAAATATTTTACTGTTGACCGTGATATTTCGATGGGACACATGATCGAATGTTTTGACAATGCGGACGGCGAAAAAACGCTGGAAAACGCGGCGTATGAATTTGAGGTTCCGGATGGCAAAAAGTATCTTGTTCTCTGTCTGGAATTCCTGCCTCGCGATGCCGTGCTGGATTGGGCGTTGAGTGTTGCCAAACAGGCGGAATATCAGGAGCATATTGGAATCGTTGTCACTCATTCCTACCTTTTGGGGCATGATCGTAAGAATGAACTGATTCCAGGGGAAAAACATTACAAAATACAGGAAGACGGCAACGCCGGCGCCAATATATGGAAAAAGCTGGTTGCTCCGGCAGGCAATATTCGGTTTGTGCTTTGCGGTCACATTTCCAAAGAGGACGACATAACCGGCGCGGTGGGTTATTCCAAAATGATGAACGACGCAGGCAAACCGGTCCATCAGATATTGTTCGATACCCAAGCTCTCGGCGGCGGCTGGAGTGGTAACGGCGGCGACGGATGGTTGCAGATTATGGAATTCGGCAAGGATGGACAGACGATCCATATCAAGACGTTCTCGCCCTTGTTTGCCATTTCGCCCACGACCCGTCAGTTCGCCTGGTATCACAGCGATATTACCGATTTCTCCATTAAACTGGACGAATGAGCGGAACTGACAGGAAATACGGTTCGAACGGTAATCAGACCGAATAGGCCGTGTTAAAAAGAAACGTTACAAATTAAAAGGAAACGTTGTAAAAACACCGGCGGAATTCTAATAAAAAAGCTGAATAAACGAAGATTTTATTCAGCTTTTTTGCTTGCCGGTCCATTTAACCCTGACCTGATTTCGTTATGAAATTATCATGAGGACCGCTCGGTTACCCCGGAGGCCAGCCGAAAGGACGTCCGCCAATCAGATGAAAATGAAGATGGGGAACGGTCTGGCAGGCATTGACGCCACAGTTGGAAACAACACGATAACCGTCTTCCGCGATGCCGAGTTTTCGGGCAAGATTGCGAATAACGATAAAAATGTGACCGATCAGCGCTGAATCTTCGTCGGCAATTCCCTCAACAGACGTAATTTCCTTTTTCGGTATCACAAGGACGTGAACCGGCGCCTGAGGGGAAACGTCGTGAAACGCAAGACACTGATCATCTTCATAAACAATGTTCGCGGGAATCTCTTTATCAATAATTCGCTTGAAAATCGTTTTTTCTGACATAAATAACTCCTGTGCCGAATAAAAATTTACCGTTTTCGACGGATAACTTTTTCATCATCGTTATTATTGTATACCGAAGTGAAAAGATTTTTCAAGAGCAAATTTTTCTTTCCGGAAAGATTTGGCAATGAAGTGAAAACGGATGATGTTTTGTGTCCGGCGGCGAACGGGCGACACCGAACAAAGCCGGCAGCCGTCGCCGGCTGTTCCGGTACTTGACACGGTTTTTTTTCATTTTTAAAATAAGATAAGTACTTGAGATGCGGAGAAATTACGGGAAATAAATTTGGTGGAATGGGAAGAGATCATGTTCTCTTTTCGGTTTGTTACGTTGATAGATAGATTTTAAGGTGAATGGTGTCTCATCGAAGATCGCGGCTTTCTGGCTCATTGGACGGTTCCTTTTCAAATACGGATTCTCAAACACCGGAAAAAGGCCGGGAAACGGTAAATCACGCCGGATTGGAACGTGCCAAAAAAACAAAAGACGCGAAAACGACCGGACGTCCGGAGAATCGCCGCGAACGTCGGGAACCTTCTGAAAAGCATAAGAAATCTGAAGAGCATAAGAAAAAGGAATCGGCGTTTACCTGGCAGGGATACAAACAGGCCCGTAATCAGACAATTCTCGCTCAAACCTTCATAACGGCCGCTGAGGAATGCCTTCAGGAAGGATTTTTTGAGGAGGCTCTGAAAAATTATTCCGAGGCATTGCGGCATGATTCCCATTCTATTGCCGCTCTGTTGGGACGGGGAAAAATCTGGCTGGAATATGAGTATTTTGAAAAGGCGGAAAAAGACGCCGCGCAAATTTTAAAGCTTGATCCGGAAAACAGCGACGCCCTGACATTACGGGCCAATGTTCTGCGCTGTCAGCAAATGACGCGGGAATCGCTTGCGGATTACAATCGGGCTATTCAACTTGATCCCCGGAACTGGCTGGCTTATTACGGTCGCGCGATTGTCCATGACACGTTGAATCAACCGGAGGAATCGTTTAAAGATTTCGACAAATGTCTGAAATACAATCCTGATTTTGTCAGTGCGTGGTACGATCGCGGGGTTCTGCTGGCCAGTGAAGGCCGGATGGAAGATGCTGTTCAAAATTATTCGGAGGCGATTCAACGTGACAGTTCCTTTGCTCATGCCTATATTACCCGGGGAGAAGCATTTACGGAACTGAAAATTTTTGAGAAAGCGCTGTCCGATTTCAATCAGGCGATTCAACTGGAGCCGGAAAATCCGGATGCCTGGTATTATCGTTCCCAGCTCTATGTTCAGATGGGAAAAATTCAGGAAGCGAAACGGGATTATCACACCGCAATTCAGCTTGGCTGGGATGGTGACGATGAAGCTCATGAATAACGGTGATCACAGAATATTCAGAATATCAAAAAATTAAAAGATGCGGACCATTGTGGGAAGCTGTTTGTTTTTATACGTGCGGAATCCTGTAAACACAGGATCCATCCTAAACGGTATCGACTGGATTCTTTGGCGGGAATAATGATGCTTTGTTCTTTACTTTTACATAAATTATTCAAAACATTACCTGTCCTGTTGATAATGGCGAGTCTGTTTTCTGTCCGGGCGGCGGATCATTCACTCTTTGTCGATAACTGGAAATTTAAACGGGGGGACGCGGAGGAAGCTCGTTGGCGCTTGACCTGGCATAATATTGAACCGTTTGCACTGGTAACACAGAATGACCTGCTGAAACCGGAATCACAGATAAAGCGTCCTAATGGGGAGCCCGGTTTTGGTGTTGACTGGCTTCGTGAAAATTTTGATGATACAGATTGGGAAACGGTCAACCTGCCGCATGACGCCGCGATTTCCCAGCCGTTTTCCTATGATAACGAGCCAACACAGACCTTTCTGCCGACATCCGACGTTGTATGGTATCGCAAGACGTTTGACCTTGCCGCCCATGACGCTGACAAACTGATTATGTTCGACTTTAACGGCGTCATGTCTCATTGTGGTGTTTGGGTCAACGGGCATTTTGCCGGGGGGTGGGGATACGGTTACACGACGTTCCGGATTGACGCGACGCCTTTCGTAAAATTCGGGGCGAAAAATGTCATTGCGGTTCGTGTGGCCAATCCGTCGCAGTCATCCCGCTGGTATTCCGGCAATGGAATTTATCGTAATGTCCGGCTTGTAAAATTAAATCGGATACATGTTGCCCGTTGGGGTGTGTTTGTTCAGACGCCGCATGTTTCTGCAAATGAGGCAACATTGAACGTGTCCGTCTGTCTGGAAAACAGCGCCGCGATGAAACAGGGACAAAACGGTCGGAATCAGGCGGAAAGTCCTGAAGATGTTGAGGCGGAAGTCGCGGTCAGGGTTTTTTGCCGTGACGAGCAGGGGAATCGTGTCGGTGAACCGATTGCCGATCTGGGAAGCCGGCCGGTGTCCGTGACGGCCGGTCAGAAAACGGTTCTTGCGTTTTCCGATTTCCGAATGGAAAACCCACCGCTCTGGTCCCCGGAAAGTCCTTCTACATGTGTGGCGATTACGACGGTTTCTGTCAATAACACCATTGTCGATATTGAGGAAACGCCCTTCGGAATTCGGGAAATTGAATTCGATCCCAATCAGGGACTTTTGGTAAACGGCAGGAATTACAAGATTCGCGGCTTTTGCCTTCATCATGATTTCGGGGCACTTGGGGCCGCTTTTAACCTTCAGGCGGAAGAACGTCGGCTGCGGGCACTCAAGGAACTTGGTTGTAACGCGATCCGGTTATCCCATAATCCCGCGGATCCGGAAACCATGGATCTGCTCGCGAGGCTTGGTTTTCTGGTTCAGGCGGAAGCGTTTGACCAGTGGAAAATGCCGCATAAAGGGAGCTGGCGACCGACCGGATACTGTGATTTATTTGATGCTTGGAGCGAAGCGGATTTACGGGCGCTGGTTCGCCGCGATCGAAATTGTCCCGCAGTTATTATGTGGAGCATTGGGAATGAAATTCCTGAACTTTCCGATGAGCCGGAGTTTGTCCGTCAGGCGAGACGGCTTGTGAACATTGTCAAGGAAGAGGATCCGACGCGGCCGGTGACGTCGGCCTGTAATTCACGGGCTGCCGGTTTTGGTGAGATACCCCGGGTACTTGACGTGTTTGGTTACAACTATTTTGGTCGGGATGCCTATCCGCAATTTCATGAAAAATACCCGGACGTTACTGTTTATGGAAGTGAGATTGTCTGTACCATTACAACACGGGGATGGTATGTTTTTCCATTTTCCAAAAAAATGAGTGAGTGCATGTCCGATTTTCGACATTCGTCGTATTGTTGGACGGCATTTGGTTTCAACGCGGAAAAACCGCTCGCCGGCTGGGCGTGTCCTCCGGATGTTGAATTTGAGGCATCGGATCGAAATCCGTTTGTTGCGGGCGGTTTTGCCTGGACCGGGATCGATTATCTTGGGGCGCCGTATCACGTTGACGAAATGGCGCGTTCAATGAAATTTACCATTCCGGAAATTGAAAAGCGGGCTCTTGCCGAAAAAGAAATTTACGGCGCGCCGCGGGTTCCGTTGCGAATCTGCGAAACCGGGATTTTTGACACGGCCCTGTTTCCCAAGGATATTTACTATCTATATAAATCGCGATGGCAGCCGGAAGAAAAAACGCTTCATATTTTGCCGCATTGGAATTTTCCAAATCGCATTGGCGAAGTGACGCCTGTGACCGTCTTTACGTCGGGAGATTCGGTTGAGTTGTTCCTGAACGGGAAATCGCTGGGACGAAAAACCAAGGGGGAATATGAATATCGACTTACCTGGGATGATGTAAAATATGAGCCGGGGACACTTCGTGCGATTGCCTGGAAAAATAATGAATTCTGGACGGAGACAACACTGGAGACAACCGGCGCACCTGCCGCCCTGCGTCTGAAGCCGGAAAAGAAGGAGCTGGCAAATAATGGCCAGGAGCTCCTTTTTACAGCGGTGGAAGTCATTGATGATCAGGACCGGATTGTTCCGGACGCGGAAATTGAAATTGAGTTCAGGATTGAGGGGGCCGGCTCTTTACTGGCGACGGATTCCGGGAACGCCTGTGATTTTGTTCCTTATTCGTCACCCAAACGCAAAACGTTTGGCGGTCTTGCGTTGGCAATTATTCAATCGGAAACGAATGAGTCGGGCACATTAAAAATTGAAGCCATTGCCCCCGGTCTGAAACCGGCTTACGTGGAAATTCCCTGTGTAACCCGGTAATACGGCTGATTTGTCTGTTATTGTTATCTGTTACCGATGCAACAGTGTTGCATGTATTTCGTTTTATTATTTGAAAGGTTTTGTGATGAAACATTTTCGAGCATTGTTTCCGGTTGCCGGTTTGATGGCAACGTTGTTTTTTGTTTCTGTCGTGTCGGCGCAGGAAATCAACTCGCCGATTGGCGCCAAACATGTTGTGTTGATTGGGTACGACGGTTACGGCGGACATTATGTTCATTGGGATGAGCTTCCCGCTCTGACGAAGCTGCGTGACGGCGGCGCATGGACGCTTAATATGCGTTGTGTTCTTCCGTCGGTCAGCGCGATCAACTGGGCTACCATGCTGATGGGGTCCGGTTCCGAGTTGCATGGTTATCGGACCTGGGGAAGCCGCGTGCCGGATCTTCCGAGTCGTGTTCTGACAGAAAACGGAAAATATCCGGACATTTTTTACGTAATTAAAAAATGTTATCCGGACAGCACTCTGTTTGCCGCGTATTCCTGGGATGTCATTGGCGATTTGATTGATGCTGGTGCTGCGAATGAAACAAAGTCTATTGGAGAACGTGCTGATTCCATTTTCGATTACAAAGGAAAAGGCGAAATCGCCAAAGAGGACGGTACCAAAACGAAGATCACCTATCCCGATGCTGAACAGGTTTGTGAAGTTGGCATCAAATATCTGGAACAAAATCCGACGTTCACCTTCCTTTATTTTTCCGAACCGGACTGCGTTGGGCATACTTGCGGCTGGGGAACACCGCAGTATTATGAGACAGTCCAAAGACAGGATAAACTGCTTGGAAAAATTATTGATTATCTTGAAGCCAACGACCGCTTTAAGGATACCGTCGTCATTTTCATTTCCGATCATGGCGGGACCGACAAAGGACACGGGGGAGAAATCATGGAACATATGGAAGTTCCGTTTATTATTTATGGATGTGGCGTTAAGCCGGGTGAAATTTCTGATGTTGTCATGAATTATGACGTCGCCGCGACTATCGCCTGGATTCTGGGAGCCGACACCCCTCAATGCTGGCGCGGTAAGCCGGTGACATCCGCGTTTGGTCAATGAAATTTTCAGGAATAACTTTTCATCACCGTTTTAAGTTTGACATTTTTGTTCTGTTGTTGTGTTCAGCTTAAATTGGTTGAAAGTTGTTTATAAGGGTCATTCGGTACATGATGATTTTACGGAGCCGGCCGGAAAAAGCCTCAAGCCGGCAGGGAATCATTTATGAACCGAATGATTCCTGTTTTATTCTCTGATGAAATTGGAGAATTTTTGAGTACGGATGGTAAGGGAAATTTTTTCCGATACAATAAAAATGACGGGAATAAACATATCAGAGATCATTCTATAAAGTGGTTAATACATAATTATGGCAACGTATTTACAGTCCAAAAACCCGGTTCTTACCCAGAAGAGTATGATTCCGATCTCAACGGAATCTGTTGTTTTGGGACGTCATCCCTGTTGTGATGTTGTGTTGAAACAGGGGGCGGCCAGTCGTGAGCATGCCAGAATCGCCCATCATAAGGACGGTTATTATATTGAGGATTTACAGAGCCGTAATGGGACTTTATTGAATAACAGACCGGTAACAGGAACCCAGAAATTATACAACAACGACGTTATCCGGATCTGCAATATTGAATTTGTATTTTGCTCGGACAGTCAGGAAGCGGTACGGGAACCCTTGCGTGAAAGTTCCATTTGTGGGCAAACGGTTATTTTTCATGAGGATCATTTTAGCGACCATCCGTTGAATATTACGTCGCAGATGAAGGTTCATCCTTCTCAGGCGGAATCTTTGATCCGGCAACAGCAGCGCGACCTGAACCGTGAAATCAGAAACCTTGAAAACAAACTCCGGGTTATGATGGATTTTGCCAGAAATTTGGGTAAGGTCGGGGAATCCAGGGAGCTGCTGCCACGGTTTCAGACAAATTTACTCCGGCTCTATCCTCAGGCGGATTCCGTTTGTATTCTGGTGCCGAACAAGACGACGCATCAGTTTGAAATGTACAGTTACAAGCGGCGGGACGAAAACAGTACCGAGGCATTCCGGATCAGCCGTTCCATTATTGAGAAAGTGGTTCAGACGAAAACCGGTATTTTGTCGGATGATGTTCCTCAGGATTCGCGTTTTGACGCTTCGGAAAGTATCCTGCATTATCAGATCTGTTCTGCCATGGCGGTCCCGATTCTCGATTCGACCAATGATGACCTTTTGGGAATTATTCAGGTGGACGCCCGGCACAGTGGCAAACCTTTCACACCGGACGATCTTGATCTGCTTATCAGTATTGCCAATCAGATGGCCGTTTATCAGGAAAACCTGAAGTATCAGGATGTTCAGATACAGCGAAAAATGATGTCGCAGGAAATGAACGTCGCCCATAAGGTTCAGAAAGGATTCCTGCCTGCCGAACCGCCTCAAATTCCCGGATTTGAATTCTATGATTACTATCAGCCGGCCAAATTTCTGGGAGGCGACTATTTTGATTATGTTCCGTTGGGCAACGGGCTTCTCGCGGTTGCCCTGGGGGACGTTTCCGGTAAGGGAATTTCCGCATCCCTGTTGATGGCGAAACTTTCCTCCGAGGTTCGTTACAGTCTGCTGCTCGAAAAGTCGCTTCCCAAAACGATGGAACATTTGAATCGTGTTTATTCGGAAAACCATTGGGGAGATCGGTTTATCACTTTTATTCTGCTTGTGATTGATCTTAAAACCAGGGAAATCCATCTCTGTAATGCCGGACATGTTTATCCCATTTTGTCCAAAACAAATGGTGAAATCATGGAAATTGGCGTTGATCGAAATGGTTTTCCTCTTGGCATCGTGCCGGACGCGCAGTATGAGGAAATTATTTTTACCCTGGAAGACGGCGAACTTGTTTCTCTGATGAGTGACGGTATTACGGATGCGACAAACGCCCAAGGCGAAAATTATGGAATCCAGCGGGTTTATGAACGGCTGGCAAATCATGACGGTATTGGAGCAGGGGAGATGGGGCAACGGCTCATCAGCTCAGTGCGCGAATTTGCGGGCCAAATGCCGCAGGCCGACGATCAGTGTCTTGTTATTTTTGGTCGGACAACCAATAGCGGCGACACGGATGAAACGGAAAACAGTCTGTCCTAAAAGATTTTTGATCACAATGAACTGTAATCGGGGCACGAAGAAAAAGCCGTGAGACACTGTCCGGGAAAATAAATTGAGCTTTACTGTCACGGTCCCGTGTCTGTTTGTAAAAGAAAACATAAAAAACACCTCTGAACATTTCAGGAATCAGAGGTGTTTTTTTGCGCCGGGTTGAAAATGTTTCGGACGGCGGGGCGTCAGAACCGAAAATATCGGCATGACATCGGAAGACGGTAACGGAATACTCGTTCTCGCGGGGGCGTCAGAACCGAAAATATCGGCATGACATCGGATTAAAGAACATTGCCGCAATCCGGGAAATCATTCGCCGCGCAGTTTAACATTAAAGTCAACGAGTTTTTCCCGAATTTCCTTCAGACTGGTGACGCCAAAATTCTTGCACTCAAGCAGTTCATCAGCGGTCCGGCGGACCAGTTCACCAATCGTCTGAATATTCAACCGGTTCATACACTTTCGGGCGCGAACAGAAAGATTCAGATCAGCAACAGGACGGGCCAGCGTACTTTGTTCCTCGGCGGAAAGCTGTTCAACTTCAATGGTTTCCTGAGGTTGTTTTTCCGTTGAAAACATTCCGAGTTTCAAGCCTTTTAAGGTCAACATTTCCTTGATTTCGACCAGACTTGTTTCTCCAAAGTTTTTACTTGAGAGCAATTCCTGTTCGGAGTGGCGGCAAAGATCCCCCAACGTACTGATTCCCATCATCTTCAGACAATTACGGCTCCGGACAGAAAGTTCAAAGTCAGAAACCGGCAGATTCAAAACCAGGCTCATTCGATCCCGTTTGCGCTGTGCGTCTTCGTCATAATTCATTTCGCTCGAAGCTTTGGCATCTTTGAAGAACAGCGCCGCCCGTGCGTTCATGGGATAAGAATCCAGAATTCTCTGGAAGCAGACCAGTGCCTGGTCATACATTTCCATATCTTCATACAGGATACCGAGGTTCATCAATGTTCCGACATTGGTCGGGAAATGAACGACCGCTCTTTTATACAGCGCCAGCGCTTCTTCATCGTTTCCGCGACGCTCATTTTCCAAAGCAAGCCCGAACAAGGCCCCAGGATGGTTTTTGTCAACGGCAATGGCTCGTTCATAAAGCGCGATGGCCTCCTGAGGATTTCCGCCAATCGCGGCGACCGTCGCTCCCCGTTGATACAGATATTCCGCCGTTTGCTCAATAGCGCCAAACAGGGAATCAAGCTCGCTCAGGCTTTTTTCCAGCTGGTCCATGCTGCGATAGACATCCGCGCGGCCAAGTGTGCAAATGTCGACATTATACCCCGCCTGTTGAGCCAGTTTATATGCCGCGATCGCTTCTTCATACTCGCCATTGACGACATGCAGTTTTGCGAAATAGTATTGGGCGAGAGCGCCGCCATCCCCCTTTTTCAGTGAAGCAAGAGAATCCGCGTAATTACCAATCAAAAACTGACAAACGCCAAGTTTAACCTGAGTGGCTGGACTTAATTCCTCATTGTCCTTCGCTTTAAGCTCGTTTACCGCTTCTTTCAGTTCGTCAAAAACCTTCATGTCCTGGCTGATCATTTCGATTATCTGGTCAATTTCTCTTGGACCAAACGAACTGTTGTACAGAACCAACTGCTTTAAATCGAATTCCGGATTTATGCTGGTCACCATACGCTTACCATCTCCTCAACTAAGGTGATAATGAATCCCAAATTCTTCTGGTTCCGCTTTATCTCAATAGCATGAAACCTTGTCCGATTCCCAAAAACCAGAAAATCTGATGCAAAAGGGGAACGTCATCCCGGCACGGAGCCTTTGTCCCCATGATTACAGGGAAACCCCCCTTCATTTTACAATCAACATATTATTATAACAGCTCCTTGTTTTTTTCAAGGGCTTTTCAATTTATTATCACAATTTCTTTACAAGAAAAACGATTTTTTATAAAAAAGAAATATTTTTCGTGTTCCCGTTGATTGTTCTGACAGGATTCATTTTTAAAAATGAAGAAATTCACAGGCTGCTCAACACGCGAAAACAAGACCGCTTTGGTTGAGTGAATATGTAACAGCTCAGAATAACTTCATGAAACGGACAGAAAGTTATTCTGAGCCTGAAATTTAAATCAGAATTGATTTTGTGACGAAAAAATCAGGTGAGTTCCGGCAGTTCATAGCCCTGACGCCGCGGCCGGGAGAGGAAAGCATTGGCTTCATCGCAGTTGGTAAAGCGTTCTTTTTCCGGATCCCATCGAAGCGTTTCACCGACTTTACCGACCTTACGGACAATGTTGACCAGATCACAGAGTGTTGAACCCCGTTGACCGTATTCAATATCAGCGTTGCATTTTTCGCCGGACCGGATACACTGGACCCAGTTTTCAATATGAGCGGCGGTTTCGTCACGGGTCAGATGACCGGGATTGTCGTCACGTTCCAGCAATTCCTTCGGATTGGCGGAAACTTTGTCGCGGTTGATTTCGATTTTTCCATTTTCGCCGATGAAAATCGCGCCGAGACCGGGACCTTTGTCGCCGTCCAGATGAAGTCGGAGCTCGGTTCCGTTGGCAAAGAGCATCTTAACACGACCGCGCGGACCGGTGACCTTGGCCATTCCGTAATAAGGAGAGCCTGTTTCGTCGTCTTCAATTTTTCGATTCGGGAATTTACCGGAATCCTCGATAACGCTCGGTTCTTCCAGAATAATCGCGATCGGACCGGTTTCACTGGTTCCAAGAGCGCGGTTGACCTGGTCATAGGAATGGGTTCCCCAACCGGAAACACCAAAACAAAGACCTCCGGCATCATAATCCCACCAGCGGGACCAGCCATAATGAATTTGCGGATGATAGGGACGAAGTTCCGCCTGATTGGTCCAGATGTCCCACCAGCCTTCTTTCCCGCCTTCCGGCATTGGTTCGCCCGGCAACGGTTTCCAGATGTCCGGACCGACAAAATTCGGGGCCTCAACAACCTTGACTTTACCGATAGCGCCATTTAACACCAGGTCGCTTGCCCAGTTGTTCAACGCGATTGAACGCTGCTGTGTTCCGACCTGTGTGACACGTTTGTAATGACGCGCCGTGTTGACCATGGCACGACCTTCGGAAATTGTCAGACACATCGGTTTCTCAATGTAGGCGTGCATTCCCATCTGCATGGCGATACAGGCAATCCAGGCCCGCGCGTGGGTCGTTGTTTCGACCATAACGCCATCCAGATTTTCTGTTTCGATCATCTTGCGGAAATCATCATATCCCTTGGGATTACTGACATTGTTGGACTGACTGAGCAGTGCGTCCACACGCGGCTGGAAAATGTCACAGACTGCCGCGATATTGATTCCATTAACCTGGGGAATGGTCGCCATATACAGACCGGAACAGCGTGGGCCAAGTCCGATCATACCGACATTGACCTGTTCGTTCGCGCCAAAAACATGGGATGAAATGAGGTAGGGGGTCGCCATGGTCGCGACACCGGTTGCCAGAAACTGACGTCGATTCATTTTCACTTTTTTCATCGATTTTAGACTCCTGATTTTATGGGAAGGGGTATCTCTGGATTTTTTACGCTTTTCTGAAAATTTCCGGTACGATAAAGCGAAACACAACAGTTTATATGGAAATTCCGAAGTCGCTGACAATATACGGAATTCCTGAGCATTTAATAATTTATTAGTTTTTGAGGTATCTGCCATAAAAAACCAGCCCCGGAATTTCCGCAAAAAATCCATAACTATTTATGTTAATGGAATTGAAAGAGAAAAACAAGTCCATGACGGAATTTTAAGAGAATTTTTTGATATCCTGTCGATTTTTTTATAAAAAGCTTCCGACCAGGATTCTCCGTATGGAAATATTACCGTTCAGACAGTGCTGAAACCGGCCCGGCACACTGAGGTAATTCGATCGGTTTCGGAACCGGGGATTTTTCCAAATAGTCCGGTTCCGGAATGATTTCCCGAAATAATATTGACCGGTTTTGGGCCGATCATCTTTTAATCCAGATATTTTTCCCCGTAGCCGTAATGTTCAATAACATAGTCAATATCCTTATCGCCGCGACCGCTGCAGTTTGCGATAATCGCGCCGGACGGATGTTCCGCGGCCCATTTCATGGCGTAAGCGATGGCGTGGGAACTTTCGATCGCCGGAATGATCCCTTCGTAACGGGAAAGCATAAAGAACGCTTTAATCGCTTCTTCATCGGAAATGGTGACGTAATTGACCCGTTTCTGATCTGCCCAGAGAGCGTGTTCCGGTCCGACGGAGGGATAGTCAAGTCCGCTGGCATTGGAATAGACCGGCGCCGGATTGCCGTCCTTATCCTGTAACATAATACTTTCAAATCCGTGAAGGACTCCTTTTTTGCCATAGGTGATCGACGCCGCGTGCTGACCGATTTCCGGTCCTTTCCCGAGCGGTTCAACGCCGTACAGATCGACCGGGTCGCCCAGAAATGCGGAGAACATACCCGCCGCGTTACTTCCGCCGCCGACACAGGCGGTAACGGCATCCGGGAGAAGTCCTGTCATTTCGAGGAACTGTTCCCGTGTCTCAATACCGATACACATCTGGAAATCACGAACCATCATCGGGAATGGATGGGGACCGACAACGGAACCGATACAGTAAATGGAGTCACGATAGTTTTTCAGATACGATTCAAACGCGGAGTCGACAGCTTCCTTGAGTGTTTTCAAACCATGACTGACCGGGACGACGTTTGCGCCAAGGATTTTCATTCGGGCAACATTGGGAGCCTGTTTGACAATGTCCACTTCCCCCATATGGATTTCACATTCCAGCCCGAAATAGGCTGCCGCCGTCGCCAGCGCGACACCGTGCTGACCGGCGCCGGTTTCCGCGATGAGCCGTTTTTTACCCATATAATGGGCCAGAAGGGCTTCCCCCATACAATGATTCAGCTTATGCGCGCCGCTGTGGTTCAGGTCTTCCCGTTTCAGATAAATCTGGCAACAGCCGATTTTTCGGGAAAGCCGGTTGCAATGATACAACGGGGTCGGACGTCCCTGAAATTCCCGTCGGATACGTCGTAATTCGTTAATAAACTGAGCGGAATGGCAAATGGTTTCATAGGCAATCGCGATTTCGTCGAACGCCGGTTTCAACTCTGGCGGAAGGTATTGTCCCCCGTAAGGGCCAAAACGTCCGTTTTGATCCGGATAATGCCGAAAATAAGTCTGATAATCCATCATTGTTTACACCTTTTATCTTTACAAAAACTGGATTGGATAAAATTAAAAATAAAAATCCGTTTACAATCTCATGTTGATACCATCGGCCAAAAGTTTTCGCTTCAACTCTTTGATGTCAACGGTGCCAAAATGAAAAATGGAAGCAGCCAGCCCGGCGTCAACGCCCGGAAGTGTTCGGAACAAAATGGAGAAATCCTCCACGTTGCCTGCGCCGCCCGACGCGATAACAGGGACGGAAACCCGTTTGCAGACGGCTGCCAGCATTTCCAGATCGAACCCCTTCTTAACGCCGTCGGTATCAATGCTGTTGACGACGACTTCTCCGGCTCCGTGCTCGACCCCCCACTGAATCCAGTCAAGGGCATCCATTCCGGTGTCCACCCGTCCTCCTTGCGCAAAAACCCGGAAAGCACCATTGACCCGTTTGACATCAGCGGAAAGTACCACACACTGATCGCCGTATTTCTTCGCTGCTTCCGGAATCAGATTCCTGTCCCGGATGGCTCCGGAATTGACGCTGACTTTATCGGCGCCGCATTTCAGAACACGGTCAAAATCATCGAGCGAGTTAATTCCCCCGCCAACGGTCAGCGGGATGAAAATCCGGCTTGCGACTTCCGTCAGAACGCCGGTAAAAAGCTTCCGGCCTTCTGAGGAGGCGGTTATATCGTAAAACACGAGCTCATCCGCGCCGCACTGACTGTAATGGGCCGCCAGATCAACAGGTGACGAAACATCGGCAACACCCAGAAAATTAACGCCTTTTACAACACGTCCATCTTTAACGTCAAGACAGGGAATGATCCGTTTGGTAATCATTTTCAAGGTCACTTTCGATAACGCGGTTTTATACTGCGGGAATGTTTTAAGCCATGGTCGAAAAACAATGACAATCCGTTATAACTCACAAAAAGCGCGAAGAATATTCAGACCGGTTTGGCCACTTTTTTCCGGATGAAATTGAACTCCAAACACATTGTCACGAGCGACTGCGGCCGTCAGTTCCGCATCATATTCCGTTGTCGCAATAATCGATTCGTCACAATGGGTCGCGTGGTAAGAATGAACAAAGTAGACATGTTCCCCTTCCCGGATATTTTTGAACAGAGGACTGACCTTCCGGTGTTTCGGAAAATGGAGGGTATTCCAACCAATTTGCGGAACCTTGTATTCCGGGGAAACTACAGGACGAATGGGGACAATATCGCCATGAATCAATCCGAGTCCGCGGTGTTCCCCATATTCAAAACTCCGGTCGAGCAGAAGCTGCATTCCAAGACAGATCCCAAGGAGCAGTTTTCCGGCTGAGGTCTCCTGAATCAGAACGTCCGCAAGCCCGCTGTTTCTCAATCGGGCGGCAGCGTCATCAAAAGCCCCGACTCCGGGAAGCACAATCCGATCCGCTTTACGAATTTCATCAACATTACCCGTGACCTTGCTTTCCGCTCCGAGATACGCGAAGGAACTATGAAGGGAAAAGAGATTACCGACGCCATAATCAACTATCGCGATCATTTTTATACCTGACGTTTACGCCTGTCACGTCTTTGACGTTAATTGTTAGCCTGTCTGAAATTGAAATTTGTCCGGATTGTGGACCTGCCCGGATTGAGGATCTGTCAAATCAGGAAACCGGTTTGGTTGGAAATGATCCTGACAAGGGACTTTTCCGGTCCGGAGAAAGTCTCCGGAGGTTGTGTGACCGGATGTTTCCCAGGAATTGGTCCTGAACGCAGAACGTTACGGAAGCTGTCTGGTTCGGATTTCCTCTTTTACTTTTGCAATAAAATCCTGGACAGGAAAAGTGCCCAGTTCCCCTTCTTTACGGCACCGGACGGCAACGGTTCCTTCCTCCTCCTCTTTGGATCCGACAACACAAAGATAGGGAACAAGGTCGTTTCGGGCATCCCGGATTTTTGCCCCGATTTTTTCCGCCCGCAGGTCAGTTGTTACCCGCAAGCCGACTTCTTTAAGCTGTTTTTCAACCTTTTGGGCGTATTCGTCAAATTTCTGACTGACAGTCATAACACGAACCTGTTCCGGTGAAAGCCAGAGCGGGAAAGCGGCTGCGAAATGCTCAATCAGGATTCCGGTGAATCGCTCAAAGGATCCGAATGGTGCCCGATGTATCATAACCGGCTGATGCGGTTTGTTATCCGCTCCAATGTACTCCAGATTGAATCGATCCGGACAGGGAAGATTGTAATCGAGCTGAACGGTTCCAAGCTGCCATTTTCGCCCCAGACAGTCACGAACGATGAAATCTGCTTTCGGACCATAAAACGCCGCTTCTCCTTCCACAATTTCCAACGCGGGAAGGTTCCTATTCCGGCAGACACGTTCCAGGGCTTCCTGCGCCTTACGCCATGTTTCCGGACTTCCAACGTATTTGTCACTTACCCAGTCACGGAAACTGAGACGCACTTCATAGTCATTGAATCCCATTGTTCGCAGTACCATAAGTGTCATATCAATACAGTTTTTGAATTCCTCTTCCACCTGATCTTCGGTACAGAAAATGTGGGCGTCGTCCTGAGTGAAACCACGGACACGGGTCATGCCGTTCAGCTCTCCGGACTGTTCAAAACGATGAACGTTTCCAAATTCGGCCAGCCGCAACGGCAGGTCACGATAACTTCGCGGTTTAAAGTTATAAACCATCACATGAAGCGGGCAGTTCATCGGACGGAGCAGGTAACGGTCCGTGTTGTCCAGTACCATTGGCGGAAACTGACTGTCCGCGTAATACGGATAATGTCCGGAGGTTTCAAACAGTTCAACCCGACAGACAACCGGCGAGTACATCGGTTGATAATTCCGTTTGATCAGTTCGCTGTACAGGAAATTTTCCAGTTCCCGCCGAATGACCGCCCCTTTCGGCAACCAGACAACAAGACCGGAACCAACCTTCGGGTCCAGCATGAACAGTTCATGACGTTTCCCCAAAACGCGGTGATCCCGCTTTTTGGCTTCTTCCAAACGGTTCAGGTATTCTTCCAGCTCTTTTTTGTCGAAAAACGCCGTTCCATACAGTCGTTGAAGCTGTTGTTTGCTGGCGTCGCCCTTCCAGTAAGCTCCGGCAACAGACATGACCTTGAATGCCCCGATTGCTTTCGGACTCGGAATATGCGGACCCCGGCAGAGATCGAGAAATTCGCCCTGACGGTAAAACGAAACCTTTTCCTGTCCGGAAAGACCACTTTCCAGATGTTCCACTTTAAGTGTCTGTCCCATTCCACGGAGCATGTCGATCGCCTCCTGATGGGAGACCTCAAGACGTTCAAAGGGTTCGTCCTCCTTAATGATTTTTTTCATTTCCGCTTCGATCTTCGCAAAATCGGATTCGGTAAACGGTTCCTCTTTCCAGAAATCATAGTAAAAACCGTTTTCAACTGTTGGGCCGAACGCGAGCTGAACATCTTTGAAAAGTCTCATGACCGCCCGGGCCATGACATGTGCCGCCGAGTGACGCATAATGGCAAGGGCTTCCGGGTCTTTTTTCGTTAAAAGACGGAAATGAACCGTTCCCGACTCCGGAAGAAAGGTGTCCATTCCAATGGTTCTGACGACCGGTTTTCCGGCTTCATCCAGTTCGCCTTCGAGCCGGACTGTTCCCGCAAGTGCCGTCCGGGCGAGTCCGGCGGAGATCGACGTCGCAATTTCTATCGCTCTTACTCGTTGTTCAAAAACTTTTTCCGAACCGTCAGGAAGAATCACCTTCAGCATTTTTGAGCCTCTTTATTGATTGTTACTGGTGTTGCCGACGTCACCTGATTCCGGTTGTTTTACGTCGTCGGCATAATTAAAGTGTAACCGTTTTACCGGAACGATGCGCCTGCTTCACAAAGGTTTTATCCGGTATCGGGACGCCCGGCATTGATTATTGCCTGTTCCCGTAATCACCCATTGTATTTATTTATATAGCAGAACGCGATTTTGTCCAGTATGACGACCGGTTTTTGAACAGAAAGATTTGGATACCGTTAAACAGAAATTTTTTGTCTTAGGGTGAAAATGCCGCGATGACGACGACAGGATTTTTCGTGAATTCTGAAAAGACGCGGCTTGTTTGGGATTAAAACCCGGGGGGCGTAAACCGGATGGGAATGGATGACCTTTATTAAGACGCGGGTCACCGTTTGTTAAGACCGGTACTGTAAAATGACGTATTACAAATGTAATAATGACGTACTACAAAACTTTCCCCTCTGAAAATCAAGGTCAGGGCGGTAAAGCAACGTCAGGGATTTTTTCAGAAAGGACCCTTGTTTTTAAGAAAATATTTATGACTTAACGGGGACATCGGAACAGTTCTTTTATCTGAATTTTTATAAAATCGATGATTTCGGGAATTTTTTATTCGATTTCATCCTCAAAGTTCAGTATAATAACAATAATGATGATTTTTGAGTTGAATATAAGGATTCCTTATAAGATAATGTCCGGAAGTTTTCATGGAAATTTTTGCGGGAGGCTCTGAAAATGGGAATGTATGTCAAATTACGGGGGCATAAAAT
>Ga0079305_1001979_pt1 | contig 21081 bp, 20 predicted proteins | sample LMS_cellobiose_e_FD_79183 | JGI IMG/M metagenome (GOLD analysis project Ga0079305, IMG submission 79183) | Rumen-fistulated moose microbial communities from Alaska, USA - LMS_cellobiose_enrichment | ecosystem: Host-associated > Mammals > Digestive system > Stomach > Rumen fluid ... | reverse complement strand
CCCGAAGGGCGCATCATTCGGCGCAGCCGTACATCACGTTCCGCTGTCAGCGGAACACATCGTTCGCCGAGTGTCCTTAAGAACACTCGGCGTTAATGCGGATTTCTTCAAAAATCCCGATACAGCGGACTTTGCAAAAAACTCAGTTTTCGCTTTGCCCGCTTGATCTTGCGGCGGAGCCGCAGCAGTTCTTGTACTTCTTTCCGGAACCGCAGGGGCAGGGATCGTTCCTGCCTATCTTTTTGGCGGGAGAGATGCGAACGGGGGCTTTCCTGACCTCGCTTTCGCTTCCTCCGCCGGAGCCGCCGGTCTCTTTCATGACCTGCTCGCGCTTCACCGCGGATCTCGGAACGACTCTCAGGAGCATCATGACCGTATCGGTCTTGATGTTGTCGACGAGCTCGTCGAACATCACGGAGCCCTGGATCTTGTATTCCGTGACGGGGTTGCGCTGACCGTAGGCGTGGAGCCCTATGGCGTTCATGAGATCGTTCATCGCCTCGAGGTGGTCCATCCACTGGATGTCTACGTTCCTGAGAAGCACGGCGCGCTCGACCTCGCGGAATATCTCCGGCCCGAAGAGCTCTTCCTGCTTTTTATACTTTTCCTCAGCGCGCGCAAGAAGCATATCGGCGATGCCTTCTTTTGTGACCGAGTTCATTTCCTCGGGAGAATATCTGAAATCCTCCTCGGTAGTAAGAACGCCGATGAACTGATTTCTCAGCTCGTCAAAGTGAAATTCGTCGGGCACGTCTGCGCTGCAGAACGAATCCACGGAGGAATCAATGAGATCCTTCATCATCGAACGGATCGTACCGCTCAGATCCTTGCCGTCGAGGACTTCTCTGCGCTGAGAATAAATGATGTTCCTCTGCTGGTTCATCACGTCGTCGTACATAAGCACGGTCTTGCGGCGCTGGAAGTTGTTTCCTTCGAGCCTCTTTTGAGCCGATTCGATGGAATTGGATAGTATCCTGGCGTCGATCTGCTGATCCTCAGGGAGCCCGAGAGATTCGACTATGCCCATCATCCTGTCGGTGCCGAAGAGACGGAGAAGATCGTCCTCGAACGAAAGGTAAAAGACGGACGCGCCGGGGTCGCCCTGACGCCCCGACCTTCCGCGGAGCTGATTGTCTATGCGCCTCGATTCGTGACGCTCCGTACCGATTATATAAAGACCGCCGGCGGCTTTTACCTTTTCAGCCTCGGGATCCGTCTGCTGCCTGAAAAACGCCACCTTTTCGGCGTAATTCTTCCTCGCCGCGAGGATCTCAGCATCGTTCGTGTCGAAATAGCTGTCCGCGAGAGCTATCAGCTCCTCGGGCATCTCTTCTTTTCTGAGCTGCGCCTTGGCGAGATATTCCGGGTTTCCGCCGAGCCTTATATCCGTACCTCTGCCCGCCATGTTCGTGGAGATGGTGACGGCTCCGTAGCAGCCCGCCTGCGCGATGATCTCCGCTTCGCGCATATGATGCTTTGCGTTGAGCACGTTGTGCTTTATGCCCTCTTTCGAAAGAAGACGGCTGAGCTCCTCGGATTTTTCTATGGAAACCGTACCGACGAGAACGGGCTGACCTCTTCCGGAAGCCTCCTTGATCTCGTTTACTATCGCGCGGTATTTGCCGTTTTTCGTCTTGTAGACCCTGTCCGGACGGTCGTCGCGGATCATGGGCTTGTTAGTAGGTATCTCGATGACGTCGAGCGAGTATATCTCGCGGAATTCGTTTTCCTCGGTGAGCGCCGTACCGGTCATGCCGGACAGCTTTTTATAAAGACGGAAGAAATTCTGGAAGGTGATCGTGGCGAGCGTCTTCGATTCCTTTTCGACGTTTACGCCCTCTTTTGCTTCGATCGCCTGATGCAGTCCGTCTGAATAACGCCTTCCGGGCATGATACGTCCGGTGAACGCGTCGACGATGAGGACCTTTCCGTCCTTGACGACGTAGTCGATATCCTTTTTCATGACGCCGATCGCCTTGATCGCCTGATTGATGTGATGGAGAAGGGAAGCGTTCTCGGGATCGCTCATGTTCTCCACGCCGAAAGCCTTCTCCGCTTTTTCGACTCCCCTGGGAGTAAGGACGGCGGTCTTCGCTTTTTCGTCTACGATGTAGTCGGCGTCGACGTCCTCCTGGGATTCCTTCGCGTCTATCTCTTTTATCCTGAACTGCCTCAGCTTTTTTGCAAAAGCGTCGACTCTGCCGTAAAGCGGCGTGGAGTTGTCTCCCTCGCCGGAAATGATGAGAGGCGTTCTCGCCTCGTCTATGAGGATGCTGTCCACCTCGTCGACGATGGCAAAGGCGTGTCCGCGCTGTACCATGCTCTCCTTGTGGCTGACCATGTTGTCGCGCAGATAGTCAAATCCGAGCTCGTTGTTCGTGCAGTAGGTTATATCGGCGGCGTAAGCCTCTTTTTTTGCCTCCTTGGAGCTCATGGGGACGATAAGTCCCACGGAGAGTCCGAGAAAGTTGAATATCTTTCCCATCCATTCGCTGTCGCGGCGGGCGAGATAATCGTTTACCGTGACGATGTGTACGCCGTTTCCGGAAAGCGCGTTGAGATACGCGGGAAGCGTCGCAACGAGAGTTTTTCCCTCACCGGTCTTCATTTCGGCGATCCTGCCCTGGTGAAGGATGATACCGCCCATGATCTGAACTTTGAAATGACGCATTCCGAGAACTCTGTCAGCCGCCTCTCTGACGGTCGCAAAAGCTTCGGGAAGTATGTCGTCCTCCGTTTCGCCCTCGGAAAGCCGCTTCTTGAATTCGTCTGTCTTCGCTTTGAGCTCGGCGTCCGAAAGACGGCGGTACTCTTCCTCGAGCTCTTCCGTCTTCTTTACGAGAGGCATTATCTTTTTTATGGCGTTCTCACTGTGAGTGCCGAAAATCTTTGTCAAAAGGCTCATTTATATCCTTCCTTTCTTGTGCGCGTTTTTCAGTCGGAAACGTAGGTCAGGAACGAGCGGAGTCTTTCCGATCTCGGGGAACCGAATATCTCATCCGGCGTCCCGGTCTCCGCTATCACGCCGCTGTCCATGAAAAACACGCGGCTTGAAACGTCGCGGGCGAATTTCATCTCATGAGTTACGATGAGCATCGTTATGCCGTCCGACGCAAGATCGCGTATGACGGCGAGTACTTCGCCGGTAAGCTCCGGATCGAGGGCGGAGGTAGGCTCGTCGAAGCACAGAAGCGCGGGATTCATCGCAAGCGCTCTGGCTATGGCGACGCGCTGCTGCTGACCGCCGGAAAGCTCGCACGGGTAATTCTTCGTCTTTTCCGTAAGCCCCACTCTTGCTATAAGTCCTCGCGCTTTTTCCTCGATGGCGGCGAGGATATCTTTTTTGTTCTTCTTGTAATCCGGCCTGCTTTTTGCCGCCAGCGTTTCGGCGAGAGTTATGTTCTCGAGAACGTTGTACTGCGGGAAAAGATTGAATGACTGGAAAACGAGCCCGAGGGAAAGCTGCTTCTGCCTCTTTTCCTCCGGCGTCTCCTTTTTTGTGCTGTCGGCGTCGAATATGGGCTTTCCGTTGACGAGGATCCTTCCTTTTTCCGGTGTTTCGAGAAAGTTTATACACCTGAGAAGCGTTGTTTTCCCGCTGCCGGATGAGCCGATCACGGAGACCGCCTCGCCCTTGGCGACGGAAAAGCTTATCCCCTTGAGAACGGGCGCTTTTTCATACGTTTTATATAAGTCCTGCACCTCGAGAACGGGCGCTGAATATGATTCGCTCATTTTCTATGTATTCCGGCTGTGTCCGCCGCTTTTCAAAAGCATTTGTCGAAGACCGCCGCTTCAAAGCACGGCTTCGATTTCGTCTTGTTATATCCCTTTACGTATTCGAAGGTGTCGGACCTTACGCTCTCGATCTCTATCTCGTCGTCGAGTACCGCCTCCGAAATGAAGTTTATCTGAAAGCTCCCGTATTCCTTTTCGCGCGAAATGATGTCTGTGAGCAGATCGGCGTACAGACAGTTGTTCAGATGCGAATTTTCGTCGAGCATCGAGGGATAGACTCTGCGCGTATCCGTTATCTTTTTGTCGCCCACGGACGTGTCGAGCGTCGCCGGCAGAAGAGTGCGCATCGCCTCGAATCCGACCTTCGTGTCTTCTTCGTGGGGAATAACGCCGCACAGGCTCGATGGGCGGAGAAGCTTTCGTGAATCAAAGTCGATGAGCGCCCACACGCTCGAAGCTCTCATTATTACCTTGTCGGTACCTTCTTCGGCGAGCAGATAATCTCTCACGAAGCTCGCTCCGTGTATGCGCTTCGGTATCGTCGTGAGAAGAAGAGGCTCGTACGGAACGATATCGCGGTCCATGCATATGAGCATTTTTGAAAGTACGAAAACCGTTTTGTTGCTGCGGAGGACGTCGTAGGGCATACCGTACTGCGCGAGGTCGTCTTCAGCCGCCTGCTGCATTTGACGCATCAGCGAGGACGCTTTCACCTTTCTGCGCCAGTCGGCGTCGTATCCGTAAAAACAAATCTTCTTCGTAAGTGCCATTTTTTCAATCCTTTCTTTGAGCAAGGAGCCACGGGCAAAGCCCGTCCTCCTCGTAGGCTCTCCGCCAGCAGTTGTGCGGAAGATCGGCGTATACCGTTATCTTCGCATTTCCGCCGTATGCGTTTATCGCCTTTACCATGTCGACCGAGTGCGAGCACGGCACAACGGCGTCCATGGCGCCGTGGAACGCCCATACGGGTACGTTCTTCAAAAGCCCGGCTCTCCATTCCATGCCGCCTCCGCAGCAGGGCGCGATCGCGCAGAAAAGCTCCGGATACTGCATCGCAAGCTCGAACGTGCCGAAGCCGCCCATGCTCAGACCGGTCAGCGATATGCGCGATTCGTCCGCGTTATATTCTTTTGCGACCTTTTTTATGAGCTCCGCGATATTGTCTATGTTGTTGAGGAACGTTTCCCCGGCGGGACACTGCGGACTCAGGGAAAGCGCTCTGTATTTGCTGTCGGGAGCGAGAAAAAGCTTGGGTATGCCGTACACCTTGAGAAGCTCGGTATCCGTCCCGCGCTCGCCGGCGCCGTGAAGGAAGACGACGAGAGGGAGCTTTTCGCTTTTCGTATCGGCTCCGTCCGGGACGGTCATAAGATAAGAAAGGGTCTTTCCGCTTTTGGCGGTGAATACGTGAGATGAGAACATGATGCGGACCTTTCGATAATACTCCGGATAAGCTCTGCCGGCAAGAACGCGCCATACCCCGAGCATATCCTGAAAACCTACCGTATATATTATCACAAAACGCCCCGCGTGTCAATATAATAAGGAAGAGGAAAGCTTACGTACCGAAACGCCGCCGGCGCCGCGCGCATATAAAAGCGGCGTTTCGGATAAAATAACGGTACGGAAGATTTTTTCCGGGACTTTTTTGAGCCGCGTTCAACGCGGCAAGGAGGTTAAAATGTGGCAATTCATTATCGGAATGATGCTCGGAGGGCTCGTAGGGATTACGATGATGTGCATCCTTCAGATAAGCGGCGGAGACCCGGACTGAGCGCCGGAATGTGAAAAACGTCAAACCTGTCAAACCGTTTATAAGGTGCTTTTACTTCTCTCTATTGTATCACATTAGGAAGATCCGAAAAGTTTTCCACAACCGCCCTGTTGAAAATGTGGATAAAAAATCGTTGATAATGCGAGAAATCCACAGATTCAACAGGGTTTTTGACATGCGTTGTGTGAAAAACGGCGTTTCAAAGGCGCTTTTTCACGGCTTTTTCGGAAAAAAGTCGGTTTTCGACGTTCGGAAAATGATTCTTTTTGCTTCACGCGCGTCAAATGGTATAACAGGGTAAAGATACGGTTTCCCGCTCGCCGTCCTTGTAGCCGCGATGACGAAAACGATGACGGCGCTTCCGGAGATCAGACCGTAAAGACCGAACGCGCCGGTAAGGCAGACGAGCAGGACGCGCATGAATTTTATGCTGTAACCGAATTCGTAATTCGTGGGTATGAAGTTTGCGATGGCTGTGAATGAGGAATAAAGCACGGTCTGCGGAACGAACCAGCCGCTTTTTACCGCGAAATCGCCGAGAAGGAGACCGCCGACGACGCTGAGAGAATTCGAAAGCGTGCTCGGCGTGTTCAGAGAGGCGAGCTTGAGCCCGTCAACGGCAAGCTCGATTATCAGTATCTGCCATACGAGCGGCACGGAATGCTCGTCGAGCTCTCCCACGAACGAGAGGAACCCGGGCGCGCTGCCGGGATGCTCGGCAAAATAAAGCCATACGGGCACGAGAAACACGGAAAGAACGAGTATCACGAGCCGCACGAGGCGAAGATACGTGCCGGTGAAAGCGGGAAAATAGTAATCGTCAGGCTCTTCAAGAAAATCGAAAAGTCCGGCGGGCAGACATATCACGCTCGGAGACGTGTCGCACAGTATCAGTATCTTGCCTTCGCACAGCATCGCCGAGGCGGTATCGGGGCGTTCGGCGTATTTTACCGTGGGGAGCGGATCGAGTGCGCGAAGACCCTTTTTCGGAAAGAGAAGCTCGCATATGGATTCCTGCGCCATGACGAGAGAATCGGTCACGGCGCCGGACAGCTTTTTTCGAAAGGATGCGCACAGCTTTTCGTCGGCGGCACCCTCGATATAGCATAGCGCTATCTGCGTTTTCGTGATCTTTCCGATCTCAAAAAGCTCTAAGCGGAGCTTCGGCGTTTTGATCCTGCGGCGCAGGAGCGTGGCGTTAGTGATAAGCGATTCTGTAAAGCCCTCGTGAGGACCGCGCAGAGTTTTGCTTTTGTCGGGCTCGCTTATCCCTCTTTTCGGGAAATCGCGTATGTCCATCACCGCGCCGCCGAAAAACGTGTCTATGAGCAGGACGAGCTTTCCGGAGTGGATCGCTTCCGCCGCTTTCTCCGGTGAACCGACGGCGTATGAATCCGCGCAGGGCAGGTGTCTTTTGATAAATTGAGATATATCGGCGGAGTCGTCTTTTTCAGCGTTTATGCAGCTGTCGCGCATCTTTATAAGCTCTTCTCTTTTTACGAAGCCGTCAATATAGTAAAGAACGCCGCGCTTTCCCGAGACGGTAAGCGGCGATTTTTTTACGTCGAACGAGATCCCGGTGCCGAGAAGGGAATCCGTCATCCGTTCGTTTTCTTCGATGTTTTCCGTGTAACGCATATCCGTACCTTGCTTTTTTTGTTTTACGTTGATATTGTGGACGCCTCCTGACGTTTTATTCCGCTTTTTGAAAGCGAAAAACGCCGTTTTTTACGCACGGGCGGCAAACGTTCTTGACATAAAAAGCGGATTTGTGATATACTGGGGCGAGTTGTTACAGCCATTATCCTCAACTCATTAAGGAAGATATTTCTGTTCATGGATCATATTCTTGAAAAAAAGTTCGCACAGATAGAGCCCTTGATCGGCAAAACGCCCCTCATGCGCTTCGTATATACTTATAAAGGCAGAGAACGCAGCGTTTACGTTAAGGCGGAACAGTACAACCTTACGGGAAGCATAAAAGACAGAGTGGCGTTCCATATCCTGAAAAACGCCTATGAGAAAGGCATCATCTCTCCGGACGATGTTATCGCGGAGGCGACGAGCGGCAATACCGGCATATCGTTTTCCGCCCTCGGCTCGTATCTCGGCCACAAGGTCGTGATATATATGCCCGACTGGATGTCAAAGGAGAGAGTCAACCTCATGCAGAGCTTCGGAGCTGAGGTCAGGAGCGTTTCGAGAGAGCAGGGAGGATTTCAGGGATCCGTCGCCCTCTGCGAAAAGCTCGCCGAAAACGGCGGCGTATTCTTGCCGAGACAGTTCTCCAACGAGGAAAATTCAAGAGCGCACTACCTCACCACCGCGGCGGAGATAATAAAACAGCTCGATTCTCTCGGGCTTGAAGCCGAAAGCTTCGTAGCGGGAGTCGGCACCGGCGGAACGGTAATGGGCACGGGTATGGGACTTCGCAGCCGCTCGCCCAAATGCACGATCCATCCGCTCGAGCCGCTGAATTCCCCGACGCTCTCCACCGGCTTCAAGGTCGGCAGTCACAGGATCCAGGGCATATCCGACGAGTTCATACCGCCCATCCTCAGACTTTCGGAGATCGACAGCGTCGTATCGGTCGACGACGGAGACAGCATAGCCATGGCGCGGATGATATCGGAGCGCTTCGGCATAGGTGTGGGAATATCCTCGGGCGCCAATTTTATCGGAGCCTGCATGGTGCAGAATATGCTCGGAGACGACCGCACCGTGGTGACCGTGTTCCCGGACGACAACAAAAAGTATCTTTCAACCGATTATTCTCAGCCTCAGACCGTACGCGAAGGATCTCTGCTTGAAGATATAAAGCTCGTCGACGTCTGCTGCTGCGGCATATGACGCTTCAGAATCTTCTCAGCTATACCCGCCGCGCGTGTGAGGATTATGACATGATATCCTCCGGCGACGTGATCGCCGTCGGCGTATCCGGCGGAAAGGATTCGCTCGCTCTTCTCACCGCTTTGAAGGCGATGGAGGGCTTTTATCCGAAAAAATACAGGACCTGCGCCGTAACGGTCGATATGGGCTTTGAAAACGCGGATTATTCCGAAATAAGCCGGTACTGCGATGAGCTCGGCGTAGAATTCATCCTTGTGAAAACGGAACTGAAAAAGCTCATATTCGACGTGAGAAAAGAGCACAATCCCTGCGCGCTTTGTTCTAAAATGCGAAAGGGCGCGCTCGTGAACGCCTGCGCCGCGAGAGGGATAACGAAGATTGCCCTCGGACATCATATGGACGACGTTATAGAGACGTTTTTCCTCAATTTGATGAGGGGAGGAAGGATCGACACGTTTTCTCCGGTCACGCATCTTTCGCGCAGCGGCGTAACGGTCATACGCCCGCTCGTATACGTGCCGGAAAAGAAGATCGTCGCCTTTGCTTCAAAAAATCCGCTTCCGATATCGAAAGCGGTCTGCCCCGCGGATAAAAAGACCGAGAGGGAAGAGATAAAAAAACTGATAAACGACCTCTGCGTGAACAACAGAGATCTGAAAAGCAAGGTGTTCGGCGCCATAAAACGCGCCGGGCTGGGAGGCTTCCGGGATGAAAAGGAGCCCGGAAACGGCGAAAAAAGCAGTGAAAGGAGCACGTGATGGCAGACGGAATAAAAAGAAGATCTCTTCTTGACGACGATGACGACGAAGCGGCTAAAAAGAGCGGGACCGCTTCCGAAAACGGCGAAAACGAGCCGGTTGATAACGAAAATGCCGACGAAAATGCCGATGGCAAGAACGACGCCGTGTTCATAAACGAATACGAGATAACCGAAAAGCTCTTCATCGACTGGGCGAGATCCCCCGTGAATCCGAGGCTTCTCAGACCGTACCGCGCCGTGTGGCTCGCCGCGTTCATCATTTGCGCCGCGGGATGCGTCTTTACGGCTCTGAGCGGAGCGTGGCTGCTCGTCGTGATGCTCGCCGCCGGAGCGGCGGTATCGGCGGTATGGTATTTCTGCGGCATCACCATGGCTGCAAAAAAACAGTACAAGAACATACTTTCCGATCTCGGCAGCGAAAAATGGAGCAGAAAACTCTATTTTACCGAAAACCGCGTGATAACCGAGGATAACGGAGAGGATTTTTCGTATCCGTACGACCGCTTTACCGGAAGGATCGAAAATGAGGATCATTACGTGATCCTTCTCGACGAGAACACGGGGATACGCGTGTATAAAAACGCTTTCACGAAAGGAAGCTTTGAATGCTTTCCCGATTTCATCCTCGAAAAATGCAAAGGAAAAAGCAAAGAAAAGAACTCCGAAAAAGAATAACCGCCGCCTTATGCGCGGCGGCGCGTGCGTTTGAACAAAAAACAAGCTGAGAAGAGGATCTAAAAGATCTTTTGTCTCAGCTTGTGTTTTCTTTTATCACGGCTTGTATTTTGATGAACCGTTTTTTACTTTTTGTGCCCCTCGCATCCGAGGTGAAAATATCCCGCAAGATTCACGGTATACGTACCGTCTTCATTTTTCTTGAAGAACATCCGTTTTGCGAGGTATTCGTCGTCCTCGTTTTCCACGATCATGCGGGCTTTTTTCGTTCCCGTCGTGTCGAGAAAGCTCATGACGCCTCTTCCCGCTATCTCGAGAGCTTCAAGATCGCGCATCCCCGGCAAAAGCCGCAGAGCGCGGATCACGCCCGCGCCGTTTTCAAAGAAAAACACGGCGATCCCGGACATTTTTCCGTCTAACTCTATGGAGTAAGCCAGATGCGAAACGTCGTATTCGACGCCGCATTTTTCGGAGAGTTCCTTCTGTATTTCTTTATCCTGTATGGGTTTTGCTATAAGCATCAGCCGCGCCTGCTTTCCGTCTTTTTTTCCGCTCTGCGGCATACGTCTTTGAGATAATTTATCTCGTCCCGCGTAAGATACGCCCACTGACCCGATCTGAGACCCGAAAGATTTATGCTTCCCACGGATACGCGCGTGAGCCGGGCGACCTCGAGCCCAACTTTGTCGCACATCTTTCTTATCTGTCGGTTCCTGCCTTCGCGGAGCACGAATTTGAGGCTCGCGCCCTGCTGATCCTGCGCGGAAGCGCCGACCGCCGCGCCGCGGTTTACCGTGACCCTGACCGGGCGGAGCTTGTACCCGTCGATCTCCATCGGCGAATTCAGCTTCAAGAGCTGTTCTTCGGTCGGGAACGTCCTCGTTTTTACGAAGTACACCTTCTCGAGACCTCCGGAGGGATGCATGAGAGCGTTTGCCGTTTCGCCGTCGTTCGTCAAAAGGAGCAGACCTTCAGAGTCGAGATCGAGCCTGCCTATGGGATAAACTCTCTCCGTAACGCCGTCGAGAAGCTCCGTAACGCATTTTCTGCCCTTTTCGTCGGAGAGGGTAACGACGTATCCTCTCGGCTTGTAAAGCTTTATGTACACCTTTTTATCGCATATCTCGCAGAGACGCCCGTTATATTGAACTGCGTCACCGTCGGGATCTACGGGCTGACCGATCACGGCGGGAACTCCGTTGATAAGGACTTTTCCGCCCGCTATTTCCTCTTCCGCCTTTCTGCGCGACATCACGCCGCAGAGAGAAAGGTATTTCTGGATCCTCATTTTTTCCATGTCTTTATGATCCTTGCTGTTTTTGTTTTTGAAATGATCCGATTATCTTTTCCCAAAAGCTCTTTTCCCTGCGCTTTGCGACGCTCTTTTTCGGGAAAAGGTTCACCTCGCCGATAACGGCGCCGTTTACCGAAAACGTGACCTTCCCCACGTAATGTGAAGCGTATACGGCGTATGATTCATCGGATATCACGTCGAGTCCGAAGACCGGCGCGTAAAGAAAGAACGGCAGCTCGACCGTGCGTATTATTTCGTCGGATTCTTTCACCATGGCGCAAAGCCCCTCGGGATTCGTGACCTCGACGAACGTTTCCTCGCCGCCGGTAACGTCCACGCCGCGGGTGAAGGCAAGGGGAGTGAGAAGCTCTTTTTCCGAATAGAGGGAAAAACCGTAATCCGAAAGCTTTATATGATCGTTCCAGTCGTCCGGATCGTCGATCGTCATGACCGCGAGCCTTTTTTTGCACGGACCGCCCTTTTCCGAAAGGGAAGCCAGACATCTGCCGGAAGCGACGGTGAAACCGGTCTTGCCGCCTATGCAGAGGTCGTACATCCTGAGCAGCTTGTTATGGTTCGAGAGATAACGGTATTCCCCGGTGTCCCCGTTTTTCCCCGTCACGGCGAGCCTCAGACTTTTTGTCGCCATTATACCGGCTACGATCTCGTTTTCTCCGGCGTAAGCCGTGAGAAGAGCCATGTCGTAAGCCGTTGAATAATGCTCCTTGTCGTAAAGCCCGTGCGGATTGGCGAAGTGAGTGTTTTTCATGCCGATCCGTTTTGCCGTTTCATTCATGAGCGCGGCAAAATCCTCCACCGATCCGCTGACGGCGTATGCGATGGCTTCCGCGGCGTCGTTGGCGCTTTCGAGAAGAAGACAGAAAAGCAGATCGTTCAGCGTCGTCTTCTCACCTTCGAACAGATATACCGACGAGCCCTCTACGCCCACGGCGCGCCTGTCGACGCGTATTTCATCGAATAACGGAAACGATTCCACCGCCGCGACGGCGGTCATCAGCTTAGTGGTGCTTGCGATGGAGAGCTTTTCGTTTTCGTTTTTCGCGGCGAGCACTTCCTTTGTGTCCGCGTCCATCACGCAGTACGCTTTGGCTGATACGCTGCCGGAAAAGGAAGCGACGGCGCGCGGATCGCCGGAGCAAACGGAAACGCTTTCCGAAAGAAGAACGTTCCCGGAAAGCGAAATCTTTTCGCCGCTGTACGGCGCGCATGACGAAAGCACAAGCAGCGCCGCGGCAGAAACGCACAAAACGGCGGCACGAAATCTCCGGAAGAAAATTCGTCCGGAAACGGTATGATATGAAGACGCGTTTTTCATTTTTCGACCTCGCAGACAGCGATATACGAAAATATATGATAACGCGCCGCCGGCTATGCCGCTTTATTTGCCGCTGTTTTCGACGCTGTCGTCGACGTCGATACGGACAGCCTCTCCGTCGCTTTTGACTTCGATCTCGGTCTCTTTGCCGTCTTTGGCGTCGGAGGCTTCCTTCTTTTCGTCGTCTGTGCTTTTCTGCTTTTTGAACTTCTGGAACGTGAGCATGAGCTTGTCGACGATGGCGGGGCTCTTTTCCACGAGATCGCTGATGTTGCCGACGATGTTCCCGGCTCCGGGGGAAGTGGGATCCTTTATGTTCAGAAGCTCGACGTTTCCGCCGGATATAACGAGGAAGCAAAGGGGAGTTATCGTCATGCCGGCTCCGTTGCCGCCGCCGAAGTGCGGCTGCTGACGGGTGGGATTGTGCTTGCTGTCAAAATCCACGCCGCCGGACGTGAAACCGACCGATACCTTTGATACCGGTATGATCACGGTGTCGCCCGGAAGGGTGATCGGCTTTCCGATAACGTTGTCAACGCCAATGACCTCCTTGAGATTCTGGAGAGAAGCGTCGATGACCTGTTTCAACGGTATTTCGCTCATTTGTTTTTCCTTTCTGTATCATCCTTATTATGATCGTTATGCTCGTTTGTTTTCATATCGGACGGCTTTTTTTCGTCCGTGACGGCGCCCGCCTTTGCGGCGCGGGCGGCGTTCATCTTTTCCTGCCGCGCGAGAGCGGCTTTTATACGGGCTTCGTTTTTCGCTTTCGCCTGCGCTTCGCCGCGCTTTTTCTTCCTTTCGGCGCTCATGTGTCCGAGAGCGGCAATGCCGGCGGATACGAGGGCGTTTATAAAGTATATCGCCCGTACCTTCATTGACACTTTCGCGGCGTATACCGGCTTTTCTATGGTAAAATCGGGATAAACGTAAACATCCCGCGGATCGTACTTGAAGCGCGAATATCTTTTCAGCAGTTCGAGAAGATCGAACGCCGCGGCTGAAACCAAGCCGTACTGCCGCGCGGTGTCACCCGCGTCCGGAGACGCGCAGACGACTTTGAAGTAGTGAAGAGTGACGGGGATGAGCCTTACGGATCTTTTGGAGAAAGCCTTCACGGCCTTTGCCACGAGCTTTACGAAGCCCATGATATCCGAAAAGCTTCTTTTCGGTTTTGCACTTTCGCCCTCGCCTTCCGGTGCGCCTTTTTCTTTTCCCGCTTTCTTCTTTTTGGCTTTCTTTTTCTTCTTCGGCTTTTTTTCCTTTTTCGGCTTCTTCTTTTTCGGCTTTGTCAGATCGAACGTAAAGCAGAGCACCCGTATCTTGAACGTGAATTTTTCGTCAAATTCGAATATCAGCCGGACTCCGAGATGGAGCAGAAAGAGGATAAAGGCGAAAATGCCGAGTATGATGTACAGAGCGATCACGCCGCCTCCTCCTTTCCCTGAAAACCGATCGCTTTTTTCAGATGTTTTCTCTGAGCTGTTCGAGCGTTATCTGAACGCCTTCCTCTATCGCGGGCAGCTCGCTCAGCGACGACAGACCGAAGGAGCGGAGGAACGCTTCCGTCGTTACGTAGAGTATGGGCTTTCCCGGAGCGTCAAGTCTTCCGCTTTCCTCGATGAGTCCGCGCTGGATAAGCGTCGACATTATGCCGGAGCAATCGACGCCTCTGACTTTTTCAACGTATGATTTTGTCGCCGGCTGTTTGTAAGCGATTATAGCCAAAGCCTCGAGCGCGGGCTTTGAAAGGGGAGCGGTACGCTTTATTTTAAGAAACTCCGTGACGTATTTCGCGTAAGCGATCTTCGTGCAGAGCTGATAGCTGTCGTTTATCCTTACCAGCTCGTATGACGTGTCGATCCCGGCAAGCTTTTTTTCAAGCATACCGGCTATTTCGGAAAGGCGGCTCTCCGAAACGGAAAACAGCTCGCAGAGCCTTTCCTTTTCCACCGGATCTCCCGCGGCGAAAAGCACCGCCTCGAGCGAATTCACGAGGAATCCCGTTTCTTCTTTATTATACTCTTTTATGAATTCTTCAGACATATCAGATCAGTTTTCTCCGTCGCTGCTGTAAATAATGCTTGAGTTTCCCGCCGGAACGTCGCTTTCCCCGCGGTCCTTTTCCGTATTGAGTGTGAGTATGTAATCGTTTTCGGTCCTTTTATACGACAGACGCCCCGTTGAAACGAGCTCGAGCATGGCGAGAAACGTCGCCACGGAATCGCGCTTCGATCTCGAATCGGCGAAGATGCCGGAGAACGAAACGGAATTTCCGTATTTCACCGCGCGCACCATACGCCGCAGGAGGTAGATTATCTTTTCTTCCACGGAGATCGGCTTTATTGCGAACACGTCCGCCACGTTTTTCCTCTTGAGAACGTCCTTTTTCAGCGATACCGCGATCCTCATGCCGCTCATTGCCTCCGTGAGAGCGTCTGCACTCATCGGAGCCTGCTCTATGACCGTGACAAAGGGCTTCGGAGACGCGTAGTAGCGCTTGTAGTACAGAGGTTCTCTTCCGGCGAGGAAAAGCGCCGCCGCCTTTATGCGCGAATATTCGATAAGAGACTCCACGAGTCCCTTTCTCGGATCCTCCTCGGGCTTTTCCTCCCTGGGAAGGAGCATTTTCGATTTGATATAAAGAAGCTCGCACGCCATAACGATGAACTCGCTCGTGATGCTCATATCCGCTTCCTTCATTTTTTCGAGGTAGTCGAGATACTGCTCGAGGATCACGGCGATCGGTATATCGTATATGTCGAGCTTGTGGCGCGCGATCAGCATGAGGAGCAGATCGAGAGGTCCGTCGAACTTTTCGAGTCTGAAGCTCGGCGCGCCTTCTTTTTGACTGTCGTTTTCGCTTGCCGGAGCGCCGTTTTCTTCGGCGGAGGTCTCCGGATTCGTCTTTGTTTCTTCCATCGGTTTGTTCTACGCTTTTGTCAGATGCCGAGCGGTATGATGATATCCGCGAGGCTGAAAAACGCCCCGGATACGGCGTCGATCAGAAAATTCAGCGGCCCCGAAAGGATACCGGTGACAAGCAGCAGAAGCACGGCTATCCTCGAGTATCTTTCGTACGGCGCGATCTTCATTATCCATTTGTCGGGCAGAAAAGCGAAAAGTATCCGCGAGCCGTCGAACGGCGTTACGGGGATCAGATTGAAAAATCCGAGTCCGATGTTCGTGTAAATGAACATCAAAAACATATCGCGCACGGTGTACAGCGCCTGAAGCGCCGTTTGCGTGACTTCGCCGAGATTCAGGCACAAAAGCCTGAAAAGCTGGAAAAGCAGCGTCATGAAAGCGGCGAACAGAAAGTTCGAAAGCGGACCCGCCAGCGCCGTTAACGCAACGTCCCTCTTGGGCTTTTTGAAATTTCTCGGATCTATCGGAACGGGCTTTGCCCATCCTATCCTGAACAGGAAAAGCGCGATGAATCCGAAGGGATCGATATGCTTTATCGGATTGAGCGTGAGCCTTCCGGCGTTTTTCGCCGTATCGTCGCCGAGCTTGTGCGCGGCAAACCCGTGCGAAAACTCATGTATGGATAGTGACAGAAGACACACCGGCAGCATATAAAGCGCGCGGATGAGCCATTGCGTGATGCTGTCGTTCATTTTTTCTCCGTTGTTTTAAGATTTTTGCCCGCTTCTTTCCTCATGCGCAGTATCTCAAAGCCGAGTACCGCGGCGGCGGAAGAGGCGGTGAGGGAACAGCCGAAATCGTTTCCGTATGGTATCCTGACCCTCAGATCGGCGCTTTTCAGTATTTCGGAAGTGATGCCGCGTTTCTCGCCGCCGATGACGAGAAGTATCTTTCCGGCGCTTCCTATGATCCCGCCGCTTTCAAAAAGATCGACGGAATCCTTTTCTTCTGCGCAGAGCACGAAATATCCGTGCTCTTTTGCCGAAGCGACGGCTTCGGCTTCGCTGTCGTACATGGCGCAGTCCATCATCTCGCTCGATCCGGCGGAAGCCCTTACGCAGACGCCCGCGGCGGAAAGCCAGTTCCTTCTGGGGAGGACGAGACCTCCCGCTCCGGCGGCGTACAGAGAACGCACCGCGTATCCGAAATTGTACGGGTCCTCTATGCCGCACAGAAGGACCGCGAGAGGATGACCTTTATCAAAAAGCTCTGAGCACGATACGGTCTTCCTTTCAGAACAAAGGGCGAGAACGCCGCCGTTGGTTTTGGAAGTTGAATGCTCCTCGTAAAATTCCTCAGAGCAGTCCTCGACCGGTATGCCCGCGGCATTCGCCCTCCGGATTATACCGGCGATCTTGCCGCTTTTTTTATCCGCTCCGGGGGAAAGGAATATCTTCTCAACGCTCCGCGATCCGCCGAGGACGGCGAAAACCGACAGAGCGCCCTCCACGAAGGAGCTCGGAAGAGCCTTTTCGCTCTCGCTCTTCATGCTTCTCAGTTGTCCCAGTTGTGCCAGACGTTCTGAACGTCTTCGTTGTCGTCGAGCATTTCGAGAAGTCTGTTCATCTTCATTATGTCGTCTTCGCTTTCAAGGGATACGTAGCTCTGCGGGATCTTGTCTTCCTCGGCGGATTCGATGGTGTATCCCGCTTTTTCAAGCGCGTCCTTTACGGCGTATACGTCGTGAACGTCGGTGGTGATCTCGAAAAAGTCGCCGTCCGCGGAGATATCCTCGGCGCCCGCCTCGAGAGCGTCTTCCATTATCTTGTCCTCGTCGACGTCTTCGGAGGGAACGAGTATAACGCCCTTGTCGTCGAACATGAAGGAAACGCATCCGGTGGTGCCGAGATTTCCGCCGAACTTGTCGAAATAGTGGCGCATATCGGAGCCGGTCCTGTTCCTGTTGTCTGAAAGAGCCTCGACGATGACGGCGACGCCGCTGGGACCGTAGCCCTCGTAGTATATGGTCTCGTAGTTTTCGGAATCTCCGGAAGCCGCCTTCTTTATGATCCTGTCGATGTTGTCGTTGGGGACGTTGTTGGCTTTAGCCTTGCTGATGAGCTCCTTGAGCTTGCTGTTGGCTACGGGATCCGGTCCGCCCGCTTTAACGGCGACGGCTATTTCCTTGCCGATCTTCGTGAAGACTTTCGCTCTCTGCGCGTCTGTCTTCTCTTTTTTGTGCATGATGTTTTTCCATTTAGAATGTCCGGACATATTAACCTCTCAAAAGTGATTTATTTTATTTGTGTGTTTTATATTTTCTCGGTTTTTTCTATACCGATGAGATAAAGCGCGTTTCCGAGCGTCGACTTTACCGCCTTGCAGAGCGAGGCGCGGAAAGATTTCAGAGGCTCGTCGCATTTTATCACGGGACAGTTGTGATAAAATCTGTTAAAGCACTGCGAAAGCTCGATCGCGTATCTGGTTATATCGCAGGGCTCGTAATCGGCGAGAGCCTTTTCGACTCTCTCGGGAAATTCGCTCGTGAGAAGAAGCAGCTCTCTTTCGTCTCCGGCAAGCTCGATGCCTTCCGGAACGGAAGACCCGGAACCGCCTTTTTCGAAATAGTTTTCCGCTGAGAGCTTTTCAATCACGCTGCAGCATCTCGCGTACGTATACATGGCGTACGGACCGGTGCTCCCGTCGAAATTGAGCACCTCGTCCCATACGAAATTGACGTTCTTTATGCGTCCCGATGAGAGCTGATTGAATATCACGGCGCCGAGACCGACCTTGCGGGCGATCTCGTCCTTGTTCTCTCTGTCGGGATTCTTCTCTTCGATTATGGCTCTCACTCTTTCGATCGCCTCGTTGAAGAGATCCTCGAGCAGCACCACGTTTCCGGTGCGGGTGGCGAGCTTCTTGCCCTCGACGCTGATCTTGCCGTAGGGGATGTGGATCAGCTTGTCCTCAAAATCGTATCCCATGAGCCCGATGACCTTGAAGAACTGAGCAAAATGCAGGCTCTGACCTGCGTCGGTAACGTAAAGGCACTTGTCGAAATGATAAGTTTTGTTTCTGTATATCGCGGCGGCGATATCTCTCGTCGCGTAAAGAGTCGATCCGTCGTTTTTGAGTATGAGGCAGGGAGGCATATCGTAATCGTCGAGCCTGACGATCTTCGCTCCGTCGCTGTCTTCAAGAAGCCCCTTGTCCTCGAGCTCCTTGACGACGGCGTCCATCTTGTCGTTGTAAAAGCTCTCGCCGGAATAGCTCTCAAACTTTATCCCGAGGACGTCGTACATCCTCATGAACTCGTCGAGGCTTATCTTTTTGAACCATTCCCATAAAGCGAGCGCTTCCTTGTCCCCACGCTCCATCTTCGTGAATTCCTCTCTCGCCCTGTCGTTGAGAGAGGGATCCTTCTCGGCTCTGACGTAGAACTCGGCGTAAATCCTCGCCAGCTCCTTTACTCCGAGCTGTTCTATCCTCTCCTTGCTGCCCCAGCCCTTGTACGCCACAATGAGCCTTCCGAACTGAGTGCCCCAGTCGCCGAGGTGGTTTATGCCAATGCAGTTATAGCCTGAAAAGGCGTGTATGCGCTTTATGGAATTGCCTATGGCGGTAGTGCCGAGATGACCGATGTGGAACGGCTTGGCGATGTTAGGCGACGAATAGTCTATGACCATCGTTTTGCCTTTGCCTATGTCGTTTTTTCCGAAGTCGTCTCCGAGAGCCGTTATCCCGCCGAGAATCTCGGACGCGAGAAAATCATCGGAAAAGCGGAAATTCACGTATCCGCCGACAGGCGTTACGTCGCTGAACGCTCCGGGAAGCGCTTCCTTTGCTTTTGAGGCTAAGTCCGCGGCTATGAGATTGGGAGATTTTCTCATCGCCTTTGCGAGCTTGAAGCAGCAGAACGTGACGTCACCCATGGAGGGATCCGGGGGAACGTCGGTCAGCCTCGAAAGCTCACCCTCCGGAAGACCGAGCTCGGCTTCGGGTGGGAGTATCTTTGAAATAATGTCGCTGATTATCTGTTTGGTCGTTTTCATTCTTTGATTTTGGCTTTCTTATATATTCTTTTATCCGATGGATACGTTTTTCATTATTCCCGTGGAGGCGATGGAAATGAACGTCTTGCCGGGATTGAGGAAGAGCGGGGAACCGTTCTGATCGTAGTAGTTCATGACGGAATCTATCGTGTCACGCTGCCATTTTATCGGAACGTATTTTCCTCCCGCCGCATAGTATCCCATGCCGGTGCCCGTGATCTTCACGTCGAGCCTGCCGTAGTCGTCAACCGTCTTTCTGTCGGTGAAAACGATCAGCAGGTTCTCGAATGAAAGCTGTTCGCCGGTCGCCTCGTCTATGTGCTTCATCAGTACGTTGTCGATTATCGGGTATTTTATGGATTTGTAATACTTTCCGTCCGCGGCGTTATAGTCGAACGACGATACGATATAGGCGGAATGGGGGATCACCACCGACGTGCATTCTTTCGGCGAAAGCGAGGAGGGAAGCTCCCGCCTTTCGGGATTGAAGTGATAAGGAGATTCGTATGCGCCCTGATGGAGCGTTCTGTACTTTTTGTAGTTCAGTGCCTTTACGATGCCGGGACCGGTTATGAAGAGGGAATGCTCGTATCCCTTTTGCTTGTATTTGACGGGATCGCGCCAGAACACGTTAAGATATTCCATCATATAGTCGTTAACGGCGTCTATATTGTTTATCCCGCGCTCCTTTATGGAAACGTAAGCCTGCTGGCTTCCGCCGGCGTGGATATATATAGCGTCGTGCATCTGCGCGACGTCGAGAAAATACGGACGGCACGATCTGACGGGCCCCGTGGCGGCGATATCCTCGTAATCCTCGAATATGCCGATCATCCTGTTCACGCCGCCCTCAATATTGCACTCGAAGAGGATGGAAGCCTTAGATATGCCGGTCTGCGGAAGGCACTTGCGCTCGTTGTTTATCATGATCGCGCACGGCCTTTTCGTGAGCGCTTCAACGCTCGACGGAAGTCCGGTGTAAGGGCTTCTGAGGTCCGTTTCCGTGTACGGCAGATCAGCGGATACCGGAATTACGCTTTCAAAGAAGCCGAGCTCGGGCTGAGCCGCGTCGTTTTCCCGGGGAGGGGATATCTGTTCGTCAGATGAAAGGGGAGGCTTTTTCTCCGGAGAGGCGTCCGTATCGTGAAGCTTTTCCGTTTGCGTAACGCCTCCGGTCTCCGGCGGAACCGTCACCGTGCACGAGAACATGAAAACGAGCAGCACCGCGAGGACCGCGGCGAAAGTGATTCTTTTGTTTTTTATACCGTCCACCCCTTTCGGCGGGCTTTGAGCCGCCTTTGCTGTGATCGCCTCCGCAAAGCCGCGGAAACAATACGCCTACTTTAAGTATCACGTTATTATATCAGATTTTCCGGCGGTTTGCAATAGCTTTTTGAAGAGGCGAGAAATAAACTGCGCTGCAAAAAGTTTATATCTTTTGCGCTCGCGAGAGACAAAATTCATCAAGGCGGAAAAGTCGAAGACTTTTCCCGAGGAACGCCTGCGTTCCTCGACGCTTTGCCTTCCCCTAGAGGGGAAGGTGTCACCGGCAGGTGACGGATGAGGTGGTGATGCCCCTTTGATGAGTGCTCCGTATTATAAACTGAGATTTCTTTTTTGCGCTCGCGCGAAAGCGAGCGCTTTTGCCTTCCCCATTGAGGGGTCGAGGAACGCAAGCGTTCCTCGGCAAAATCCTTCGGATTTTGCACCTTGATCAAAATAGTGACGGAT
>Ga0079305_1001976_pt1 | contig 21101 bp, 17 predicted proteins | sample LMS_cellobiose_e_FD_79183 | JGI IMG/M metagenome (GOLD analysis project Ga0079305, IMG submission 79183) | Rumen-fistulated moose microbial communities from Alaska, USA - LMS_cellobiose_enrichment | ecosystem: Host-associated > Mammals > Digestive system > Stomach > Rumen fluid ... | reverse complement strand
CGCCTTTGTGGCTACCTGCTACTACTATCTCTCCGCCTCCCTGACCGCCCGTGCCGCCCGCGTGCAGGGGACGGAGGCCGACGCCGCGCTGGACGCGGACGTGGCCGACAAGGTGAAGGAGGCGTTCCAGAGGCGGTGGGTGGACGGCGGCGCCCTGCGCGCCGACACCCAGACGGCCTGCGTGCTGGCCTTGCACATGGGGCTGCTGACGCAGGCGCAGCGGCCCGCCGCCGCGGAAAAGCTGCGGCGGCTGCTGGCGGAAAACGGCGGGCATCTCACCACCGGGTTCGCGGGTACCTATCAGCTGTGCCCAGCGCTGACAGAGAACGGTATGACGGAGCTGGCCTATGATCTGCTGTTCAACGAGGAGTATCCCGGCTGGCTTTACGAGGTCAATCTGGGGGCCACCACCATCTGGGAGCGGTGGAACTCCCTGACGGCGGACGGGCACGTCAGCGACACGGGCATGAACAGCATGAATCATTACTGCTACGGCTCCATTGTGGAGTGGCTCTTCCAGACGGCGGCGGGGCTGCGGCCAGACGACGACGTCCCCGGCTTTAAAAAGGCCGTGATCGCCCCGGAGCCCGACAGACGGCTCGATTTCGTCCGCTGCGTCTACGATTCCGCCGCCGGTCGGTATGAGAGCGCCTGGGAGCGCGAGGGCGGGAACGTGCGCTACACTGTCACCGTGCCCTTTGACGCCCAGGCGGAATTCCGCTTCCCCGACGGCAGGACGGTCTGCCTGGAGGCAGGGACGCACGTATTGCCGTAAGCGGCGGAGCCGTGCTATACTGTTGGAAAAAGACCGGGAGGCAAAAAAGATGAGTCGTTTGCGGCGCGGGAAAAAGCTGTTTGGCAGCATCGCCCAGCGCGTGGTAGACACGGCCATGGGCGCGGGACTGATGCAGGAGGAGAACACCGTCTCCGGGGAGCGGTATGTGACGCCGGGGATCGGCGCGCTGATCCGCCAGGCGGGGGCGGAGAGCTGCGTGCTGCTGAAAAATGACGGCGTGCTGCCCCTGCGGCGGGAGGAGAGGCTCGCCGTGTTCGGCCGCTGCCAGCTGGACTGGTTTTTCGTGGGCTACGGCAGCGGCGGGGACGTGCACCCGCCCTATACAGTCCATTTGATCGACGGGCTGCGCGGCGCCGGGGCGGCGCTGGACGAGCGGCTGCTGGAGCGGTATCAGACCTGGACCGCGCAGGAGGAAAACGCCGCCGACCACGGCTGGTGGGGCCACTGGCCCTACAACTACCCGGAAATGCCCGTGGACGCGGAGCTGGCCCGCAGCGCGGCGGCCAGGGCGGACACGGCCCTCGTCGTCCTGGGCCGGGCCGCGGGGGAGGACCGGGAGAACACGCTCACCCAGGGCAGCTATTATCTCACGGACGCCGAGACTGACATGCTGGACGCGGTGACCGCCGCCTTCTCCCGCGTGGTGGTGCTGCTGAACGTGGGCAGCGTGATGGACATGGCCTGGACGGAGAGATACGGCCGGGCGATCTCCGCCATTTTGTGCGTGTGGCAGGGCGGCATGGAGAGCGGCAACGCCGCGGCGGACGTGCTCTACGGCCGGGTGAGCCCCAGCGGACGGCTGGCCGACTCCATTGCCAGGGCGTACGAGGACTATCCCAGCAGCGCCAACTTCGGCGGGGAGGAGTACAACGACTACGCCGAGGGCATTTTCATGGGCTACCGGTACTTTGACTCCCACCCGGAAAAGGTGCTCTATCCCTTCGGCTTTGGGCTGAGCTACACCTCCTTTGCGCTGACGCCGGGGGCGCTGCGCCGGGAGGGGGGCGGCTTTGCCGCCTCCGTCACGGTCAAAAACATCGGCGAGCGGCCCGGTAAGGAGGTAGTGCAGCTCTTCTGCGCCCAGCCGGAGGGCCGGCTGGAGAAGGCCCCCAGAGTGCTCGCGGCCTTCGGCAAGACCGCCCTGCTCTCCCCCGGAGAGAGCCGGGAGCTTGTCTTGCGCTTTGACAAAAAGTGCGTCGCCTCCTATGACGAGCGGCGCCGCGCCTTCGTGCTGGAGGCGGGGACATACGCCTTTGCCGCCAACGGCGTGCCTCTGGGCGCCATCGAGCTGGCGGAGGAGGAGCTCATAGAGCAGTGCGAGGAGATTTGCCTCTCCCCGGACCGGCTCAGAGCGCGCATCCTCTCCCGGCTGCCGGAGACGCTCTCCGCCGACAGCGCCGAAAACGGCACGCTGCGGGACGTGAAGGAGGGTCGCGTCAGTCTGGACGGCTTCGTGGCGGGGCTCTCGCTGCCGGAGCTGGAGGCCCTGAGCCGGGGCCACGGCATGATGGGCTCCGCCTACGGCGTGGCGGGCAACGCGGGCGCCTTCGGCGGGGTGATCGAGTCGCTGCGGCAAAAGGGCGTGCGGCCCGTCATCACCGCCGACGGCCCGGCGGGACTGCGGCTGCGCAGATACGCCGCCCTGCTCCCCTGCGGCACGGCCCTGGCCTGCACCTGGAACACGGAGCTGATGGAGGCGCTGCACCGCAAGCTGGGCGAGGAGATGCTCCACTTCGGCGTGGATGTGCAGCTCTCCCCCGGCATGAACCTGCACCGCAACCCCCTGTGCGGACGGAATTTTGAATACTTTTCCGAGGACCCGCTGCTCTCCGGCAAGATGGCCGCGGCGGCGGTGCGGGGTGTGCAGAGCACGGGCCGGGCCTCCTGCCCCAAGCATTTTGCCTGCAACAACCAGGAGACCAGGCGCAACACCAACGATTCGCGTGTGTCCGAGCGGGCGCTGCGGGAGCTCTATCTGCGCAATTTTGAAATCGTGGTGCGCGAGGCGAAGCCCCTTGTGCTCATGACCTCCTACAACAAGGTCAACGGCGTGTGGAGCCATTATCACTACGACCTTGTCACCACGGTGCTGCGCCGGGAGTGGGGGTACGAGGGCGTCGTGATCACCGACTGGTGGATGAAGGCCTCCCGCAGCCCGGAGTTTCCCAAAATGCGCAACAACGCCTACCGCGTGCGCGCCCAGGTGGACGTGCTGATGCCGGGGGACATGGGCCATGTGGCGAAGGAGTACAGGTCGGACGGCACTCTGCTGGAGACCCTGGGCCGGCCGGAGGGCATCACCCGCGGCGAACTGCAGAGAACAGCGAAGAACGTGCTCCGCCTGGTGATGCGGCTGGGGTGAAAAGGCGGCGATATACCCCCGGCGCGGGCAGCCCTGCCGTGCCGGAGAGGGAAATCCCTGTCAAATTGCAAAAAAAGTCCGCGTCATATGGCGCGGACTTTAAAAAACTCATCAAAATTCACCAAAAAGAAAAAATATCCACTTCTTGCCCTTGACACAGGGGCAGGGGAATGGTAATATGCACCCAAATTGAATCGCTTTTTGATAGAGGCGCGGTGTTCATCAGTACCTCCGGCAAGGCCAGGCAGCCGCCGGACGGGAAAGGGACCACCGCCGAAGGGTCGAAGAGGTGCCTGCTTTTTCGCTCCCTGGGCCGCCGGAAAACATCCGGCGGACTGTCACAAGACTTTGTGGAGCGCTATCGATGACTACCGGACGGGCTCGCCCGACGCCGATATTCCATGGACCGCTTACAAAGCGGTTCATTTTTTATTTTCCCGCCGGCGGGGGAAAAGCGCCGGAGAGCCTCCAGGGCTCAGAAAGGAAGAATCATGAGAAGGATCACCGCGATTGTTCTGGCGACGCTGATGGTACTGTCCCTGGCCGCCTGCGGCCAGAGCGCCGCTCCCCAGGAGACGGCCGTTCCCTCCGGCGTGGAGGACGGCGTGCTCACCATCGCCATGGAGTGCGATTACCCGCCCTACAACTGGACGCAGTATGACGATTCCAACGGCGCCGTGCCCATTTCCGGCACCGGCGGAGAATACGCCAACGGCTACGACGTAATGATGGCAAAGAGGATCTGCCAGGCCAACGGCTGGGAGCTGGAGGTCATCCGCTCCGACTGGGATTCCCTGGTGCCCGGCGTGCAGACCGGCCTTTACGACGCGGTCATCGCCGGTCAGTCCATGACCGCCGAGCGCGCCGAGCAGGTGGATTTCGCCGGGCCTTACCTGTACGCTACCATCGTGTGCGTGACGCTGGCAAACAGCCCCTATGCCAACGCCCGTGGACTCAGCGACTTGGCCGGCGGCTCGTGCACCTCCCAGCTGGCCACGATCTGGTATGACAGCATGCTGCCCCAAATCCCCGACGCCGATATCCGCCCCGGCACGGCGGACGCCCCGTCCATGCTCATGGCGCTGGAGACCGGCACGGTGGATTTTGTCTGCACCGATATGCCCACAGCCCTGGGCGCCCTGGCCGCCTACGACGACATGGTGCTGCTGGACTTTGCCGGATCGGGCGACGATTTTGAGGTCTCCGACGAGGAGGTCAACATCGGCATCTCCATGCGCAAGGGCAACACGGTGCTCTTCGACGCCGTCAACGCCGTGCTTGAGCCCATGACCGCCGACGACTTCAACGCCGTCATGGATCAGGCCATCGCCGTCCAGCCCATGAACGGCTGATACGAAACCGCAGCGCGCCTTTACTGCCGTTGACAGCGGGCGCGCTGCCATTTCTCAGAAAGGACTCACTTCCTATGGAACGGCTGACTCTGCTCTTCGCGGATATAGGCAAGCTGCTGCACAGATATGGCGGCGCCTATCTCTCCGGCGTATGGAACACCCTGGCCCTGGCCTTGGCCGCCACGGTCATCGGCTGCGTGATCGGCTTTGTCTGCGGCGTGCTCAACACCATCCCCCACGCCAAAACCGACCACCCCGCCAGGCGGTTCCTGCTGGGTCTTGTGCGGGTGATCATCCGCGTCTATGTGGAGGTGTTCCGGGGCACGCCCATGGTGCTCCAGGCGGTGTTCATCTATTACGGGCTGCCGTATTTTACCAACAACGCCCTGCGGTTCCACAGCGTATGGGCGGCGGCGCTGCTGGTGGTCTCCATCAACACGGGGGCCTATATGGCCGAGTCGGTGCGCGGGGGTATCATCTCCGTGGACCCCGGCCAGACCGAGGGCGCCATGGCCATCGGCATGACCCACGTGCAGACCATGACCCACGTGATCCTGCCCCAGGCGCTGCGCAACATCCTGCCCCAGATCGGCAACAATTTCATCATCAATATCAAGGATACCTCTGTCATGTTCATCATCAGCTTCACGGAGTTCTTTGCCGTACACCGGGCGGCGGTGGGAGCCACCTATCTTTACTTCCCCTCCGCCACCATTGAGATGCTGGGATATCTGTGCATGACGCTTGTCGCCTCCTTCCTCCTGCGGGCCTTGGAGCGGCGGCTGGACGGCGAGGAGAGCTATGAGCTGGCGCAGACCGATTCCCTGACCATGACGGCTGGCACCTATTCCCATCCCGACCGGGGCACGCCCTTTGACGAGCGCAGCCCCGAAGCCGTCAAGAGCATGCTCCGGGAGGAAGTGCGCGCCCAGGCCGAGCGCGACGAGGCCGTGCGCCGGGGCGAGAGGACCCGCCGGCGCGGCAGCGTCAGCGGCGCGGAGGAGAGCTCCTCCCGGAGAGGAGGACAGTGACATGAGCGAGCCCATTTTGCAGGTGAACCACCTGTCCAAGTCCTTCGGCTCCCACCGGGTGCTGCGGGATATCGACTTCACCGTCAGCGGCGGGGATGTGATCAGCGTCATCGGCGCCTCCGGTTCGGGCAAGAGCACGCTGCTGCGGTGCATCAATCTGCTGGAGACCCCCACCGACGGGGAAATCCTCTACCACGGCAAAAACGTGCTCAGCCGCGGCACCAACCCGGCGGAATACCGCTCCCATGTGGGCATGGTGTTCCAGTCATTCAATCTTTTCAACAATATGAGCGTGCTGGAAAACTGCGTGGTGGGCCAGGTGCGGGTGCTGCGCCGCGGCGCCGACCAGGCGCGAAAGCACGCCATGGAGTATTTGGAGCGCGTGGGCATGGCGCCCTATATCAACGCCCGGCCCCGGCAGATCTCCGGCGGGCAGAAGCAGCGGGTGGCCATCGCCCGCGCCATGGCCATGGACCCGGAGGTGCTGCTCTTCGACGAGCCCACCTCCGCCCTGGACCCGGAGATGGTGGGCGAGGTACTCTCCGTCATGCGCACCCTGGCCCGGAGCGGCATGACCATGCTGGTGGTGACCCACGAGATGGCCTTCGCCCGCGACGTCAGCCGGCGGGTGGTGTATATGAACGACGGCGTCATCTGCGAGCAGGGGAGCCCGGAGGAGCTCTTCGGCCATCCCCAAAGACCGGAGACCGTGGAGTTCCTGGCGAGATTCAGGAGCTGAAAAAGCAGCCATGTAAGAGGCGGCGTCCGACCAGGGCGCCGCCTCTTTGCAAAAAGCGAACGGGGAGAAATACTAATCCCTAATATAAGAGAAAAAACACTTGACGCCACAGGAGAAAGTAGTATATCATGCCAATGTAGGACGATGAACAATGAAGGGATAATAAATCACCTTTACCCGATCAGCAAAGAGGGTTAGTACAAAGCTTGCTGCCATGCGCGGAGGAGGATTAATAATGGAGGGCAATGTAGGGTATCTAAAAAAAACAGAAAAGAAATCTGTGGTTCAGCATGTGATCGACTGCCTGACGGATGCAATCCTCAACGGTGAACTGAAACCCGGCGACAGGATCCCCACGGAGATGCAGCTTGCCGAGCAGATGGGCGTTGCGCGCAATTCTGTTCGCGAGGCAATTAAAATGCTGGTCTTTCAGGGGGTTTTGGAGATTCGGCGCCCGGAAGGCACTTATGTTTGCGAGCAGTTTACCAACGCCATGATCAATCCGATGATATATGGGATCATTATGGAACAGAATCAATCCTATGACCAGTTGATGGAGCTGCGGGAGATGATAGAGGTGGGAGTGATCCGACTCACGATGGAGAAGGCGACAGACGAGGAGATCGATCGCCTGTTGGCTCCGCTGGAAGATTTCCGAAAGGCTCTGCTGGCAGATGACCCGGATATTGAGGCGGCCTTTAAGGCAGATAACCGCTTCCACGAGGAGATCATGGTGATCGGCCACAACAAGCTGGTCGAAAAGATTAACGATATCGCCAGGACACTGACCTATAAGATAAGACATGATACAGTTGAGCGTATTATCCGCTCAGGGCAGGGGGAAGGATTCTTTGCCCAGCATGAGAAAATCTATAAGATATTAAAAACCAGACAAAAGGAAAATCTGAATGAAGAGATCAGAGAAACCTATTTCCTGGATTATTGAACCTCTCAAGGAACATTTGTTAGGTAATAATGCACAAGAATCGAGGTGTCAATCTTGTCGAATTCACGTTTTTGTGAAAAGAGAGGAAAAAAAGATTGACATCTAAGGTAGGATGTTGAATTATATTAGTATCCCGTTAGCAACATCCTACAACCTATGTTGGGCGGTTTAAGGGCGTAATAAAATCGACGCAGCGAGAAAACGAATACTCTGAGCAGAAGGTGATTGATTTGGATAAGCAACTTAGCATCTCTCAGTTGGAAGATATATGCCTCGATTTAAAAAAGCGGATACTCACAATGATCTACAAGGCTCAATCCGGCCATCCGGGCGGGTCCTTGTCGGTCGCGGAGTTCGTTACCGCCTGCTATTTCAGAGAGTTGAACATTGATCCGGCAAGGCCGCGCTGGGAGGATAGGGACCGGTTTATTCTCTCCAAGGGGCATGTGTGTCCCGCGCAGTACGCCGCGCTGGCTATGCGCGGATTCTTTGATGAAAAAGAGTTGGATACGCTGCGCACGGAGGGCTCTATCCTCCAGGGACATCCCGATATGAAAAAGTGCCCCGGCATAGACATCTCCACAGGCTCCTTGGGACAGGGACTGGCCTGCGGCGTGGGCATGGCTATCGCAGGGAAAAGAGATAGGAAAGATTACAGAGTCTATGCCGCGCTGGGCGACGGTGAATGCCAGGAGGGTGAAATCTGGGAGGCCTGTCAGACGGCCAACAAATACGGACTTGATAATCTTATCGTGTTTGTGGACAACAACAACTTGCAGATGGACGGAACAACCGACCAGGTGATGCCAAACCGCGACCTTGGCGAGAAATTCCGGGCTTTTGGCTTCGATGTGGTGGAGATCAACGGCAACAGCATGGTCGAGGTCGTGGCGGCGATCGAATTCTTTAAAGCCATCAAAAATGGAAAGCCCAAGTGTATTCTTGGCCAGACCGTCAAGGGCAAGGGTGTCTCTTTTATGGAAAATGTCTGCGATTGGCATGGCATGGCTCCCAACAAGGAGCAGTATGAGCAGGCGATCCGGGAGCTGGACGGCCAGTACCACACAAAGAGCGCGTGATAGGAGTCAGACCATGGAAAAGAAAAAAATAGCGACGCGCGATGGCTTCGGCGCGGCGATTTATGAGTTGGGTAAAGAAAACCCCGACATTTATGTGGTGGACGCCGATATCGGCAAATCCTGCAAGACGGTGGCCTTTCGCGACAGCTTCCCAGAACAGCATATCAACGTGGGTATCGCGGAACAGAACTGTGCCGGTGTGGCAGCGGGGTTGGCTACCTGCGGCAAGATACCCTTTGTGGCCACATACGCTGTTTTCGGTTCCATGCGCATGTGCGAGATGATCCGGCAGGAAATCTGCTATCCCCGGCTCAACGTGAAAATCGCCTGTTCCCACGGCGGGGTAACCTCTGCCAATGACGGCGCCAGTCACCAGTGCATTGAAGATCTGGGAATCATGCGGACGCTTCCCAACATGACGGTCATAGTGCCGGCGGATTACACTTCTGCCAAAGCACTGGTAAAAAGGGCCGCCGAGTGGGACGGGCCAGTGTACCTTCGCTTTACAAGGGACGCTATTCCGATCATCTATGAGGAGGAAAGCGATTTTCAGATCGGAAAAGCCAATGTGCTCAGAGAAGGAAACGATGTCTCTCTTATTGCAGTCGGAGATACGGTGGCCATTGCGCTGGAAGCGGCGGAGGCGCTCTCCGCCCAGGGAGTGGAGGCCCGCGTTTTGGATATGCACACGATCAAGCCCTTGGACAAGGAAGAGGTCAAGCGCTGCATTCGCCAAACCGGTCGGATCATCACGGTGGAGGATCACAATATTTATAATGGGCTTGGCAGCGCGGTGGCGGACATCGTTGCCGAGCAGGGAAACGCGCTGCTGCGAAAAATCGGCATTCAGGACCAATTTGGTATGTCCGCCCCATATGAAAGACTTTTGGCTATGAACGGGATCACCGCGGAGCAGATCGTCGCAACAGCCAGAGAGCTGCTTCGCTGAAAGGAGAAAAAATGGACATAATCAAAAAGAACAGTATTCCCGTAAACGCACTGCCAGGCAGAGGCGTACAGACCGCCGTGGGTAAAGGCGCTCCCAGCGAAAGCCAGCGCATGACCCTCGGCTGGACGCGGTATTGCTCCGATTTCGGCCCGATGGAGCCGCACCACCACGCGGAGGAAACGGTGGTCGTGCTGGACGCCAAAGACGCGTACATGCGCGTGGGACCGGCAAAGGATCAGCTGGGGGAGCGAATCCCCCTGGAAGCGGATACGGCGGTCCATTTTCCTCCGCTGGAGTGGCATGTGTTTGAGTATGACGAGGGCGGCCACCTGGATATCATGTTCTTTTATGCGCAGGTCGACAATATCCGCCCGGAGGATAACGACTGATTACCGGTCGGAGAGGAAGCGGCGATGAAGAAACTATTTACGATCAATACCATCAATAATTTCATGGAACTGATCTACGACCCCTTTGTAAAGCCCTTTGCTGAGGACAACAAGGATATTGAAGTCGTCAATATCATGGATGACAGTCTTCTCTCCGATACCAGGAAGCATGACGGCATAACCCCGGAGATTACATCGAGAATGCTGTTCTATGCAAAGGCCGCTGAGGAATCCGGCGCCGACGGGATTATCGTCACCTGTACCTCTGTCAACCAGGCGACAAAGTCGATCCGCCCGTTGCTGCGCATTCCCATCATCAATATTGAAGAACCGGTTGCCGAGCAGGCGGTTCAGGCGGGGACGAGGATCGGCATTCTGGCTACACTGCCCACAAGTCCTGTGGCCATCGCCCGGACTATTCGGGAAAAGGCAGAGGCGGCCAACAAGCCGATTGAGCTTCTCCCGGAGGTAGCGGAAGGTGCGTTTGAAGTTCTATGTGCGGGAGACCGGGAGCGGCACGACGCCATGGTGAACCGGGCTCTGGCTGAACTGGCGCAGAAAGTAGACTGCATTGTGTTTGCACAAATCTCCATGAGCTTGCTCGAACACGATCCCCTGCCGGTACCCGTGTTTAAGATCGGGCGCTCCGGGCTGGAAAGAATCAAGGAATATATGGCATGATTTTAAAATAAGCAGAGGAGAGTTCCAATGAAATTTTGTGTGACCCAGAAGCTATGGCCCACAGGGATGGAGATCATTGAAAGCCAGGCGGAGTGCTTTGTGGCGGACAATGACAATCTGAACAATTTTACCGATCAGATGAAGGGCGTGGACGCCCTGGTGATCCGTGTCTGCAAGGTGGACGCCGAGGCTATCGCTAAATGTCCGGATTTGAAGGTCATTGGCCGGCCGGGGGCCGGTTATGACAGCATTGATGAACCGGCTGCCACCGCCGCGGGAATCCCCATTGTGCTGGCGCCCGGCGTCAACAGCCGGTCTGTGGCTGAGCATACGCTGGCGATGATGTTTGCCATGTCAAAAAATCTTCTGGAGGGACACAACGGCACGGCTGCCGGTGAATTTTATAAGACCAGGAATTTAGGCAAAATCTTTCTCATGGAGGACAAGATGGTCGGAATCCTCGGCCTGGGCGCCGTGGGGAAGCAGGTGGCAAAGCTCTGCCAGGGAATCGGCATGAAGACCTGCGGCTTCGATCCCTTCCTGACACGGGAACAGGTGGAGGCGCTGGGGTGCGTTTACTACGATGATTACGAGAAAATGCTCCCCGAATGCGACTTTGTTTCTCTGCATATGCCGCTGGTGGAGAGCACAGTCAATATGATAAGCAAAAAACAACTTCAGTCCATGAAACGCAGCGCATATCTGGTCAACTGCGCCAGGGGCGGCATTGTCAACGAGCAGGATTTGATTGAGGCACTGAACAACGAGGTGATCGCCGGCGCGGCTGTGGACGTTTTTGCCCATGAGCCCCCTGCGGCGGCCGATCCGCTGTTTACCGCCAAAAACCTGATCGCCAGCCCGCACTGCGCGGCGCTCTCCGATGAGACAATGACGCAGACGGCGGCAAAGTGCATGGAGGGCTGCGTGGCGGTCATCCGGGGAGAAAAATGGCCGCTGGTGGCCAATAAGGCCGTTTACGACCATCCGCGGTGGAAAAATCGCACTCCGGAACAGGAGGGATAAAATGCGCAACAAGGATTCCATCACAGGAATTGTTTTGGCGGCATTTTCCGTTATCTATCTGTATCTGTCCCAAGGCATCAAGGTGTTTACCGGTCCCGGAAGGGATCCCCTGTCGGCCAAGTTTGTCCCGGTCCTCTTCGGCGCTCTTTTGCTGATGTGCGCCTGCCTGCTGATTATCCGCGGCGTGAGAGATGCAAAAAAGCAGAGCGGTCAAGAGCGAACAAAAGGGAGCTTTGCGCGGGCGGTGCGCGACAATCTGGAGGTCATACTCACCTTTGCAACATTGGCGGTGTATCTGATGATCATGAAGCCCGTGGGCTTTTTGCTCTCCTCGGTGCTTTTTATCGTCGCCGAAGCAATCATCCTCACCCCTCCGGAGAAGAGGAAGGATAAGAAGACGATCCTCTTGGCTCTGGTGATCGCGATTGTGATGTCAGTGCTGGCCGACTATGTTTTTGCCGACATCTTCCATGTGATGCTGCCGGAAGGGATTCTTGGTTTTTGACGGCTTTGGGGCTTCCTTTATCCCCGCCAAAAAGAAAAAGCGAGGAATAGCATATGATTACTGAATTCATACAGGCGCTGACAAGTGTGACGCCGCTGATGATCGTGTTGATCTTCGTGGGGGTGGCGATCGGCATCGTATTCGGGTCGATCCCCGGTCTTACTGCCACCATGGCGATCGTTATGTTTTTACCGATGACCTACACCATGAACCCGGCGAACGCGATGTCGCTGCTGATGGCATTGTACATCGGCGGCATCTCCGGCGGCCTGATCTCCGCCATACTGCTTAACATGCCGGGAACGCCCTCCTCTATCGCCACATGCTTTGATGGACATCCCATGGCCAAGAGAGGCGAGGCGGGAAAGGCGCTGGGAACAGGGATCCTCTTTTCCTTTATCGGCACGGTCATCGGCATTATCTGTCTTGTGATCATGGCCCCGGCGCTCTCGCGCATGGCGCTGAAGTTCGGCGCCTATGAGTATCTGGCGCTTTCGATCTTCTCCTACTCTCTGGTAGTGGTGCTGACCGGCAAGGATGTGCTCAAGGGCATTATCAGCGTGATCCTGGGCAACATGCTGGCAGCGGTGGGAATGTCCCCCATCGATTCGGTTGCCCGCTTCACACTGGGAGATTATCGGCTGCTTCCGGGCTTTACGATCCTGGTGTTTCTGATCGGCCTGTTCGCCATCGCAGAGGTAATCCGTTATGCCGAGGGGGTACGTAAGCCGGAACGCTTTGAGGTGCTGGAGGGTGTGAGAATCCGCGGCTTCGGAGTCAGTCTAAAGGAAGTTTGGCAGCAGAAATGGAATGCTCTTCGCTCGTCCATCATTGGCCTGGGAATCGGCATTTTGCCCGGCATCGGCGGCAGCATTTCCTGCATGCTGTCCTATACGGTGGCCAAGAACTCCTCCAAGCATCCTGAAAAGTTCGGTACCGGCGTTATCGACGGCGTCGTGGCCTCCGAAGCGGCCAACAACGCCACTATCGGCGGCGCCATGATCCCTCTGCTGTCTCTGGGTATTCCGGGCGACGGGGCCACGGCGGTACTGCTTGGAGCACTGATGATCCACGGCGTTGTTCCCGGTCCGCTGATCTTTCAGAATAACGCGGATACGGCCTTTGCGGTGTTCGTGGCCATGCTTATTGCCGCGGCGGTGATGGTGATCGAGGAGCTGTTTGGACTCAAGCTGTTCGTAAAGGTGCTCAAGATACCCAAAAATCTCCTGTTCCCGGTCATTATCATGCTCTGCACTATCGGCGCCATCGGCGAGAGCAACCGGCTCTTCGATGCCTGGTGCATCCTGATCTTCGGCCTGCTGGGATACGGTCTGTCCAAGGCGGGGATCCCGCTGATCCCGATGATCCTTGGCTTCATCCTGGGCGACACACTGGAACTGAATCTGCGAAAAGCGTCCATGCTGGTTTCTATGAATCCCACTTCCATTGTACAGCACCCCATCGCTATTGTGCTGTTTGCGGTGACATTGATCGTGTTTGCGCTGAACATTCGTTCTTCCATCCGACGCGCAAGAGCGGCGGCAAAGGAATGAAAAATCAGGAGCTAATCTCATAGAGATTGCGAAATAATAAACTAAAAAGAAAGGAAAGCATCCCATGAAAAAACTGATCTGTCTGGTCCTGGCAATTGTAATGGTATTCTCGCTGGCTGCCTGCGGAAATTCCGGCTCCTCTGCCCCCGCTTCCAGCCAGCCTGCCGCTTCCGGCGGCGCCAACACCTCCGACACCCCGGCGGCGCCCGCGCCCGCCGCGGAGCCCGCTGACGATTTCTCCTGGCCGGAGAAGGAGCTGACCTTTGTCGTGACGCACAACCCCGGCGGCGATACGGACTTTAACGCCCGCCTGATTGCCAAGTACCTGGAGAAGGAGCTGGGTGTGACGATCGTCGTGGAAAATCTTTCCGGCGGCAACGGCTCCGTCTGCGTACAGCAGTACGCCGTCACCCCCGCGGATAACTACACCTTTGTTCTCACCAACACTGCCGCGCTGGGCGCCAACTATGTGACTGGTCTGTCCACAGCAAACTATGAGGACTTTGACCCCGTCGCCATCTATGGGCGCGGCAGCGGCGAGTGCATCATCGTTCGCCCTGATTTCCCCTATGACACTATCGAGGAGGCCGTGGAGGCTTCCAAGGAACACCCCGGTGAAATTGTCTTCGGCGGCCCCGTGGGCGGAGCTTCCTACCTGGCCAACTACCTGGTGCTGACCGAAATCTATGACGCCGAGTTCGGCCTGCTGGAGTACGGCGACTCTGCTGAGCGAATCCCCGGTCTGCTGGGCAACCACATAGACATCACCACCGTTTCTCTGCTGCAGTGCTCTGATTACATCAAGTCCGGCCAGGTGAAGGCCCTGTGCACCGTGGCAAGCAAGGCCGCAGCCCTGTATCCCGATATGCCCGTGTGCAGCGACACCTATCCCAAGGTCATCAACGATCTGAACTATGTCTGCCTGGCGCTGAAGGGCACCGACCCCCAGGTCGTGGAGCGGCTGAACGCTGCTATTATGAACATCATTGAAAACAACGCTGAATACAAAGAAGAGTGCGAGACCATGAACTATCAGGAGCCCTGGGCCCTGAATGTGACCGACACTTACGACTTCCTGGCGGAGCAGCAGGCATACTACATCGAGCTGGCTGATCTTGCCGCGTAAAGCCGACCTGTCAAAGATTCTGCGAAACGTACCCATACGTTTCGCAGAATCTACAGTACCGACAACGGAGGATAGATATGAAGCCAAAAAAATACCACGGCGTTGTCCCGCCGATCATGACACCCATAGATGCCAATGAGGACGTGGATGAAAAGGGCTTTCGCCAACTGATCGAATACAATATCCAGGGCGGAATCCACGGGCTGTTTGTAGCCGGTACCAACGGCGATACCATGGCCTTGACACAGCGGGAGAGAAACCGTGCCATTTCCATCGCTCTGGAACAGGTCAATGGCCGCATCCCTGTCATGGCAGGCGTTATGGACACCAGCACAAGACGCGTGATCGAGAATATCCACGCCCTGGAGGATATGGGAGGCACGTGCGCAGTGGTCACCTCTGTTTTTTATGACCGCCACACCTCTCAGGAGGAGACCGTTCGCCACTTTGAAAGGATCCTGTCGGAAACCGATGTGGACCTGTTCATTTACAACATCCCGCCCTTCACCGGCCTGCGGCTGAACGCAGACACCGTGATCAAAATCGCCCGTTTGGATAAGCGCGTGGTGGGCTATAAGGATAGCTCCGGCGCCTTTGGGGAGTTCCTGCAGGTATTGGCTGAGTTCAGAGAAACGCCCTTCAGCGTACTGCAGGGATTAACAGCCATCGCCATGCCTTCCATACTCTATGGCGCGGACGGCTATGTTCCCGGTTTGGCGGTGGCGTTTCCGGAGATCTTTGTGGAAGCATACGACGCGGCTGCCAGCGGCAATATTGAGTTGACCATTCAATATGACGCCATTTTGAGGAAAACCTCCCAGTTGCTGAAAATGACGAAAAACGGCACGGCTGCGACTAAATACGTTGCCTCTCTGTTGGGATTTACCGACAAGCGAGTGATCGCGCCCCAGGATTTCATGTCTCCGGAGGAAGAAGCAATGGTGCGGCAAGGTGTGGAAGAGGTCAAAAGGATGCATGCCGAATTGAAGGCCCGCTGAGCTTCTGTCTTTTCAAAAGGGGCTGTAGCAAAACGCTGTGACCCCTGTCATTCCGAGCAAAAATGGCCGCGAAGCGGCTATTTTTGCGTGGGAATCCGCCTCTTTTTACAAGGGAAACGGATTGCCACGTCGCTTGCGCTCCTCGCAATGACAGGTTTAGACGTTTTGCTACAGCCCCTTTTGCTTTGTAATACTATTATCAAATAAGATGGTTTAGAAAGATTTCGAGGCATATTTGTACCAGGGAAGGCGCAGACCGCAGAGAATGCTTTCGTATTGCCAAGGGCTGCAGCGCAGCTTGGCGCAAATATGGCCGGAAGATTTCAAACCGTTCTATTGGATAATAGTATGACATGGTGTTGACGCAAAAATGAAAAAGGGTGCTTTTCATGTCAAACTTGCAAAAAGGAATTGGGCTGATCCTGTTATCTGCATTTTCTTTCGCATCCATGAGTGCTCTCGCAAGCCTGGCGGGAGAGCTCCCCTTTTTTCAGAAGGCATTGTTCCGCAACGGCGTATCCATGGTGATATCGGCAATGATTCTGCTGCGGTATCAAAGGCACATCAGCCTGCCCCGGCAGCACATGGGGCTGCTTACCGTGCGTATTCTGTGTGGGATAGGAGGCGTGTTTTGCAATTATTACGCCATTAACCACCTTCTTTTGGCCAATTCCAATTCGCTGAGCAAGCTCAGCCCGTTTTTCGCCATTTTAACAGCAACAGTCTTTTTTAAGGAACGAATTGAAAAGCCACAGATAATCTGTATTTTCATCGCGCTGACCGGAAGCGTGTTTCTGATCGCGCCGGGGATCCGACAGTTTGAGGCCGCTTCTCTGGTGGGACTGCTGGGAGGGATGTTTGCCGGCTCCGCCCAAGCTTCTTTACGGGCGTTGAGAAAGCGTACGGCAATCGACGGCCCTACACTGGTTTTTCTGTTCTCTCTCGCTTCTACTGTTTTCGCTCTGATTCCCAGCCTGGTGTTTTGGGAGAAGGTTACCTTCAGACAGCTGCTCCTTCTGCTGGGGGTAGGATGTATGGGAGCCGTCGGACAGTTTGCGATGACAGGCGCCTACTTTTATGCCGCGCCGAAGGATATCTCGATTTACGACAGCAGTCAGATCCTGTTCTCGGCTGTCATGGGTTATCTGCTTTTCCGGCAAATCCCGCGTGGGACCGACTTTATTGCCTACACGCTCATCATACTCGCGGCGGTTCTGCTTTTTTTGCACCTTAGACGAACAGACAAGCGTGACGCTGCGGCATAAAAGCTGAAAAAGCAATGTCTAGAGGAAAATAATCACCGGTCTTCTGTCCTGGTATATCCAGGCAAGGAGGCCGGCGGTTTGTTATTCCAGGAGGGCGCATTTTGCCGGCTTTGGGGCAGAAGAACATTGACTTAGCCCAATGGAAATGGTAAGATTGCACCGTAAAAATGGCGCGAATGGGCGGATTTTTTGGATATACGCACCAGCCCTTCCGTCCGGCGCCATGCTGCGGGAAATCGAGGTCCGCGCCGTCTGCCAGGGGCGCGGGCCGGAAGAATTACATACGGGGGGAACACACGCTATGGTCAAGGAAGTGAATCCGAGGATCCACGTCAACGAACGGGATTATCCGGTGACGGATCACCACTGCGACGATCCGGAAAAGAAAAAGATGCTCATGAAGCTCGCGCGGATGATCACCGACAACATCCCGCGCAAGCTGCCCGGCGGCATGAAGGAAAACCACATGGATTTCTGGATTTTGGATAGGCTGCTCACCAAGGAAGAGGTCCGCTTCATGCTCAGCTTTAAAAAGCGCCGCACAGGTCTCACCACCGCGGAGCTGGCCGAGCGCAACGGCATGAGCGCCCAGGAAGCCCAGGAGATCATTGACCATCTGCTGTGGATTGGCATTCTGGAGCAGAACCGGGACAACGCCGACGAGCACATCCAGTACTGGATTCCCAAATGGGTGGTGGGCTCCGGCGAGTACATGGTGGAGCATCCCACCCTGACCGACACCAACCCAGAGGTGGCCACCATGTTCAACCTGGCCCCCCAGGAGCCGCTGGAGCTGGCGGCCAAGCTGATTCCCCCCGGAGGCGCGGGCATCGGCATGCACGTGATCCCCGTGGAGACGGCCATCGACGGCGCCTCCCAGTCGGTGAGCGTGGAGCATCTGAGCCACTGGCTGCAAAAATATGACAAATTCTGCACCATGGTCTGCGCCTGCCGCAAGGCCCAGCGCGTCCGCGGCGAGGGCGTGGGCGACATCGAGGGCTATATGTGCATCGGCGTGGGCGATATCGCGGAATTTCTGGTGGAGTCCGGCAAGGACGCCCACTATATCACCAGGGAAGAGGCCATGGAGATCATCGAGCGGGCCGAGCGCAAGGGCTATGTGCACCAGATCACCAACCTGGACGGCCCCAACCGGATCGTGGGCATCTGCAACTGCTCGCCCGGCAGCTGCTACGGCCTGCGCACCAGCCAGCTGTTCAACACTCCCAACATGTCCCGTAGCGCCTACCGGGCCCATGTGGAGCCGGAAAAGTGCGTGGCCTGCGGCAAGTGCGTGGAGGTCTGCCCCGCGGGCGCGGCCCGGCTGGGCCAGAAGCTCTGCCGCGCCGACGGCTCCAAGGTCATGTACCCCCTGCACGCCCTGCCCGACGACAACGTGTGGGGCGAGGACAAGTGGGACCGGGACTACCGGGACCACAACAAGCTCAACTGCTATGACACCGGTACCTCCCCCTGCAAGACGGCCTGCCCGGCGCACCTGGCGGTGCAGGGCTACATCCGCATGGCCGCCGAGGGCCGCTATGAGGAGGCCGTTCGCCTGATTCGCCAGGACAACCCCTTCCCGGCGGTGTGCGGCGCGGTGTGCAACCGCCGGTGCGAGGACCGCTGCACCCGCGGCACCATCGACAAGCCCGTGGCCATCGACGAGATCAAGAAGTTCCTGGCCCAGTGGGAGCTGAAAAACCCCGGCGATTATGTGCCCGTGTGCGACAACATGGACGGCAAGCAGTGGGACGATTACAAGATCGCCGTCATCGGCGCGGGCCCGGCGGGCCTGTCGGCGGCCTACTACCTGCGGCTGGAGGGCTATCCCGTCACCGTGTTCGACCGGGAAAAGCGCCCCGGCGGCATGCTGATGAACGGCATCCCCAACTTCCGTCTGGAGAAAAAGGTCATCGCCGGCGAGATCGAGATCATCCAAAAGATGGGCGCGGAAATCCGCTGCGGCGTGGAGGTTGGCCGGGATATCACCCTTGACGAGCTGCGCGCCCAGGGCTACAAGGCCTTCTTCCTGGCTACCGGATTGCAGAGCGGCGGCTCTTTGGGCATCCCCGGCCAGGACGCCCAGGGCGTCATGCCCGGCATTGAGTTCGCCCGGAAGGTCAACCAGGACGAGAGCGTACGCCTGGAGGGCAACGTGGTTGTCATCGGCGGCGGCAACATCGGCGCGGACATCGCCCGCACCGCCGTGCGCGCCGGGGCAGCCAGGGTGGACCTCTACTGCCTGGAGAGCTATGACGAGATGCCCATGGGTCCCGACGACCGCCGCGACGTGGAGGCCGACGGCATCACCATCCACGCCGGATGGGGCCAGACCGAGATCGTCACGGAGGACGGCAAGTGCGCGGGTATCCGCTTCCGCAAATGCCTCAGCGTCCGGGACGCCGAGGGCCGCTTCGCCCCCGCCTTTGACGACGCCGTTACCGAGGAGGCCGAGTGCGCCACGGTGCTCTACTGCATCGGCCAGAGGCCCGACTGGGGCAAGCTGCTGGAGGGCACGAAGGTGGAGTTCAACCGCAACGGCACCGTGAAGGCCGACCCCGTCACCCTGCAGACCGCCGAGAGCGACATCTTTGTCGGCGGCGACGTGTACACCGGCCAGAAGTTCGTCATCGACGCCATCGCCGCCGGACGGGAGGGCGCCGTATCCATCAACCGGTACGTCCACCCCGGCCAGTCGCTGACCATCGGGCGCGATCTACGCACCTTTATCGAGCTGGACCGGGACGACATCCGCGTGGAGTCCTATGACACCGCCCAGCGCCAGATGCCTGGCATGAAGCCCGGCGAGGCCAGCGCCACCTTTGAGGACCTGCGCCTGCCGCTGACCGAGGCGCAGGTGAAGGCGGAGGCCAACCGCTGCTTAAAGTGCGGCGCCACCACGGTGGACCTGAACCAGTGCATCGGCTGCGGCCTTTGCACCACCCGCTGCCAGTTCGACGCCATCCACCTGAGCCGCGATCTGCCCGCGGCCAGCGATATGCACACCGCCGAGGAGATGATGAAGGTGGTGGGCCCCTACGCCGCCAAGCGTGCCGTGAAGATCATCAAAAAGAAGATCACCGGCAAATCCGATTATCCGACGATGCAGTAAATACACAGCACAGTAGCACAGCAAAGAGAGCAGCCGAAAGGCTGCTCTCTTTGGCATGGTATAGGTTGTTTGGACGGCGCGCCTCCTGCCGGGAGGGACAGCATAAATGGGGGTTTGTAGAAGTCTTGCGGCGGGACGTCCGGGAGGCCGTCCCCTACAAGAACACCTGATTTCTCCCTTGTAGGGGCCGGCGTCCCCGACGGACAGGACAGCAAACAGGGTGATAGATGGGGATTTGCAGGGGTCGAAGGAAAAGTTCTTCCCCCTCCGGGGGAAGATGTCGGCGCAGCCGACAGGTGAAGGGAGGGCTGCGGATTGCCACGTCGCTGCGCTCTTCGCAATGACAAGGCGGCGGGTTCTGGGAACCCATGGCAAACCCAGCAAAGCGGTTTGCCATGGGAAAGGAGGAGCAGCGGACTAGCGCTCGCAGGCGCTGTGCAAGCGAGCAACCGGGCGAAGCCCGGCTCTTGGCGAGTCGCAATGAGTGAGCCCGCCGAACGAGTAAGGAACGCTCGTTCGGCACGCCCGGCAGGAATATGCCGGGTGTGCCACGCATCTTGCGATCGCGCGGTCAGGGCGAATGATATGGAGCTCGTGACGATGACAAATCCCAATTTGGCGGGAGATTTTGCAAATCATTCGGGATATATCAGGGATTTAAATAATACATCCAAACCGTTTTTGGCCTTCCAGGCAGGAAGCCGGGCATAGCCGCGCTTTTCATAGAAGGCCGCGGCGGTGTCCGTGGTGAGTATGACGGCGGGCAGACCCTCCCGGACAAAATGCCGCTCCAGCATGGACAGCAGCGCCGCGCCGTGCCCCCGGCGGCGGTATTCCTCCGCCACCCAGAATTCCCGGAGAAAGCCGCACTGCCCTTCAAAAAACCAGCCGGTGAGGGCCATCGGCTGCCCCAGGATAAAGCCCACGGCCCGGCCCTCCGGCGAGGTGCGCAGGAAGGCCGCGGCGCCCTCCGCGGCGTCGGCGTCCATCTGGGCGAAAAGGGCGTCATAGTCCTCCACGGCAATATCCAGCTCCTGGAAATAGCGGCGGAACGCCGATCGGAACAGGGGGTCGGTGAAATCTTGCAAAAGCGTGTCCCGGCAGCCGGCAAAGGGGTCCTCCAGCGCGTACCGGAGATTGACGCAGTCCGGCGCGTCGGGGTCTAAGTACCCGGTGTCAATAAAGCCCGCGG
>Ga0079305_1001971_pt1 | contig 21179 bp, 13 predicted proteins | sample LMS_cellobiose_e_FD_79183 | JGI IMG/M metagenome (GOLD analysis project Ga0079305, IMG submission 79183) | Rumen-fistulated moose microbial communities from Alaska, USA - LMS_cellobiose_enrichment | ecosystem: Host-associated > Mammals > Digestive system > Stomach > Rumen fluid ... | reverse complement strand
GTTCGATTTGATGAAGGAAATGCCCGGCGCCGCTTTTGTCGCGTCCGCGTTTTGTCTGATGCAGGATTCCCCCATCGACAAGGCGATGTATTACGACGCGCTCCCCTCCCGGCGATATGGCGGCCTTTACTATTATCCCAGCCTCCAGGTTTCCCGAACCTATTATTCCTTTATGGCGTTCAACGAGTTGTACCGGTTGGGAACCGAAGTCAAAACAACGCTGTCCGACAATCGGCACTGTTACGCCTGTGCCGCGAAAGACAAAAACGGCCAGGCGGCGATTTTACTGGTCAACAATACGGAAAAATCAATGGTTGTCAATCTTCAGGTCAATGGACAGGAGTTGAAAGATTTCTGTAAAATCCTGCTCGACAGCGGGTATTTGTATGAAACCGTTGAGGAATCCGTTTCCCAAAATGAAATCCCGCTCCCGGCGCTATCCGTTGTCGTGCTGAAAAAATCAAAATAATGCTCCGATAACAAAGAACCGGTAACAAACGGTAATAAAGAATTGAAATAACCTTCAAAAACAGTCTGGGTTCCGACGGACGGCAAAAACACAAAATATCCGTTTCCCACGATTCCACGGAACCTCTTAAAAATGACAAAAAATTAACCTGAAAGTGAAATGACCCTCAAAACCAAGATGAACCAGGAACACGAATCCGTCATGAATCAGACGCCGGAAAACTCAACGGAAAATCCGGATATTTTTTCCAATGACACATCAACCCTTTCGCAGGGGACAGACTGTTCCGGTATCTCAGAAGCTCCAAACGGTTCCCAGAACACAGACCGTTCCGCTTATTTAAACGGTTCCGGCAATTCCGACAAAGGAAATTCCCAGGAAAACTCCGGCAAGGTTTCCCGTCGGCGTTCGACAGCACACGATATGGCCGCCGCGCAAAAGGAGATTTCCGTCAGTGAGTTTTTCGCGAAAAACCGCCATCTGCTCGGATTTGACAATCCCCGCAAGGCCCTGCTGACAACGGTTAAAGAAGCGGTTGACAATTCGCTGGACGCCTGCGAGGAAACCGGGATTTTACCGGAAATCTGGGTTCGGGTGGAATCGGTAACGGCAAATCATTTCCGCGTCGCGGTTCAGGACAACGGGCCGGGTATCGTCCGCAAACAGATTCCGCTTATTTTCGGAAAGCTGCTTTACGGTTCCAAATTTCATCGACTTCGAATGAGCCGGGGACAACAGGGGATCGGGATCAGCGCCGCCGGAATGTACGGCCTTCTAACGACAGGAAAGCCGGTCAAAATCATTTCCAAACTGTCGGTCCGGCGTCCGGCACATTATTATGTGATTCGGATGGATACCCGGCGAAATGTTCCGGAAATCCTTAACGGAAACGGCGAAGGGGAGGCGATTCCGCCCAACGATACCGGTCGAAAAATGATTATTGAGCAGGAAATCGACTGGATCGACGTCCAGCACGGTACCCGGGTAACGATAGAACTGGAAGCGAAATATCAACGGGGCCGCGGAAGCGTGGACGAGTATCTGGAGCAAACGGCAATCGCCAATCCGCATGTCACCCTGCATTACATTGATCCGGACGGACAGGAAACGACTTATGCGTCGGTTGTTTCGGAGCTTCCGCCGGAGCCGGTTGAAATCAAACCGCATCCTTACGGTATTGAGCTCGGTCAGCTTATGAACATGATACACGAGACAAAATTTGCGTCGCTGCAAAAGTTTCTGATCGAATCATTCAGCCGTGTATCGCCGGCCATTGCCAAGGCGTTATGCGCAAAAATCGGGCTTTCCGCCCGTATCAACCCGGCAACGCTTGTCCGGGACGACGTTGCCCGGTTGTATCAGGCGATTCAGGAAACCAAAATTCCGGCCCCGTCGACCAACTGTATTGTTCCCATCGGCGAATCATCAATTTTAGCGGGGCTGCATAAAGTGGTGCCCGGAGAATTTTTTGTCGCGGCGACCCGACCGCCGGCAGTATACCGGGGTAATCCGTTTCAGATTGAGGTCGGGCTGGCTTATGGCGGCGGACCGTCGACGCAAAAAGTGTCCCGGGAGCTGCTCCGGGAAATGCTGGACGAGAGCGACTCACGAACCATACGGCAGTTTCTGACTTCCTCTTTTGACGGAATCGGAACGGACGGCGCGGACAAACTGATCAAAAACGCCGGCATCCGGCCGCGGGTTTCCCCTGCCCGGCTGACACCGAAAGAATTTGAATCGCTGTTCGATACCCTGAAAACGCTGAATCTTTCCGAAGGTCAGACGATGAACGTTTATCGATACGCCAACCGGGTGCCGCTCCAGTTTCAGGCCGGAGCCTGTTTGATTACGCAGTCAGTGATGCAGATGAACTGGCGATCCTATGGTCTGTCACAAACGCGCAATCAACTTCCCCGCGGGCCGGTAACGGTGATGGTTCATCTGGCAAGCGTCTGGGTCCCGTTCACCAGCGAGTCGAAAGAGGCGATCGCGTCGTATCCGGAAATTCAGAAGGAATTACGGCTTGCCCTTCAGACGGTCGGTCGAAAACTGGGGCTTTTCCTGAGCCGAAAAGAAAAAGTCCGGCAGGAGGGGGAGCGGCGGAACGTTTTCAAACGGTATCTCGGCGAAGTCGCCTGGGCGTTGAGTGAAATCAGTGGCAAACGACAGGCGGATATTTATCTGCAACTAATGGAGGTCGCCCGGCAGAAAACTGCGATGGCTGACCAGCAGTTCGATGAAAGCGGCAATAAAATTACTCAATCCGAACCGGATCTTGGGGATCATGTGATCATTGTCGACGAGGCCCCCCCCGAACCGGCGGACACGGTTTCCGAAGCCGAATAAGGGGGGACAAACCGCTCCGGGTTACGGTTGCTTAATCATTCCGAGCCGCAGTTGTCCGGATGATATTGTATTAGGCCTCCGTTTTGATTATACTTCAACGCGGATTTTTAATTATCTTCAAAATATTTATCCGAATACTGAAACAATTTGAACTTCAATGCGGTAGAGAGCAGAAGTTCTTTGGGGGAAAGGGAAAATAAAATTTTTTCATGATGAAAAATCCCAAACTCTCCGATTATTTACTGGTAATGGATGAAAATTGAGGGTAAAATATACATAATTTGAGATGGCGGCGCGTTTCTGTTCTGCTGATAGCACCTGTATCCTGAACGTGAGGGAATGAATGGGATTTTTCAGTAAAATATTTGGCAAAAAGAGGCTGAACTATCACGATCGTTTTGAATTACTCAAAGAAGCGATTTCCGGAACCATGTCAAAGTTTTATATGGCCAAAGACCGGGAAACCGGCCAGATTGTCGGTTTGAAGATACTTGACAAGAGGAAACTGGAAACGATAGAGGAACGATACAGGGGAATGCGCGGTGTTCGTAAACCGCGTGAGGGCGAAATAGCCGTCCAGTTTGACCATCCCTATATCGTCAAGACGCTTGAGGAAGGATACACAACCGACAACGAACAGTACCTGGTGATGGAATATCTGGAAGGGACCGGTTTGAATAACATCCTGATGATCAAGCAGGATATGCTGGCGGGTGGGCGGATTCACTATATTCGCCAATGTGCCGAAGCTCTCGCGGAAGTTCACGCCAAAGGGTTTATTCATCGGGATTACTGTCCGCGTAACCTGATTTTTACCGGTGACGGTGACATTCTGAAACTGACCGATTTCGGTCTGTCGGTACCGAACTGTCCGCCATTTACAGACCCGGGCAACCGAACGGGGACGCCTAATTATATGGCGCCGGAACTCGTCCGCCGTCGTCAGACCAATGAACGGCTGGATATCTTTGCGTTCGGTGTTACCATGTACGAAATGTGTACCAGGGAACTCCCCTGGCCGCGTGGGACAAACGGTCTGGCCGCTATGACGCATGACCAGCCACCGACCCCCATTCAGGAATACCGGCCGGGCATCAACCGCCGACTTGCCCAAGCGATTCATTTCTGCATTGAGTCCGATCCGAAAAAACGTTGTCCGTCCATGAAAAAATTCCTCGATATGATCAGCCATGTAGAATATGAAGATCAAATTTAACCTCAATAATCAGTTTTCCCTGTTAGTTTACCCTGTTTCCTCCGGTTGCGCAGAGCCTGTCCGTTTGAGCCAAAATTGTTCCTCCTGCTGGTTTTCAGAAGTATTTTTGAAATGACTCTAACAACATTCCGTTATTTTCACCCCCGACGCCTGCAAAATACTTTATTTTGTCCTATTAACAAAACAGAACCATTCTGTTGTGGATCCTGTGCCGGGCTAATTCAGGTGACATCCGTATATCAGGTTCTTTTATGCTAACTGCGACAGAATTGAATCATCAGACAAATCAAGGCGTTTCGCCTTCTGTTGCCGTGATCGGAGGTGGTCTCGCAGGTATTTCCGCGGCCATGGAGTCGCAGAAACAGGGGGCCCGGGTCACTCTTTTTGAGCGGAGCCGGTTTTTAGGGGGACGTGTCGCATCGATTGAGATGGGCAAAAATCACTGTCTGATTGACAACGGTTTCCATCTTTATCTTGAAAGTTGTAAAACACTTAAAACATTTCATCAGGAATTGAATCTTGAGAAGTATTTCCGGCGAACGGACACCATTCCGTTTGCTTTTCCGGGTCAGAACTGGTCGTTTTCGGCGTCCCGTTGGCTTCCGGGCCGTTTTCAGTATCTTCCCGCTTTTTTGAGCATGCCCGTTTTACCCCTGACAGAGCGAATTAAATTTCTCGCAATCTGCCATTATTTGTATTATCGGAAATCCCTGGAAAACTCCGGAGAGAACTTTCTTCACTGGCTGACGGAGCAAGGGGTTTCGGAGCAGGCAATCCAGCGATTCTGGACACCGTACATCCTGAGTGTTTTTTCGGAAACACCGGATATTGTCTCGGTTCAGGCGGTCCGTCATGTTTTTCGTGAGAGTCTTTCCAATGGCCGGTCGGGAATGTCGCTCTGGCTTCCGAAACGCCCTTTGCGGTACATCTATCATGACAAAATAAGCGAGGAACTTCGTCAAAGGAACATCGATATTCGTTTTCTGAGCCGGATTTTCCGGATGAAACGTGAAAACAACCGAATTACCGGACTGGAAGATCGGAACGGGAACCTTTTAACGTTTGACCGCTATATCCTGGCGGTTGGCCCCTTTGACGCCTGGCATCTACTGGAAGAATCGGAGCTTAACGACCTTTCGGATAAAATAGATTTTCCGCAATACGAGCTTGGTGCGATAACAGCGGTTCATCTTTGGTTTGATCGTCGGCTGATCGAACAATGCGGCGTTGTTCTTTCGGACGGTCCTGGTCAATGGATGTTCTGTCCGCAGGAGCAATCCGGAAATTATCCTACGGAACTGACAGGCCGGACGGAACAGGACAAACCGGAATCTCTGGGGCGACCTTACGCATTTTATCATCAAATTCTTGTCAGCGCCTCTCATCGGCTTCTGGACAGTGACGAACTCGCCTCACGAAGCGGAAACGCTTTTATAGAGCGGATTGTCAACCAGCTTGGGGAAAAATTTCCGGAAGCCCGAAAGGCCAGGCTTCTCAGTCATCGGATCTCAACCGTACTGGACGCGGTGATTTCACCCAATGTCCGTTCGTTTATGAATCGTCCGTCGCAAAAAACGTCGATCGAAAATCTCGCTCTGGCTGGTGACTGGACCGGAACGGGACTTCCTTCAACAATGGAGGGGGCCGTCCGGAGCGGACAGGCGGCTGTCCGGGCTCTTTTCGGCGATTGACATCCTGTGTGCTCCGGGCTGACGGATTCCGCGTCTTCTGGTTCCGTGTCCGGCAACGGTCAACCTCCGTCCGCGCCTTGGCTGCTCTCATTATATTTTGGATTCCCGCGAATTGGCATTGTTTGCCGGAATATTGGTTCCAAAAGAATGTCCGGCGATACCTTTCGGGGCCGGAACGGGGCCATGCGGTGTCAATCCGGGGGCGATAACAGAAACAAAGACGGTAAAAAGCCACGCAAGCGTCCTTCAGCGGCAAAAAGAAACAGAAATCGTCAAACTCATCTTGTCTCAGATCAAAAAATTTATTATGATTCCCTGATTCATTTTATTCTGACCGGTAAAACGGCTTATTTATTAACTCCTGTCAGAAATCAGCAAAAAGGAAATGATCGACGTTTCCGCCAATTTCACAGGATCATTCCATTCCTCCGGAACCGGTATGAACCGCCCGGCTGGCTTACGGACAGAAACAGGAAGTTTTCATGCAACAGCACAAACAGCAAATTTCAGGGATTCGCCTTTTAATCGGAATGGCTGCCGCCATTCTTGTTGCCGGCATCGTCTGGTTTTACCTGGTGAAACCCGTGTTTCATGACTCTTCGGATGATTATATATTCAACGGCTGGATTTACAGTCAGGAAGATCAGAAAACAGCCTGTACCGCATTGGCAAAAGCGGGACTCTCCGATTATCGCTGGGAAGAGGGAAAACTCAAGGTTCCGAAACGAAAACGTCAGGAATATCAGACCATTCTGGCGGACAGCGGCGCATTTCCAAAGGCTCCAAGCGACGCCAAACTTTCCTCATTAAAGGAAATGACGCAATTTGAGTCCGAATCGAAAACCCGTCTTCGGGAACTTAACGCCTGTGCGCTTCAGCTGGAACGTACCCTGGGACGAATGGAGATGATCGAATACGCAACCGTTGGCGTCCGGTCACGTCGGGAGCAGGACGGCATGATTCCCAAAACAATCACGACGGCTTCGGTTGGTATCGTTCTGAAAAACAATCAGACGTTAACCCCGGACATTATCTCCTCATTGACACTGTGTACAAAATACCAGCTGGGAATCGATAACAACGAAAACATTTCTATTGTTGACCTGCGCTCCGGCCGTTCCTGGCTCGGAATGGAGAACGCGGCGTCGGATCCGGTCGTCGCTCAGTACCTCTGGGAACAGGAACGTCAGGAAAAATACTGGCGGGAAAAATTTCAAGCTGTTTTTTCCCATATTCCAAACCTTCGGGTCTCAACCAGCGTCAGCTTTTATCCTGATACCGAACCGCAAACCGGTTCCGCCTCCATTCAGGACAATCCGACGCAAGCCGGATACGAAACACCAATATTAAACAACGGGTTCCTTGCCAGGATCGGCCTTTCCTCCGTTCAACCTGGTATTAATCCCGTTCATTCAAATACATCTCAAATTTCCATTGGGTTGCAGAACATGTCGGATCCGGCAACAGGCCCGATTTCTGATTCCGGAAAAATCCGTCTGGCAAGTTACCTTGCCGACACTGAAAGCACGGTCACCAGCGTGTTGCCACCGGATTCCGATTTATCCCGTCAAAAAAGCGATTTTTCACACGACGGGGACTTGCCGCTCCCCTCTCTCCCCGCGAAAAAGACAGGGACACCGTCCAAAGAGAACAGCGTTTCAGAAACACTGGAAGGAAAACGGCTTTTTACCCGTCCGCGGGCGGTTTCGGTCAGTTTGGGTATTCCCCGAAGCTATGCCCGATACATTGCCGGGGAACAGTCGGGAAGCGGTTCCGCGAACTCCTTGATTTCCCCGGAATTGCTGAAACAGACGGAACAGGCCATTATCGATGAGGTCAAACAAACCGCGACAACACTGCTCCAGCCGTTTATTGATCAGAATCACTGGTCCGCCGAACAGTTGAACCGGTATCTCTGTGTTTATATCTACCCGGATGCTCATCAAGAGCTTGCCGTCGATACCGAAACACTGATTGCGGTACAGAAACCCGTTTCCGGAACCATTCTGCCCAAATACGGTACCAATGACAGTATTCAGGGTTCCCATCCATCCCCGGAAAAGGCAAATCCTTCCGGACAGACGGATTCCCGGATAAGTCCTGAGATTCGAAAAATTGCCCTTTCATTCTGGAGAGCCCATCAGGAAAGTTTGATTGTCGGAACCATTCTGTCCGGTCTGATATTGTTATTGTTGTTCTTACGTTCCGCCCGAAAGACCAAACCGGCAACAGAAACCGAAAAGAAAGTCCTTGCAAAAAAATCAACGTCGCCAACCGATGTTCTGATTGATGATGAACTGGAAATTTCAGCATCGTCCCGAAATGCGAATTCATCGGATGACCTTGCGATTCAACAGGAAATCGCGGATTTAATCGCCAACAATCCGGAACAGGCGGCCCGAATTATTCAACACTGGATTCAAACCGGAGCTTGACATGATGTCGGATTATCAATCGGATGGAATTCAAAAAGCGGCTATTTTACTGTCCTCACTGCCTTCGGAGACCGCAGGGGCTCTGATCCGCCGACTTGACCCGGCCCAGGCTGTCAAAATCCGTCGGGAACTTCTGAAAATGCGGCCGGTCGCTTTGGATACCGCCCGATCGGTGATTTCCGAGTTTATCCGAAAAACAGAGCAAAGGAGCAGCATAACAGCCGCCCCAACTGCGGCAACGACATCCAAAACGGGGCTGCGCGAAGCACAAACACAAATTCAGGCACCATTCCCCAATACGCCGGCAGACGGCGACATCCCGGTGTCAGGAGCAGAATTATCCGTTTCGGACCATCCTTCGAAAACAGACTTCCCCCAGGCGTCTTTGCTTGCGCAGTATCCGGATCAATCCTCCCCGGCAGTGACGAAGATTTCCGACTCTTTTGCTCAGGACAAGCCGTCGCGGGGAGTGTTTGACCGGTCCACACCTCCTGACCTTCCGGAAAAAGGATCTGCTGAAATGAGGGTAACCGGGCAGCGGACTTCCAACGAAAGTCCTTTGGCACACGGTCAAACCGGCGATCATTTTACCTGTCTGTCCAAATTCACGCCCCATGGAATCGCGGAGATTCTGAAAGACGAGCGTCCGTTTATCATCGCGACGCTGTTAAAGCAGTTCCCCGCGGAATTTCAGAAAAATATCAACGACTGCTTCCCTGAAAGGCAACAAAAACAGATTCTGGACGCGACCAGGGAACTCGACGCCTCTCAGGAAATTTCCCCTGACTTAATTACTGTTTTGGAAAACTCTCTGTTGGAAAGGCTGCTCATCCATGAATTCTGATTACTCAGAAAAAAACAGTCCCGGCCCGTTTCAGGAGGAAAATCCATCGTTTAAATCAGGGCTCAATCAAATTTTTCCGACGGAAAACAAACCGGATTCTTTCGTCGGCAACGCGGAACCGTCTTCGATTTCTGTTTCCTCTTCCGCGAATTTTTCGGAAAAGCCTCAGTATAATTTCGCCGGTCTGGAAACCAAAATGCGGAATTATCTCGCCAACGTTCAGCAGGAATCACGGCGAATCGCTCAGGAAGCAAAACAGGAAATTCAGGAGTTCAAGGAAAAAATTCAGTTTGAGCTCCATACGCAAATCGAGGAATTGAATCAGTATCAGCTGGAACTGGACGCTGAAAAACAGGAGCTGGAGCTTTTACATCAGAATCTTGAAGCGGAAAAAAGAAAGGTTCAGGAGGAAACCTTTGAAAAAAGCCGTGAGGAAGGCAGGCAGGTTGGACATGAAGAGGGATACCGGGCCGGCCTGGCTCAGGGGCGTGAAGAACTGGCTCAACAAATCGACACCGAAGTTCAAAAAATGGTCAGTGAACGTTTTAACGAGCATTCCCGATCGTTACTTCCTGTTCTGGACAAACTGGTCAATGAGCTGGCGGGGGTTCGTCAGACGTTGTTGAAACACTGGGAGGAAAATATTTTACAAATCGCCGCCGCAATCGCTTATCAGACGATTACGCGGGAGTTGGCCAAACCGAATCAGATTTCCCTTGACCTGTTACGGGAAGCCCTGGAGCTTGCGATTCAATGTACCGCCTTAAAGGTCAAAATGAATCCTAACGACCTCAAACAGCTGCATGACCCTGTTCATCTCCTTCTGGAGGAAACCGGTAATCTGGCGCATACGGAGTTAATTCCGGATCCAAAAATTACACCTGGCGGCTGTCTTGTCGAAACATCCCTGGGAACCATTGATCAACGTCTGGAATCCCGACTGGAACGGATAATTTCCGAACTTTCGGAATAACATAAAATCCGACATAACATGACACACAACATGTTATCACCGAAACCACTATCCAACCAAATTATCAAACGATGGACAACATCATCGAGCAGATTCAAAGTATTATGCCGGTCCGGCTGATTGGAAGCGTCGTCCGAACGGAAGGAATGACTGTTTCCGCAGCCGGTTTTCCCGCCCCGATCGGTTCACTGGCCCGAATCGAACCCAAGGACGGAAAAATGATACTTGCCGAAGTCATTGGATTTCGGGACAATCTGACGCTTCTGTACGCCTGTTCCGAACTGACCGGGATTCGGCGCGGATGTCGGATTGAGCTGGTTCAGACGGTTCCCTGGCTTGCGGTCGGGGACGAACTGCTCGGACGGGTTGTGAACTCTTTTGGCCGGGTCATTGACTCGCTTCCTCCGCCGATTCTCCAGGGACGGACCCGATACGACCGTAAACCGCCGGATCCCTGCTGCCGTCCCAATATCGATACCATACTCTCAACCGGGGTCCGCGCTATTGACGCCCTTCTGGCCTGTGGCTGCGGTCAGCGGCTCGGTATTTTTGCCGGATCCGGCGTGGGAAAAAGCGTCACTCTCGGTATGATGACCCGAAACACAAACGCGGATGTCATTGTCATTGGTTTAATTGGTGAACGTGGTCGGGAAGTCAATGATTTCATCCAGCGCGAACTGGGCGAAGAAGGACGGCGTAAAAGTGTTGTTGTCGTCTCAACGTCCAACGAACCGGCCTTAATGCGGGTTCGGGCCGCTTACGCCGCGATTTCCATTGCGGAATATTTTCGTGACCAGGGAAAAAACGTCCTTTTCCTTATGGACTCCCTGACGCGGTTCGCCATGGCACAACGTGAAATTGGACTTGCCGCCGGAGAGCCGCCCACCAGTCGCGGTTATACGCCCAGTGTTTTCTCCGTCCTTCCCCGGCTTGTTGAGCGCGCCGGACGAAGTGACCGGGGGAGTATTACCGCTTTTCTAACCGTCCTCGTGGAGGGGGACGATCGAAATGACCCCATCTGTGACGCGGTCCGCGGCCTTCTCGACGGACATATCTGGCTCTCCCGCAAACTGAGTACACGCGGCCATTATCCCGCCATTGACGTTCTGGAAAGTATCAGCCGGTTGACTCAGAATATCTGTCAACCGGAACATTTGAAAATGGCCCGGGAAGTAAGACGGTTACTCGGCCTGTATGCCGATAATGAAGACCTGATTTCCGTCGGCGCTTACCGGCCCGGAAGCAATCCGGACATCGACCGGGCTATTCAGATGAAACCGCGTATCGATCAGTTTCTTCAACAACAAATTTATGAAAAATCGACCTTTGAACAGACTCTCGCCAAATTGAAAGCCCTGCTTGAAAAATGAAACGTGATAAAAAAGTCCAGTGAATACGGAAAACGCATTCACCGGAAGGAAATGCCGTCCACTTCTCAACAGAAAAAGAAAAAACACACCCGGCGACCTGGAAAAACCTTGGCAGACAGCCCCTCCGGCAAACAAGCCTTCCTTCCAGCGGGTAAAAACGCGCGGCGATTCTTAAAACAATACCGTACTCCCAAAAGAACAGTCCGGAAAGAAAGCAGCAACCGTCTTTTTAACCGACTGTATAATGATTGCGCGGTTTACGCTGATTATATCAATAAATAATTGTCTATTTTTAAAAATCTTACCGGAAAATTGCCGCATTTCCAAATTCTTTTATTTTGTAACCTAAGTTATAGCAAAGGAAAATGTTTTTCCGCCGCCTATCGACAACGTTTTGGTATTTTACGCAAAAAACGGCGTCACGGCATCATTGCTTGAACTATTTTCTCTTCCTGACCATCAAATTAAAAACGGTTAAAAAATGAACTTTCTGAAACAGTTACTTCATAATGTATTTCAAAAAGATGCCGAAACTTTCCTGACGAACAGTTTCCGACAGGTCTCCCCGGAACAGATGGAAGCGCATTTGGCCGTTTCAAAATACGGAAAATTCAGATTGACCGACGCCATTCGTCCCTCCTTTGACCTGAAAGTCTGTCCGACGGAAGCTTTTCGTTATGATTCTTATTACGATTCTGAAAATAAAATCTCCATTCCGGTACTCATCGGTTCGGTTTCCAGGGAAAAGCTGTTCGACACGTTTCTGGATCAGCTTGACATGCTCGGCCCGGTTGTCGATGTTGTCCTTGAATCGAGTTATGGTCATCATCCGGTAAAACACTCCTGTTTTCTGCGGGAAAACATCGACACACCGGTTCTGAAAAGTGTTTTGTATGATTATGAAGAGCTGCTTCTTCATGACGGTTGCGCCGGGATCGCGGTTATGAATTCCGATATTTCGCGGGAGGTTCAGTTTGACGAACACAAACTGCTGTTCATTTATGGGGAAGGGCTGCGGGAATGTGAATCCGTTTTTCTTGAACGTGGTATTCCAAATAATCCCAACGTTCACTTTTTGACAGAGGCGGAACATGTCCATTCCTCCCGGGAGTCCTATCGACGTCAGTTTGAGCAGCTGAAGATCCGGCTCGGCATGGACGATTGGACTCCGGCAGAAAATTAAAAAACAACGGCCAGAACCGTTAAATCCCGGAAAACTTTCCGTTCAAACTTCTCGAACGATCGATTCAAAACGCGAGGAAAACAGGTAATAACATAAAAACAACCGTCCCGGATTTTGCCCTCTCCATCCACGGTTACCGTTTTACCGGTAAACTTCGTCAATAACAAAAAAGCCCCCCAGGACGCTCTCCCGAAAAACCGCCGTCGTCCTCTCCGGTCAGTTTTCGTCAGCCGTTTCAACAGCGAATAAAACCCCCTTTTGGGCGTCGATTGTGATAACGCTTTTTCCGTTTTCAACAACAAGCGGTTCGGTGGTCAACCTGTTACCGTCGCAGTCATAGGATCGGACAACATACCGGACCTTCGGATCAAGCGGCGCGTTGAACCAGTCGAATTCAATAGTAAACGCCGGTTCCTGCGGTAACGGAGTGATCCGTGGAAGACCGTTGATTTCCATCCGGAAAGCGCCCAAAGAGGAAACCGCTCCGAATGTGGTTGGCGTTCTGTTCGGAATGAGATGGACATCACTCAAATCCAACTCGGTGTTCGGCGTCAGCCCGGTGATAACGGCCTGTCCTTCTTTCCCCCTGACCTCAACGGTCGCCATTCGATAACGGGTATCCGCCGTTGGATTTCCGAGCAGCGGAAGCCGTTCCCCGGATTGTGGGTCATACAACCCGGCCAGAACTTCATAGTTCCCGTCCGGTAAATCCGCCGGAATCGCGAAATCCCCGCCGCACTGATGTTCCATTTTTCCTTCCCAGGCGCTTGTCGGAAGATCCGGGTGACAACCGCCAATCACATAGAGTTCCGGATGATCCATCCAGCTTGTCGCCGGACGCTGAAGATGAACGAAAATGTCATAATCCCCGTCTGTCGGCCAGGCTGTATCCCATTCAATATCCAGATGGAACGTCGTCGCGCCTGTTATCCCGGCGTTTTTGGGAATCGGGCGGATCGGATGAACTTCACCAAAGGGCTTTTGCCGGCCGTTAAAATAAAGCTGATGATCACAGTACGACACCTCAATAATATTACCGGTCGCCTCGTCACGAATCACGCCGCCGAAAATCTCGTTTTTCCCGTCCTGTTTCTCAAACCAGAATCCATGCTGCGGCAGCGTTACATGGGATAAATGTCCGTTGCTCCGCAGTCGTTCAACATCTTTCCAGTCGTTTTCTCCCCGATTGATATAAACGACCATTCCCGATTTCCACTGAATCTTCTGACGATGAATATTGTTGTCGATAAAATCAAAACCGGTAATCTCATCCATGGCAACCGCGCGGGCAAACGGCTGGAGAAACCAGTATTTCCGAACATTGCCGCGAACCCCCATGGCCAGATCACCCATCAGCGCATGGCCGGTCAGAACCTCCGAGGAAAGATAATTGTCGCTCTCAATTCCCCGGAGCGACCGTCCGGCATTCCCTTCATACCGGTTACTGTAACCGACGCCGTGCAAAATGAATCGATGATGATTCACCATATCGAACCACGGAACATATTCAATATCTTTGGACGGCAGCACAAGACTGAAACTTTCCTGTTTCGGCGTCACCCGTGAAAGAATCGCGTCCGCCCCGTCAAGATGCCCAATCAGCGCATCACTTCCGGACTCGCTGCTGGTCATGGCGTTATCATTAAATTCATGCCGGATTGTGTCAAAACAGTCATTCCAGCAGGCAAGCGTTTCCGTTCGGGAATGAAAATTGCCGTCGACATCATAATAATCCTCAATCGGGGTGGAAGAGAAAACGTCGACAAAATAAGCGGTTTGCATAAGATTTGATTTAATCAGATTCATATTTCGCAACAGGTGCTCCTTGAATTTCGCCGGGTTCCAGCGATAACTCTGAGCGTCGGGGCCGGGATTGTACCAGGCCCTTTGCGGCAGGCCGTCCGGATTAAACAGAATGGAATCGAAGGAAAAGCCGTCGGCATCCGGGTAAAAATCAATGTAATTATCATGCAATCCAAAGGCGATCCCGTTTTCTTTACAGAAATTCCCGATTTCCTGAAGTTTTTCAAGAGTTCCCAGTCCCCGATGCGGCGGCCATATGTCAGGAAGGCGGACATCGTATCCGTAACGCTGCCAGACATGCTGAATTAACATGGCGTCGGTCAGACCGTAACGAGCGGTTGTTTTTATCAGTTTCAGGACTTCGGAATGGTGGCCGCCCCAGAAGTCGAACACGTAACGCCCCGCCTTTTCAGGAACGAGCGGAGCGGCGGTCTTGTCGTAAAGCGGACGGTATTTCATGGCACAATTCATCGCGCCGGACGTCCCCGGAAGCAGTGTCAGACAGGTTTCTGGATGAACGGAAAGCGTATAAGTTTTAGAGGACGGGCGAACAAGCAGGGAATCAATCGGCGTTGTTGTCGCCTGAAGAAGCGAGATTCCGTTCTCAAAATCGAACCCGACATGACTGGTTGAGCAGCCAAACCCGCCGCCGGGCGAATCAAACGCTTCCGGCTCCTCAACACAGTAACCGTGCCCGAAGTAAACACGGGACGCCTTGCAGGACGTCGAACCAAACCGGATCGACTCCAGTTTTTCCGGATGATTGGAAACGACGTTCAGGCGAAGAGCGGGACCATCCTTCCAGAAATAGCAGTGAACAACATCCCGGGAAGTATCGGCGGATTTAACCCGCCGGGCCTGTTCCGCCATCTGTTCCGCTAACGTTCCCTGACCGGAAACGAAAAACGATCGGAATTCCAACGATTCCGGAACCGGATCCGTTCCGATTTCATAATTATCATAACGAATTTTCAAACCGCTGAACTGAAGGACCACTTTTTTAACGCCAATCGTAACAACCCCATCACAAATTCCGTTTTTTCCGGATGTTACCGCGACACGAATTCCGTCGTCAAGCATAAAAACGTCTGTCCGACCCGTTTCCGGTTTTACAGCGGTGTCCAGCTCCGCAAGGGGAATCCCTGTATTACCGGACAAATCAGATTCGGCACTCTCGCGGAATGCTTTCAGGTTTGCCGCTTTCAGTTCCTTCTGTTCGTCAGCAGAGAGCAAATTCGTTACGGGATCCGATCGGAGAAGAACGTCGCCCCACCACCCGCCGTCACAGGTTGTGTCCCGCGCCGGCCCTGGATCGCTTTCAAACGAAAGCAGAACCCGTTTGCCCGCGAATCCGGAAAGGTCGACACTTCCCTTCTCCCAACGGGTTGACATGACATGCTTTTCAAAAACAAGCGTTTCCGCCGCCGGAGCGGATCGGGAAGCGAATTGCTCCATATTTTCAACATTATCCGGGATTTCCTCAATATAAATCCGATAAGTAACGCCGTCGGTCGGCGGTTCCGGCGGAGCGACTTCACGGACCGTATTATAAAAATCAAGCTGAATATGATGACTTTGCGGCAGATCAATCGGATAACGTACCCCGACAGTACCGGTTCCGCCGACAAAAGGAGGATGAATATGCCAGGAGTAACGGGAAACCGAACCGGGAGACGCCTGCCCCGGCGAAAAAGTTGCCCGGCTCGTTGTGTCGCTGCCCGACCATCCGACCGGTAAAAATTTCGTTTCTTTTTTATCATAAGTCCAATAGGGAATATAACCGTTGGATCGGCAGAGGTTTAACACAAAACCGTTTTGAAACGTTATCGGTTTTAAGGCTCTTTCCTCAACATTTGGCGTTGTCAGGTTTACCTCAAAGACCGGAACCAGCTGCGCTGTTTTTGTTTCTCCGTTTTCGGTATAAACAATATTGCAGTGAATCGGATAATGCGCCTTACGGTAAGCGTTTTCGAGGGTAAACTTCAAAACTCCCCGATAGGATTCGCCTGCGGGCACCGTGATAGTCCGTGTCATTTTTTCCGGCGGCGGTACTTTGTTTTCCAATTCGTCGTAAAGATAAACGGAACGGATACTGTCGAAAACGAGTGAAAAAGTCAACTCTTCCTCTGAACCGTTCTCAATGGTCAACGGCATTTCATAAATTTTCCCTTCCGTATCAATCGCGGGGATTTTTTCCAGTTCAAAACAAACCTTGCCGACACTTGCCTTATGACAGGTGAAAGCGTAAAGCGGCGATTCTGACAAAAGAACCGTCCCCAGACCGACCGTCAATATTAAAAACAGAGCCAGCCGCATACCCACTGAATACCGCGATTTCATCGAGATGTTCCCTCCTGATTCCTGACTGATTTTACCTCAAAAACTGATATTGAATCTGATATTTTTCTATTCGGCGGTTCCAGCTCAACAGCGCGTTGTTGATGATAAAAAACGGTTCTCCACCGTCGCGCCGACAGAAATAACAACCTTCTGTTCCATTTCCGGCAGAAGAACATCCTGCTGCGGCTTGTTAAAACTGTGAATTCTGTCAATAAACAAAAGTGTCCGTCGCGCTGAAACAAGGGCCCGGTTTTTTGCCTTAATCAAGACCTCACGGAACTGCCCGATACCATCGGAAACCGTGCTGAGATACTTAAAAACATACCGGCTTTCACTCGCCGGAAGACAAGTATATTTTCCCCATCCCGGGCAAAAACCGGTTTATAACGCCCCCGGTGCCCGGGAACAGACATCAACGATCCTTTATACCCCGAAAATCTCCCGGAAACGGAAATAAAGAATCCTAACAGCGTTACCACTGAACGGTAAGAAATTACCGCTGAATCGCAAAAACCAATGGACAAATCACGCGGTACGCCGGAAAGATACGGAAACCGGTTTTATGCAATCTCCTCATGTCCCGTACACCTGTTGCCGGCAACAGATTCCGACAATGCCGCTTTTCCCGATTCTTTGAACAGTCCTGACTAACTGGCGCCGTAAGCCCGCATCCCTCCGGTCGATTAAATCAGAAATACAGTCCGGAGCGAACCGGAGTTGCCGGAGAAGCGTCAAGCTTCTTCAACAGTTCCTGATCACCGGGCGACCAGGATTTGGGAAGCTGAACCTCAAAACTGATAAATAAATCACCGGACGTCTTACCTTTGATGCCATGTCCTTTGAGTCGAAGTTTGGTTCCGGTTGTCGTTCCCGGCGGGACGGTCACGGTAATTTCACCTTCCGGGGTCGGGACATCAATTTTTCCCCCGAGGGCCGCTTCCTTGAGCGTGATCGGAACCCGGACGTACAGATTATTCTCTTTTCGTGTGAACCAGGGATGTTCTTTAACATGGACCTCCAGAAGAAGATCGCCCGCCTTGCCGCCCTGACTGCCCGGCGTTCCCATTCCGCGAAGCCGGATCTTTTTGCCACTTTCGATTCCGGCCGGAATTTTGACGTCGATCGACTCCATTTTCCCGGACGGATTTTGAATCGTCAGCGGTAAAGAGCCCCCCTGAACCGCGATTCGAAACGGCACTTCAATGGAAGACGTTACGTCGTCCCCACGAACCGGACCGGTACGACGCCGCCGACCGGTTGTTCGTCCGGCAAAACCGCTGAACGGATTTCCGCCCGATCCAAACGGATTCCCGGCGCCGGCCCCAAACGGGTTCCCGCCACCCTGACCGCCGCCAAACATGCCGAAAATATCATTCAGATTGATTCCCTCACCGCCTCCGGCGCTCGTCCAGTGAAAATTCCCTCCGCCCATGTTCGGATTGAATCCGGCTCCGCCATACTGTTGGTAATTCTCGCCAAGCAAATTATACTGTTCCCGTTTTTTCGGGTCTTTCAGCACATCAAAGGCGGTTTGTAATTCCTGAAATTTCTTTTTGGCCCCTTCCGGATCGTCCGGGTTCATATCCGGATGATATTTCCTCGCCAAATTCAGATACGCTTTTTGTATTTCATCCTGAGAAGCGTCCCGGGCAACGCCTAAAATCTGATAATAATCAGCCATCTTTCCTTATAATCCTGACACCTGATAATATGACGCCTGAATGATATGGAGGTGAGCATATCAACGCGATTTTTGATTTTGGACCAGACGACGCCTGAACGATGTGGGCGTCAACGGTTTTCCAGTCTTATTCTTATTTCTTAACAGGGAACACAAGTCCCTGCCGTTTCCGTTATAAAACAGGTTTGTTCCGAGGCATGAGACAGACAGGGATATTTTTCTGTCCGGCTCCTCTCTTCCGGAAAACACCCCGCGGCCTTTTTGAGATCAGTAGCCTCCGCAACCGGCACAACCGGCCCCCTGCGGAAAATTCGGGTTGTCAATGGAAAACCCTTTAGCCGTTGGGGTATCCAGAAAACTGATCTCCGTTCCATCAAGGAAAAGATCAAACTTTTTATCCGTAATAACAACGATGCCGTCGTTATCATGCCGCGCGTCAATTTTCGGATCGTACTCCGTATCAAAACCAAGCGCGTACTGCATCCCGCTGCAACCGCCGCCTGTAATGACCATTCGCAAAAAGGTTTCCTCTCCCAGGCTTTGTGCTTCCTTAATGGTTTTTACTTCCTGAATCGCGCGAGGCGTTAATTTTATCGACATAGCATCTATCCTTTGGCAGACTTTATTTAAATTATGGCGTTTCTTTCCGCCTGATAAATTGTCCGTTCACCGGGCGGAAAGAAAACGTAATTCCATTAAAATCCCCTAAATTTATATGTTACCTTAACATTCCGTGTCGAAAACGTTTTCCTGTAAATTCTTCTCCTGCTCCTGAACGAACCCCCGGAGCGATTTAACCGAATACAGTATCCGCGATCCCAGTCGTACCACGGGAACCGGACCACGCGGACAGGTTATATTCCAAAGTTTTTTCTCGCTGATACTGAGTAAATGAGCCGCTTCCCCTTTGGAAACCAGTAATTTTCCTAAACGTTTTTTCACAGTTTTTCTCCTTATTCATTATAGACGTATCATTCAAATCGGAAAGGGCGGTTTTTGCCCGACTTCGATAATTTTTATCATTTCCCTGATAAAAACCTGCTCCGCGGAAAGCGCCGTCCTTCCTAAAAATCCCGGCGGTTTCCGTTTTCCTCGTTTTGCAGAAAATCCGCCGGCATGACTCGCGGTTTACGCTGAATATACAATCAATAATGATAATATTGATTACTATTTAATCAATGAAAGTTTTTTTACACCGGTCTGTTTCCCGGCAAAACAGAACACATATCCGGGAAACAAATCTTTACATGGGCCCGCCCGGAAAACGGAAAACAACAGAATCATCTCCGGATATTGTCAAAGAACTTTCAGGGTGTATTGACCGCGTTCACCAGTTTTATTTAAATATTTACAGATTCATTAAATATTCCGGATACTCCTTTAAAACAAAAGCACCCGGCTCCTGATACGGCCGGGTCCCCTGGAAAAGGAATTCTTTTATGCTGAGTCAGAACGCGAAACGGTATTTATTTCCTCTTTTATTTGCCATAAATTTCCCGTTTTTCCTTACCTGGTGTTATTTCATTCTGGGACGGGATAATTCGGTGTTGGCGAGAATTGGTTTTATTTCCGGTAAAAGTATCCAGTTTCTTTTCCCGTTGATTTGGAGTGTGCTGGTTTTTCGTGTTCCGGTCAGGCTTCATCCTTTTAATCGCCGGGGATTTTTGGAAGGCGGAATATTCGGTCTGCTGGTTCTTATCCTTATTCTGTCGGGTTTTCTGTTTGCGCGGGCCTCCGGCCTGTCCATTCCTTTTGACCAGCTCAAAACCGAATTAGGGGCGCGTCTTCAGTCGTTTGGATTACTGAATCCGGCCGCTTATCTGCTTGTTCTGGTTTTTTATTCCACCTGCCATTCCGGACTGGAAGAGTACTACTGGCGATGGTTCGTTTTCAGGAATCTGGAAAAGATATTATCGCCCGCCGGAGCGGTTCTGGTCAGTTCGTTCGGTTTTACACTTCATCATATTTTACTGCTTGGCAACTATTTCGGTTTTCAACATACCCTGACCTGGATTTGTGTTCTGGGCGTTTTCATTGGCGGGGTGTACTGGTCGACCCTTTATCGCCGAACCGATTCCATCTGGGGCTGCTGGATCAGCCACAGTTTGATCGACGCCGCGATTTTCGCCGTCGGTTATCTGGTTCTGTTCTGAATCCTGTTTCGCCGCCGCTCTGTTTCCGCTCGACCGTTTAATCCGTTGCCACAGGTCGCCGATTCGTTTCCCAAGCTGTTCTCTCTGTTTGTTCTGCGCCTTTTAGAAAGATTCGAAATCGCTCACAATAATTCGATCAAGGCGGTTTTGTTCCCGCCCTTTGTCAAAAACAAGCCCTTTAATCCTGCTTTTCCTTTTCGAATCGAATCGCGGCGACAATATAAATATAGCCGGAATAAATCGTTATCGAGACAGTCGCCCAAACCGTCGCGACCATCAGCCAGGACAGATAAGGGCAAATGGTTCCGGTGTTCTGTAAAAAAATCAGATAAAGAAAACAGATCGGTATGGTAATGGATTGAAAGCCCATCTTTATTTTTCCAACCCATTTTGCGGAAAAATCACCGCCGGCCCCTTCCACCAGAGAACGAAGCAGCGTGACCAGCAGTTCACGGAGCACAATCACAACAACCATCCAGGGCTCCAATCCCCCGCGAACCCCGGTCAGCTCCGGAATCGTAACCAGATAAATAAAGGTTCCGCAAACAAGCACCTTATCCGCGAAGGCGTCGGTAATACGGCCAAGCTTCGTCTTTAAATTGAATTTTCTCGCCCACCAGCCGTCGACAAAATCGGTCAGCGCAGCGACAATAAAGAGAATCAGCGACGCTTTAT
>Ga0079305_1001969_pt1 | contig 21202 bp, 21 predicted proteins | sample LMS_cellobiose_e_FD_79183 | JGI IMG/M metagenome (GOLD analysis project Ga0079305, IMG submission 79183) | Rumen-fistulated moose microbial communities from Alaska, USA - LMS_cellobiose_enrichment | ecosystem: Host-associated > Mammals > Digestive system > Stomach > Rumen fluid ... | reverse complement strand
TTTACGTCATACCCTATGGTGTCAGGTTCACCGCCGGTTTCCTCCATTTTTTGCAAAATCGTGATGGCAGCAGGAACCTCGCGCAGCCTCTGCTCCACCTCAGACCATTCCAAATCCGGATGAAGTTCCTTTTGTTCTGAAAATCTCACTTTCAGTAATTCCAACATCTACACACCTCCATAAATCCCGATTTGTCGGGATTGTATTATAATTCAATATAGTACGGGCAGATATTTTCGAAGTGTCCGTCTTTCATTCTGAACCCGTTCGGAATAGTTCCGAGCTGAGTAAAACCGAGCCTCTCATAGAGATGCCTTGCGTGAGTATTGCTCTCAACAACAGCATTGAACTGCAGTATTCCGAATCCCAGTTCTTTTCCTTTTCTCATGGAATCAAGCACAAGCTTCTCGCCGATATGCAGTCCGCGCGAAGCGGGATCTACCGCATAACTTGCGTTGCAGATATGACCGCATCTTCCGATATTATTGGGATGCAGGATGTACAGACCTTTAATGGTTCCGTCATCTTCCGCAACTCCGGTAAAGCTCTGGGAAGAAAAGAAAGCTGCACCTGTTTCTAAATCGAGACATTCCTCCTGCGGGAAAGCAATTCCCTCTTCGACAACTTCATTCCAAATCCGAATCATTGCTTTTATGTCTTTTTCTGAATACTCTCTGATATTCATTCATATCACCTACTTAAATTCCCATTTGCATGTTTAATTCTTTTTCAAAACGCAACATGCCTTTAATGTCGTAACTTCAAAGATGTTTTTATAAATCCATTATAACGGAAATGTGCGGATATTTCAACTAAGAAATCTAATTTCGCACATTTGCGCAGATACTGTAGGGACGGTATAATTAAGGCGAAGAGAAAACAAATAATGAGGAGGTAACCGTATGGAAAACTACATTACAGACGAAAAGACCGGTCTTGAATATAAGCTGGTTGAGACTATTACGAGCAAAGCGAGTAACAAGATTTTGCCAAAATGCGCAGCATAACATAACCTATTGACAAGCAGGTTGAATAGCTTGCAGAAATAAAGACAAGCGTATAAAAAGAAAACGAGCACCGATTTCTCGATGCTCGTTTTCTTTGCTCAGTCGTCACACCAACCGTAGCTTTCGCCATCAATGATACCGATATCATACTTCATATCCCGGTTCTTGCGAACGGATGCTTTTGACTGGTTCACCTGATTGGCTTTGTAGGCCTTGTTGTTCGGATTATGCTGATTCGCATAATTGTCCAACTGTGCTTTTGTGTGCGTCTTTCCGGACACACCCTTTCCACGTTTAGCCATAGTGTAGCTCCTTTCCTCACGGGAAATTAACGGGTGCAAAGAAAATTGCCGGCTACCGAGAGCCATCTTTAAGCACGAGCCCGAATCCTTGCAGACAAAGGTAACGGGAAGTTTTGCACGCCACCGACTACCGTGATTGGAGTCTAATCTAACCCGGCAATTATCTGCCGCCGTCGTAGATTACACTATAATCATTATAGCACAAAAAAGATAAAAAGCAATGCTAAGTAATGACTTTCACTATTGAATCATTCAAAGTAATAATGCAAAGCTCACAACCGAGATCTTATGTAATTAATGCGTATATCTACTTGCGTTTATTCAATAATGTATGCAATTCATTTGCGTTAAATTGCTTTACAATTTCCGATAGTTTTCTTACTGCCGCCAAACCGGAATCCGCTTTATTCTCCTGTTCTTCAAATGATTTATGAAGATTAAGGGCAGGAACTATTAGTCTTACAGCTGCAGACTTACCAGTTCTGTGTACTGTAAATCCACGGCTGATATAATCTCCCAAAGTATCTGTCAACAGTCTCTCTATATCTACAATATTCTCCGCGCAACCGTCAAACGTTAAATCGACAGCTCCGAACTCTGTTTTATGATACATATACAAACCGTCGATAACGGTTCTGAATCTGGGCCATGTGGCATTGGATCCTTTGATCTCTCCGTTGTAGATAAAATAGACGTCGGGATAGTGCTTCTTTTGAAACTCAGAATACTTTGCCCAAAAATCAGTTACAGCAGGGTCCATTTCAACTTGATACCCTTTTTTCTGTTTTTCTATCGCTTGTTTGATTTGCTGGATCCTAAAAGCAGCGCGGGGCTCGTTTAACTCTTCGAAGTAAGAGAGTATTCTTTCATATTCAACTATATTGGGGTATTTCTGTGCTTCAGCGTTCTGTGATAAGTATTTCTGCGGAGCAATTATAAAGACAAAGAAACGATCGTAGTCTCCACGTTCTATTCCTTTTTGCCCTCGTAGCGAATATCTCGCAGATTGTTCAGGCATTGCTACTGCATCGATTTTATCTTCGATCAATAAACCAATTTTCTCATCATTCGATTGTACAATGACAGTCATATCAGATTCACCCAGTGATACATCCGTCTTTGAGGCATGAACAGACAGTACCCTCGAAGGTTTGATATTAGCGATGTCTGTGAAAATACGAAGAAATGAGTCAGAACAAACAAACTCTTCTAAAAACAGCATGTCCATATCTCGTTCAGACACATCATCAAAATAGCAATCTATTCTTTGAATCATATAGATACACCTCGCTTAATCATTAAATCGATTCGGACACATTTATTATACTTCAAATTTTGGATGATTTCAACAGCATTAGTCATTTCGCACATTTGCGCCGAAATCGGTAGACTGTTATAATCAAGGCGAAAACTTTAGGAGGTAAACCGTATGGAAAACTACATTACAGACGAAAAGACCGGGCTTGAATACAAGCTCGTCGGAGAATACTACCTGCCGATGATAAAAGCGACGGATGTGCCGGAAATCGGACAGTGGGGACGAAGATATCTCCGCTATCTGAAGGAGAACAGAAAGGCGTATTACACCGTCCTTCTGCTCTCCGGAAAACTATTTTACCAAGCTGCCGAAATTGACCGAACCGCCGATGATTTATACAAACGCCTAACAAAAGAGATCGCACTGCGCGAAGGCATAACCGAAGATCTCAAAGCACGCGACCAACTTGCTTGGACCGGCGCGATGAACAACGTCGCCGCCCGAGCGCGCGAGATCGTCATGTCGGAGGTGATCTCCGTATGACCGAACTCGAAGACCTCTGGTACGGCAACGTCATCCCGCACGAACAATTCCTCGACGGCAATACCGAATACCGTAAACTTCTTTCTCAGACGGTAAAACGCCGCGACGAACTCGAAACATCACTAACTGAAAAGCAAAAAGAACTTCTCGCCGCCTACGACGCCTCCTGCGCCGACCTCAACTCCACATCCGACCTCTCCGCCTTTTCCTTCGGTTTCAAACTTGGAGTAAAGCTGATGTGCGAAGTGATATGTCCAATGTAATAACCATAAGAATTACTCCGCCTCTCAAATGATTTTAGAGGCGGAGTGTTCTAAATGTTCTTTATATATTTGCATTCTGGATACGAACTACACCCGAAAAACTGTTGACCAGCATATTTTCCCTTTTTTGCAGTTCTAAGTACAAGCTTATTCCCACACATTGGACAAATGGAATTTAATGAATCATTCTTGTGATCAATAAGATTATTCTTTATAACTCCGTTTTTAACCCAGTCGCAGAATTCTTCTCGATTCATACTGTATTTTTCACCAGTATTTAAAACTACATCAATTTTCTCAGCTCTATCAAGATAATTTGATTCAACAAGATACTTCTTTTGGCTATCGGTTAGATAGCACCAAGAGTATTCATCTTTTGAAAAACATATAATGCAACTATTGTTGATTAATTTGTGAAACGGGTATTTAGAATAATTGTTCATTTAGTATTTCTCCTTTTTTCTTTTACTATATCAAATAATAAGTCCAATAAAACTCCCTTTTTGTTAATTTAAATGGTTCATAATCATTTTTAAAGGATAATAATCGTTTGTTATAGTAAAAACATATAGCTTTCAATAAGATGAGCAAGCTGTATTGCAAAGCTCCTACGATCAACCATATAATCATTAAAAAAGCGGAGCAAATGCTCCGCTTTATATAATTGTCATTTTTTATTCTATTATTATATGCTATAAAACGCTTTTAGTTCTTTTTCGATATCCCGCTTTAGTTCATCAACCCCATTACCCACATTTTTATATGGTATCATTTTATAATGGGTTACATCAAATTTTGCTTCGCCAAACGGATGTTCTGGATCTTCTGGGTTACTAATCAAATACAGTATTTCAGCAGAAGAATCCACATTTCCTTCAAGAAGCCCAATGGCGTATCCGGCCTCATAATATACATTGGCGTTTTGATATGTTAAATCAGCAATCAACAACCCGGCATTCTTGATGTTTGCCATTATTTCCTTAACGATGTCATACGAAAACCCTACAATTTGCTTATCGATTCTAACCGGTTTTAATAGCTCTAATCCGTTTTCGGTATTGATTCTATCAACAGTATCACATATTGCCTTATATACAAAATCCAGTTCATCTTTGAACGGCATAGCAACAAAGATTTGTTTTTGGCGAATTTCATAAATGCTGTTAAAAATTTCAATCATACTCGCTGGGTCAAAATCTTTCACATTGTAGAGGCGATTTTTTATGAACCAAGCATTATAAGCAGACAACTTGGCATTTTTCTGCTTGCCGCCTTCTATACAATAATAAACATACGGTACTATTGCGTAACGGCTCTTGCAATTTCGTATTATTGAAAAGTCAGCGAAATACGTATATTCCAATTTACTGAATACATCTGCGATATCATCTTCTGTTACAGCAATTTTTCTGTTGAGCAAATACTTGATGCAAAACAAAACTATCTCTTCAAGTTCATATAGAAATGGTTTGATATTTGTGAACCGCATGCTATAATACTTTTCTAAGTATGCTTTTGTTAAGCTGAACTCTTTGCCATATTGCAATAATTCGGAAACAGTGAACAATTTGAATAATCCTTTGTATTGTTCAATAGGTGTCAATGGCTTTACTTTTGAATTGATATTATGGAATATTTCCATTTCTATTTTTTCGCGTTCAAGCAATTCATGGGCGGCATTACTGGAAAGAAGGATAATGCAAAAAGGAATTATGTAATCGTCGCTTTCTAGTTCAAGTGCTTGTAAACGATGATTCCCATCTATTCTATTAAAGACCTGACTTGGAATAAATAACGGGTTCGTCGTACTTATCTTCATCCTTATTGTTTTATTAATTGCATCTGTTTTTAAACGTTGAAACTCGATGCCTTTGTAGTAATCCCAAACCTTTGCTATTCCCGCAGCTTTGTCATCTGATAAATAATCGAACGGAGATAAATAACCTGCTTCATTCCAAGCTTGATTATTCACAAACATCCCAGAATAATCATAGGACAAGATAATCTCTGGCATAAATTTGTAACTTGTCCCATCCAGAAACTCTTTAATTTCCGCCACATGATAATCATCTGCTTGCCTTTGATATGCTGGATGAGGCTTAGATAACTTTATTAGGGATTTGCTTGAGCAATAACCGCGAATAACCGGTATACTGTTGTAGCAGTATTGAAAGTTACCATAAATATAGTCTATCATTTCGTTCTCCTAAATACTATAAAGATGCTTTGCGCCATCAGTTGTTTTTTACACGGAAAGTTTGCCGGCTTCTTCTCTTACTTTCCAAAGGAAAAAACCATTGTTCTCGTGAACATCTGTAAAATATTTACCAGCATCCGAGAAACCTTTTACAAATGCAGCTGCACATCCTAAAGCTGTTAACCCACCAGTTGAGATGCTTGCGATAAGAGTGCCAACCATCGCAAGAGCATCCATCTTTAATGTTCGCAATATTTTTCTATACTCTTTGGACACTTCCTCAACCTGAGTATTCATTAACTCATAGCTAATCTTATCAAGTTCTCTTTGTATCAATTCCGAATCTGCAAGTGAATCTATTTTTATCAGTTTTGAATTTAACTCGGTTCTGAAATTATGGAAAGCCTCGCCATAGTTATTCCTTATATTGATGAGTTCTTGCAAGGAAATGGCATTGGTAATTGGAAGATCAATGTTCATCGCCAATGAAGCTAATTGAGATTCGACACTTGGTTTTTCCAAGCACATTGATATGACTTTTGATGTCAAATCGGATTGAGTAAGATACATACATCCACATTGTTTTGAAAAAACAAGTTCCTTATATCGATCTATAAAGTGATTGTTTGCGGATTGATTTATTGATTGGTATACCCATGCGTCAAAGGTTTGTTTGTCAATTGAATCTGGAATATACAGTCGCGCCGTGTATCTTTTCTTGTTTTTATCTAAGTCTACTATTTCTTGCTCAATATACTGATAAAAGCTGCTTCTTGTTTTGTTTTGACCTTCAAATTCAACACAAATAGCCGTACCTGGCGATAACTTTTTTGTTTTGTCCAGCCGAAATCCCGAATCACATTTTTCAAGATTATAGACATGAGCTATAGAACGGTAGTAATTAAGAATATCAGCGGGTATTTGATCCGAAAAGGCATTCGGCGAATATTTAACAGGAATATCTTTTGGAGATTCATGCATGAATGACATAGGGAGCATTATAATAAAATCATTATCAATCAATTCGCCGATATCTCTAATGTAATTAATCCTCTTGACAAGGCTTTCTCTGTTGAACCCATCATCTTTTGACATTCCCATAAACTCGCCCATTGTTATAGATAATGGAGTCTTGACTTCTGTTTGTTCGAAAACCGGATCGGGAATAATGACTTGATCCATATACAGAATTAATTGCCTATATAGTTCCTGCCCCGGAAGTTTCTGAAATGACTCAACACAAGTATTCAGTTTTTTGTTATCGTTTTTTATTTCCGACTTAATACTCAAAAAGTTTTCAATGACAAATTCGCGGTATTTTTGTAGCTCATTCAGTATTTCGTTGTCTGAATATCCAGCGTACATTTTGTTGCACAAGTCATATTTATACAAAAAGCTATTTCGCAAGTAGTTAAGACAAACTTTCGACATTCTTATTCTCCCAACAATTCTTTCTCAAACTGTGCTTTTGCTTCTGCCCACTCCAATTCGGCGGTTTCCTTCGTTCTTTTTGCCTGATCCAATGCTTTCATTACCTCATTTGCCAATTCTTTCTGCACTTCAATCGGAGGCAAAATGATTGGAAACTTTTTCAGGAATGTGTCCGGAACACGCTGTTGACCTGCAGAACCGCTAAACATTCCTTGTGCCGCCTCTAAGATATGCTCATCTGAGAGCAACACCCAAAGAAACGGCATATAAATTCTTTCGCTCTTCTGGCGCAACACATGAAATTCTGTTGAACCGAAGCCATATTCTGTTGGCATACTGTCAGCAAGGAACGATTTTCCGTTTTGCATACACGGTGTTATTTTAGCCCATAGAAGATCTCCACGCTGAAACGGAGTAAACCCAGTCTTGACATCTTTATATTCTTTTTGTTCATATACCACCTGATTTGTCTTCTCTGAAACTGCGGGCATAGGTACAAAAGACACATCGCTTGAATCATTCAATCGTGTTTTGTTGATAATTGGGTTGATATCTACAAAGTCTTCCAGTACGCCAGAATAGAATGGACTATTATGTAGCTTAGAAAATATTACGTTTAAATACGCACTGTGAGGATTGCAGTACAATCCGATTTCCTTAATTTGCCCAAGTCGGAAATAGCTATATAGAGAGGGATGATAATCAGGAAAAGATATTCCTACCTGTTCCAATATTTGTTGGCGTGCCAATATAATATCATCATCGGCATTCTGAAGTTTAGTTTTATATGAACAATGCGACTGTTCTATTATTTTAAATAGTTGTTTCTGCTGCTCAAAGTTTGGCAATGGGACGACCTGTTTTTCGATACTCTCACGACTAATTACAGGTTTCCCGGATCCTTTAATTTGCCGCATAAGCAATGTTTTGCCCACATTAGTTGATAAAAACGCTGCAAGAAATGGTCCATAAATATTATTATCAAAATGAACGCGCAAAACATTATCGCTGAAAGCCATTCCTTGTTGATCTTTGCCTATGAAAGCACAGTCGCCGACACCGGCGCCTACGCGAACAAACAATAGATCGTTTTCAACTGTTAGAGTTCTTACTTTGGTTGTTAATACATAAGAGACGTTTTGATCATATATAAATATTGGTTTCACATTTTGGGTTCTTAGTAATTGTGTTGTTTGTGATGACTCGATATCACTTTGCTCATAGTTGAAACCAGATTCAAAAACACAAATATGATCTTTTAGTGTATCGCAGAAAAAAGCAGATTGATGAATTCTCTCTAACAAGTTAGTATATTTAGGTAAAGCGTAAGTGACATCAAATCTGCTCAATATATCCCCCCGTTTTACAGCGAAGACGCAAGGGTCATTCGCGTCGGGGGTCATGCGAAAAAAGGTGTTGCGTCTTTTTGAAACTCCTCGAATTTTTCTATTATTTCATCCAGTTGTGATTCCGTTTTGCGGCCCGTAGCATCGTATCCGATCAGTTCAGGCGCCGCCATAAAGATTGCCTCGTCGGGACCCGCTTTTTCATTTGCTTTTCTCTTACGAACAAAGATCAAAGAAGCTTTAACTCCGGCACCGTAATGCGCAAAGGCGCACTGTGGCAAGCTCACAACTGCAAGCAGTTGGAACTTTTCCAAAATGAAATCCCGAACATATTGAGAAGAGCTGTTTGTTAATACACCGTCCGGTAATACGATAGCGGCTTTGCCGGTGCCGGGCTTCAGAAAATCCCATATACGCTCAATAAATAGAACTTCAGAACTTTGATTTTTGCGCGACTTTGCTTTTCCTTTCGCGTCATATGTATTGCCGAGTTCATAATTTGCAAGATACGGCTTTTCAGCAAGGTTGATCGAAGATCCAAACGGCGGATTTGTCAAAATCAGGTCAAATTTGCCTTCTTCAAAACCGTGATTATGCTCGTGCATTTTATCAACACTGTCAAGCGCATCAAAACTGATGACGTTTGTGTGCCCATCATCATGAACGATCATATTCATTTTTGCAACGCGAGCGATTTCGTCATTGATTTCAATACCAAATAAATGCTCTTTTGCAAAATTGTGCCAATAATCCCTGTGCTGAGTGGGTTCAGTATCTTTATCGTAAAACTGATCCGCTTTTTTCCTCATATAGTCAAGAGCATGCAGTAAGAAACCGCCGGAACCGCAGGCAGGGTCAAGTACATCCCAATCATGCTCCGGTTTCATCATTTTTACTGCAAACTGTATTATTTCTCGCGGGGTAAAATACTGACCGAAATCGCCCTTGAAGAAACCATCCATAAATTGCTCAAATGCAACGCCTTTAACATCCAGATCTGTTTTATTCAAGTTGATTGCTTCAAGGTGAGAGACGACAGTGCGCAAAACACGGTCATCAACTTTTATCGAATCCGTAAACACTTCCGGATCCTTGACTTTTTGCTCATCATAGAGAGCATTGATGCGTTCTGCAAGTTTTGAAGAAGGCTCATGAGTTTTGATTTGGAACTGATAGGGTTCGCCTTTCTTTCGGGGTTTTTGCTCGTCGCTGATCTTAACAAATATAAGCTTGCAGAGTTCGCCAAATGCGGTAGGAGGGGAAAGACGACCGCCGCCCCAAAGAGTGTTATGACATTTTTTAATCGCAGCAATTAATTCCTCTTTTTTTACCGCCTGAATGTCAGGAGCATTTTTCTGCTTTCCGTCAGCGTCTTTATATACTCCACCTTTATAAAAACGGTACTCTTGCGGTTTTCCGTATGATTTGGGTAGATCGGCAATGATGTTGTCCTCACGTTCAAGAATCCCTGTGCTTTCATCCGAAAAATCCAAAACACGTCGCGTTGCTCCTGCAATGATTACAACATATTTGGCGCGAAGTTTTACCCAAGTTGCATTGCCAACGCCCTGCTCGATCGCCTGCAAAAATTCCGCATCGGTGACACCGTCGCGTTTGCATTCAACGACTGCATAAGGCTTTTTACAATCATCGTCAGAGAAAATGACAATATCCGCGCGATCCGTGGGTACTCTATCCGGAATCGTCACCTCGACTTTAATTCGGTGAGCAGGATAGTCATATACATAGATCAATTCAGCCCAGAATTCGGCACGGACTTTTTCTTCCGGATCGTTATAGTTCTCTGTATGGTTGTCCGACGAAACATATGTAATTTTTTGCTTATTTTCAACACCTGTTATATTAGCATACCCATCCTTAATTGCTCTTTCAAGATAACTCATCTTTCTGCCTCCATAAAACAGATACAAATATTTTTGAAAAATATATTGCCCGTTCGATTTCTCTCTAATTATTGTCTTAAATGATATCGTGAACCATAAAAATGCTTATTGTATCTAATTTATTTTAATATACCATATATTGTACTAAATATCAACAATAATTTGCACATTTTACGAACATAGTATAAAAAGCAAAATTAAATAACGCAAATGACAGTTATATTTCCTCTTTCCGCCAACTGTTTATACTTCGCAGCGCCGGAGGCGATGGTGTTGGTAACGTAGGTGACGACGTAGTCGGACTGGCGGATCATCCAGCGGTTACGGTAGTCGATTGCAAAGCGTTTGGGGACTGTTTCGATTCCGTCCGGGAGAATGGTCTCGGAATAGTATGTCGTGTCAAATTCGCGCTGCTTTTCGGGCATATAGGCGAGGACGACGTGATAGGTGATCGGATACATTTTTGAAAGATCCTGCAGCTGACAGAGGACCATTGAATCAAACTCTCCGTTATTTCCGACGTAGAACAATTTAACATTGTGATTTTCAATCAAATCGATCAGAGTCGACCGTAAGGTCGGCTCTATTTCTTTCGGTACTCTTCTGTGTCCGAAGAAGGTGCAAGTCATAATTTGATCCTCTCGTTTGTGGGATATATCGCAATTATAGCACAAAACAGTCAACTTTGCGATATATCGCACACGATTTATCGCAGATTTGGTTAGACTTTTATTAGCGATATATCGCGAAAGGATGGAAAATATGACTACAAAACAAGCGGTAGCACAGAGAATAATCGATTTATGCAATGAACGAGACATAGCAATCAACGCGCTGGCGAATATGTCCGGCGTTTCACCCTCGACGGTTTACAGTATGCTGAACGAGAAAAGTCAGAACCCCGGCGTCGTCTCGATCAAAAAGATCTGCGATGGGCTCGACATCAGCCTCCGGGAATTCTTTGACTGCGATCTGTTCAACGATCTGGAGTATGAAATAAAATGAATAGAGAAAGAGGTCTCGACTGAGACCTCTTTTGCGTTAATTATAACACCTAATACACATTTAAATAGCAGCATTATGGGCAAGAATATAAAATGAGTGAATAATTAACTTAAAAGTACTTGTGTAAAAATATCCGTAAAAAAAATACGGCTCCGTAGTTTTTTTACGGATAATATTGACATTGACAAGAAAGGATGTTATAATTATGACACTACAAAAGAATAGAGGTATTAATATGCTTAAACGATTTGAAGTGGAGAATTTCAAGGGCTTTAAGAATAATATGGTCTTTGATTTAACTGCCCGTGATTATGCATTTAACAAGAGTATTGTTGTTAATGATATTGTTAACAAGGCAATTGTCTACGGCAAGAATGGCGTTGGTAAAACCTCTTTAGGTGTTGCTTTATTTGATATTGTCGGCCATTTAACAGACAAAGAAAGAATGCCATTTATCTATCTAAATAACTATCTAAATTTGGAATCAAGCAAAGAACAAGCAGTTTTCAAATATGTGTTTCAGTTTGATGATGACATTTTGGAATATGAGTATGCAAAACGCGACCCGGATTATCTGATTTGTGAAAAACTAACTATTAATCAAGTGAATGTAATCAATTATAATTACTTCGATTTTGAACTGAGGTTTTTGGACAAATCAATTGTAGGCGATTTAAACATTGATCTAATAGATAATAAACTGTCAGTTCTTAAGTATATTTATCGCAATACCCCCACCAATCCATCCTCTCCCATAACAAAAATGATGCAGTTCGTTGAAAACATGTTGTGGTATCGAAGCCTATCAGAAGGTAATTCATACTGTGGATTTTCCAATGGCGGCGCATCTTTGGTAGATAAACTCTATGAAAGTGGAAAAACTAGTGAATTTGAAAGCTTTCTTGCAGAAAATGATCTACATTACAAATTGAAATTTGCAAATATAAATGGCAGACATGAATTAATGGCTGTTTATGATAATGGTAATAAAGCTCCGTTTTCTTCTTTGGCATCAACTGGTACAATGGCATTGTTTTTGTTTTATATTTGGAGCATATCAGCGTTCAAAAGCATTTCGTTTTTGTTCATTGATGAGTTTGATGCGTTTTTGCATTATGAATCCGCCGAGACTCTTGTTCTTCAGTTAAACAAAGCAAAAAACTTTCAAACCGTTTTAACTTCTCACAACACCTACTTAATGCAGAATCGACTGACAAGACCAGACTGTTGCTATATTATGACAAGTGATAGAATTACAAACCTTTTCGATTCCACAGACAAGGAAATCAGAGAAGCTCACAATCTTGAAAAGATGTATATTAACGGTGTATTCAATGGCTAATGAACAAAAAACTCTCATTATTGTAGAAGGGAAAAAAACGGAGACAGGATTTTTCGACCAACTAAAAAGTGCCTTTGGATTAAATCTTGATTTTTTCTGCTTTGAAAACAATATTCAAGTACTGTATAAAAAAATGAAAGAGATGAGTTTTAACGCGAACATAAAAGATATATTAATTGAATCGAATGATACAGATGAAAATCGCGCTATTTTATCTCAAAATTTTGCATACACATATTTGATTTTCGATTTCGATCCTCATCATACAGAAAAGAATGAAAAAGATTTTCCCATTGATACCATCGTAAACAATAATTACGATAGGGTTAAAGAAATGGCAGAGTATTTTGTGGACGAAACTGATCCGACCGTCGGGAAAATGTATATTAACTATCCAATGATGGAATCATATAAAGATTGCGATTCTTTTGAAGATGATGATTATCTCACTCGCGTGGTATCACTGGATGATATTGTAAAATATAAATCTATTGTTGGTAAAAGAAAAATGGCAAATAAAAGAATCGATAGCTATACTAAAAAGGACTTCTCTTTGCTTACAAGACAAAACGTGAGGAAATTAATAAGTATTTGCTTAAAATCGACTGAACTTGCTGATTATGATTTATATGTAAAAGAATCAAACCAAAGTAACATACTGCATCATGAAGGCGACTCAATTAAGAGATTCAGACATGTTGAGGTTTTGAACACCGCTACTTTCTTTGCATTAGACTATTATGGCAATAAGAACGGCTTATATGATTCAATTATGGAATAAGGAGAATTAAACAATAAATGTATAAGTCAATAATTGTTGCAATTGCAGAAACAGTTATAACAAGTTGTGGTATTTCATTAAAACGCAATCTTTCTTTTATGATAAAAAAGCACAAAATCAAGAAACAATTGCGGGAACAGATTCAGAATCAATTACTAAAAAAGCACGGTAATGAAGTTTATTATAATTCGTTGGATTCATTTTTAACTGACGAAGATTTTGCTTCAAAAATGATTTCGTATTGTAATGATCCAGAGTCTATTACATTTAAAACAATTCATTCATACTTGGACTACTTATTGGAGAAATTTATTGAAAAGAAGCATCAATATATTTCCTATAAAAGTTGCATTAGTCATGATTTACTCTTACTTTCAAGATTAATCTTTTCTACATATAACGATTATTCTAAGAATGAAACGGCTCGCCTTGTAATTGTCAATTTTATTGATGCGCTTGGTGAGCTGAGTAATGAAATATTCGAGAAAATTGAAAAAATAGATAATAAGATTGACAAATTATTGGGAAATAACACTCACAATAGCGAAGCAGATTTGAACAATGAGCAAATAACAATACTGTATAAATCTTCTTTTACATCGTATTATTCATTGGCAAGCAATTATATTGAACGAAATTTGTATTGTGATAAGGATATCCCTCAGTCTTCTATAGACTGTTTGATCAATAACAAAAGAATTGTATTGCTAGGCGAGCCCGGTTCTGGAAAAACAATCGAAGCTATTAGTATTTTAAAACAGGTATGTACTAATGATTTATTTTCAAAAAATATTCCAATATATATTAAACTAATGGAATATGGAAAAGTTTTTAATTCAATTCGAGAATGTATAAAACAACAACTCTATTATTTCTATGGAGATATTTCAGATGATCAGTTAACAATTGAATTATCAACTGATAGGTTTGTTCTTATTCTAGATGGTGTAGATGAAATACTAAATAATGATTATAGACTTATATTTTTTGCAGATATTAATAAATTATTATCTACATCAAAAGCATATTTTTATATTACATCAAGAATTAATCCATATCATGGTGACATTAATAATATACGCGAATATAGAATCTCAAGTTTATCACCGGAACAAATAAAAAAGGAGTTTCAGAATAACGGGATAGAAACAAAAATTGATAACCAATACTACGAACTGTTTGCCAACCCTTTGTTTTTAAACTTAGGAATAAAAGTTCTAAAGAATACAAACACAAAAATATATAATAAAAGCCAACTGCTCAATGCATATATTGAAGAGGTTTGTTATAAGAGAGATCGATCAAAGAAAATAGGTGATTCATACACAAAAAACTACTATAGAATATTAATGTCAATTGGAAAATTGGCGTTTGATACTTTTGGAAAAGCTTGCCTATCTATTTCTGAATTTGATGAGTTTTTTGAAAAAGAAAACAAAGACTATACTCATAACAATATTTGTGACATATTCCGAATAGATGTTTTTAATGTGCAGAACAGTATTTCGTTTTCTCACAAACAGTTCAAAGAATTCTTTGCGGCATATTATTTGATAAAAGAGTTTAATTTGGAAAACAATATAGACTATTATCATTCTTTTATGGCAAAAGAAGAATGGCAGGAGGTGATGGTTTTTGCAGCAGGTTTGATCGCAGATATTGATGTTCAGAATATGTTTTTAGATATGATGGAAAGCATTAACTTAAAAACATATATAAATTGTATAAAATATAAAAACGATTTATCAAAATCATACGATAATCTTTCTCACGAAGCATATTCAAAAAAGTATTTAACAGTGCTATATAATAGTTACATTACGCTCATAAATAACTATTTTTCTAATATATCTAATCAATTTCCACCGTTTGAAAGAATGAATAGTGAAGTTGAGCAAAAAATAGGTTTGGTCGGGAGCGTATCAAATGATCGCAAAATTTTGTATTATTGGTTTTCCTGGAAAGACAATACTGAAAATACTATTGAATTGATATCAGAGTCCGATTTAGTAGTTTCATATCGCGATTTGCAAAGAAAAACAGCTCTTGAAGGAGGAAAATCTGTTGTACGTAGCGTAAATCTTGAACTATCAAGGCTCATGGGCGATTCAGCAAGGCAAGTAGTTGTTGATATGGTATATGATACAATAAAAGAAATTGTTGACGAGTATAAGTTATTTGAGAGCGATTATATTCTTTATGAACGGCTTTGCAATCAAACTAAAAGAATCAGCGAATTAGAGGATAAATCTCTCGAAGAAATAGCCGAATGGTCAAAGGCTTACGTTCAAAAGGCATGTAATATGATGGGCTCCAATAGCAATGTTATGCCAAATTGTGTGATTAACAATAATGCAAACGTTATTAATATCATGTATATTTCTAATTATTTGGTCAAAAAAGGAGCGACACACGAATCGTTATCTTTGCCACAGCCAGATTTGTCATATACATCAGGATGGATTTGGGAAGCATATTCTAAAGATAGAGTAATTGAAAGGGTAAAGACGTTTTTCTTATGGAAACAGATCAGTTATCATCAAATGGTTGAGAAGAGCTTTCCAAAAATGAAAGAGTATTTTGGCTTATCCAAGGACTACCCATACAAGTATAGAATTCATATATTATTTAAGGATCTTTACAATAATAAATTGCAATCCGAACCACTAATTACATATTATAGGATTTCAATTGGCGAAGAAGAATCATGTATGCCTGAAATATATATCGATACACAGAATGAGCCATATTTAATGAATGAGACCTATTTTAGACAAATCGACAAGAGTTTTCATGACAATGGTAAAGAAGCTAGTGCGGCTTCGATTAGTCATGCTTTATTTGATATGACATTAATATCACACAGAGATTCTTCAAGTACACCACTAACAGAAGCAGTATATAATGATTTAAAAGAATCGTTTGAAGATTTATTTGAATAGAAATCGGCATAGCTGTATTCCCCTTTCTTTTTAAAAGATGGAGTTACTATTGCAAGCATAATAAATAGTCCCAAATATCGTACATCAAAAATACTATAATTGTACTCGAAAAACAACAGGAGGTAACAATTATGGCGAAGAAAAAAGCAAAAGTTGACACCGGATACTCGGCTGAAGAGACGGAAGAAATCAAAAACGCTTTTATCAAAAACGACATTACTGCTTATATGGCGCCGGGCAGCAAGCCGAGCCTGAGCAGTTCCGAAGCAGGATGGTATGCCCGTGTAAAGAGAATTTTCGGGAACTATTGGCGAGGTAATTTGCCGAATCTCGGAATCAACAGATCGCCAAAGAATTATTCCAACGATGCACCGGTGAATTTTCTTCAGAGCGCGGACACCCAGATCTTCGGAAAACAAATAGCCCAAATCGCGGGCGACGAAGCAAAATGTGATGAAGCGTTCGACAGATTTATTGAGATGTATGAAGAGCCTCTTTTTGAAGGGTGTAAAGCATACGCAGAGAGCGTCGGGAAGGATCCAGATGACATTACTGAAGAAGAATGCTGTATGGTTCTTGAAAAAATTGCGGACGTTATCAATGAAGAACTGATAAAAGTAGTAATGATCGGTCAGCAGGTTCCGGAGGTTTTCGGTATTACCTATAAAGAAGCGGCACACGAAGACTTCAACAAATCCATTTTGAATAACTTCGATAAAAACAATTTTGACGCCAAATGGACTCATTACAAAACGAAACTCGGTGCTCCTCTTTTCTTCAGCGAGTTATCAGAAGAAGAGGTTTGCGGTCTTGAAGGAGCAAAAAGCTTTTTTGACAAAGGAGACGAAGGCGTTCAAGAGGAATACGAGATGCTTCGTGACGCATTTGCGGATACTTTGGACAGCACAGATCGTGAGATCTATTATATGCGCGAACAAGGGAAAACGCAGGAAGAAATCGCTCAGTTGCTCGGATACAAAACTCACAGCGCGGTGACAAAACGGCTGCAGAAAATGCGCGTACAGCTTGACGAATTCTTAAAACAATTTGACACTATCGGTTAACTGCTTGAACAAATGAATACTTTTCCGCCCGGAGTTTTGGCTCCGGGCTTTTTCTTTTTGACAAAAAAATAAAAAATTTTTAAAAGTCAGGAACAATTTGCGATTTTCAACTTGTTTATGTTATGAAGGATGTCCCCAAAGCAAATTATCCTTCAGAAAGGAGATCGAAAAGGAAACAACTCATTGGCTTTGAATAATTAGGTTCTACGTAATAAGGATTGTAAATATGGCTTTGACTTAACAAGCACTGGATTATGTCCACATAATCCGGCTTTAAGGGGCGGCGCCCCTTATACCCTGCACGAAAGGAGGAATTAAATGCTTAAAAGAAATAATGAGATAAAGGTCAGACTTACGCAGGGTGAGCTTGACCTTTTGAATGAAAAAGTAAAAAAGACATCGATGAGCAGAGAGCAATTTGTCAGGAAAGCAATCAGCGGGACGGTGATCAAGGAAGCGCCTCCCGTCGAGTATTACGGTTTGATGTGTGAACTGAGAAGATTAGGATTTATATTAAATCAACTTTTGAAAGAGGCAATTTCGAGAGACTGCATAGACGTAACACCGATCCGCGAGGCATTGGAAGGATACAGAAAAACAGAAAATATGATCTGGAAGTCATTCCGAGAGGAGCAAAGCTGATGGCGGTCACAAAGATCTGGGATGTCAAATCGAGAGTCGATAAAGTGTTGGATTACGCTGCGGATCCGAAAAAGACCATTGGGGAGGTCATTAATTATGCTTCGGACGGTGATAAAACCGAGCGGTGCGAATTTGTCAGCGGTATCAAATGTGATCCGGTATTTGCGAAAGACCAGTTTATCGAAACAAAGAAACATTACGGCAAACTAGGCGGGATCGTTGCTTTTCACGCGTATCAATCCTTTGCTCCCGGCGAGGTAGACGCAGAAACTGCACATGAGATCGGAGTAAAGCTTGCAGAACGGCTTTGGGGCGACAGATTTGAAGTCGTCGTAGCAACACACTGCAATACACATTGTTATCACAATCATTTCGTTATCAATTCCGTATCTATAACAGATGGAAAAAAGTATAACGATTGCAAGGAATCATACAACAGGATGAGAAAAGAATCAGACCGGCTCTGTGAAGAGTACGGTCTTTCTGTTATCAAAGAGCCGGAGAATATGAGTGAACACTACGCAGAATGGAAGGACTTTATCGACGGAGTGCCAACGCTGCGTGGAAGTATCAGAGGCGCAATTGATTTTGTCGTTAAACGTTCTCTTTCCAAAAGGCAGTTTATCGAAGGCATGACCGAGCTTGGGTTTATCATCGACGAGTCCGGAAAGCACCCGAAGATAAAGCACGTCGGGACGGAAAGGTTCGTGCGCTTCAGGTCGCTCGGAGAAGGATATTCGCTTGAGGATATTGTTGAACGCGTGTCGAAGAACGATCACATCGCCCCGTCGCACATCCCGCGCCAGGACGATCCCCGGAAGATCTTTGAGGGCGAGGAGGAGCCTGTGGAGATCATGAGCTTCATTCCTCTCTTCAGGACGTATATCAGAGCGATAAAGAGCGCGTCGGAGAAACCACTCTACAACGTCAGAATGTACTATCTCATAAGGCAGGATACAAGTATTATCAGGCTTTACGAGGATTCTCTCGATCTTGTGACCGAGCACAACCTCAAAACAGGACAGGACGTTATCAATTACAAGGCAGAAGCAATTAAAAGGATCGACGAGTTAACGGATCAGCGCCGCGAGATGCGCAATACTCTCAAACGTCTTGAACGGGCGGGAGATACTGTCGAAGCGGACAAGGCAAGGTACAACATCGGAGTTTATTCAATGAGACTGTCCAAATTGAGGCGCGAGGTGACCACCTGCGACGAGGTGCTGGAGCGAAGCGCTCACGTGAGGGACAATCTGAAAAGGATCGATGACAATAACTTCAGAGGGGAGCATGTCCCTCACAAAAATAATAAAAAAAGAGAGGTAATAGATAGATGAGTAAAGCCAAAAAGATAGATCTCGGTATGACGGCTTACGATGAGCTGTTCATGAACGACGAGGAACGGGCTGAGAACAAGCTCCCCAGGATACACGATATCCCGCTCGCAGAGATCGACGATTTTCCGGATCATCCGTACAGAGTTCTCGACGATGAAGATATGGAGGCGCTTATGGAAAGCATCAAGGAGCGCGGTGTCATCACGCCGGCGATGGTTCGCAAAAAGGAAGACGGCAGGTATGAGATGATCTCCGGGCACAGACGCAAACGCGCTTGCGAACGGCTCGGACTTGAGACGCTCAGATGCGAGGTGGTCGAGGTCAGCCGCGACGAGGCGATAATCCTGATGGTGGACAGCAACAGTCAGCGCTCTGTGATCGCTCCCTGCGATAAAGGTAGAGCTTATAAAATGAAGATGGAGGCTATCAAACGGATTCCTGGGCGGAAGCCCATTGAAAATGGGGACCCAGTGGGACCCAATTTAAGATCATCAGAAAAACTGGCTGAGGCAAGCGATGATAGTTCCACTCAAATCAAGCGTTTTATCCGTCTTACAAATCTGATCCCCGAGCTTCAGTAATTTGTTGACGGGGGGATGATAAAAATGCGTTCCGCAGTCGAGCTTTCGAATCTCGACGAAGAGTCGCAGCGCGACGTAGTCGATATGATCGATGAGACAGAAGCGTTCCCGTCTCACGACCAGGCGATCCGTATGCGGAAGGCGTATGAGGCGGGAGAACTCGACTACGACGGCGTGTGCAGGATCATGCAGGAAGTCAAGCCGAATCAGAAACCGATAATCAAAATTCCCCTTGAAAGAATTGAGAAGGTCATACCCAAAAGATTCGATTCGAAGCAGACGGAGGACTACATCGTCAAAGCTCTTGAGTACTACAAAAAGTACCTCGACCGTCAGAGAGAACAGGCGAGATAAGGGGGCGATCGATTGAAGGAAGCAGAAAATATGTATAGCGTAATGTTTTCAGACTACCCCGAGATCGTCGACGTAAAGCAGCTTCAGAAAATGCTCGGTGTAAGCCGCCACCTCGTTTATGAACTGATATCCGAAAAAAAGATATCAGCCGTAAAAATAGGTCACTCGTTCAGAGTTCCGAAGATAAACGTGATAAAGTACGTTTTATCCGGAACGTAAAAATGCGGGCGGGGAAACCCCGCCCATTCGATCCGCAAGGGTACTTTTGACAAACGGTCTTTTCAGTGCAAAAATGGAGCAGGTTCAATAAGTACCGGACTTGCGAAAAATAATATGTAAATCGAAAGGAGTACAAATGACAGCAGGTCATTTACAATTGAAAAACGGCAGGTATTACGCCGTGATGAACTATACGACGGCTATCGGAAAGAGGAAGCAGAAATGGATATCCCTCGGAATCACCGAAAAGGATGGCAAGAAAAAGGCGAAGGAAGCGCTGTGCAAGATACAGCTCGAATTCGTTCCTCCGCGAGAGGACACTCTTCCCGGCGAGCTCAGCGCGGATATGCCGTTCTGCAATTATCTCAGAACATGGCTCGAGATCATAGAAAAGACGGTCGTTGATACGACCTACAGCTCTTATGTGACGACGGTCACGAAAACGATAATACCGTATTTTGAACGCTTTGATCTGAAGCTCTCGGACGTTGAGCCGCGTCACATTCAGTCCTTCTACACAAACGAGCTGAAACGCGTAAAGGCAAAGACGGTCATTAATGAGCACAACATCCTTCACCGCGCTCTGAAATACGCGGTGAGGATCGATCTCATCCCCGCTAATCCCGCGGACAAGGTCGACCGTCCGAAAGGAGAAAAGTATATCGCGGACTATTACAAGGCTGA
>Ga0079305_1001968_pt1 | contig 21281 bp, 21 predicted proteins | sample LMS_cellobiose_e_FD_79183 | JGI IMG/M metagenome (GOLD analysis project Ga0079305, IMG submission 79183) | Rumen-fistulated moose microbial communities from Alaska, USA - LMS_cellobiose_enrichment | ecosystem: Host-associated > Mammals > Digestive system > Stomach > Rumen fluid ... | reverse complement strand
GTTCCCTTTTCATTCCCGGGAGAATACACCGTAAAGTCCGTCAAAGAGGCCGGCCAGTACAACGTAGACACCCCCATTGCGGTGCTCACCAACGCCTCCGGAGAGGACGTTCCCGTAACGATGACCCAAAAATGGCCCGTAAAGGTAGCCATCAAGGGTTATCGGGAAAAACCGCGCCCCAACAAAATCATGGAAACGGGCGTGCGCGTCATTGACACCATGAACCCCATCGCAGAGGGCGGAACCGGTTTTATCCCCGGCCCCTTCGGCTGCGGAAAAACGGTGCTGCAGCACGCTATCGCCAAGCAGGGAGATGCTGATGTCATCGTCATGGCAGCCTGCGGCGAGCGTGCGAACGAGGTTGTGGAAATCTTCACCGAATTCCCTGAGCTCATAGACCCTCATACCGGACGCCACCTTATGGAGCGTACCACGATTATCTGCAACACCTCGAACATGCCGGTCGCTGCCCGCGAGGCCTCAGTCTATACGGCAATGACAATATGCGAGTACTACAGGGCGATGGGACTTAAATGCCTCCTTCTGGCAGACTCTACTTCCCGTTGGGCCCAGGCTCTCCGAGAGATGAGTAACCGTATGGAGGAGCTCCCTGGTGCAGATGCTTTCCCGGTAGACCTCTCGGCTATCATATCCAATTTCTACGCACGTGCAGGAATGGTTGTCCTCAATAATGGCAAAACCGGCGCTGTCACCTTTATCGGCACTGTCTCCCCTGCCGGAGGTAACCTCAAGGAGCCTGTGACCGAGTCGACAAAGAAGGCTGCAAGATGCTTCTACGCTCTCGAGCAGAACCGCGCCGACCAGAAGAGGTATCCTGCCGTCAGTCCGCTCGATTCTTATTCCAAATATCTCGAATATCCGGAGATTGAGCATTACCTCGACGAGACAATCGAAAAGGGTTGGGTCGAAAAGGTCAAAAAGGCAAAGAACATCATCCGCCGAGGCAAAGAGGCCGCTGAGCAGATTAACATCCTCGGAGACGATGGAGTTCCGATGAGCTACCATGTAAGCTTCTGGAAATCAGAGCTCGTCGACTTCGTCATCCTCCAGCAGGACGGGTTCGATCCGGTGGACAGCCTCTGTCCTCTCGAAAGGCAGAAGTTCATGCTCGACATAATTCTCGACATCTGCGACAAGGACTTCGACTTCGAGGACTATGAGCGTTGCCGCGACTTCTTCAAGGAGCTTATCAACCTGTTCCGCCAGATGAACTATTCCGAGTTCATGAGCGAGAACTTCGAAAAATACCGCAAATCCACCCTCAAATTCGTCGAAGACTATGGCAACTAAAGCATTCCAGAAAATATATACAAGGCTCGAGGCTATCACCAAGGCTACTGTATCGCTAAGGGCTAAAGGAGTCAGCAACGACGAACTTGCGACTGTTTCCGGCCGTCTTGCCCAGGTCGTGAGGACTAAGGGTGACATGGTCACTCTCCAAGTCTTCGCTGGCACTGAAGGCATCCCTACAGATTCAGAAGTCACTTTCCTCGGTGAACCACCTACACTGAAAGTATCAGATCAGCTTTCGGGACGATTCTTCAACGCGTATGGCGATCCTATTGACGGAGGCCCTGAAATCGATGGAGAAATTCGCCAGATCGGAGGCCCTTCAGTCAACCCCTACAAGAGAAGACAACCTTCAGAGCTCATTCCTACCGGCATCGCAGGCATCGACCTCAACAATACCATCGTATCCGGACAGAAAATTCCTTTCTTCGCGGATCCTGACCAGCCATACAACCAGGTTATGGCTGACGTCGCTCTCCGTGCGGATGTCGATAAGATTATCCTCGGAGGCATGGGTCTTACCAATGACGACTATCTCTTCTTCCGCCATGCTTTCGAAGGAGCAGGCGCACTTGAGAAGATCATCTGCTTTGTCAACACTACGGAGAACCCTCCAGTAGAAAGGCTTCTTATCCCTGATATGGCCCTCACCGCTGCCGAGTACTTCGCAGTTGACAAAAATGAGAAGGTGCTTGTTCTCCTTACCGATATGACCCTCTATGCTGATGCGCTTTCAATCGTGTCCAACCGTATGGATCAGATTCCTTCGAAGGACTCCATGCCGGGATCTCTTTACTCCGATCTCGCAAAAATCTACGAGAAGGCGGTTCAGCTCCCTACAGGAGGCTCTATCACCATCATCGCGGTCACTACCCTCAACGACGGAGACATCACCCACGCAATCCCGGACAATACCGGTTATATCACTGAAGGCCAGCTGTTTCTACGTGCCGATTCGGATACTGGAAAAGTCATCATCGACCCGTTCCGCTCCCTTTCTCGTCTCAAACAGCTCGTCCAGAACAAGAAGACCCGCGAGGACCATTCCCAGGTCATGAACGCCTCTGTCCGCCTCTATGCTGACGCCCAGAATGCGAAGACCAAACTCGAGAACGGATTTGATCTCTCGGATTACGATCACCGCTGCCTCGCCTATGCAAAGGAGTATGCGACAAGGCTCCTCTCCATCGACGTCAACATCAAGATAGACGAGATGCTTGACACCGCATGGGAACTCTTCTCCAAGTACTTCAGTAAGGCGGAAACAGGTATCAAACAGGCCCTTATCGACAAATACTGGAAATAATGGCGATTAAATTCCAATACAATAAGACCTCTCTCAACGAACTTGGCAAACAGCTGAAAGTCCGTCAGAAAGCCCTGCCTACTCTTCAGAGTAAGGAGAGCGCACTGAGGATGGAAGTCCGCAAAGCCAAGGACGAGAGCGAGCGTCTCATCGCCGATCTTGAAGCCGCGCTCAAAAGGTACGACTACCTTGCAGCACTCTGGAACGAGTTCGAGCCCGGTCTCATCTCGATAACAGATGTCGATCTCCACACCGTCAAGGTCGCCGGAGTCAAGACACCTGCTCTCGGAGAGATCAAATACGAACTCAAGCCCTTCAACGCCTTTACAAAGCCTGCATGGTATGCAGACGGAGTGGCGATACTGAAGGAACTGTCCCGCCTCGGGATAGAGTCAGAAGTCTACAAGGAAAAGGCCAGGATCCTTGACTATCAGAGGAAAAAGACCACCCAAAAGGTCAACCTCTACGAAAAGGTCCAGATTCCCGGCTATCAGGAGGCGATTCGAAAAATAAAGCGCTACATGGAGGATGAAGAGAATCTGTCGAAGGCTTCTTCGAAGATTGTCAAGAACCGCCATGCCGAGGAAGAGGAGGCCTCTGCAGTATGATCAGCCCGATGACACGCTATTCCTTCATTCTTTTAAAGGGTGAAGAAGAGGGCTTCCTCGAGAAGCTCCAGGAGCTCGGAATGATGGATATCACGAGGTCTGCTAAGCCCGTGAACGAGCACTCCGAAGAACTCTTGACAAAAGCCGAAGCCCATAGGAACATTATTCCTTCGGCAAAGGCTGATGTCGCAGCCATTCAGGAAAAGATTGACGCTGCCACTAAGGAGCGTGAAGCTCTCAGAGTCTGGGGCGAGTTCGACACTTCTTCGATTGAAAGGCTCAAGGAAGCAGGATACACAATAAGGTACTATGCTGTCTCGAAGAAAGTTTTCATGGAAGAATGGGAAGAGATCGTCCCTCTCAAGGTTATCAACGATAGCGGCTCCAAGGTCTACTTTGTGACTGTACAGCCTTCGGATGAAGATAATCTTCTCCCGGTTGATCCCATCCCTGCCCCTCAGGGAAGTTACATTCTTATCGACAAGAAGATCGAAGAGCTCAAAGCCGAAAAGGCCGCTGCCGAAGAAAAGCTCGCGGAGCTTGAAGCTAAAAGCGAGGATTTCGAGGAGGCCAGAAAGCGGGACCTCACCGATCTTGACCGCTATCTCGCCAGAGTAAGCGCAGTCCCTGCCGCAGAGAATACAATCCTTACCCTGGAAGGTTTCGCTCCGAAAGATAAAGAAGCGGAAATAACTGAGTATCTGGATACTACAGACGCATTTTTCATCAAGGATGAAGCTACTGCCGAAGAGAATCCCCCGATCAGCTTCCGCAACAACTGGTTCGTAAAGATGTTCGAGCCGCTGACGGATATGTACGGAAGGCCTGCATACAACGGCTTTGATCCTACTCCATTCATCTCGATTTTCTTCATGCTGTTCTTCGCCCTCTGTATGGGTGATGCAGGCTATGGACTCATCCTTATTATACTCGGATTCCTTCTGAAGAAGGTCGAAAGTTTCAAGAGCACAGCTCCGCTGGTCATCACTCTCGGTGTTGCGACTGTCATTGTAGGATTCTTCCTCCATACATTCTTCTCGCTCGATATCGCCACATGGAAGATCTTCGAGCCTATCAAGGGTATTTTCCTTCCCGATGAGATCGGAGGATATGCAGGAGGAATGGTGCTCTCCATCGTCGTCGGTATCGTCCATCTCTGTCTTGCAATGGTGATGAAGACAATAACCGAGACCCGAAACAAGGGATTCCTCGAGTCTCTCGGGACTTGGGGATGGACCCTCCTTATCGTCGGCGGCGTAGTTGTCGGCGGTTTCGCCCTCTTCGGAGTTCTCGATGCGAAGGTGACAAAATGGGTCATTATTGCTCTCGGCGTCATCTCCGCCCTCGGAATCTTTGTCTTCAATAACATCCACCGCAATCCCCTTTTCAATATCGGATCCGGACTCTGGGACACCTATAATACCGTTACCGGTCTTCTAGGAGATGTTCTGAGCTACCTCCGACTCTATGCTCTCGGTCTTGCGGGAGCCATGCTCGGACTCGCTTTCAACGATATGGGCTACCAGCTTGTCAGCGGAGGAAACGCAGGCATTGGAGCATGGATCGGATTCATTCTCATTGTGGTAATAGGCCACACTCTCAACATCGCGATGTGCGCCCTCGGCGCCTTCGTACACCCTCTGCGACTGAACTTCCTCGAATTCTTCAAGAATTCCGGTTATGAGGCCGCGGGCCGTAAATACAACCCTTTAAGCAAATAAAATATAAACAAAATAAAATCAATTAATTATGGAACAAATTCTAGGTTATCTCGGACTTGGCCTCGTACTGGCTCTCGCTGGTATCGGATCGGCTATCGGAACTACGACTGCGGGTAATGCTGCAGAAGGCGGACTCAAGAAGAGACCTGAAGCTTCAGGAAGTTACATGGTTCTTTCCGCTCTTCCCGCAACGCAGGGTATCTACGGTTTCGTAGCCTTCTTCATTATGCTCGGCAAATTCACAGCCGGAACGATCGGCGGCGCCCTTGTATTTGGCATTGGCGTTTCCGTGGGTCTCGCTTGTATGATCTCCGCTATCCGCCAGGGACAGGTCTGCGCCAACGGTATCGTCGGTGTTTCACAGGGACACAATGTTTTCACCAACACCCTGATTTACGCCGCGCTTCCTGAGTTCTACGCAATCCTCGGCCTTGTCGGAGCAATCATGGCTCGCTAGAATCATGAAACGGTTACTCTTATCTATCGCTCTTCTGGGCTCCTGCTTCTTTGCAGGTGCCCAGATGATAGGTGTTCCCGGAAGAGGATACGGCTATCCCAGTCCATACGTCTCCCAGATAGAATTCGGTGCCGGATACAATATCTTCAGCCACAACACCTATGACGAGAACGACAAACTCGGCCTCTACATAGAGTACCGCGGATTCGTAAGTTCAGACTTTGACCTCGGTGTCCAAGTCTCTACCAGCTTTGGGAATGCTGTTGAAAAGAATTTTCCCGAAAGAAAACATTTCAGCTGGCAGGGCGGCATAGAAGTTCTTGGCAACAAATACTTCTGGCTCACAGACATGATGGCTCCATTCATTGGAGTAGGGTTCGGTCCGGGGTTCATTATGGACAAGAATAAAGCGGATGCAACGACGATTTGGAAGAGCAGCCTTATCATTAATCCGAGAGCGGGAATAATGCTTTTCGACAACCTTAAAATGGGAATCGAGTACAAGGTTTATACGAAATACTTCCCCGATTATAGCTATGTAGGGTTCTATTTCGGCCTCGCATTCGAGCCCATGAGGGTATTTGGAGGAAGATCCCGCGGCCGCAATCACAATAGACCCGGCGTGCCTCCAGGATACATGAGATAATGCCTATTTCAGGACATCAGGAAGGAGCATTGTCAGGAACTGTCACCGGTCCCGAAGCTATGCTGCATACAATTCAAGAACTTGGAATCGTTCCGTTTTTTTCAAACGCGATTCCAGGTTTTTCCATTGAAGAAAGGACTCCCGGAGGCTTTTGGTTCGATGATGTGGCCCTAGGTCCATGGGACTGGAAGATCCCTGTCATCGAAAGCGGGGAGATTGCTTATGGGAAGTTTATTCTCGGAGGAAAGAGCTGTTTTGCTACGGCAAAGTGGTACCGGGAGCTTATGAACTACCGGCGCTCTCTCGACAAATATTCCCCGGATGACATTCAGAAGAAGGTAATGTCCTATGTCAATGAACATGGTGCCATTACTATTAAAGAGGTCCGATCCCTTCTTGGAATCAAGAAAAACGCTGCAGACTCGATTGTCACAAAGCTGATGATGCAGACCCATCTTGTCACCGGTGCCATCCAGCGAGTCTACAGAGGGCCGGATCTTCATTATAACGGCTGGCAGGTCAGCTCTTTCTGCAAGCCTGACGATCTTTTTGGGACATCAAATGAGGAGTCATCCAAAGAGTTTGACCTTTCTTTCAGCAGGACATTCAAAGATTTCCCTTTTTCAGAGAATAAGAAGACAAAGGAGAGCAACCACTCCCCTTCCGAATCCTTCGACCTGCTTTTCCAACAAATCAAATCCGTCGCTCCTAAAGCGACTGACGCCGAGATTCGTAAAATCTTAGGATAATAATACTAGAAGTAAATGAAAACCAAGTTCTTAACTATCATTTCTTTGGCCCTTGCCCTCACGCTTTCCCCGAATGCAAACGGAGCAGAGCCCGTTCTTAAAACGATGAAATACGGAGGCGAACAGCGCTCCTATTACATGTATATACCCGATAACATGAAAGAGGGTGCTCCTCTTGTCGTTATGCTCCATGGTTACGGAGGAAAAGCTGAAAATTATCGCCCTGAGATGAGGGCCGTCGCCGATGAAAACGGATTTGCCCTCTGCGTACCTCAGGGTGCTGTCGATACTACCGGCAAGACCGGATGGAACGTAGGTTACCCTTCCCAGAAAGGACTCAAAAGAGATGATGTCGGTTTCGTCCGCGCCCTTGTAAAGAGAGTTGTCAAGGACTACGGTCTTTCTAAGAAAAACGTCTTCCTGACAGGAATGTCCAACGGAGGCGAAATGTGCTATCTGATGGCCACTAAATGCCCTGATACATTTGCCGCCTACGCCCCTATCGCCGGGCTGACTATGGAGTGGATCTACAAGGATCTGCGCCCCAAAAAGCCTGTCCCTCTGATGGAGGTCCACGGCACTCTTGACAAGACGTCGAGGTGGAACGGGGATCCATTCAACGAGGACGGATGGGGCAAATATATTGCGGTTCCGCTCGCCGTCGGCCGCTGGAGCGCAGAAGGTCGCTGCACCCATGAAATAACAAAGGAACTCCCACTTTTGAAAGAAGGATCCAATAGAGTTATCCTCCATCGCTTCTTAGGTTGCGATAAGGCCTGGAAAGGCGGTCCGGAAGTCGAAGTCCGCCTCTACGAGGTTATCGGAGGAAAACACTCATGGGCCCTCGGCGACATGGACACTTGCCGCACAGTCTGGTTCTTCTTCGCGCAGTATCTTCGGTAGTCTAGCACAAATAAGACTATATCCTCAGAAACTACGGACCTCCGGTCCTATCCCTCCCGCAAGCGGGTCCCTCCCGTTCACAAAGCCACGGGCGGCTATGGTTTCTGAGGATATAGTCCTATTTGTAGCTATAATTTACCATGAAGTAGGATGTTGGAACTGGTTTCTTTTTCAGAAAGAGCCGGAGTTCTCTCGTCATGGCCGAGGAAATAGAGTACACTATATTCACTTAGCCATAAAAAACTCTAAATCTTATTTGTTTATTAACTGCTATTAAACTAAATTTGCCGCCCCAATTCATGTCAAACTAACATAAATTTGAATTCTACTAAAATAAGAAAGAAATATTTTATCAAGACCTCCCAAAAATAGAACAACATGCATACTCACATACACCGCATTCTTTTATTATCTATCTCATTTTTCTTGATTGTCGCTCCTTGTTATGGAAGAATGGATAATCGAGAGAAAAAGGAAACAAAAAAAACTACACTCAATATTCCTGAAAGAACTAAGCCGGGAATGTCGAAAGAAGAAATTAAAGCTCTTTGGGGAAAGCCGATTAGAGAATCCTTCATTCTTCAAGACAATACTCTCTTAGAGCAATATTTATATGAAGATGTGATGTTTCTTTTTAGTGATACTCGATATTATTTGACTTTTCGAGACGGACTTTTAGTTGCTATGACTTATTGTGACGCCAATACTTCATACACCAACAACCTGCATTTGTTCTCGATATTGGACAATTCATTCTACTTAACAACGGCAGAGACCAGAAGGAGTGCGTCGGAGTAAGTATCCATTTCGGACTGGCCAGGGGTCATTTTGACCGTCAGAGACTCTTCTGTGAGGTTGACTCTCCCGAGATGGAACCACTCTCCGCTGGTCTGACCGATAACGGGAAGATTAGCTGCTTCGAACTGGATCTTTTCCGACACGTCCCCGTATGAAAGGACATACGTTTTTGAAGGGCTGGCATTTTTGCCGACCCTTTCGTATGTATATACGTCATAAGATCCCGTAAGGGGCTCGGTGACATAACTAAGCCATCCATATCGAGTCGCAGGCAATACCCATGCGGTACTCCCATAGGCGCTTCTGGAAGCTTTTCTCTCCCAAGAACCTTCTGTCTTGACGGCTGGGGTATCTTCATCGTATAAGATATCAGGAGCAGAGCCGTCAAGGAGAGGAACGGTATCATAGATTCCCCTTATTTTCGCAGAAGGAACCGCCTGTACCGAGATTGAGCCTTTCGCAGCGAGTGCCGCAGCAACTCCGGCCGACTGGCCTAGAAGCATGAACACCGGTTCCATTCTAATCGATCCATAGGCTATATGGCTTGCAGAAAGGCATACAGGGACTAGCAGATTGGAGCACTCTGTACCCTTTGGGGTAATGCTTCTATAAGAAATAGGATAGGGGCCGCCGCCGGGAATCTCGACATCGCCCTCGTTCTTAACCATCGGCACTCCGCTTTTTTCAATGACAATTCTCCGGCAGTTATGGGAGTCCATAGTATAGGCTGCCCACCCGATGGCATCGCCCGGAACGGAACGGCCTTCGCAATCGGCCTGAGTGGCCACATATGGCCCTATCATCCTTCTCGATTCACGAATATAAAGCTGAGGAGTAAAATGGCCATTGTCGCGATATTCATCCCTCGGGTAGCCCCAGGAAAGCATCTCTTTCCTTATCTGATCCGGCACCCTTTCGTCATGACCAAGGAAGTACAGCATCCCTTGAGTATATGATTTATGAGCTGCAATTATCTTCTGCCTCTCTTCGAAAGAAGCTTCGGGATAATTATTACTCCACCCGATCATATCGGTAGAGAATGCACCTCTGTTGTTGATGTCGGTCTTTCTCCCTGGCATCGAAGATATGATCAGATAATCATTAAGGGCCCTCTTATCCTTCTGGGCGAGCATAAGCCTCAACATGAGCTCATACTTTGAAGGATCATAGTCTGACGGCTTTGTAATGGGAACCATATTCTCAAGAGAATCCGTCAGGCAAAGCCTGTAATTGTATGCCTGCACAAGGGTGTCCCCCTTCCCTTCAGGCGTCATCTTTTGATCGGAAATTCCCCAAAGGTAACCGCTCGTTGGGTCGCCTGGAACCACATAAGGATCTACTCCGTCAGGGAACTGATGAGTCTCCATCATATGGCAGCCGTTCCATGTCTCCCCATAGACGGCGTTATCCTCGCGGCCTACCGTATAACTCACACCTGCAGCAGCCATAAGGTCCCCTTCGTATGTGCAGTCGATAAAGACCTTGGCACTGAGTGTCCTTGCGGCAGTACCGTCAGTCACCATGATGTTCTTTATCGTCGTTCCTTCCTTTGATAGAGAATCCAGTCTCCATCCCATCATCCGTGGGCAGCCTTTGACATATCCTTCGAGGATATTCTCGGCGACGTGGGGCTCGAACACCCACTGCTCGAAACGACCGTAATGCTTTCCCACCTTACGGAAAAAATCCCTTGCGAGACCTTTCACGACCTGTTTATTGCCAATGTCGGTATATCCAAGTCCTCCACTGACCATTCCTCCTACATGCCTGTCCGGAGACACCATGATAACATGGGCTCCGCTTCTGGAAGCGGCACAAGTCGCCATTACAGCCGAAGCGTTTCCTCCATAAACAACAACGTCATATTGAATCTCCGCTTCTTTTTCGCATGAAAGAAGGGCTGAAAGCACAGTGACAAGGGAAAGAAACTTTTTCATAACACTAACAAATGTAGTAATTTGTTTAAGTCCTTCCAAATCCTTAACTTGCAAGAGCATTAAGAATTATTCAACATAAAACCTATCATAATGAAAAAGACACTTCTAATCCATTTTGCAGCAGCGGCTGCAGCCCTTCTTTGCCTAGGGGCATGTTCTGAAAAAGCGAACCAATTGACTTCCAAGGAGAAAGCTGAGGGATGGCAGCTTCTTTTTGATGGTGAATCACTCAACGGTTGGAGGGATTTCGGCGGCACTGAGCTGACCGGCCCCTGGAAAGTCGAGGATGGGTGTATCCTCGCGGAAGGCGAAGGAAGCGATGCAAGCGGTTACATCGTTACCGACAAGGAATACACCAATTTTGACCTGAAATGGGAGTGGAAAATCTCCCGCGGAGGTAACAGCGGCATGCTCTATCATGTAGTTGAGAACCCTGCCTTCAAGGTTCCTTACGTCACCGGGCCGGAATACCAGCTCATTGACGATGAGAATTGGGAGGAGGTCAATGGATACCCTCTTGAGCAGTGGCAGCGCTGCGCTGTTGATTACGCCATGTATGTTCCTGATTTTGATGCAAGGAAGCTCAACCCGGCAGGTGAGTGGAACTCCTCTGAAATCATCTTCGACAATGGTCATGTCACCTATCTTCTCAATGGAGAGGTCACCGTCGAGTTCGATGCATGGACTCCCGACTGGTACGCGCGCAAGAACTCCGGCAAGTGGGAGAATGCTCCTGAATATGGTCTCTCCAGGACCGGCCACATCTGCCTCCAGGACCACGGCTACCCCGCATGGTTCCGCAACATCAAGATCAAGGAATTGCCCTCCAAGACCATTGAAAAGGATCTTTTCAACGGAAAAGACCTCACTGGATGGGACCTTTATGGGACCGATCTCTGGTATGTCGAGGATGGCGACCTTATCTGCGCCAGCGGCCCTGACAACACCTACGGCTATCTTGCTACGACAGACTATTATGACGATTTCGACCTTACCCTTGAGTTCCTCCAGGAAGCTGACGGCAACTCAGGAGTATTCTTCCGCTCATTTATAGAGCCTCCTGTGAAGGTCAACGGCTGGCAGGTCGAAGTCGCTCCCAAGAACCATGATACGGCAGGCATCTATGAATCCTATGGCCGCGGATGGCTTTGGAAAATTCCGGACGAGAAAGAGAACATCCTTAAAGAAGGAGAGTGGAATACAATGAGAATTATCGCAGAAGGAGACCGCATCCAGACCTTCCTCAATGGCGAGCCCATGACTGATCTCACCGACGCCAAAGTCGGCAAGGGACGGGGCCGTATTGCTCTCCAAATCCATGACGGCGGCGGCATCAAGGTCCGCTGGAGAAACATTCACATCAAGACTTTATGAAAAAAGCAATAATCTTCGCTTTAGCCGTTTGCGGCATTTCTTGGGCGGTATTCGGCATATTCTATGCGATAGTTGGCAATGGGCTTTCTGAGAACCCGGCGTTGCTGCAGTCGATTTCGGTCCTCTATATGTTCCTGCCGCTGATAACGGCGCTCCTACTTCAGAAGATCAGAAAAGTCTCTCCTTTAAGCACAGGATTACTGAATTTCAAGTTCTCCTGGGCTTGGATTGTGGCCATAGTAATTCCATATGTAATCCTACTTCTTTCTATTCTCGTCAGCACTCTTGTCCCGGGAGCTAAGTTGGAGCCCAACGTGGAAAACATAATAGCCTCATCAGGTCTCGAAGGAGCAGCTGCTGACGCCGTCCGGGAGCAGTTTACCAGCATCTCCCCCGCCCTTATGATTGTTGGGACTCTTTTCAGCGGTCTTCTTGCCGGCTGCACCATCAATGCGGTTTTGGCCTTCGGAGAAGAATATGGGTGGAGAAACTACATGGTCGACGCCCTTCGTGGAAAGAGCTTCTGGAAAGCGGGGCTCTTCATTGGATTTGTATGGGGCATCTGGCACGCTCCGCTAATCCTTATGGGTCATAATTATCCCCTGCACCCTGTCGCGGGAGTGGGGATGATGTGCATTTTCTGCATCCTGATGGGCACAATAGAACTTTATTTCGTTCTTAAGACCGGTTCTGTCATTCCTGCGGCTCTCATTCACGGCGTAGTCAATGCAATCGCAGGAACTACATTGTTCCTGATAAAAGGTGGAAACGACCTCACTGTCGGTATGACAGGAGTGAGCGGATTCATCGCGATTGCTCTTGTTATACTCAGCATCTGGCTCTATGACAGGGGGCATGACAGGATAATGGCATCCGACCTTTAATTTTTTTGAATTTCCTTTTAACATTCGGCTCATTACCTCGTCTTATTCTCGGAAAGGCTCGATAATGAGCCGTAAATGTATAGATATGAAAAAAAAGGTAATTCTTCTCATTCTGTCGATTCTGACTGTCTGTGGCAGCATGAATGCCATAGGAAAGAATACAAGACTCCAAGCTTTGGTCAACTCATACAAGGGCCGGGAAGGCATTGAGGTACTAAATATTCGCCGCCCTATGCTGAACCTCTTGAAAATTGCAGCATTCTACTCTGATGGGGATGAAGATGCAAAGGCAGTAAAGGAGATGCTTAAAGGAATCAAAAGGATAACTATAGTCGATTATGACGATGCGGAGCCTCAGGTAAAGAGCGAATTCTCCCGCAAAGTGTCCAAAATCCTTTCCAATGAGGACCTTTTGATGGAAGCTAAGGACGATGGGGATCATGTCAAGATATTCGGCATTCTCTCCGAAGACGGATCTATACTCAAGGATTTCATTCTTCATAATGAGGAAGATGGCACTCTTATCAGCGTCATCGGAAAAATCCAGCTCGATCAGATCGACCTTCTTATGAAACAAGCTGACAATCAATGACGGAGACTGAGTTCCATAACGTCTGGATACCCTTACAGGCAAGGTTCTATCGGGTCGCCTGGTATCTTCTGGAAGACAGAGATGATGCCGCTGACGCTGTCCAGGACCTGTATGTTAAACTATGGGGATTGAGGGACATGTTGGATGAGATTAAGAATCCCTCCGCGTATGGAATCCTCCTTATTAGAAATATCTGCATAGACAGGATTCGGAAGAAAAAGAAAAGCGGAGAGCCGGATGACTCCATCCCGGGAGATCCTCCTCCTGACAGCGGAATTATTGCCTCAGAAGGAATCTCGGAAGTGCTTGAGGCTATTGACACTCTTCCGCCAGGACAAGGGAAGGTCTTGAAAATGAGGATATTCGAAGGAAAGACGAACAAAGAAATAGCCAAAGGGACCGGAATGAGCGAGCTGAGCGTAAGGGTCCAGATGAGTATGGCAAGGAATAAAATTAAAAAGCTGCTGAAAAGATGAAAAGCATTGAACAAATAGAGAAAATGTCACTTGGGGATCTTGAAAATGTCTCTCTGGATGAGACAATTCCGGTCCCTTCCGGATTAGCCTCAAGGGCAAGCGGTCTTATAAGGAAGCAGCGCCAGATAAGAGCCGGAGCTATAGGAATAGCCGCTTCACTTGCAATCCTCCTTGGCGTAGGCATCTGGCAGAATACCCATAACGGGCTGAAAGATACCTTCTCCGATCCCTATCTTGCCTATGTAGAGATTGAGAAAACTCTAAGTAAGATAGGAAACGCCGTCGAGAACTCGGCCGAGGTGGTAGAATCATCACAGGAAATGATAGACAGAAGGATAAACAAAGTATTAAATAATAACCGATAAGACAATGAAAAAGATCTTCATGGCAATCGCCGCCCTCCTCATTTTGGGCATAAGCGCATCCGCGCAAGACGGAAAGTCCATTTATAAAAAGTATTCAGATATGGACGGCGTCGAAGCTGTCTACATCTCTCCTGCAATGTTCCGACTCATTGGAAGGATCCCAGATATCAATGTTGGAGACGATAAGGTCAATCTGGCAAGCGTAATCAAATCAATGAATGGCCTCTACATCCTCAACACCTCAGATCCGAAGATAGGAGATGGCATTTACTCAACGGCAGAGAAATTTGTTAAGAAAGGCCAATATGAGCTTTTGATGGAAGCTAAGGAAAACGGTGAAGCGACAAGGATGTTCACTGTCGGGACCGACAAGATTGTGAAAGGCTTTGTGATGCTTTCTAAATCCGGAGAAGATATCTCCTTCATTTCAATTGACGGAGAAATCGAAAGGGAAAAGCTTGAAGCCGCAATAGCAGAGGCCGCCGCCGATTAAGAGATTACTTCCCTGCCTTGCCGGGTTTAAGGATCATGAACACCACGGCAGCGATACAGATGGCCACCCCAATAATCATTTTTGCCGTCAGGGGCTCTCCAAACATGACCGTTCCTATCATGATGGCGGTAAGCGGTTCAAACACTCCGAGCACAGATGTCTTGGTGGGTCCGATATAGCGGGAAGACACTGCAAGGGTAAGTAGGGAGATCATCGTGGGTGCTATAGCCAATCCAAGCAGATTGAGCCAATCCCCGGCGGTATTGACACCTTGGAGCATGCTTCCCCCCTGAAAAAGACGAATAGCTGCAAACAAACATGTTCCCGTCAATAGAGCATAAAATGTAAGGGTATGCTCTGAGACATGTTTAATGCGACGGCTTCTATTGACAATTACAAGATATAGAGCATAACTGAGCGCCGAAGCTACGGCAAGGACGATCCCAAGAGGCTTTATGGCAGCATCTCCTGAAGGCTTGGAGAGCAAAAGGATACCTACAAAAGTAGCAATGATCGACAGCCATGTCTGCCAGCCTGGATAGAAGCGGAGAAAGACCATAATGAGTGCGACGAACACCGGGTATAAATACACCAGCGTAGTTGCAAGCCCGGAAGGGATGAACTCGTAGGAGACGAAGAGGAAAATGCTGCTGAAGGCAAATAACAGTCCAAGTACAGAGAGGAGGGACAGCTCTCGCCTGCTGACCCGGAAAGCTTCCCGCCTAAAAAGCATCCATCCCCCAAGCAGCAGAGCCGAAATCCCATATCGGAAAAAGAGCATGACCGGAACAGGGACACCACTCTCCAGCAAAGGTTTTGCAAAAAGAGGATTAGTCCCATATGAGATTCCGGCAATGATGCCGGCGCAATACCCGATAAAACGTTTTTTCTTTATTTCCCGGTCAGTTGGCATATCCTTAGCGATAAATGGGGTGCAAAGATACAAAATAATATCATTATCTCTCCTTCACGCACTCCCTCCGCAGCTATCAGCATGACTTCACTGCTCGACGTACCACGAAACATCCTCCCGGTGGCATAAACATAAAAGCCCTGATCCGATTGGAACAGGGCTTTTTTCTTCCGGTGCAGAATGAACTTATTTCTTTCTGCTCTTGTATCTCTGATAGAATTGGTCAACACGGCCGGCAGTATCGACGAGCTTGACTTTGCCGGTGTAGAAAGGATGAGAGGTGTTGGAAATCTCTATCTTAACTACAGGGTATTCAACTCCTTCCACTTCGATGGTCTCCTTTGTAGGAGCGCAGGAACGGGTAATGAATACGGTCTCGTTTGACATATCCTTGAAAGCTACAAGTCGGTAGGTTTCGGGATGGATTCCTTTTTTCATTTCGTTACTATTTTATTTCTTAAAAAAAGCTCCTTCAACCGAAGAAGCCTCTTGTACTGGGTAGGAGAATCGAACTCCTATTGCGAGATTGAGAATCTCGAGTACTAACCGTTATACGAACCCAGCAGATTGGATTGCAAAGGTAAGAGTTTTTTTTCAAGATACAAATTATTTTATCTATTTTTGTGAAAATATTAATGGCAAATGGCACTTATAAAGTCAATTTCCGGCATCAGAGGCACCATAGGTGGTGCTCCGGGTAATTCTCTGACTCCTATAGATATAGTTAAATTCACATACGCTTACTGCGCGACCCTCCCTCAAAGAAAGCCTTCCCCGAACGGTTCAAAATATAAGATCGTCGTAGGGAAAGATGCCCGTCTCTCAGGAGACATGGTGGAAAACCTTGTTGTAGGGACGTTGATTTCATGTGGGGTAGATGTTGTAAAATGCGGGTTCGCCTCGACCCCTACTACCGAGATGGCTGTTCTCTTCGCCAAAGCCGACGGAGGCATAATTCTTACCGCCTCACATAATCCCAGGCAGTGGAATGCCCTGAAACTCCTCAACGATAAGGGTGAGTTTCTTACTGCCGCTGAAGGACAGGCGATTCTCAACCTTGCAGAGACAGAGGATTTCTGCTTCGCCGAGGTGGACGCCCTTGGGACAGTAGAAGAAGAAGACTTCACAGATAAGCATCTCGATGCCGTACTCGCATTGGAAGCAGTTGATAAAGAAGCAATTAAAGCAGCTCATTTTACTGTAGTCCTCGATGCGATCAACTCCGTCGGAGGTATTATCATGCCGCGCCTTCTAAAGCGCCTCGGAGTCCGCTGCATTGAGCTCAATTGCAATCCTACCGGTGACTTTGCCCACAATCCTGAGCCTCTGCCGGCAAATCTCAAAGACCTCTCAGAAACTGTCGTACGCGAAAAGGCTGACCTCGGAATCTCTGTGGATCCGGATGTGGACCGCCTCGCCTTTATAATGGAAAACGGGGAACCCTTTGTAGAGGAATATACCCTTGTAAGCGTTGCAGACTACCTCTGCTCCATCGCCGAGAAAGAAGGTAAACCGATTGCAACCGTATCAAACCTTTCCTCTACCCGCGCTCTGAGGGATGTCACCGAGGCCCATGGAGGTAAATACTATGCTGCCGCAGTCGGTGAAGTGAATGTCACCACGAAGATGCACGAGGTCGGTGCCCTTATAGGCGGAGAAGGAAACGGAGGAGTTATTTATCCTGCAATTCATACCGGCCGCGACGCCATGGTCGGAGTTGCTCTCTTCCTCTCCAACCTTGCCCATAAGAAGATGAAGGTCTCCGAGCTGAAAAAGACATATCCCCAGTACCAGATTGCCAAAAACCGCATTGACCTATCGGACAAGGCCTTGATTGACAAGATTATGGATGCGATGAAGACCGCCTATGCAAAGGAGGATGTCAATACGATAGACGGAGTCAAAATCAGTTTCGAATCCGAGCGGAAATGGGTCCATCTCCGCCGGTCCAACACCGAACCGATCATCCGCATTTATTCGGAAGCTCCGACAATGGAGGAGGCCGAATCTCTTGCCTCTGAGGTTATTTCTCTTGCAAAAAAGATCATCGGCTAGCGTATGTTCTCATTCAGAACCACTCCGCTCCAGGATCAGCTGGACAGAACCCTTCATGAAGGAAAGATAGGTTGCTTCTGTACCCAAAACTGCTGGGATACGGAAAGAGGAAGGTGGATGTACGAGATATTCTCCGAAAGAGGCAATCTCGAGACTGTCATGAATCCGAGAGATGCAGAGCTTACCCCTGGCACCAACCATATCCAGTTCGACATCGGAGAGATCTCCGGTCTTGACGCAGTAGTGGTTGAGATCCAGGATGTCGGTGTCAGATACTTCAATTACACCAAGGACGTCATGCATCTGATGGAGATAATGAATCTCCTCGGAGAGGACTCCCCTTCCCTATACATTGTAGACCATCTCAATCCTGCCGGAAGGGTTGTTGAAGGCACCATTCCATCTGTCACCAGCGAAATGTTTGTCCCGAAAGTAGCTCATCGTCACGGACTTACACTCGGAGAGCTGTGCAATCTCTACTATGCGGAAATAGGGGCGAAATTTCCTCTTCATATCATCTCGGCCATGGCGAACGGGGCCTCAACTGAGTTTATGCCATGGACGATTGCCCCGGCATCTGATATTCCAGGCTTTTTCACCCCTTACCTTTACAGCGGAGGAGGACTTTGGAACAACACCAACATCACACCGGCAATAGGGACGGCAAGGCCTTACGAGTACATCGGAGCCCCTTTTATCAAGCACAGCCGCTTTGAAAGCATACCGTCCGATCCTGGTGCACATATCCGTCCATGCTCATTCACCCCTTCGACAGGCCGCTATGCCGGTCAGTGGTGCTATGGCTACCAGATACTCCTCGTTCCGGGCGAGAATTACCACTCCCTGATGCATACCCTCAGGCTGATCCGCTATTTCAAAGAGACCTACCCTGCCTTCGAGATCGACCAAGATTTTTACATCAAACTCGCGGACCCCGTACTCGAGGAATACATCAAGGGAGGAATATCATTTGATATAGTCCGGGAGCACATTAAGACCGAGGAGCAGAAGTGGATCAGAAAGGCGAAGAAATTCACCCTCTACGACAATCAGCCCTTCAGGATGAAGTAGACCTACATTTCAAAGTCCCTGAGCGGCCAACCTGTAAGAGTAGCAATGTACGGTGCAAACGCCATTGCGATTTTGCGGTGGGCAGGATAGCCGGGATGAGAGGCTGCGCCTAGTTCTTCTTTGACTGAAATGCCCTCAACGATACTTACAGCCGTGATTTTCTTAAGTCCAGATGCGGCGACAGCATCGGATACATAGTCGTATATCTCCATTCTCGAGGTGCAGCAGAGAATCGGATGATCCTCTCCGTAATAATCCTTTATCTCTTTCAGAAGCTTGATATAGTCTTTGACGAACTGGGACCTGACAGGCTGCCTTCCTGCTGAGAAGTCGTTGGCGCCAAGGTAGATGACTGTGATATCAGGCTTCACAAGTGGCGTCCACAGAGGTGCGTTCTCAACTCTGTCAAATCCATTGTCGAATACATTGAGATACCTTTCGACCATCGTATAGCCGCGAAGCTTGTCGTTGTAGTTGCGGTTGATTCCCATTCCGGAATGAGCGATTACATGGATATCCGCATCGAAATAACGCCCGAGAATGGCATCGTAGGCCTTGTTCTGATTCTCAGTTTCGGGAGAGAACTTATCGGAAAAGATACTGTTTTCGCTCCCATACCCGCAGGTATATGAATCTCCGATAAACTCGATAAAGCGGTCCTTCATGGGCTCAGCCTGGAGGAGAGCACCATGGGTAACAACCTCAGATACAGTGACTTTCCCCTGCTCACCTTCGGTTCGTTTCTGGATAGTGAGGGTATGGGACTTATTCTTGCCCTTCAGTGGAGCGGCATCGTAAAGAACGATAAGAGTATCTTTCCCTTCAAAAGTCACTATCTTATCGGCATCTCCCCCGGAAATAGGCCGATCAATCCAGACATTGAAATAATCCTTCTTTGTATCTGTAATCTTCAGCGCAAGGTACTCTCCTTCAAAAGCGAAGCGGACATAAGTACCGGTCCAGTCGAAGGAAACTTCATTGCCGCTGACAAGGGTGCGGCCGACATAAGTGATCCTCCCGTCCGAAGCCGCTGTTACAAAATTGACCTGGGTTTTCTTTCCGGCATAAAGGCTCAAGCAAATAAGAGCTGAGAACAATAAGGCAAGATATCTTTTCATACTGATATTATTTTTTCAAATGTAATAATTATTGTCCGCATTTTGACTATATTTGTGAGACAAAAAACAATCGAAAATGACAAAGACAGCAAAAAAAATCATCATCTGGACGAGTGTGCTCCTCATACTCGCCCTCGCTGCATTCTGCTATATCAAGTTCTACTATGTCTTCTCTGAAGGCACCCAGACCGGAGAACTCAACAAGATCGCCAAGACCGGATATGTGTTCAAAACATACGAAGGAGTAATGATTCTTACCGGCTATGGCAGCAAGGGTGGCGGCGGTACGGTCCAGTCCAACGAATTCAAATTCTCAGTAGACGATGAGGCCGTTGCCCAGGAGCTTCTTGGAAGCACCGGAATGAGGGTCACTGTCCATTTCAAGAAATACTTCGGAGCCCTGCCATGGAGAGGGTATGAAAAAAGCATCGTCGACGGTATTATATCTGTTGGACAGACTGACATTCCCGATGACAGTGCAATCCCGGAAGAACAGATTTTCCTTTAGAGATATGAAAAAATACTTATTTATATTGTGCGCGGCCCTTTCAGGGAGCGCACTTTTCGCCCAGTCCCGCATTATAGACATTCACCCCGCGGCTTCCCCTGAAGGGATAATGCTCACCATGGAGGATGTAATCACCAATCGGAATATCTATCCGGAGAACCTCTACTGCACATGGAAAGATTCCGGCACTTTCATGTACTACAAGAACGGTAAATGGGAAGAAAGGACTGTCGTAGATGTGCCTTCCGAACAGGAAAAATGGTCGGCGCTGAACAAAGGAAACAGCCTTTATATCACAAAAGGAGCTGATACTCTTGAAGTTGCTTTCAGCAATAATAGGGAAATAGTCTATGGCCAGAGCGTCAGCCGCAATGAGTTCGGAATCAACGAAGGAGTCTATTTCTCACCCTCCGGAAACAAACTCGCCTTCTTCCGTAAGGACGAATCCCTCGTAACAGACTTCCCTCTCATTGACATAACGACAAGGACTGGAACTCTTCGCGAGATTAAGTACCCGATGAACGGCATGGACTCTGAGAGAATCTCTCTTGGGGTCTACAATATCGCCTCAAAATCAACCGTTTACATAGCTGTTACCGATTTTGGCAAAGACCGTTACCTGACGAATATCAGCTGGTCTCCCGATGATAAATATGTTTTCATCCAGGTCCTCGACAGGACACAGCATCATATGAGGCTCAACCAGTACAATTCTACAACCGGAGAATATATAAAAACAATTCTCGCCGAAGACAATGAAAAATGGGTAGAACCTCTCGATCATATCCATTTCCTTGAAGGCCGCAAGGATGTCTTCATCTACCGTACAGACAACCGTGACGGATACAAGAATCTTTATCTAGTCGATACTCTCGGGACTGTCCGAAGACTCACCAGTGTTCCCGCAGACGTCGAATACGTAGGCAATAAATCGACAAAGAAAGGTTGGACTATCTTCTATACTTCCGCCGAGGTCTCCCCTATCGAGAATCATCT
>Ga0079305_1001967_pt1 | contig 21294 bp, 22 predicted proteins | sample LMS_cellobiose_e_FD_79183 | JGI IMG/M metagenome (GOLD analysis project Ga0079305, IMG submission 79183) | Rumen-fistulated moose microbial communities from Alaska, USA - LMS_cellobiose_enrichment | ecosystem: Host-associated > Mammals > Digestive system > Stomach > Rumen fluid ... | reverse complement strand
TTGACTGCGATAAAGCCGCGGCGGGTGCCGAGGCGCTTTCTTTGTGCGGAGATGATCTCCGCGTGCTCGGGGTTGATCTCCGGAACAATCATCGGCACATCGGGCGTGTGGCGGTTTGCGGAGTTATTGGAAATGACAGGGCATTCCGCCTTTGCATAGCGCTCCTCCAGCGCGCGGATTTCCTCTTTTTTCATATCAACGGCGCAAAAAACGAAATCGACCCTGCCGACGATCGTCTCGAGATCGGCGACTGCGTCATAAACGGTCATATCCGCAAATTTTTCCGGCATGGGGACAGAGAGCGCCCAGCGGCCGTTGAGGGCCTCGGCATAAGTCTTTCCGGCGCTGCGCGCAGACGCTGCCAGCGTCGTTACGGTAAACCACGGGTGATCTGCCAAAAGGGTCAGAAATCTCTGGCCGACCATTCCGGTCGCGCCGATTACGCCGACACGATAATTTTTCATCTTTGATTCGCCTCCGTTGGATGTGTGAGCGGTTTGATCGAAAACCCGCTTGAAATGATGTGATTGCTGCCATATAATAGAGAAAATGATTCTTGTCGTTTTAGGCAAAATCGAATATAAACATCCTAACATTCCGACGAATCTTTGTCAATGAGTTTTTATCGGGAGGATTCCTTTTTTGATGTTGAAAAGCGATTTCTACTATGATCTGCCGGAGAGCCTGATTGCGCAGACGCCCGTTGAGCCGCGCAACGCTTCGCGCTTCTTTTGCTTGACCGGAAAACGGGCAAAACACAGGACAGTGTTTTTTCGCAGCTGGGCGAATACCTGCGTCCGGGCGATCTGCTCGTGATGAACGATTCCCGCGTGCTGCCTGCGCGATTGCTGGGAATTTCGGAACAGACCGGCGCCCCGATGGAATTTTTGCTGCTTGAGCAAAAAAGGCAAAGGGTATGGGAAGTGCTGGTGCGTCCCGGCAAACGGGCAAAGCCCGGCGCCAGATTTCTCTTCGGAGAGGGAATTTTGCAGGGCGAGGTATTGGAAATTCTTGAAGGCGGGAACCGCCTTGTACGCTTTATGTGCGACGGCAGTTTTTACGAGGTGCTGGAGCGCGTCGGGCAGATGCCGCTGCCGCCGTATATCAAGGAAAAGCTGAAGGACCCCGAGCGATATCAGACCGTTTATGCGCGCGAGCTGGGCTCCGCCGCCGCGCCGACAGCGGGACTGCATTTTACACAGCCGATGCTGGAAAGCCTGCGCGAGCAGGGAATCCGCACCGCGTTTGTGACGCTTCACGTCGGCCTTGGGACGTTCCGCCCTGTCAAGGAGGAGAACATCCTCGACCACAAAATGCATACGGAGCACATCTGGCTCCCGAGGGCGACGGCGGATCTTGTCAATGAAACAAAGCGAAACGGCGGGCGCGTGATCGCCGTCGGCACTACGAGCTGCCGCACGCTCGAGGCCTGCGGGCAGATGGGATTGCCGCTCAGGGAATTTGAAGGATATACGGGAATTTTTCTGTATCCTGGCGTCAAATTCACCGTGATCGACGGCCTGATCACCAATTTTCACCTGCCGGAAAGCACGCTCATCATGCTCGTGGCGGCTTTCGCGGGCTATGACCACACGATGGCGGCTTACAAAGAGGCCGTAGAAAAGGAATATCGCTTTTTCAGCTTCGGAGATGCGATGTTCATATTATAAATGATGATGACGTTTTTGGAGAAATTAAGTTGAACCTGCTTGAAATAAGGCTATTTCGCGTATTTCTCCACCCATTTTTCTGGAAATATGATATCCATGCAAGCATCCTTGCAAAAAGTAAGTCTTTCTCCCTTCAGAACGTGCACGCACCGAGCGCACAAAAAAGCATGGCCGCCTCAGCTTCGGCAGCCATGCTTTTTGCGTATAAAAGAGCGATACGTGTTTCCCCAAAACCCCGGATTTGGATCAGCGGATGATGCCGGTCGCAGCGACCAGCATCATATATACCAGCAGAACGACAGGCGCCGCAAGCATATACTTGAACAGCTTGTTGCGCTCCTCTTCGCTGGGCACACCGGACATGGTGAGGGCGCCCGCGCTGGAGAAGGGGGAAAAGCCGGTCAGCATCGCGGTGGTCACGATGGCGGCAAACAGGAAGCTGGGGCTTCTGCCGGTAATCTCGGCCATGATCGGCACAAGCACCGACAATGTCGGAACAACCACGCCCAGCGAGCTGGAGAAGAAGCTCATCACAGCGGACACGAGGATCAGGATGTAAACGCCGGCCTGACCGGAGACATTCGCTTCGATCCAAGTGGACAGCGTCGTCACAATGCCGATCTCAACAGCAGTCTGAATCAGAACGCCGATTCCGCAGATCAGCATGATTGTTGCCCACGGCACCTTGGCCAGCGCCTCTTTTTCTGTGCTGACCTTAAACAGCAGGCAGAGCACGATACCGATGGTGGAGGTCACGGTAACGTCCACAGAGTCCTTGAGCAGTTTCAGCACAGTGGAGGCGGGCATGAGGGCATAGAGGAACGGAGGGATGAGAGTCAACGCGAGCACTACAAGGATGATCACCAGATTCTTTTTCTGCTTCTCATTCAGAGGAGCAGGTTTTTCCATCTCATAGGGCTTGAGCTTCCATGCTCTGAAAGCGACATAGCAGAGAATGATGAGGATAAAATGGATCAGCAGGCTCTCCCAGAACACCTCGCCGACGATGGCGGAGGCGGTGTCGGCATAACCGACCTTAGCAGCATAGTTCTGGATGACGGCGCCGCCCACGCTGGTGGCGGCCAGCGAACCGGCTGAGCCACCGCTGATGATAATGGCCGCCGCAAGCAGTCTCGGGATTCCCGCTTTGAGCGCGATTCCCATGATGATCGGGGAAAGGAAAGCGAACACGCCGAAGGAGCCTGCGCCGGAGGCGGAGACCAGCGTGCAGAAGATCCACAGCACAATAGGAAGCAAGAAGGGGTACTTTCTCGTACGATAAGAAATGTTCGAGGCCAGCACCTCGATCGATCCGTTAGCGAGCGCAAAGCCGTAGAACAACATCACGGTCAAAATCATCAGGAACAGGCTCACCGGCCACATCGCAACGATCTTCTTAACTGAAAAGCCATAGAAGAAAAGGCCGTTCACGAAAGCACAGAGCAGCGCGACGTAACCTGCGTTGATCTTTAGAACGAATCCGATGGCGATGGACAGCAGCAGGGCGAAAATGAACAGATAGATTCCGAACATCTGACATACCTCCATTATTCTTTAAGGGATCCGGTCCGGCATAGATCCGGACCTGCAGGATCATTTTTGCGGCTTGCTGCAAGCGAAAGCCGAGGCTCTCCTGCAGCTCAGGCCTCTGTCTGCAAGACAGGAGAGCTCTCTTTCGATCACAAGTCGACAACGTCCGGCATTGCCTTTTTGACGCGGGAAACGTAGTAATTCCAGCAGCGGCCCAGCGCAAGATCCGCGTGCATGACAAAGCGGTAGGAACGTCCTTCCTCCTCAGTGCAGACCTGCGGCTTTCCGCCGATCTTCAGGCAATCGAGCTGTACCTGCGCGTTTTTGATCAGGAGCAGCACATCCAAAACCAGCTGCGGAATGTTCTCGGCCCCGATCGTCGCGCCGTGCCCGCGCATCAGGCAGGCCCATTTCTCGCCGAAGGATGCCGCCACGAGATCGGCCTCCTCCGCGGTGTACACCACCATCCCGTTGCTCGGATCAGTGCAGTTGTAATACGAGAAGCCGTTGTAGAAAATCGAGCCGTAGTTCATGACAGGCAGCAGCGGAATCTCGGGGCAGACGCTGAAAGGGATCAGCGGCAACGGATGCCCGTGAAAAACGCAGTTGATGTCGGGGCGCACCGCCATGAGGCGTGCATGGAGGATCCGCTCCCCATAAGCCTTTTTCCCTTCAATGGGAGTCAACACTTTGCCGTCCATATCGATTTCGATGATATCGTCCATAGTGACGAATTCCGGCGAAATGGAGATAGACTGGAAGAAAGTGTTGGGATTCTCTGGATTTCGGATGCTGACATGTCCAAGCCCGTCCAGAGCTCCTTCATACGCCAGGATCCGGTTGCAGAGCACCAACTGTCTCTTTGCTTCTTCGGCTGTTTTCGCATCACACTCGTAGCGCTTGATGGTAACCAATTTTTCTTTTTCCATATGCAACACCTCTTTTTCTGATCAGGCGCTCGGCCTTTTGCCGTCCGCCTCTCAATGCCGGCCGAAACGGAGAGAGGAGGACGGGAAAATATCAATCGTCCGGATTGATATTTATTATGGAAATTATAAAGAAATAATGAACAAATTGTAATATGTCAAATGTAGCGCTTTCTCACCGATTTTATAGCCCGAAAAGTACTATTTTTGGGCTATAAAAAAGATGGGGATTGTCGAAAAGGCAGATATGTCGTATAATATTTCTTAACAAAAAAAAACGAATTTATGCTCTTTATCAATGCCGCTTACCTCAAAGGCCTTCCCCATTCAGACCTCGAACTGTGTTTCGTACACCGCCCGGCTGTACATATGCCGCAAAATAAGAGCGGCCGACCGCTCCCGTCCGGAATCGTACCGTCTGTCGTTTTTTTATGGAAGGGTGTTTTGACCATGTCCTCACCTCACAATTTAAATTACAGCGCCAACCTCAGCCAGCCGAACGTCTACCGCGACCTCATCAGCTTTTTTCACGAGATGCTCTCCAGCTACAATTTCGACGCGGGAGCGGTCTATCTCCCCAGTGAGAGCAACGACAACATCTACGAGTTGTTTTATTCGGTCGGCTTTCCCCAGCTCTACTGCGAAAAGCTTCGTACCGTGATCAAGGGGTACGGCTTCGGCGGAACGACGGCGGTGCTGCACACCGTTCGGGTCAGTGAAAACACGGAGAACGACTCCCGCTTCGCCATCCCGATCCCGTTTCAGGCGGGATTTCACAGCTTTGTCTCTGTCCCGCTGATGGCGGGAGAGACTATGATGGGGCTTTTGAACTTTGCCTACTATGACAAGGTGAAGTTTTCGCTGGGCAAGCGTGAAGCGCTGCTGCTGCTGGGGAAAAGCCTCGGCATGTATCTGAAAACGCAGCTGGAACTACTTTCCACGCTGGAACAGGGGCGGCTATTCCGAAAGATGTATGTGCTCGGCACCGAGCTGTTCCGCATCAACGACCTGCCCCACATCTGCAACATCGTGCTGGAGGAAAGCATGGTGCTGCTTGGGGCGAACTGCGGCTTTATCGTACTGGAAGCGACCCGTGAGGTCTTTTCCAAAGGGGTGGTCGATCAAAAGGAACTGCTGGACGAGATCTCCGGCATCCTGAGCGCCGACTGCCAAAGCTCCGTGTCCGACAACATCAATATCAATATGGTCATTGAACGCAACACGCTCAAGCCCTCGCAGCTTCTCAGTTTTTTTGAGCAGAACAATCTGGCGCAGCTCTACGTCACACGCCTGCTGATTGGCGAGAAATTTCTGGGGCTGCTGGCCTTTGGACAGGAAAGCAACCAGTATAAGACCTTCGACGTGCTTGCTCTGAACCAGATCACGCAGTATCTTTCGATGGCAATCCACAAATTTTATTACAACAAGACCGAAAAAGAGCGCGCTGTGGTCAGGGAGCACGAGCGAATCTCCCGCGTGCTGCACGATTCGCTGGCGCAGCAGCTTGCCGCGATTATGAACCGCCTCGAATTCTTTGAGCGCAGCGTCCGAGAGCAGCCCTATTGGGAAACCATCGCGCCCGACGTGCGGGAACTCAAGGAGATGACCTATGACGCCTCGCAAGACATCCGCGAATCTATCTCGGGTCTGCGTTTGTTCAGCATGGACGACGACGCTTCCTTTTTGGAGATTCTGGAAAAGCTGCGCATGCGTTCGGCCAAGAATATGCCGGAAGTCGAGCTGGAGGCCAGAATCGAAATGCCCGACATCACCCTGCCGTTCGACGTGCAGCTTCAACTTCTGCTAATCGTGCAGGAAAGTCTAACCAACATCCGCAGGCACAGCCGCGCGACCAAGGCCCTGCTTTCGTTGCAGGTCTGCGACGGGAAACTCCTGCTGGAGGTCCGTGACAACGGCGTTGGCTTTGACCTTTCTCAGCAGGGCGGCGGCTACGGGTTAAGCGTCATGCAGGAGCGCGCCGAGGAGATCAACGCGGAATTCAAGCTCTTCTCCGAGCCCGGAAAGGGCACTGCCATTATGATCTCTCTGGCATGTTGGCTGCCGGAAACGGAGGATATATGAGCAAGTTGCGAATCATGATGATCGACGATCATGAGCTGTTTCGTAAGGGTCTTCTCCAGCTCATCAACCAGACCGAGTGGGGACAGGTCGTCGCCGACACGGGACGCATTGCGGACGGCATTCAGGCAATACAGGCGGCACAGCCGGACATTCTTTTGCTGGATCTTTACCTCGACCGCAGCACCACAAGTTTCGACTATATCGCCCAGCTTAAGGATCTGAGCCCGCAAACCAAAATTGTCCTGTTGACTGTGTCCGAGGACGAAAAAGATATTTTGACGGCGTCGGAGCACCAGATCGACGGCTATCTGCTTAAAAGCACGCCGTTTTCGGAGCTGGAGCTGTATTTGCAGGAGATCTGGAGGGGAAAGGTGATCATCTCGGATTCGCTGGGCTCGTCGCTGTTCAAAGAGTTGCAGCAGAAGCACGTCGCTCAGAACCTTTCCACGCGCGAGCGGGAGGTGCTGGCGCTGATCCGGCAGAGAAAAACGAACAAGGACATCGCCGCCGCGCTTTTCATCTCGGAGAATACAGTCAAGATCCATGTCAGCAACATTCTGGATAAAATGGGAGTTCACAGACGTAGCGAGCTGTAAGCTGCCGCAGAAGAATCCCGCATACACAGTACCCCGATCGTGAAGCGGCAACGTTTGCCAAAGCACGCTATTATCTTGCGCAGGCGGAAGCCTTAATGAACGCGATTGATAAGCTGCATGAGGAGAGTTCTGAAAGCGAGCACCAGTATCCGTTCTATGTGCTGCAAAAGCTTATCAACAATCTATTTGGCGAAATCGATTTTCTTGAGCAGGACAAGAAGGCTGTCGATGCCGTTTAAGCCGTCAATGAAGTTCGCCGGGAAGAGCCGTGACAACTGAATCAGAACATGGGCCGAAGGATTGCTCTTCGGCCCATGTTCTGTTAGAATATGAAAAGCAAAAAGCCGGCAGGCTTTTGAAATGAAATTTTCGAGTGCATAAGTATTCGGCTTCATTATTAGCATAGGCATCGGGGACGTTATGTTTGTTCGGTAGGCAAAAACCCCTTGAAATGCGAAAGGCAAGCCGCCGCGGCTTTATGACGCGCGATTTGCAGCGTCGATTCGATAAACCGGCCCTCTTCCGAAAAAATTGCGCAGCTTCGTTGAGCGGATTGCGGATCTGTCCATCAGGTTCCTCCGGCGGCGAAAAGTCGGATTTGGCTTGTTTTTGGCGAATTGTTTGGTATAATAAAAAGAAATCGCGGCGCGGGAGGCAATATTTGCGGATACCGCTTTCAGCGGTGCGTCCGGAAAGGGAATTCTACTCCTTCTTCCGTTTGATATCTTATTTCGGAGAAAAGCAGCACATGGAGATACAGCTGAGGCGCAATCAGAATTCATTAGGCATTATCGGGACGGGTGTGGTCGCGTTCGGGGTTTGGAGCGTGATCAAAATGACCATGTATTTTCTTTTAAGTCCGGAAGAACTGCGGGCGACCTTGAATATGAATCGGTTGAGTAAAAATATGATGATTGCGGTCTACATCGCCTTGGCGATGATCCTTGTCATCGAGCTTGTGCTGCGGCTGTATGTCGGCTTTTCCGCAAGGGCGGAGGGGAGAGACCGAGAAAAAGGGAACGGGTATATTATCGTCGCGGGGCTGCTTGTAATGCTCAACATCCTGTGCTTTGCAGGCAATAGTATGACGGTTTATCTGGCCTCCGACTCCATAGCGGATATGGTTGTTTCCATGGCGATTGAGCTCACGTCCATGATCACGCTGGTCGATCTGATCATTGCCGCGATCCGGTCGCGGAAGCTCAAAAGGCTGCTGGGAGAATAAAGATGCAGAAGGATTTTCACTATTATGCCACGTACTGCGCCGCAATTATCGCGGGCTATTCCCATGAGGAGAGCCTCGATCTCTGCTACAGCGCCCAGCTTGTGGATTGGTGCTCCAAAACATTCCTCTCCAAAATCAAAGCGCCGCTTGCGGCGGCCACCACACAGCTGCAGCTTGAGCTGATGGATGCGAGAACAGATTTGATCGGGCTGCAAAACATCACCCGTATCTGGGCATCGTTTCACTTTTTGCCCTATGATCTCTACACAAAGAAAAAAGGCTGCTCAAAGCGCTACCAGAACAAATACCGCCTGATCTGCAATCCGAACAGCGATTTGGTCGTCGATACGGTCAACCTTGCCAAGGGAAAGGGCCTGCAGGCGGCCGGTATTGCCATACATGCGCTTGCCGATACATGGGCGCACCGGTATTTCGCCGGAACGCCTTCTCTTGTCATCAACAATACGAACTATCATTTTTACGAGCTGCTGCCCGACGGAACGCAGAGAGCCGTCACGTTTCTGCACAACCCGACCGAGCCGGATGACATCGAAAAGGGGATTTTTACCAACAGCCTGTATCAGGGCAACGAAAACTCCATTATGAACCTGGGGCACGGCAGAGCAGGACACCTGCCGGATTACAGCTTTGCTCGGTATAAGTATCTGCCTGCGTGGGGCGGATACGAAGAAATCATAAAAGACAATCCTTCCGATTATTATCATGCGTTTTGCCAGATGATCTGCGCGATGAAATATTTACGCGGCGTCAACTCCTCCTTTGAAAAAGATCAATATGATTGGGCGGCGGTCGAACCGTGGAAAACACGAATTCAGTCGATTTTGGAACAGCGTCGGCTCAATGCCGACGAGGACTGGAAAGCGTTTGGAGAGCAGCTGTCCGGAGAAACGGTCACGGATTTTGACCTTGAACGGTATCAGGAAGAATACAGGTCTGCGGCGCCGGGGACAAAAGAAAATACCTTTCTCGGACGTTTCATCTTTGCGGCGATGGCACAGAAAAGCATGGTGACAAACAAAATCTTCAAATCGGGAAGTCTGCTTGCCGGTTTTTCCGTTGACTTCTGGGAAAAAGGATTCCGCGGGATCAAAGACTACCGGCAGTTTGTCGAATATGTAAAAAAGGAGATGGATCATGAGTAAAATACAGCGGCTAAAAAATATTGTTCTGGGGTTGATCATGATCCTGATCGGCGTCGTCATGATCTGGTTTCCGGAGGAAGGATATGTTTTCGTCACCTTGATTCTCAGCTTTTCACTTATTCTTTCCGGTCTGCGCTCGCTCGCGTATTACCTTCTCATGGCGAGGCATATGGTGGGCGGAAAATCGATTCTGGTTCGGGGAATCATTCTGCTGGATCTCGGCCTGTTTACCCTTACGCTGACCGATATTCCCAAAATCTATGTCATTCTGTATTTGCTCGGGTGCCACATCTTTGCCGGCATGGTCGATATTATGAGAGCCGTAGAGGCAAAGCGCTACAAGGCGCGCCTGTGGCGATACAATCTGGCCTACGGGATCGCTAATCTTTCCGTTGCGGTTTCCTGCCTTGCGTGTATTCGATCGACCGGCATGCTGGTCGTCATCTACTGCACGGGAATGATCTATTCCGCCTGTGTCCGCATCGTTTCCGCGTTCCGCAGAACGGCGATTGTGTACATCTCTTGAGCCTGCCGGAACCGTCAAACACAATGATTCAAAGCGATACGCCGCAAGGACTGCTCCTGCGGCGTATCGCTTTTACGATTCTGTTTCTAAAAACGCTTTGAGCTCCGAAAGCCGCTCGTTGGCCGCCGCGCGCCCGATCCGATAGACGCGCTCAAGCTCCTTCGGGTCGGTTTCCGTCCGGCGGATGCCCAGACTCTTCGGCGGGCGAATGACGAACAGCTGCCCGGCTTTTTCCTGTGCGGCGATCTCCGATATCAGGCGGTTGTAGCGCTTGTGACGGATGTCGAGGGCCTTTACGGCTGCGGGGTAATCGCGCAGTACGACGCGCAGCATCGGCATTGCCTTGTTTTTCTTTTTGATGTAGCTCTTCGGCTGTGTCAGAATCACCACATTGCGGTCGTAGCCGATCCGTTCCATAAAATGAAGCGGGACAGGCTCTACAATTCCGCCGTCGAGAAGCGTGTACTTCCCGATCGAGACGGGCCGCGAAACGAGCGGCATGGAGGCGGAAGCCTGCAGCCATTCGATATCCCGTGCGCCGCCGTCGGCACATTTGTGATAGACAATTTTCCCCGTCCTGAGATCGGTCGCGCCGACATAAAATTCCATCGGATTTTGTGCAAACGCTTCGCGGTCAAACGGATCGAGGACATCCGGCAGCTCGTGGTAACAGAAGTCGACGCCGTAGAGATTTCCCGTTTTCAGCAGGGAGCGCAGGCTGCAATAACGCGGATCGGAGGCATATTTTTTGTTGTAGCGCAGCGCCCGCCCGGGCTGGCGGGATTTGTAGTTGCTGCCGAAAACGGCGCCTGCCGAAATGCCGGCGCCGCCGTCAAACTCGATTTTGTTTTCAAGCAGGACGTCGATCACGCCGCAGGTAAAGAGTCCGCGCATCGCGCCGCCCTCCATCAAAATTCCCGTCTTCATTTTTTGCACTCCTTCTGGCGTTTTCCTGGGTACAGTATATACCGAATCGTATAAAAAGAAAACACAACTTTTTTCGCAGACGGCTTTTCATGCGGTTTCTGCTGCTTTTTTGCATTGCGCGTGGTATAATAACCGCAGAGCGGCTATTATTATACTGCGCGTGCTGCCTCTTTGAGGCGGCGCGCGATCGGATCAAAGGCCGTGCCGCCGGAGGCGGCACACGGCCTTTGATACCGGCTTTATTTCTGCTCTTCTTGCTCCCGCCCTGCGGGGCGGAACCGCAAAACATGGTCGATGATGCCATTCCGCTTACGCTCCGTGGTATCATGGTGATAGGTTATAATCGGCTGCTGTGCCGGCTGTATGACCGAAATGCTTTCACCCTGTAGGTGAAGCGCGAAGATCAGTCGGAGAAGCCGCTGCCGCAGCCGTTTTGCAGGCTCCGTTATAATCGGGGGAAGAAGCAGATACTTTCACGGAGGAGGCCTCTTTTTATGAAAACATTGGTTGCATATTTTAGCGCAGAGGGCACAACGGCGAAAATCGCCGCGGACCTCGCATCCGCCGCCGGCGCCGATCTCTTTGAGATCAGGCCGCAGGTGCCTTACACGCCCGCCGATATCCGATGGACAAATCCGCTCGCCCGCTGCAACCGGGAGAAGCTCGGTAAAAAGGATGTGCCGGTTGATCGGCAGATCGAGGATTTTGAGCAGTATAACATCGTTCTGCTCGGTTTCCCGATCTGGTACGGCGGCGCGCCCAACGTTGTCCAAACGTTTTGCAAGGGATATGACTGGAGCGGGAAGAAAATCGCCGTTTTCGCCACTTCGGGCGGCAGCGGCATCGGAAAGACCGCCGAGAAGCTGCGCCCGTTTTTGGGCGGCGGGGAAATTGTCGGCGCGAAACTGGTTCACAGCGCCGACGAGCTGACGAAATGGGTGGAGAGCCTGTGATTTTCATCATTCGCCACGGACAGACCGCCCTGAACCGCGCGGATGTATTGCAAGGCCGGAGCGATCAGCCGCTCAACGAGATCGGCGAGAGGCAGGCGCGCGAGGTCGGCGAATGGCTGCGCCGCAGGGGGATCGTGTTTGATCGCGTATATTGCAGCCCGCTGATCCGCGCGGTGCAGACTGCAAAGCTGATCGCCGAAGCCGCGCCGTTTCAAATGGATGAGCGTCTGATCGAAATGGATTACGGCCCTTATGAGGGCATTGATCTCAAACATCTCCCGCCGGAGATCATGGCTTTTTTCGGCGATTTTGTGCATGTGCCGGCGCCGGAGGGGATGGAACCGCTTGCGTCTGTGGTTGAAAGGCTCGGCGTGTTTCTGGAAGAAATCCGGGGAACGGCGGGAAAGGGAAATATTCTGATTTCGACGCACGCCATTGCGATGAAGGGCGCTCTGGAATATTTGACGCCGGCCTCACGCGGCAGTTACTGGTCAAAATACATCGGAAACTGCGCCGTTTATACTTCTGAATTGGCCGACGGAGCTTACACCGTCCCGGTCGAGCTGCTGCGGGACGCCGAATAGTTCCGTGCCTTTTTCGGCGGTGCGGTATCCCGTCGGAGCTGCTGCAATCGTTCAATAATACATAAGAGACGCCGCAGGACGGGCGGAGGGACGTTATGGAAGCAAGCTGGTATGAAATCGACGAGGACCGCTTTTTTGAGCGGTTTCCCGGAAAACCTGCCGATGCGCACAAGGGCACATTCGGCAAAATCCTGCTGATCTGCGGCGGATACGGAATGGCGGGAGCGGCCTGCCTCAATATCATCGGTGCCAAAACGCTCGGCGCGTCATATCTTCATGTCGCGCTGCCCGATACGATCTATCCGATTGCCGCATCACGATTTTTAACGCCGGTTTATCATCCTTTTGATCAGAAAAACGCCATTGAAACGCTGCGGTCCGTTTTGCCGCAGGTCAGGGCAGTCTGCTTCGGCAGCGGCGCCGTACAGATGCCGGCCAAAGAACGAATTCTGCATTTTCTGCTGGAGCAGGCGCGGGTACCGCTTGTGTTGGATGCAGAGGCGCTCGGCCTCCTCAGCCCCGCGGCGCTGGATCATCGCACCTGTACGGCGCCGCTGATTCTGACGCCGCATTTCGGGGAATTTGCGCGCCTGAGCGGGGAAACAGCGGAGAGCGCCGCGCGGGATCCGCTTGCACACGCGCGGCGGTTTGCCGAGGCACATGGCGTGATCGTCGCTTTAAAGGGACCGAATACGGTCGTCGCCTCGCCTGACGGCAGACGATACCGCAACCGGAGCGGAAATGCAGCTCTGGCGCAGGCGGGCAGCGGCGATGTGCTGACCGGACTGGCGACGGCGATGCTGACATTTTTTTCCGATCCGTTTGAGGCGGCCTGCAACGCCGTCTGGCTGCACGGCCATATTGCCGACGAGGGAAGAAAGAACCATTCCTGTCAGTGCTTTCCGCTCGAGGCTTTTCCGAAGATCATGGATCGGCTGTTTTTTGTCCGTGGGTTTTGATCAGCCGGCGGCATAGGCATACAAAAAAAGGGCCCCGCTGGGCGGGGCCCTTTTTCGTCAGCCTTCGATTTGAATGAGCTTTTGCTCCGGCAGCTTTTTCGGGTCTTCCTTGGGGAACTGCAGAGTCAAAACGCCGTCCTCAAATTTGGCCTTAATGTCTTCCTCCCGGCGGTTTTCGCCGATATAGAAGCTTCTTGCCATCGAGCCGGCATAGCGTTCCTGGTGGATGATTTTGCCGTTTTCATCCTTGCGCTCCTGCGTCAGATCCTTGGCGGCCTTGATGGTCAGGTAGCCGTTCTGCAGCTGCAGCTCAAGCTGATCCTTTTTGAAACCGGGCAGATCGACCAGCAGCTCATAGCCGTTATCGGTCTCTCTGAGATCGGTTTTCATTACGCGGGGCGCGTGCTTGCCGTAGAGCTTGTTCCCTACGTCGGTCTCAAAACCTCTGAAGGGGAAGTTCATCCAGTCGTCAAAAAAGTTTTCTCCAAAAATACTCGGTAACATCAAGCATACCTCCTTCGAGATGTCATCGTTGTTTGTGTCGGAGCAAAGGGGAAGTCATTCGGCTTTTCTCTGTTCCTTTGTTCAATTCCGATTATATCACGATAATTAGCACTGTCAATAGGAGAGTGCTAATTATTGAGTAAACATTCGTTTAATATTCTTTGTATAATTTGTGAAACGCTTTTTGCACAGATCGAGGCTCTTTTGCCCGGACCTCTTCAGAGCTGCGCTCCATATTGTATCCGCAGGATCGCCGTGTTATTCCGACGGGGAACGGGGTTTTCGCAGCCAATTCTTTACTTTCGCGCTGAAAAATGATAGAATGCTACATCGGTGAATTTTTGACGGATCTTTTGGAGACAGGAGGCGCTATGGAAGAATTCAGAATCGAACGCGATTCCATCGGGGAGATACGGGTGCCTCGGGAGCGATACTGGGGCGCGCAGACGCAGCGCAGCTTTGAGAATTTTCCCATCGGCTGGGAAAAAATGCCGCAGGGGATCATCCGCGCTTTTGCTCTTCTCAAAAAAGCGGCCGCGCACGCGAACGCCGCGCTGCAGCCCGAACGGATGACGGAACAAAAGGCCGCTGCGATCACGGCGGTCTGCGATGAAATTCTCGGCGGCGGACTTTCCGGGGAATTTCCGCTTGCCGTTTGGCAGACCGGCAGCGGGACGCAATCCAATATGAACGTGAATGAGGTGATCGCAAACCGCGGCAATGAACTGGCCGGCGAAAAGCTTCTGCACCCGAATGACGACGTTAACATGTCCCAAAGCTCCAACGATACGTTTCCCTCGGCGATGTATATCGCGGCGGCGACGGCGATCCACGAGGAGCTGCTGCCTGCCGTTTGTGTTTTAAAAGAAACATTTTTGCGGCTGGAGCGCGAAAATACAGGTGTTGTCAAGATTGGAAGGACGCATCTGCAGGACGCCGTGCCGATTGCGTTTGCCCAGGAAATTTCCGGTTGGCGCGGGATGCTGGAGGTATCCGCGCGGCAGCTCGAAAGCGCAATGGAAGGGCTTTTCTGCCTTGCGATCGGCGGCACCGCCGTGGGAACGGGCCTCAATGCGCCGGAAGGCTTCGGAGACGCCTGCGCCGCAGAGCTTGCCGCGTTTACCGGCTTGTCGTTTTGCTCGTCGCCGAATAAGTTTCATGCGCTGACATCGGCCGATCGCCTTGTTTTCGCCCACGGCGCGATGAAGGGGCTGGCCGCCGACCTGATGAAGATCGCGAACGATATCCGCTGGCTTGCCTCCGGCCCCCGGCTCGGCCTCGGAGAGATCACGATCCCCGCAAACGAGCCCGGCTCTTCCATCATGCCCGGCAAAGTGAATCCCACCCAATGCGAGGCGATCACGATGATTGCCGTACAGGTGATGGGCAACGATGCGGCGATCGGCATGGCGGCGTCGCAGGGCAATTTTGAGCTGAATGTCTTTTTGCCTTTGATGGCCTACAATTTTTTGCAATCGGCGCGATTGTTGACCGATGGGATTCTCTCTTTTGAGAGGCGATGCGTCGGCGGGCTGCGGGCAAACAGGGAAAAGATGCGGGAAAACCTGAGCCGCTCGCTGATGCTGGTCACCGCGCTTTCGCCCGTGATCGGTTATGAAAAAGCCGCCGATGTAGCGAAAAAAGCCCACCGGGAGGAGCTGACGCTGCGGGATGCATGTTTGGCTCTCGGCTATCTGTCGGCAGAGGAATTTGACCGGCGCTTTCATCCGGAAGATATGATTTGAGGTGAAACCATGGCTATGGATCTTGGCAGACAATCACTGCAGAAGCATTACGACTGGCAGGGGAAAATCGAGGTGATTTCCCGCGTGCCGATCGAAACGAGGGAGGATTTATCGCTGGCGTATACGCCCGGCGTCGCGGAGCCCTGCCTCGCGATCCAAAAGGAGCCTGCGCTTTCTTATCGGCTGACGCGCCGCTCCAATCTGGTGGCGGTCATCACCGACGGTACGGCGATCCTCGGCCTCGGGGATATCGGACCCGAGGCGGGCATGCCGGTGATGGAGGGCAAATGCGCGCTTTTTAAAGAATTGGGCGGCGTGGACGCATTCCCGCTGTGCATCAAATCGAAGGATGTGGACGAGCTGGTGCATACGATCCATCTGATCTCCGGCTCGTTCGGCGGAATCAACCTTGAGGATATCAGCGCGCCGCGCTGCTTTGAGATTGAGCAAAAGCTCAAGGAAATCTGCGATATCCCGATTTTTCACGACGATCAGCACGGCACGGCGATCGTTCTTTCCGCCGCGCTGCTCAACGCGCTGAAGATTGCGAAAAAAGAGGTCGGCGCCATCCGCGTTGTCATCAACGGCGCCGGTTCCGCCGGCATCGCCATCGCAAAGCACCTGATGAACCTCGGCGTGCGGCATATCATGATGGCCGACAGCGCGGGCGTCGTCTGCGAAGGCGATCCGCGCCTGAATCCCGCCAAAGCGGAGATCGCGAAGGTGACAAACCGGACGCATCTGCAGGGCTCCCTGCGGGATGCCATGCGGGGAGCGGATGTCTTTATCGGCGTATCGGCCCCGGACGTCGTCACGCAGGACATGGTTCGCTCCATGAACAGCGACGCCATTGTTTTTGCGATGTCAAATCCCAAGCCGGAAATTATGCCCGACCTTGCCAAGGAAGCGGGCGCGCGGATCGTCGGTACAGGGCGTTCGGATTTTCCGAACCAGATCAATAATGTTCTGGTGTTTCCCGGCGTGTTCCGCGGGGCACTTGACTGCCGCGCGACCTGCATCAACGAAGAAATGAAGGTCGCCGCCTCCTTTGCTCTGGCCGAAATGATTCCGGAGGAGGAGCTGACGGAGGAGAATGTGATCCCCTCGGCGCTGGACCGCAGGGCGGCCGCCGCCGTGGCGCAGGCCGTGATGCGCGCCGCGCGGGAGACCGGCGTTGCGAGAATCTGAACGGGGAGCACGCTGCATCGGCGTTTTTTGCAGCGGTCGCCCTCGAGAGGACCGTCGGCGCAAAAAGCGATATCCCGCGTCGGCGCAGCCGCAGACGGCCTGCGCCGATTCCGGCTTTTTTACAATGATCGACAAAGGCAGGTAGAACCATGTACCGATTGATCAAGGAAGAGGGAAGAGCGCGTCGCGGCGTTTTCGAGACCGTTGACGGAACGGTGCAGACGCCGGCTTTTATGAATGTCGCGACGTCCGCGGCAATTAAGGGCGGTATCTCGGCGTTTGATCTCGAAGAGCTGCATTGTCAGATCATGCTCTCCAATACCTATCATCTGCATGTGCGTCCGGGCGAGCAGATCGTCAAAAAGCTCGGCGGCCTGCGGGGGTTTGACGGATGGACGCATCCCACGCTGACGGATTCGGGCGGCTTTCAGGTTTTTTCCCTGGCGACGCTGCGCACCATCCGCGAAGAGGGGGTGACGTTCCATTCGCATGTGGACGGCCGGGAAATTTTCATGGGGCCGGAGGAGTCGATGCGGATCCAGTCGGCGCTCGGCTCCACAATCGCGATGGCGTTCGATGAATGCGTTGAAAACCCCGCGCCGTACGAGTATGCCAAGGCCTCTGCCGCGCGGACGACGCGCTGGCTGCGCCGCTGTAAAGCGGAAATGGCCCGCCTCAACGCCCTGCCCGATACGGTCAACCCGCGCCAGCTGCTGTTCGGGATCAACCAGGGGGCGACGTATGACGATCTGCGTGTGCGGCACATGCAGGAGATTGCGGCGCTCGATCTCGACGGGTATGCGATCGGCGGCCTTGCCGTGGGGGAGAGCACGGAAACGATGTATCATGTGATCGAGCAGGTCGAACCGTATATGCCGCGGGATAAAATCCGCTATCTGATGGGCGTCGGAACGCCTGCAAACATTCTGGAGGGTGTGCGGCGCGGCATTGACCTGTTCGATTGCGTGATGCCGAGCCGAAACGCGCGCCACGGGCATGTTTTTACGCATCAGGGGATCCGCAATCTCAACAATGCCAGATATCAGGACGACCCTCTGCCGATTGAGCCCGGCTGCGGCTGCCCCGCGTGCCGGCGCCACTCGCGCGCTTACATCCGTCATCTGCTCAAGGCGGGCGAGATGCTGGGCATGCGCCTGGCCGTGATACACAACCTGTATTTTTACAACACGCTGATGGAGCAGATTCGGGATGCGCTCGACGAAGGGCGCTTCGAGGCGTTCTGTACGGAAAAGGCTGCGGTTCTCTCAAAACGCGTTTAAAGAAAAAAGTACGTTGTCTGCCCGAAAAAAACTTGCAATTGCAAATTGCGTGTGCTATAATCATACAGCCTAAAAACACACGCTGCGTTTTTGCGGAAAGGTGCACGAAAGATTTTCGTGTTTGCCGCAAAAAAATTTTGCGACGCAGCGGCGGTTTCAAACCGAAGGAGGATTATCAATGGGCGTAGTATCGATGAAGCAGCTTCTGGAAGCCGGTGTCCATTTCGGACATCAGACCCGTCGCTGGAATCCCAAAATGGCTCCCTACATTTTTACGGAGCGCAACGGCATCTATATTATCGATCTGCAGAAGACCGTGAAGATGCTCGAAGAGGCGTATAACTTTGTACGCGAAACTTCCGCCAACGGCGGCACGATCCTGTTTGTCGGCACCAAGAAGCAGGCCGGCGAGTCCATCCGTGAAGAGGCCACCCGCTGCGGCATGTATTATGTCAACGCCAGATGGCTGGGCGGCATGATGACGAATTTCAAGACCATCCGCCGCCGCATCGACCGCCTTGCACAGCTCAAGGCGATGGAGGAGGACGGCACCTTTGAGCGTCTGCCCAAGAAGGAAGTCGTCAAGCTTCAGCTTGAAATCGAAAAGCTTGAAAAATATCTCGGCGGCATCAAGAATATGAAGAAGCTCCCGAGCGCCATGTTCGTCGTCGATCCCCGCAAGGAGCGCATCGCCGTTTCCGAGGCGAGAAAGCTCGGTATCCCGATCATTGCGATCGTCGATACAAACTGCGATCCGGATGAGATCGACTATATTATCCCGGGCAACGACGACGCCATCCGCGCCGTCAAGCTCATTTCCGCTACGATGGCAAACGCCGTGATCGAGGGCGCGCAGGGTCAGGACAATGTCGAGCCCGAGGCGCAGGAGGCTCCCGCCGCGGAATAACCTGCAATCTGCGAAGGCCCGAACGCATGCTCGGGCTTTCGTTTTGAACCGGACGATTTTTGAGTGATACGGAGGAATAACCATGAATTTTACCGCGAAAGATGTCGCCGCGCTGCGTGAGAGAACCGGATGCGGCATGATGGATTGCAAAAAAGCGCTGACCGAAGCGGACGGCGATCCCGAAAAGGCGATTGAGGTCCTGCGTGAAAAAGGCCTTGCTAAGGCTGCCAAAAAGGCCGGTCGCATCGCCGCCGAGGGCGTTGCATACGCCGTCGTAGATCCCGCCAAGAAGGTCGGCGTCGTGATCGAAGTCAACGCCGAGACCGACTTTGTTGCGAGAAACGAGCAGTTCAAGGAGCTTGTCAATACCTGCGCCGCGCTTGTGCTGGAAAAGAACCCCGCCACCGTTGAGGAGCTGATGGCGCTCGACGCCGGCGGCAAGACCGTGGAAGCGCTGTTCCAGGAAAAGATTATGACCATCGGCGAGAACCTCAAGGTTCGCCGCTTTGAACGCATGGAGGGCGACCTTGTCAGCTACGTCCACGCGGGCGGCGCCATCGGCGTGCTCGTCCGCTTTGAGACCGACGTTGCCGATCGGGAGGGCTTTGCCCAGTACGGCAAGGATATCGCAATGCAGGTCGCCGCGATGAATCCGACCTTTGTCCGCCGTGACGAGATCCCCGCCGATACCGTTGCCAAGGAGAAGGAGATCGTCGTCGCTGAGATCAAGAACGATCCCAAGATGGCGCAGAAGCCCGCGCAGGTCATCGAAAAAATGGTTGAGGGACGCCTGAACAAGCAGTTCTTCGCGACTGCCTGCCTTGAGGACCAGCCGTTTGTCAAGGGCGATAAGGAGACTGTCGCACAGTACACCGCCGCCACTGCCAAGGCCTTGGGAGGCAGCATCAGGATCGACCGGTTCATCCGCTTTGAAAAGGGCGAGGGCATCGAGAAAAAGGCCGATGATTTTGCGGCCGAAGTCGCCAGCATGATCAAGTAATTTTTCTTTTCAAATGCACGGTACGCTTTTGTGCCGTGCATTTTTTTCGTATACGCCCGTCTGTCGGTGGGGCATAAAGCATCTTTACAGATGGGGCGGTTTCATGTAAAATATAAAACTGACAGTTTATTGTTCAAATACAAAAAGAGATGGGATGATACACATGGCTTTGCAATATCGGCGCGTCCTGCTGAAGCTCAGCGGTGAGGCAATGGCCGGAGACAAACATTTCGGCATCGATTACGACACGGTGCTCAATATCTGCCGCAGCATAAAGGACTGCGTTGAACGCGGCGTGCAGGTCGCGATCGTCGTCGGCGGCGGCAACTTTTGGCGCGGCAGGCTCAGCGGCGACATGGAGCGCACACGCGCCGATCAGATCGGCATGCTGGCCACTGCGATGAACTCTCTCGCCCTTGCCGATGCGCTTGAGTCCCTCGGGCTTGAGGTGCGCGTACAGACTGCGCTCGACATGCATGCGGTTGCCGAGCCCTATATCCGCAATAAGGCGGTCCGCCATCTTGAAAAGGGTCGGGTCGTCATTTTCGGCTGCGGTACGGGCAACCCGTACTTTTCCACCGACACGGCGGCCGCCCTGCGCGCGGCGGAGATCAATGCCGATGTCGTGCTGATGGCCAAAATGGTGGACGGCGTCTACGATTCCGATCCCAATCAGAATCCCGACGCCAAGCGCTTCGACGTCATCTCTTTTTCCGAGATTCTGTCGCATGAGCTTGCCGTTATTGATTCGACGGCGGCCTCGCTCTGCCGCGACACCAATATGCCGGTGCTGATTTTTTCTCTTGCGGATCCGCAAAATATCGTTCGCGCAATTTCCGGCGAATCCGTCGGTACGATATTAAAGGAGGAGCATGACCATGAGTGAATTCGTAAAGCCCTATGAAGAAAAAATGAAGAAGACGCTGAACGTGCTGAACCAGGACTTCGGTGCGATCCGTGCAGGCCGCGCGAATCCGGCGATCCTCGACCGCATTGTCGTGCCGTATTATGACGTGCCTACGCCGATTAATCAGATGGCGACCGTTTCCGTATCCGAGGCGCGCATTTTGACGGTCACCCCGTGGGACCGTTCCCAAATCAAGGCGATTGAGAAAGCGCTGCTCGCCTCCGATATCGGCATCAACCCGCAAAACGACGGCAGCGCGATCCGCTTGGTCTTCCCGCCGCTCAATGAGGAGCGCCGCCGCGAGCTTTCCAAGCAGATTTCCAAGATCGGCGAAGGCTCCAAAGTCGCTGTTCGCTCAATCCGCCGCGACGCCAACGACAAGCTGAAAGCGGCCAAAAAGAACAGCGAAATGCCCGAGGATACGATTGCCGATCTCGAGGATGAGATGCAGAAGCTGACGGATCGCTACATCAAGGAAATCGACAGCATGTGCGCCGCTAAAACGAAGGAGATTATGGAGGTCTGATCACCGTGCCCGAGCAAGCCTCTCAAGTGCCCGCGCATGTCGCCATCATCCTCGACGGAAACGGCCGCTGGGCCAAAAAGCGCGGACTGCCGCGCA
>Ga0079305_1001965_pt1 | contig 21369 bp, 18 predicted proteins | sample LMS_cellobiose_e_FD_79183 | JGI IMG/M metagenome (GOLD analysis project Ga0079305, IMG submission 79183) | Rumen-fistulated moose microbial communities from Alaska, USA - LMS_cellobiose_enrichment | ecosystem: Host-associated > Mammals > Digestive system > Stomach > Rumen fluid ... | reverse complement strand
CTGGAGCATCGACGTTCCGAGGCCCTGGGAGACGAGACCGCCCCACCTGTTCTCACGGAACGAGATCACCGCAAAGCCGATCATCTGGGCGCAGCAGCCCGCGACCGCGGCGCCGCCCGCAAGGCCGGTGAGGCCGAGGACCGAGCAGATCGCGGCGGAGGAGATGGGGAGCGTCAGCGCGACGCCGACAAGGACCGAAACGGCGATGCCCATCCAGAACGGCTGAAGCTTCGTCGAGCTGTCGATGAGCGTTCCGAACGCATCCGCCGCCGTACCGATCGGAGGCGCTATGAGCTTTGCGAGCGCAACGCCGATCAGGATCGTCACCGCCGGGGTGACGAGGATGTCGATTTTCGTCTCCTTCGAGACGGCCTTTCCGAACTCCGCCGCGACGATCGCGATGATGAGGACCGCGAGCGGACCGCCCGCGCCGCCCTCCGCGTTCGCCGCCCAGCCGACGGCCGCGAGGCTGAAAAGGACCATCGGCGGCGCCTTGAGCGCGTATCCGATCGCGACGGCCATCGCGGGGCCCGCGACGGCCATCGCATACGTTCCGATGTCGGTCAGCATCTGTACGGAGAGCTGCTGTCCGAGCGTGCGGATGATCGTACCGATCAGAAGCGAGCAGAACAGGCCCTGGGCCATCGCGCCGAGGGCGTCGATGCCGTAGCGCTTTCCGGAAAAAACGATATCCTTGCGTTTGAGAAACGCCTTGAAGCTGTCCATCGGAGTTCTTCCCCCTTTTCTTCCGTCTAGAGGTTTATGAACGTCTCAGGTATTCCGCCGAGACAGGGAAATCAAAATACGTATCCGGATACGGTTCATTCCGGAGAGTGAAATGCCACCATTCGCAGTCGATCGGCACAAAGCCGTTCCGCATCATCGCTTTCCGGAGGATCGTGCGGTTTTCGAACTGCTCGTCCGTCACCTTCCGCGAGTCCGGATGGGAAACCTCGTCGAAGAGGTCGAACGGACTTCCCATATCGAGTTCCCTTCCGGTCGCCATATCGAGGAGCGTGAGGTCGACGGTGCTGCCGCGGCTGTGGCTCGACTGCTTCGCGATATAGCCTTTCTCGAAGAGCTCCGTCTTTTCCAGCGCCGGATAGAAGTACGGCTTCATCCGGACGTCCGTGTCCTCAATCCCCCAGAGGATGAAGTGGCGCACCGCCGAAGCCGGCCGGTAGGCGTCGAACACCTTGAGGCGGTAGCCGCGGACGGTCAGCTCGCTGCTCACGGCCTTCAGAGACCGCGCCGCCTCCTTCGTGAGGAGCGCAACCGGCTCCTCGTAGCCGTCGATGCGTTCGCCGATGAAATTATACGTGGAATAATACCGGATCTCCTGGATGATGTGCGGAACGTAGTCCGCAAGAACGACGAAGCCGGAAGGATCCATTGCCGGGTCGTTTCTGTATTCGGTTCGCATCGCGTTCCCTCCTGTTTTCATCCGTCTTTCATCGGGGCAATACTATATATGATTATAAAGAAAGCCCGCTGCGGTTGCAACAGGCTTTCGGATCTGAGCTTCATTTTACCGTCTTCTACCGGCCGAACAGGCCTCTTTTTTCATACGGAGCCGTTTCCACTCCCGTACAGGCGTATCCCGTCGCGTCGATCGCGGACTTCAGCGCGTTCGCATCCACCGGTTCGTCCGTGAGGAACGTCGCTTCGCCCTTCGCGCGGGACGCAGAGACCTTTTTGGCGGCCGGGACCGTCTTCCGGATCGTATCCGCGATGTGCGCTTCGCACATGCCGCACATCATTCCTTCGATTTTCAGCGTTGTCTTCAGCATTGTATTCTCCCTTTCACTGTTTCCGGTATCCCGTAATCATCGTGAGAATGAAACAGATCACGGTTGCCCATGCAAAGAATCTGTGGTTTTTCATTTTCTGCTCCTTTCGTCGTCCAGAAGGTCCGTCAGACAGTCCACGCTCAGAAGAAGCGTTGACGTGTTGTGGAGAAGCGCGCTCGTCGCGGGAGGAAGGATCCCGAGCGCACCGAAGAGAATCAGCGCGCCGTTGAAGCCCATGACGAAGCGGTAGTTGCGGTCGATGCGGCGCATCAGCGCATCGGAAAGCCTTTTCAGCCAGACGAGTTCGCGGAGGTCGTCCGCCGAAACGGTCACGTCCGCCACTTCGCGTGCGATGACCGCACCGCTTCCGACGGCGATCCCGACGTCCGCGAGCGAAAGGGCCGGCGTATCGTTGATGCCGTCTCCGATCATGATGACCGTTCGACCCGCCTCCTGCTCGCCCCGGATGTACGCCGCCTTATCCTCCGGAAGGACTTCCGCACGGAAATCGTCGATGCCGAGTTTTACGGCGATCGAGGACGCGATCCTTTCGCTGTCCCCCGTCAGCATGACGGCCTTCCGGATTCCTTCGCGGCGAAGCGCTTCCGCAATCGTTTCCGCCTCCGGCCGGAGCGGATCGGCGATCCCGATCGCGGCGGAGAGAATACCGCCGATCGCCAGATACAGCCAGGAGCAGCCGTCGGGAAGCGCGTCGAAGCGCGCCCGATCCTTCTTCAGGATCCGCACGTTCTCATCCTCGAACACAAAGTGAGCGCTCCCGATGACGGCACGTTTTCCGCCGATCTTCGTCGCGATCCCGTGGGCGACGACGTATTCGACCTCGCTGTGCATCTCGGTGTGATCGAGGCCTTTTTCCTTCGCCGCACGGACGACCGCGTTCGCGATGGAATGCGGGAAGTGTTCCTCAAGACATGCCGCCGTACGGAGCATTTCATCCGGATCCTGTCCGCGGAACGGCACGACTTCCGTGACCGCCGGGCAGGCGTTCGTCAGCGTTCCGGTTTTGTCGAAGATGACGGTGTCCGCCCTGCTGATCCGCTCCATGTACTTCCCGCCCTTGACGGTGATTCTGTGGCGCCCCGCCTCGCGCATCGCGGAGAGGACGCTGAGCGGCATGGAAAGCTTCAGTGCGCATGAGAAATCGACCATCAGGACCGATACGGCGCGCGTGACGTTCCTCGTCAGAAGATACGTCAGAAGGCTTCCGCCGAGGCACCACGGAACGAGGCGGTCCGCAAGGCCTGTCGCGCGCGTTTCCGCGCCGGATTTCAGCCGTTCCGATTCTTCGATCATCCGGACGATGCGGTCATAGCGGTTTTCTCCCGCGCTGCCCGTCACGCGGACGACGCAGTTCCCCTCTTCGACGACAGAGCCTGCGTAGACGGCCGCTCCGGGCCGCTTCGCGACCGGAACGCTTTCCCCGGTCAGGGACGCCTGATTGAGCATCGCGTCGCCCTGCTCGAGGATGCCGTCGAACGGCAGGACGTGACCTGTATGGATCACGACCCGGTCGCCGGGAAGAACAACGGAAAGCGGTACGATCCGCTGCGACCCGTCTCCGCTGATTTTCCATACCTTGTCGACCTGAAGCGCCATGCTGCGGGCGAGATCGGCAACGGACTTTTTGTGTGTCCATTCATCGAGCGTATCGCCGACACGCAGCAGAAAATGCACCGATCCGGCCGTCGCGGCATCGCCCGTCAGGATCGATGCCGCAATCGCGGCGCCGTCGAGCACATCCACCGTGAGCTTCCCTCCGAGAAGCGTCCGGACCGCGCCGAATATGCGCGGCGCCGTTTCGATGACGGTGATCGCGCTTCTTACGGGCATCGGGAGGAACAGCTTCTTCGCGTAATGGCGGATTACGAGAGAGACGAGTTTCTCCTTATATTCCCGGTTCATCATCCGCACGGTCGCAGGCTGCTCTCCGAGGCATTTTTCGGCGTCCGCATAGGAAAAGCCGGAAAGCGCGCGGAGAAGAGCCGCGCGGTCCCCGCCGTACGTGACCGTCACGCCGCAGGTGCGTTCGTGGACCGTCACGGTTTCGACGCCGGGCTGTTTTCTGAGCCAGCCGTCGATGAGATCCGCCTCCCCGGGCGTCATCTTGCGGACGTCCGCCCGCAGGCGGAGACGTCCGGGCGTTTCGTGTTCGATCCGGAATCTCATGCCTTCGCCTTGGCGTCCTCGATCAGCAGAGCCTCCGCCTCTTTTTCACGCGCGGCGTTCAGTTCCTTCGCATCCGCAAGGATGTCCGAGCAGCTCTCCTGAACGAGTTCCACGTTCCGCATCACTTCGTCTCTGCAGCGCAGCGCAGCCGCCGTGACGTGCGTATAGACGTTCCGCGCATCCTTGCTCGCAAGGATCTTAAATCCCGCCGATCCGAACAGCGTTCCGCCCAGAAACAGGGCAAGTTTTCCTCCGATAGCCATTTTGAACACTCCTTTCAAATCTGAAAAACAAAACGGTGCAGTCTGAACTGACTGCACCGTTTCAATCCGTAATAATCAGTGGCGATGGCAGCTCCCGCTCATCGGGCAGCTTGCGCAGTGATTGCCGCAGGAAGATTTTCCTTTCTTTTTATCCAGGATCAGCTTCCGCGTGATCAGGGCGACGACTGCGATCAGAATGACCGCCACGACCACCGTACCGATGTTTTCCGCAAACCAGTTCATAACAGGAACCTCCTGCTATTTATTTACCCGCTTATTTTGCGGTCAAGCGGTCCGCTTCCTTGTACTTCTTAAAGAAGAGCATATAGACCATGCAGGCGAGAAGCGCGAGCGCAACGACGAAGCCGATCACGCTGAAGTGTCCGGTAAGCGCTCCGCCGAACTGGTTGATCATCAGGGCGATGACATAGGCAAAGCCGCACTGATAGCCGATCGCGAACCACGTCCACTTCGCGCTGTTCATCTCGCGCTTGATCGCGCCGATGGCCGCGAAGCAGGGAGCGCAGAGCAGGTTGAAGACGAGGAACGAGAAGCCGGTCACGGTCGTGAACGCCGCTGCAAGAGCCGCGTAGACGCTCATTTCGCCGCCGCCGTACAGGACACCCATTGTTGCGACGATGTTTTCCTTCGCGACGAGGCCGGTGATCGACGCAACGGCTGCCTGCCAGTTGCCCCATCCGAGAGGAGCGAAAATCCAGGCGATCGCGTTGCCGACCGTAGCGAGGATCGACGCGTCGATCTGATCTTCCTCGAGCATCTGGAACTGTCCGTCGACCGTCCCGAAGTTCGAGAGGAACCAGATCACGATCGTGGAAAGGAGGATGATCGTGCCGGCCTTCTTGATGAACGACCAGCCGCGCTCCCACATGGAGCGGAGGACGTCGATGAAGCGCGGGAGATGGTAGGCGGGAAGCTCCATAACGAACGGAGCCGGATCGCCCGCGAACATCTTCGTTTTCTTGAGAATGACGCCGGAGATGATGATCGCCGCCATGCCGATGAAGTACGCGCCGGTGGAGATCCAGGCGGAGCCGCCGAAGAGCGCGCCCGCGATCATCGCGATGAACGGCACCTTCGCGCCGCAGGGGATGAACGTCGTCGTCATGACCGTCATGCGGCGGTCACGCTCGTTTTCGATCGTACGGGAGGCCATAACGCCCGGGATGCCGCAGCCGGTGCCGACGAGCATCGGGATAAAGGATTTGCCCGAGAGACCGAACTTCCGGAAGATGCGGTCGAGAACGAACGCGATGCGGGCCATATAGCCGCAGCCCTCGAGGAACGCAAGCAGGAAGAACAGGACGAGCATCTGGGGAACGAAGCCGAGAACGGCGCCGACGCCCGCGACGATGCCGTCGAGGATCAGGCTCTTCAGCCAGTCGGCCGTATTCAGAGAATCGAGCAGGTTTTCAACGAGAACGGGGATGCCGGGGACCCAGACGCCGTAAGCGGCGGGATCCGGCTCCTCAAAGCCGTTTTCGCCGAGGTACGCGACGGCGTCCTTGAAGCTCATCGCGTTCACGTCGTCCCCCGCATCTTCGGGGACGGCGTCGTAGTAGACGGTCAGATCGGATTCTTCAAGCGTCTCTTCATCCTCCACGGTGATGACCGCGGTGGAATCGGAGGAGGTGTAGGATCTGAGTTCGTCGAGGAGCGTATCGCCGTCAAACGCCTCGTCTTCGGGATCGGCCTCGAAGCCGAACGCGCTGATCGCGTTCATCGCGGCGCCGTATTCTTCGCTGACTTCCTCGTAGGCGGAGCCGCCGATGCCGAAGAGATGCCAGCCGTCGCCGAACAGACCGTCGTTCGCCCAGTCGGTCAGCTTCGTGCCGGGAGCGTCCGGAGCCATCGAGAGGAAGTAGACGAGGAACATGATGACCGCGAAGATCGGGAGGCCGAGCCAGCGGTTCGTGACGATCCTGTCGATCTTGTCGGAGGTCGTCAGCTTGACGGCGCTCTGTTTCTTCAGGCAGGACTTGATGACTTCGCCGATGTAGACGTAGCGTTCGTTCGTGATGATCGATTCCGCGTCGTCGTCAAGCTCGGCTTCGGCCGCCTTGATGTCGTTCTCGATGTGTGCAAGCGTATCGGCCGGGATGTTCAGCTGTTCGAGGACCTTTTCGTCGCGCTCGAAGATTTTGATTGCGTACCAGCGCTGTTTTTCCTCGGGCATATCGTGGAGAACGGCCTCTTCGATGTGGGCGATCGCATGCTCGACGACGCCGGAGAAGCGGTGGCGCGGAACGGTCTTCGTTTTTTTGACCGCCTCGATCGCGGCTTCCGCCGCCTCGATCACGTTCGTGCCTTTGAGAGCCGAGATCTCGACGACTCTGCAGCCGAGCTGTTCGGAGAGCTGGGCAACGTTGATCGTATCGCCGCTCTTTTCGACGAGGTCCATCATGTTCAGCGCAACGACGACCGGGATGCCGAGTTCGGTGAGCTGGGTCGTCAGGTAGAGGTTGCGCTCGAGGTTCGTTCCGTCGACGATGTTGAGGATCGCGTCGGGCTTTTCATTGATCAGGTAGTTCCGCGCGATGACCTCTTCCAGCGTGTACGGGGAGAGCGAGTAGATGCCGGGAAGGTCGGCGATCGTGACGCCGTCGTGCTTCTTCAGCTTGCCTTCCTTCTTCTCGACCGTTACGCCCGGCCAGTTTCCGACGAACTGGTTGGACCCGGTCAGGGCATTGAACAGCGTCGTTTTTCCGCTGTTTGGGTTGCCCGCAAGGGCGATTTTCATGTCCATAGATGATTCCTTTCCTCCTCTGGTTAGTTTTCGCTAACCAGAGGTCCAAAAATAAAGGGGATCTTCTCCCCGTTTCTGCGGTTTATTCGACCTCGACCATCTCGGCGTCGGCCTTGCGGATGCTGAGCTCGTACCCGCGGACCGTCACCTCGATCGGATCTCCGAGCGGCGCGACCTTCCGCACGTATACTTCGGTCTTCCTCGTCAGGCCCATATCCATGATCCGGCGGCGCGTGGCGCCCTCTCCGTGGAGTTTTACGACCTTTGCGGTTTCGCCGATTGCGACGTCTCTCAGTGTTTTCATGGCTGTCATTCCTCCTCACACCATTATTTTCTGCGCCATTTCCTTGCTGATGGCGATTCTGGTTTCCTTGACGTTGACGATGAGATTGCCGGCCATCTCGGAAACGATCGTGACTCTTCCGCCGACGACGAATCCGAGATCCTCCAGATGTTTTTTCATCTCCGGTCTTCCGCCGACTCTCTGGATGACGAGCTCCTCGTTGGAATCTGCAAATGCAAGCGGCATCATGTCCCGTCTGTACCTTCTTTCTGCTTTGAAATGGGAAATGTGGTTAGCCTCGGTTAACCACGCTTCATTATAGGTTGCCCTTTGCTAACTGTCAAGCGCTTTTGCGCCTTTTTTTCGGGATTCGTTCTTTTTCCGCCGCAAAACGGCCCTTCCGTGATCTCGCGGAGAATCCCTTGTGCCTCCCCGCTTTTTATGATACAATGACGCAGAATAGGAGGGTTATGTCATGCGTGAATCCGGAGAGATGTACCTCGAGACCATTCTCGTTCTCGAACGCGAAAAAGAATCCGTCCGCGCGATCGATGTTGCGGAACATATGGGCTTCTCAAAGGCTTCCGTGAGCCGTGCGCTTGGAAAGCTCAAGCACGACGGCTGCATCCTTGTGGATGAAAACGGCCATATCACGTTCCTGCCGAAGGGCCGCTCGATCGCCGAGAAGATCTATGAACGCCATGTCGTTCTCTCGAATCTTCTGATGTCCCTCGGTGTGAATGAAAAAACGGCGCTCGACGACGCGTGCCGCGTGGAACACGTCATCAGCGACGAATCCTTCGAAGCCATCAAGCGCTCCGTCAATATGTAACCGTCTTGAGGAAAAACAACTATGCCGAACACGATTTCCAAATCAAATTCCTCTTCCGTCAGGCGTCTCATCCTCATCGTCGATGATGAGGCGATCAACCGTGAGCTCCTGAAGGCCATTCTGAGCGATGACTACAACGTCATCGAGGCCGCCGACGGTCTCGAAGCCCTGGAAAAGATTCAGGCGAACGCCTCGTTCCTCTCTCTGATCCTTCTGGACCTTCTGATGCCCGGCATGCACGGCCTCGAGCTTCTGAAGATCCTCCACGACGACATGTCGCTCGCCCGGATCCCTGTCATCGTCTCGACGTCCGAAAAGCCGGCCGAGGTCGAAAGCCTCCGGCTCGGCGCGGCCGATTTCATCACGAAGCCGTACGATATGCCCGAGGTCATCCTCGCCCGTATCCGCCGGATCATCGAGCTCTCCGAGGACCGCACGATCATCCAGTCCACGGAACGTGACGCGCTGACCGGCCTGTACTTTAAAGAGTACTTCTACCACTATGCCGACCAGTACGACCAGTACCATCCGAACACCGCGATGGATGCGATCGTCGTCGATATCATCCACTTTCATATGATCAACGAACGTTACGGGAAGGCGTACGGCGATACGGTCCTCGGACGCGTCGGCGAAACGCTCCGCGGACTCGTCAGTGAATCGGGCGGCCTTGTCTGCCGCCGGGATGCCGACACGTTCCTCGTCTACTGTCCTCACCGCGACGATTACGAGAAGCTGATCCGGAAATGCGAATTCGACGTGAAGGACGAGGCCGGAAATGAAGTCCGGATCCGTCTCCGGATGGGCGTCTACGCCGAAGTCGACAAGTCGATCGACGTCGACCGGCGTTTTGACCGCGCGAAGAAGGCCGCCGATATGATGCGCGGAAACTTCTCGAGCAACCTGAGCTTTTACAACAACAACCTTCATAAAACCGAGCTCTTCAACGAGCGGCTCCTTGAGGACATCCACAAAGCGCTCCGCGAGCGCCAGTTCAAGGTCTTTTATCAGCCGAAGTTCTCGATCCTCGGAGAAAAGCCTGTACTCTCGAGTGCGGAAGCTCTGATCCGCTGGAACCATCCCTTGCTCGGCATGATCAGCCCCGGCGTCTTCATTCCCCTTTTTGAAGAGAACGGCCTGATTCAGAAGCTCGACGATTACGTGTGGCGGGAGGCTGCGGCCCAGATCCGCACATGGAAGGATGCACTCGGCGTGACGGTCCCCGTCTCCGTCAACGTTTCCCGGATCGACATGTACGATCCGAACCTCGTCGATACGATCCGCTCGATCGTCGCGGATCAGGGTCTTACCCCCGACGAATATCTTCTGGAAATCACCGAATCGGCCTACTCCGACGACTCCGCGCAGCTCATCCGGACCGTGAAATCGCTCCGCGAGTTCGGCTTCCGGATCGAGATGGACGACTTCGGAAGCGGCTATTCGTCTCTGAATATGCTCGCCTCGCTTCCCTGCGATATCCTGAAGCTCGATATGAAATTCATCCAGAACACCGACAACCACGTCAACGGTGCGCGGATGCTGAAGCTGATGATCGATATCGCGAAGTATCTGAGTATGCCTGTCGTCGCAGAAGGCGTCGAGACCGAAAAACAGCTGAACCTTCTGAAGGAGCTCGGCTGCGATATCGTCCAGGGCTATTATTTCTCGAAGCCCGTTCCGCCCGAAGAATTCGAACGTTTTATTACAGGAAAGGATTCCTCATGCTGACCATTGACACACTGAACGGATTCGGCGCGAATACAGCCGAAGGACTGGCAAGATGCCTGAACCGCGAAGATTTCTACTTCCGCCTCGTCCGAATGGCGGCCGCCGACGCCGGCTTCGAGACGCTGAAGAACGCCCTCGACGAACGCGATCTCGACCGTGCGTTCGAGACGGCCCACGCGCTGAAGGGCGTACTGGGGAATCTTGCCCTGACGCCGCTCTTTGAACCGATCGCCGAGATGACGGAACACCTCCGTTCGCGCGAGGATATCGATTACACCGAATGGATGATCCCGATCACACACCGGATCGCCTCCCTCCGCGCGCTCTGCGACGATTAGACCCCGAACCCGACCTTCTTTTTCCCGAGGCTATGGCCGAATCGGCCGTAGCCTCCGTTTTCCAGGTGAAAGGGCTGCAGAATGCCAAACGAACCCGACTCTCTCGTTCTTCGGAACGAAGCGCTCCGGCGTGAAAACGACGAACTGAAAAAACAGCTCATGGAAGCCCGCGATGCCAATACGGCAAAGGAGGTCTTCCTCAGCAGTATGTCCCACGACATCCGCACGCCGATGAACGCCATCATCGGCCTGACCGCGCTTGCCCGAAAACACATCGACGAGAAAGAGCGCGTCAGCGACGCGCTGAACAAGATCGGCGTCGCGAGCAATCATCTTCTGAACCTCATCAACGAGGTTCTCGACATGTCCCGGATCGACTCCGGTAAGCTTACGCTTGAAGAAGAACCGTTCGCGCTCTCCGATCTGCTTCACGATACGCTTGTGATCATCCGTCCCCAGGCCGAGTCGAAACACCACACGCTTCGCTTCGGTGCCGACGGCATCGTCTACGAAGGGCTGATCGGCGACGTGACGCGTCTCCGCCAGATTTTCGTCAACATCGCCAACAATTCCGTCAAATATACGAACGACGGCGGCGAGATCCGCATCAACGTCACGGAGGAGCCGGACGGAGACCGCGTGATCCTCGTCTTTTCGTGCGACGACAACGGGATCGGAATGTCCGAAGAGTTTCTCCGCCGGATGTTCGAGCCGTTCGAACGCGCTTCGAACTCAACCCAGTCCGGCGTCGAAGGAACCGGCCTCGGAATGTCGATCGTCCGGAAACTGATCGACGCGATGAACGGTACGATCACCGTCAGGAGTGCCCCGGGAGCCGGAACGTCCGTCCGGATCCGCATCCCGCTCCGGTATGAAACGCTTTCGCTCGACACATCCGCGCTCCGGAACGCTAATCTGCTCGTCATCGAATCGAGTGTGCGCCGGCGCGAGCTCTTCCGTACTTATCTCGATGAATTCCGGATTCACTTCACATTAGCCGAGTCGCCTTCCGATGCGATCGCCGCGATGACGGATGCGGATTTTCGTGAGGATCCTTTTACGGGTGTGATTCTCGGAACGACCGGAGACGGGAATGCCAATATCTACGACATCGCTTCCTACATTCGGAAATCCAATCCGTCGCTTCCCATCGTTCTCGTCAGCAAGGACCGCTGGGAGGACATCCAGTACCGCGCGAACCGCTCCGGGATCGACTATTTCATCCCGATTCCCTTCTTCCGCAAATCGCTGATCAACGGTCTGAACGCCGCACTCACCCACTCCTCGGAGGAAAGCGACGGGTTCGGCGCCGCTCCCGATCTCTCCGGAAAACGCTTCCTCCTTGTGGAGGATAACATCATCAATATGGAGATCGCGACCGAGCTTCTCGCCGCAACGAATGCGACGATTGACCGCTGCGCAAACGGCAGGGAAGCCGTCGAGCGCTTCGCCGCCGCGGAACCGAACGCCTACGATCTCATTCTGATGGACATTCAGATGCCGATTATGGACGGTTATACCGCAACGCGCGCGATCCGCGCGCTGGACCGGCCCGACGCGAAATCCGTCCGCATCTTCGCGATGACGGCCAACATCTTTGCCGAAGACATTGCGAAAGCCCGCGCCGCCGGAATGGACGGCCACATCGCAAAGCCGATCGACGTCACGAAGCTGATGCAGACACTGCGCCGTTTCGCGTAAGGAGACCGCATGCAGCGTTACCAGACCGATTACATCGCGAATATCGAAGAAATCGTCCGGCTCCGCGACCTGAGCCGCGGCGCGGCCAGCGATTTCGAGGACTGGTACCGGACGCGGATCGATGCGAGCCGGCGGATCGATGTGCTCCGTGCGGAGAACAACCGCCTGCTCGACACGTTTCTGTTTCCCGTGCTCGACGGTCTTCCCGACACGGATCCCGATGTGATCCGGGAACTTGAGGAATTCGCCGACCGGCTGATGGACTGGCACACGAATCTCGACTGCGGCGTCTATTGTCTGATCCACGACTCCCTCCTCAGCGTCTACCGCATCCGCCGCGACCGGAACGGGATCATCAAGGAGCTTTATAAACTCGGAATGGGCCTCTATTATCAGCGCCGTACCGTACAGGGAATGAAGAAAGAGCGTCTCTCCGAGCTTCTGTTTGAAAACGAAATGGTCTTCACCGAGGCCGGATCCTATCTGAAATTCTTCGAAAACATCGACGACGAGGAGACGAAGGGCTACATCATCCGTTCGCTCGCAAACGTCGCAATCTGCGCAAACGGGATGAAGCGGCGCATCGCAACGAGCAGCCGTATTCTCCGGATCTGCCGCGACGATTACTACCGGAGCCTCGCTCCGAATCTGCCGTGGGACGTCTTTCTCCGGCGGACCTACCAGCAGATGAGCGCCAACCGCGATGTTCTCTCGCGCGGGGATTTGAACGCAGAGGAACTTTCGGAGGTTCTCGGCGCCTGCCAGGTCGTATTCGAACCCGAGAGCGGAACCGATACGCCGAACGTCCGGTGGCTCTGGCCGTATTACGAGATGGAATACAGCTGCGGTTTCGCGGATCTCCGGCTGACGCTCGACCGGATGGAACAGCTGATCGATCTTCACGCTTATAACGCGTATGACATCTCCGGACTCTATGCGAATGTTCAGCTCCCGATCTACTACGCCCATCTGATGATCGACAACCCTTCGCTGAAGGAACAGCCGCGGCGCGTTCAGGCGCTTCTCTCCTCCTACGACAAGATGATGAAGACGCTCCTCTCGTTCCCTCAGGACAGCCTTGACGATTTCTTCGATTACCAGATCACGCTCGTTTCGAGCGGCTATCTCGAAATCCCCGGTGCGGAAAGCTATAAAGACGTGATGCTCGCTCTGATGCGGCGCTACGATCCGCTTCTCTACATCCGCTCGCTCCGGATCGGCGAACTGGCGTCCGTTCTTTCCGCCGCGCTCTACGAAGGCGATCCCTCGTTCTTCGATGATATCCCGTTCCTGAAGGGCGTCCCGGATTCCGCAGAGAAAAAGGATTCGCTTCTCGCGTTTGCGAACGACTGCGCGCTTTTCCACGATTCCGGTCTTCTCCGGATGAATATGGAACGGCTCAGCCGCTCCCGGAAGCTCTTCGAATCGGAATTCCGACTCTACCAGTTCCACACCGCCGCCGGATACGACGATCTGAAGGTCCATCCGTCGACGGCCGCGTTCGCCGATGTCGCATACGGTCATCACCGCTGGTACAACGGTGCGGACGGGTATCCGGAGGATTACATCCGGGCCGCTTCGCCCTACCGCGCAATGACCGACGTGATCGCGCTCTGTGTTTTTCTCGAAGAGACGGGCCGGAGGGATCCCGAAGGTGCGTTCCGGGAGGCGACTCTGTTCGAGCAGACGCGCTTTTCACCGCTCGTGACGGCCTATCTGTCCGATCCCGCGGTCCGGGCCGAACTTGCGCGGGTCCTGACCTCCCCGGACGAGTCCTACTACCGAACGCTGTATGACCAGAAAAAACAGGACGTCCGGTCGCACGGTCTGCCCGCATAACGGATCTCCCGACCGTTCGTTTTTTTCTGAAAAAAGGAGGCCACGCATGACGAAGGAAGGAATGAATATGGAACGCGTCCGGCGGAAAAACCGCGCGCTGATTCTGAACTGCATCACCGATGCGGGTCCTCTTTCGCGGACGGACATCGCGGAACGGACGGGTCTTACGGCCGCATCCGTCTCCCAGATCACGACCGCGCTTCTCAGCGAGCGGATCCTTACAGAAAGCGGAACGGACGTGCCGAACCCCGGAACGGCCGGGCGGAGAAAGGTCCTTCTCGATCTCAATCCCGACGCGGGATACTGTTTTGCCGTCAACGTCGAATCGATCGATACGACCGTTGCGATCGTCGACCGGAAAGGTCGGCTCCTCCGAAACGCCGTGACCGGCGACGGGATGCCGCTGTTCCGTGTCCTTCCGACCGACCGGACCGTCCCGCCCGAGACGTTTCTCCTGCGCGTCGCGGAAACGTGCCGGACGCTCAGCGCTTCCCTTCTTCCGGAGACGGTGCTCCGGATCGACCGCTGCGCCGTCGACGTAACGGGGGCCGTCGATCCCGTGCGCGGCGTTTCGCTCCGCGCGTACGGCATCTGGAACGATCCCGTCGATCTTGCCGCGATCCTCGGAGAGGAGCTCGGGCTTCCCGTGCTCTGCGAAAACAACGTCGACGCGCTCGCGACGGCGGAGCTGCTTTTCGGCGTCGGAAAGACGTATGATAACTTTCTGCTCGTCAAATGGGGACCGGGCGTCGGTGCGACGATCGTCGCGGACGGCGCGATCTACAAAGGCCGCCGCGGGAGAGCGGGCGAGCTCGGCCACGTCATCGTCGATCCGGACGGCGACGTCTGTTCGTGCGGACGGACCGGCTGTCTCGAAACGAAGGTCTCGGTCGGCGCGCTGAACCGGATCCTTCCCTTCACCCCCGGAACGTTCGCTTCCGCGTACGAACGCGCGGACAGCGATACGAAACGGCGGTTCGACGAAGCCATCTCCCTCTTTGCGCGGTCGGTCGTCAACGCCGGAACGGTCCTTGCGCCGGAGCGCATCGTCCTCGCGGGAAGCCTGTTCCGCATCCCGACGCTCCGCGAGCTGTTCCTGAAGGCGTGCGCCGCGTACGACAGCACGTACGACGGGACGCGCGTCGCCTATTCCGCGCTCGGTCCGTACGAACCGTATGCGGGCCCTGCCGCGGTCTATCTCCGCAGCGTTCTCGCCGAAGACTGACGGACGGACGCCCTCCGGAACGGAGGCTTTCTCCCGAACGACAGATCAAACGGCCGTAAAGGGCTTTTTCCGCCCCTTGCGGCCGTTTTTTTCTGCGTTTGGATATTCGGGTCGGTTCGCGGTTTTCACCGCCGAAACCGGCCGTTTTTTGTTTCATTCGCTTTTTTGTTCCGCGGCGTTTTCTCCGTCTTCGCGGACGTCCACGCGCTTCGGGGAAACCCATTTCGAGGTCGTGATCTTTTTAAAGCGGAAAAAAGCGGTAAAGTTGACGAGCGCAATGTACGGACGGAAGAAGAACGCATCGATGAGCCCGTAGAACACAGCGCGGAAGAGCTCGCCTGCCGTCAGTTTTTCCTCCGGACAGTAACGGTTGTCGAGATAGGTCAGAACGGTCAGAATGAGGCCGAAGAGGACATAGAGAAGATAAACCGTGAGAAGACTCGCAAGCGAAACGTCACCGAGGATCAGGCTCACCGCCACCGAAAAACAGCCGAGAACCATGAAAACCGGACTCAGAAGCTCGTAGAGGATCATATACGGAAACATGAAGAGTCCGACGATCCCGTACCGCGGATTCAGGATCATCGACCGGTACTTCCGGATCGTCTGAATCAGACCGCAATGCCAGCGGAGGCGCTGGGATTTCAGATCGCGCAGCGTCGCCGGCCCCTGCGTCCAGCAGATGCTTTCGGGTACGAAGCGCATGGAAAACGGAATGCCGTTTTTACGGTAGTACTGCTGGAGGTGGACGGTCAGTTCCATATCCTCTCCCTTGCTCACCGGATCATATCCCCCAACCGCGATGAGGGCCTCCTTCTTAAAGAGACCGTATCCGCCGGAGATGATGAGGTTCGCGTTCAGAAGGTCCTGAAAGACGCGCGTCCCCCGGAAGCCGCGACTGTACTCGAGGATCTGCATATTGACGACGGGATTCCTTCCCATCCCGCCGCCGACCGGCATCGCGTCGCGAAAACGGACGTCGTTCGAAATCTTGATGTTGCCGCCGACAGCGATCACGTTGTCGCTTTCGAGAAGCGCACGGCAGGCAAGCCGCAGTGCGTTCTGCTGAAGAATCTCATCGCCGTCCATGTTCACGATGTACGGATACGCTGCGACGTTGATCCCGGCATTCACCGCGTCGGCCTTGCAGCCGCCGTTGTCCTTTGAGATCAGCGTGATCAGGATCTCTCCCCTCCGGCAGGAGTACAGCTCCCGGATCGGATGGCACGGGACCCGGTAGCGGACCGGGCGTGCCGTCTCGCGGACGAACGGAAACGTTTCGAGCAGGACCTGCTTCGTCCCGTCCTTCGATCCGTCGTCGATCACGACGATCTCAAACCGGCGGAACCGAAGCCGGAGAAGATTGTTGACGGTCTGAACGATCGATTGTTCTTCGTTATAGGCCGGAACAAGGATGGAGATCGGATAATAGTATTCATGGTCGACGACGTTGTGCAGTTCCTCCATCCGCTGCGTCCGCGTTGCGCGGAACGCCCCGACAAGGCAGCTGATCAGAAGATATGCGGTATAGACCGCAAGATAGACCGTAATGAACGCGTTGAAAAATGTGACGAACGCGCGCGCCGCCGTTTCGATCCAGCTCATTCCGTTTCCTCCCGCTCCGCGCTGCTCAGCGCATACAGGAGCGCATCGGCCGCATAACGGTCGGCGCCGTTCCGGATGTCCAGCAGCACATGTTCCGGCGCGTGCAGTTTCACGAGAGACGACGCGGAGTTGACGCGCACGTCCCACGACGGAGAGGTGATCCCCTTCATCAGCGCCCTGATCACATCGTCATCCCCGGGGTACTCCGCGAGTCCGTTTGCGGCAACCGCGGCGGTCTGCCACTCCTCGGCATTGCGGTTTCCGCGGAGGACTGCGATCAGGATCCGCTTCGTTTCTTCGGAGGGGTCCTTGATCAGAAGGCGGAGGATGTCGCACCGCTGATCGACGCTGACCGACCCGTCGTCGAGGCGCTCCCGGAAAAACGCATCGCGGCCGTGATATCCGACCGTCGTGAAGTAGGTGATCACAGCGGACTGGGTGTGGTCGTCAAACCGTTCGAACGCTTCCGCAAGCGCGGAAACGAGCGCGTCCCGGTCGCCTGTATACGAAGCAAGACCGTCCGCCAGAAGCTTTTCGTTGTGAAGGCGGCCGTCATGCGAAAGCGTCTGGAACGCATCGATCACGGCGTCCGGGTCACCGAACGCATAGAGCATCTTCAGCGCGTTTTCACGGCAGTACACGGAGTCGTCGCGGACGAGCGCACGCGCAAACGAACGGTACGGTTCCTTCGTTTCGTCCGTCCATCCGGAGCGGTCGCTCCGTGAAACGATGTAAGCAAAAAAGCCCTTCTCGGCGGGATCGGCATACGCTTCGACACGCGAAACAATCGCAGTCCCGTTTCGGAAAAGGACTTTTGCGCAGGATGCGCCCTCGCCGTTTTCGGAGAGGAACGCAAACGCCTTCAGCATACCGCTGTCGGAGAAGCGGGCGATCTCCCGCTTCGTGAGCCGCAGCGAATCGTCGCCGGACAGGCGGTCCAGCGTCTCCTTCCAGAGAACGATCCGCCGTCCCTCGGCCATCTTTCGCCTTCCTGCAAGAGCCGCGTTGACGATCCGCGCCGCGACGATGACGAGAACGAGCGCGATGACGGCGATGATCTGATATTGATTTCGAATCAAGTCAGCCATATCACTTCGGATCCGATCAGCGGATCTGCTTCTCCGCGGCGGACTGTTTGACCTTGAGGCGGTTGAAGGCCTTCGCGAGCGAAAGCTGATACATCATGTATTCTTCCTGGGATTTCTTTTCGCGCAGCATTGCCTCCGCTTCCGCGAGCGCACGGCGCTCCGCCTCCTCATCGATCTCGTCGGGGGATGCGGCCGATTCGCAGAGGATGCGGGCGCGGTTGTCCGCAACGCTGACCATTCCCCGCTCGACCGCGCAGATGCGCCGCTCCCCGCCCGGAAGCGTGAAGAGGACGATCCCGCTGTGAATCGCGGCCGTGAGCGGAAGCCGGTGTGCGAGGATGCCCATCATGCCGTCGCCCGTCGGGATCACGAGCGATTCGCAGTCACCGCGGAAGAACGGTTTCTCCGGCGTCAGGATCTCGAGGGTAAACGGCGTCATTTCGTTTCCTCCGCCAGCTTTGCCGCCTTCGCACGGACGTCGTCGACCGTTCCGACGTTGAAGAACGCCGCCTCGGGGCAGTCGTCGAGTTCGCCGTCGAGAATGGCCTTAAACCCGCGGATCGTCTCGGCGACCGGAACGTAGATGCCCGGAACGCCGGTGAACTTCTCCGCGACGTGGAACGGCTGGGAGAGGAAGCGCTGGATCTTACGGGCACGGTAAACGGAGAGCTTGTCCTCGGCGCTGAGTTCGTCCATGCCGAGGATCGCGATGATATCCTGGAGTTCGCGGTAGTGTTCGAGCGTCTCCTGAACGCGGCGTGCAACGGTGTAGTGTTCCTCGCCGACGATTTCCGCCTCGAGCATCCGCGACGTCGAATCGAGCGGATCGACGGCGGGATAGATACCCTGTTCGGCGATCTTGCGCGAGAGGACGGTCGTCGCGTCGAGATGAGAGAAGATCGTTGCGGGAGCCGGGTCGGTCAGGTCGTCCGCCGGGACGTAGACCGCCTGGACGGACGTGACGGAGCCGTTCTTCGTCGAAGCGACGCGCTCCTCGAGCTCGCCAAGCTCGTTGGCGAGCGTCGGCTGGTAGCCGACGGCGGACGGCATCCGCCCGAGGAGCGTCGATACCTCGGAGCCTGCCTGAATGAAGCGGAAAATGTTGTCGACGAACAGAAGAACGTCCTTGCGGTTTTCGTCGCGGAATTCCTCCGCCATCCGGAGCCCTGCGAGCGCGACGCGCATACGGACGCCCGGAGCCTCGTTCATCTGTCCGAAGACGAGCGCCGTCTTGGAGATGACGCCGCTTTCCTTCATCTCGAGCCAGAGATCGTTTCCCTCGCGGCTCCGTTCGCCGACGCCCGCAAAGACGGAATACCCGCCGTGTTCGGTCGCGATGTTGTGGATCAGTTCCTGGATGAGGACGGTCTTGCCGACGCCCGCACCGCCGAAAAGGCCGATCTTACCGCCCTTCGCGTAGGGTGCGAGGAGATCGATGACCTTGATGCCGGTCTCGAGCAGTTCCTCGTGGTTTTCGCGCTCCGCGTACGACGGAGCGTCGCGGTAGATGCTCTTCCGCGGGACGTCCTCCGGGACGGCGCTTCCGCCGTCGATCGGGTTTCCGAGGCCGTTGAACATCCGTCCGAGGACGGCCTCACCGACCGGAACCGTGATCGGCTGGCCGGTCCGGACGACCTCCATATCGCGCGCGAGTCCGTCGCTCGAGCCGAGCATGATGCAGCGGCAGATCCCGCCGCCGATGTGCTGCGCGACCTCCATCACGCGTTCCCGGCCGTCCGCCGTGACGGTCAGCTTCTCGCGGATGCGCGGGAGCTCCGCGCCCTCCGCGAACGCGACGTCCACGACGGGCCCCGAAACGCCCGCGACCGTTCCGTTCCGGTTCTGACCGTCCTTCGTATTCGTCATGGCGTTTTTCCGCTCCTTTCGTTCCGTTTCGTTTCCGCCGCGTTTCCGCTTCAGCGCTTTCGCGCCGGAGGAGATTTCGGTCAGCTCCTGGGTGATCTCGGACTGACGCATGGAATTGTACTGTTTCCGCAGCGTTTCGATGATCTCCTCCGCGTTTTCGCCGGCGGATTTCATCGCGGTCATGCGCGCTTCCTGCTCACTGCAGTAGCTGTCCACGAGCGCGCTGTACAGAAAACCGGTGAGGTAGCTCGGAACGATCTCCTCCAGAACGGTGTTGACGTCCGGATAGAATTCGCGTTCGGCCGATACCTCTCCGTCATAATAAAAATCACTCTTGTCGAGCGGGATCAGGCACTTCCGGTGGAACGCGCCCGTCCGTCCCGCTTTGTATCCGGTGTATAAGACGTCGATCTCGCCGATCTCGTCGCGGTCGTAGCGCGCAAGCAGATCCATGCAGATCTTCCGCGCCTTTCCGACGGTCGGCGCGTCCGCCGAATAGAGGAACGACTCCTCAACCGGCGCGTGTTCCGCCAGAAGATGCTGGCGGCCGAACATGCCGATTACGAACAGCCGGAGGTTTTTATGGCGCGCGAGCTGGGACTCGACCTCGCGAAGGATCGTCTGGTTGTAACTTCCCGCAAGGCCCTTGTCGGCCGTGATCACGACGAGCGCGCGGCCCTCTTTCGCCTCGGGATCGACGTTTCTGAAATAGCGGTTCGTCACGCCCTCGGGCAGATAGCGGAGAAGCGCGCCGATCTCCGCACGCAAAAGATCGAAGTAGGGAGTCGTTTTCTCCACTTCGCTTCGTGCGCGGCGCATCTTGACCGAGGACGTCATATACATGGCGTCCGTGACCTTTTTCGTCTCGGCGATGCTGCCCATCCGGAGTTTGATTTCCGCTTTACCTGCCATCGTTCCCTCCGGTTACGCTTCGGGATACCGCTCGGCAAAGAATTTCCGTCCTGCACGGAGAACGTCGTCCCGAAGCTTGTCGGAATACGTTTTTCCGTGTTCGATCTTGAGGATCGACGCGTTCTGCGTTTCGCTGAACCACGCGAGATACTCCGTCTTCGCCTCGGCGATCTTCGCCGTCGGGACGTTCAGGAAGAGACCGCCCTGGGCGGAAATGAGAAGCACGACCTGCTGCCACAGCGAGAGCGGCTTCCGGTTCGGCTGACGGAGAAGCTGCATCAGCCCCGCGCCGTAGCGGAGCTGGCGCTTCGTCGCGTCGTCGAGATCGCTTCCGAACTGGGAAAAGACCTGCATCTCGCGGTACTGGGCGAGATCGAGGCGGATCGTTCCGACGGACTTTTTCATCACGTTCGTCTGCGCCGCGCCGCCGACGCGCGATACCGACAGGCCGACGCTGACGGCCGGGCGCTGTCCGGAGTTGAACAGCTCGCCGTCGAGGAAGATCTGGCCGTCGGTAATGGAGATGATGTTCGTCGGGATGTAGGCCGAAACGTCGCCGGCCTGGGTCTCGACGATCGGAAGCGCCGTCATTGAGCCGCCGCCGAGTTCATCGGAAAGCTGGGCGGACCGCTCAAGGAGGCGGGAATGGAGATAGAAAACGTCGCCCGGATAGGCCTCGCGGCCCGGGGCGCGTTCGAGGAGAAGGCTGATCGTGCGGTAGGCGACGGCGTGCTTTGAGAGGTCGTCGTAGACGATCAGCGTATCGCGACCGTGTTTCATAAAGTACTCCGCGATGGCACAGCCCGCGTAGGGCGCGATGTACTGCATCGACGGCGCGTCGCTCGCGGGCGACGAGACGATGACCGTATAGTCCATCGCGCCGCCTGCCTTCAGCGTTTCCGCGACCTTGGCGACGGTGCTCGCTTTCTGGCTGATGGCGACGTAGAT
>Ga0079305_1001964_pt1 | contig 21383 bp, 20 predicted proteins | sample LMS_cellobiose_e_FD_79183 | JGI IMG/M metagenome (GOLD analysis project Ga0079305, IMG submission 79183) | Rumen-fistulated moose microbial communities from Alaska, USA - LMS_cellobiose_enrichment | ecosystem: Host-associated > Mammals > Digestive system > Stomach > Rumen fluid ... | reverse complement strand
TTGTCCATCGTCTGTTCTTTCCACCTTTAGGTCTACCCATAATTCCACCTCCACATAAACTTTAGCATGAAAAAAGTAGACATGCTTTTTTTTACATGTCTACTTTCATCTTACTAGTTCACTTTTCGGCCCGTTTTTACGCTTTTTTCGGGATCATTCGGTCTTTTCGGAGGCTTCCGGTTTCGGCGGCCTCTGTCCGTAATACTGGTAGTAGCAGATCTCGAGATTTCCGTTGTAGAGTTTCCGCCGGCGGTCGGCAGGCTCCTTCCGGAAACGTTTTTCGAACTCCCTGTCCGACGTTACAAGATAAAGAGACCACGTTTTTTCGTGCCGACAGAAATCGCTCAGGGCGCGGTAGATCCCCGTAATCTGATCCTTCTCGCCGATGCGCTCGCCGTACGGGGGGTTCGTGATTATAATGCCGTACGGCTCGGGGCCGCCGGCCTTTTCCATAAATTCGTGGAGATTCCGGACGTCAAGCGTGCGGAAGGTAATGCAGTCGTCGACGCCCGCTTCACGCGCGTTGATCGCCGCGGCGAGGATGGCGTCCCTGTCGATATCGAACGCGCGGATCACGATCCCGTGGTCCTGTTTCACGGCGCGGAACGCGGCCGTCCGTTCCTCCTTCCAGAGATCCTTCGGGATGACGTCCCATTCCTCCGCAAGGAACTTCCGTCCGAGACCCGGTGCGACGTTCTTCGCGATCATCGCCGCTTCGATCGGAATCGTTCCCGATCCGCAGCACGGATCGACGAGAAGCCGGCCCTCGCGCCAGAACGAAAGCTGGACCATCGCGGCCGCAAGCGTTTCCTTGATCGGCGCTGGAACGGTCCGGACGCGGTAGCCGCGTTTGTGAAGACCAGGACCGGTCGTATCGAGCGTCAGCGAGACGCGGTTCCTTAAGATCGATACCTTCACCGGGTACTTCGCGCCCGTCTCCGGAAATCGCTCGAGCCCGTACGTCTCCTTCATCTTTTCGACGATCGCCTTCTTAACGATCGCCTGGCAATCGGGGACGGAGTGGAGCTGACTCTTCACCGAGGAGCCTTCGACCGGGAAGCAGCCGTCCTCCAGGATCCAGTCTGCCCAGGGGAGTGCCTTCGTCTGCTGGAAAAGTTCCTCGAACGAACGCGCCTCGAATTCGCCGACGAGGACGAGGACGCGGTCGGCGGAACGGAGCCAGAGATTGGAATGACAAAGCGCCCGTTCATCCCCCGTGAAGAGGATGCGGGCGTCTTCGGAACGGACGATCGGATACCCGAACGCCTCGATTTCACGCCGCACGACGGCCTCGAGGCCGAACGTTGCAGTCGCGATCAGTGTGAGTTTGCTCATGCTCGTAAAAAGCCGGACGATAACGCCCGGCTGTCGGTTATCAATAGAAGCTGCGGCTCTTCCCGCTGTCGGCGCTGCGGAGAAAGTCGATGGAATTCAGAGCCTTTCCGGTTCCGAGCGCGACGCAGGACTTCGGGTCGTCCGCAACGCGCGTTTCGATGCCCGTACGCTGCTGGATCCGGTCGGTCAGGCCGCGGAGAAGCGCACCGCCGCCGGTGAGGATGATGCCCGAATTCGAGATGTCCGCCGCAAGCTCCGGCGGGGTCTGTTCGAGAACGCTGTGGATCGCCTCGCAGATCGTCGAGAGCGGTTCTTCGAGCGCCTCGAGAAGCTCACGGGAGGTGATTTCCACGGACTTCGGAAGGCCGGTCACGAGGTCGCGGCCGCGGCATTCGTACGCGAGATTCTCCTCGAGCGGAAACGCCGTTCCGACGGCGAATTTCATTTCCTCCGCCGTCCGTTCGCCGATGTAGAGTTTGTGCTCCTTGCGCATATAGCGGATGATCGCGTCGTCGAATTTATCGCCCGCGACCTTGACGGACTGGGAGGTGACGATCCCGCCGAGCGCGATGACTGCGATATCGGTCGTACCGCCGCCCACGTCGACGACCATGATGCCGTTCGGGAGGGTGATGTCGAGGCCGGCTCCGATCGCTGCCGCAACGGGCTCTTCCATGATGTACACGGACTTTCCGCCCGCGGCGACAGCCGCCTCGCGGACCGCGCGCTTCTCGACTTCGGTCACGCCGGACGGGACGCAGATCATGATCTTGGGCTTGAAGAACGCGCCGGAGCCGACGGTTTTTTTGATGAAGTACCGGAGCATCCGCTCGGTCACGTCGTAATCGGAGATGACGCCGTCACGAAGCGGACGGATTGCGATGATGTTTCCGGGCGTACGGCCGAGCATCTCGCGCGCTTCCGATCCGACGGCCACGATCTCGTCCGTATCGCGGTTGATCGCGACGACGGAGGGCTCGTCGAGGACGATGCCCTTGCCTTTCATATATACCAGAACGTTTGCCGTTCCGAGGTCGATTCCCACTTCAGTCGAAAATGCCATAACACTGACTTCCTTTCGTTCCTTATTCGGGGCTGATTTCCTTAACAATTTATTATAGCGGAGTTTCGCTCCCTATTTCAATTCCTTTTTGATGCCAAAGCGCGCAAGTGTCTCGGCGTATCCGCGTTCGATGTTGCGCTTCGAAATCTCGGGGCTGAAGAGGAGCGTCGATCCGAGATCCTCCGCCGGCTCGATCGTCATGACCTGGCATTTCGTGCGGTCGACCGGGCGCGTCATCCCGATGCCGTGGAGGTCGATCACGACCGCCTCCGTCGCGCCCATCCGGATTGCGAGATCGACCGGCGCATTGTCGAAATAACCGCCGTCGATGTATTCCTGCCCATCGATCTTCCAGGGCTTCATCCCGGGGAAGAACGCGCTCGATGCCATCAGGTAGTCGCAGAGATGCTCCTTCGGGATCTCGTTTTTCGTGATCATCACCGCGCGGAACTCCGGCCATTTTACGGTCACGACGCCGAGATCGACCTTCGACGCGTAGACCTTGTCGACGTCGATGATCCCTTTCACGAGCTCGTAGAGCGGCGTCTGGTCAATCGCCTTATCGCGCAGCGCCTTCCGGACGAGTTGCTTCTTCGCCGCCTTCCGTCCCTCCTCGGTCGTCAGGTCCTCATAGACCTCAAGGTCGAGGATCATATCGGTCGTGACGCGTTCCCACATCGCTTCCGCTGCCTCGAAATCACCGGCGGCGACGATGCCCGCGTTCAGTGCGCCGACGGACGTTCCCGTCACGATGTCGAACGCATAGCCGAGTTCGTTCAGCGCCTTCCACGCGCCGATCTGGTAGGCTCCCTTTGCACCTCCGCCCGCGAGAACAAGCGCACGGACATGTCCTTTTTCGGGGGCCTTTCGAAACGCGAGCGGCTCCTTTTCGCCGATCGCGTGTTCCATCATCAGAGCTTCGTTGAGCATGGGAGTTCCTTTCTGTCAGAGGGGTTCTGTTTCGGATCCGTCTTTTTGGGGCAGGTTCCGTTCGGTCAAACGCCGTCACAGGAGTTCGCGCGCGTAGAGACCGTTCGTCCGGCGGAAGGCCGGAACCTGTTTCGTTTCGAACGCCGCAAGAATCGCGGCGACTGTTTCGGGCGATTCCGTCGTAAAGTACAGCGTGAGAAAATCGACGGGCGGAACCGGTTTATCGGCGACGTAGAGCGGCACGCAGTTCAGAAGCTCGCTGTACCGTTTTTCGCGGCAGATCACCGTAAACGTCTCGCCCTTCCGGTCGATCATCGGCGTCACGCCGGAGCAGTTTCCGCAGCCGTCCTTCGTCTTTGCGGGACACGCGCGCATCTTCATCAGCGGAAGATAGCCGTACGCAAGGATCCCGCGCGGAATCGTCCCGCCAAGTTTCCGGATCCGTCCGTTCGACGCCTCGAACGAAACGGTCGCGTCCGTGAGTCCGAGACGCTCGTACTCCGCAAGAGCCGTCGTGTTCAGGATGTTCAGGCCCGCGCCACCGTGAACGGAAAGACCGAGCCGCCGTCCGAGCCGGAGCCCGCCGAGGTCTTCGGTTATGATGTCGGTGAGACCGTACGCCTTCAGCGTGCGGAGGTCGCGCTCGAGCTTCGGTTCGTCCGCGGGGAAGTGAAGCGACGGAAGCTCTCCGATGACGGAGACCGTTCCGGTTTCGCCGCCGGACGACATTCCGCCGGACAGGATTTCCGGATGCGCAAGAAGGATCCGGAGCGGCAGGATCGCCGTATCGCACGACGCTTCCGCGCGGCTTCCGCCGAAGACACGCCGGTACTGTTCGGCCGTTTCGAACCGGAGGCGCAGGGAAGGCTCCCCGGGGACGTTCGGCCGCTGCTTCGGGGCCGCCGCATCCTCTTTCGGGAGAACGTGCGGATGAGGTGTGATGAGCCCCCGCTCCCCAGCGAGCTCTGAGAGCGCCTCGCGGCGCATCCGGTTGAGTTCGGAGGCGGGAAGCGCAAGACCCGCGCCGTCCCCTGCGAAGGCGCAGTCGAATTCACGGAGGAAGAACGGCGTTCCGCCGGTCTTTTCGAGAGCCGTCCGGACGGACGCCTTCGTCATCGGGACGCGCTCGGCCCGTTCGGCCTCCTTTCCCGAAACGGTGACCCACCGTTCGCCGTCCGTCACCGTGAGGACCGATTCCGTTCCGAGCCCCGCCGTAAACGTCATATCGACGGGAACGAGCGGCATTTCGTTCCGGTAAAGTCCCGCGAGCTCCGCAAGGACCTCCTTCGCGGCGGTGACGTCCTCCTTCGTCCGTGTTCCAAACATCGAGACGTCACGCTTTCCGGTCAGGTACCCGTCCGTAAAACCGCTTCTGGAAAAGACGGCACGAAGCGTCTCTTTCTTTACGGGTCCGCCGCGGTAGGCCGTCACGGCTCCCGCGACGTATTCCGGGCGCTTCATCCTTCCCTCGATCTTGAACGAGGAAACGCCCGCATCAGCGAGTTCCCGAACGTGGTCAAGATAACACATATCCTTCAGAGACAGCGCAAAGGAGCGCCCTCTGCAGCTGAAGTCGAGCCGGCACGGCTGGGCGCAGAGTCCGCGGTTCCCCGACCGTCCGCCGATCATCGACGAAAGGTAACAGCCGCCGGAAAGGCTCATGCAGTGGGCGCCGTGGACGAACGATTCGAGGTCGAGTTTCGTTCCCTTTGCGATCGTCCGGATCTCCCCGAGCGACAGTTCGCGCGCAAGGACCGCACGCCGGAAGCCGAGCTCTTCAAGCAGCTTCGTTCCCTCGAGATTATGGACCGCCATCTGGGTCGATGCGTGCATCGCAAGCGTCGGGTACTCCTCGCGGACGATCTTCGCAACAGCGAGATCCTGGATGATCACGGCGTCCGCACCGCTTTCCGCAACGTCGCGTACCGCCTTCCGGACGCCTTCGATCTCGTCGTCGCCGACGATCGTGTTCACGGTCACATAGACCCTGACGTTCCTCGCATGGGCGTAGGAAACGGCTTCCTCGAGCGTGAGTTCACCCTCTCCGTCCTTTCCCCTGCCTTCCCCGCCCGAGCGGAAATTCTCCGCGTTTCTCCGCGCATTAAACCCCTTTCCGCCGAGATAGACGGCATCCGCCCCGGCACGGACGGCGGCGAGAAGCTGTTCGCGGCCTCCGACGGGCGCAAGAATCTCCGGGCGGTTTTCCCGTTCGTTACGCGAGATCGTTCCGGACATGGGTGTTTTTCTCCTTTCGTGCGAGTACAAAGAACATCGCGAGGCACATAACGTCCTGGACGACGGTCGATGCCGGTGTCGCAAGACCAACCTGGAAGAGCGTCGGATCCGTCAGGCGGTGCGTGACGAGCCAGACGATCGGAACGCGGACCAGAAACGCGCCGACGAGCCCGTTGATCATGACGAAGAGCGTCCGTTCGCAGCCGTTGAAGTAGCCGAAGCTGCAGAACAGGAGCGGCGTCAGCATACAGTCGATCGCATATGCCTTGAGGTAGCTCTGGCAGGCATCGACGACCGCCGGGTCCTTTGAGAAGATCCCGCCGAGCAGATCGCCGTGGAAGAACGACAGATAAAAGACGAAGATGTTGATCGCCATCGAGGTGAAGACGGCAATCCGGAAGCCTTTCATCGCCCGCTCCGGCTGGTTCGCGCCCATGTTCTGGGCGGTAAAGGCGCTCATCGACTGCGAGTATGCCGACGGAATCAGCATAATGAATCCGCATATCTTTTCGCCGACACCGACGCCTGCCGATGCAACGACGCCCATATCGTTGACCATCATCTGGATGAACATGAAGCTGAAGCCGACGAGGATCTCCTGAAGGGCAATCGGGGCACCGAGTCGGATCTCCTTCCAGGCGACCGGCCCGTTCAGACGGAGCATATCACGCCGGAAAACGATCGGAAGGTTCTTTTTCCGGATGATGAGGAGGCTCAGGACGACCGAAACAGCCTGGGCGAAGACGGTCGCGATCGCGGCTCCCGCGGCGCCGAGGCCAAGAATCTTTACGCAGAAAAGATCGCCTGCGATGTTGAGGACGGCGGCGATCGCAACGGTCAGAAGCGGCGTCTTCGAATCGCCGAATCCGCGGAAGATCGAGCCGATGATGTTGTATGCGATGATGAAAAGAGAACCCGCGCCACAGATCCGGATGTATTCCTCCGTCTCGCGGAACGCCTCCTCCGGCGCGTTCATAAACGACGCCCATCCGCGCGCGAATGCGGTCATGAGAACGGTCATCAGAACGCCGATGATCGCGAAGAGAACGATCCCGGTCCCGATCGCCTCCCCCGCCTTTTCAGGGTTCCGACGTCCGATCTCCTGGCCGATCAGGACGGTCACGCCCATCGCAAGGCTCGTCACGACCATCGTAACGGTCTGCATGACCATCGATCCCGTCGCGACGCCCGAAACGTCCGCGGTCTCCGCGAATTTGCCGACGATCAGGAGATCAACGGCGCCGTAAAGGCTCTGGAGGAAGAGTGCGAAGAGAATCGGAAGCGAGAACTTCGTCAGGCTCGGGAAAATCGGTCCGGAGAGAAGCGCAAAGTCTTTCTCCGCATTTACAGGTTCGGTGGTGTTGTTCGTTTTTTTGTCAGACATGGTTGTCGTATCGAATCGGGCGGGAGTCCCGCCTTCAGAGTTTCAGTAGCGGTTGGGGTTCCAGAAGTTCGGAAGAAAGAGCGTCATCACCGTAAACAGTTCAAGACGGCCGACGAGCATCAGAATCGCGAGGAAGATCTTCGTCCACGCCGGGAAGAAGGCGTAGGTACAGACGGGGCCGACGGCGCCGAAGCCCGGGCCGACGTTTCCGAGCGCGCTCATCGATGCGGAGAGCGCCGTTTCGATCGAGACGCCGGTAAAGGAGACGACGAACCCTCCCGCGATGCAGAGAAGGATGTACATCAGAAGGAACGTCGCGATCGAACTGACGGCGGAGGCCGCGACCGGTTTTCCGCCGATCTTAATCGGGACGACCGCGTTCGGATGGAGCTTTTCGGTCAGACCGCGGCGGATGATCTTGAAGAACGCGATGACGCGGATGACTTTAACGCCGCCGGCCGTCGAGCCGGCGCAGCCGCCGACGAAGAAGAGCGCAAAGAGGATCATGCGCGCTGCGGACGGCCAGAGTTCGTAATCCGTGATCCCGAAGCCGGTTGTGGACATGATCGAAGCGACCTGGAAGGCAGAGATCCGGATCGCCGTCCCTGCATCCCCGTACATTCCTGAAAGAAGAAGCACGGCGAAGATCAGAAACGTCGCGATGCTCCAAATCGCAAGATACGTTCTGAGCTCGGCGTCCTGCCTGATCTCGCGGAACGAGCGGCGGATCAGATAGAAGTAGACCGGGAAGCGCACGCCCGCAAGGAGCATGAACAGCGTAACGATCCATTCGATGTAGGCGCTTCCGAACGCGGCGATCGAAGCGTTGCGGGTCGAAAAGCCGCCGGTTCCCATTGTGGAGAGTGCGTGGTTCAGCGCGTCGAAGAGGTTCATCCCGCCCGCGAGAAGAAGGACGCATTCAAGCGCCGTAAGGCCGATGTAGATCGTATAAAGAAGCTTCGCGGTCTCGCTCTGCTTCGCCGTCAGCTTGTCCTTCGTCGGACCGGTCGATTCCGCAGCCATAAGCTGGGTTCCGCCGATTCCGAGAGACGGAAGGAGCGCGATCGCAAAGACGAGGATTCCCATTCCGCCGAGCCAGTGGAGGAGTGACCGCCAGAAGAGGACGGCGCGCGGGAGATTCTCGACATCGTCCAGGATCGTCGCACCGGTCGTCGTAATCCCCGACATCGATTCGAAGAACGCGTCGGAATAGTTCGGGATCGCTCCGGACAGTGCGAACGGAACCGCGCCGGCGAGGCTCACGAGGACCCACGTCAGGGTCGCAATGAGGAGACCTTCGCGAATGCGGATGATCTTCGTTTTCGGCTTCATCGTACCGATTCCGAGAAGACCGAGAAGCGCCGCGACAGCGGCAGTTCCGAGGAACGCGGCTGCCGCGCGCGTTTCGCGATACAGAACGCCGAAAACAGCCGGCAGCACCATCGCCGCCGCGGTGATGAGAAGAACGATCGACAGGATTTTTCCGATGAGACGGCCGTTCAGATTCATGCGGTTCCTCACTTCCTGCGGCGGAACAGTTCTTCCATCTTCGCGATCTGCGACAGCAGACAGAAGACGATGATGTGGTCATCCTTCCGGATCTCGGTATTCCCGCGGGGGATGATGACTTCGCCGTTCCGAAGGATTCCCGCGACGAGAACGTTCTTGGGGAATGCGATGTTCTTCAGCGGCCGGTTCAGGACTTCGGTCATTCCGGCTTCGGCGACGATTTCGATGAATTCCGCCTGGCCCTGGATGACTTTCGAAAAAACGATCCGCCGGCGGCCCTGGATGAAGCGGAGGATCTGGGCAACGGTGATGTCGGTCGGGTTCAGCGCGATCGAGATCCCCATCTGTTCGATGAGATGACCGTAGCCCTTGCGGCTTACCTTCGCGACGACGTCGCCGATTTTACGCTGGTATGCCTGAAGAGCGAGGAGCAGATTCTCCTCGTCGAAATTCGTAAGAGAGACGAACGCGTCCATCCCGTCGATGTCCTCCTGTTCGAGGAGCGAGACGTCCGTCGCGTCTCCCGCAAGGACCATTACGCCGTTGAGCCGCTCCGCGAGGTACTCGCAGCGCTTCCGGTCGATTTCGATGATTTTCACGTTCACGCCGTGATCCGCGAGCATCTCCGCGAGATAAAACGCCGTCTTTCCGCCGCCTGCGATCATCACGCGGTTCACGGCAGCCGCCGTTCTCTTCGACCGGTCGACATACGGCTCGATCGAGGTTTCGCGTCCGAGGAGATAAAGACTGTCTTCGGGAAGAATGACCGTCGAGCCGTTCGGAACGATGATCTTTCCCGCGCGGGAAAGCGCAACGACAAGAATGTCGCCGAGAAGCGCAGCGATCTCGCTGATTGGCCGGTTCAGTATTTCGGGCATATTGTCGGCATTCCACTGAACGATCGACGCGGCGCCGGAATTGAAATAGCCGTTGTTCAGATCGTACTCCTGGACCAGGTAGCGGTTGATCTCGTTCGCCATCGCACGGTCTGGATTCACGACGAAATCGATGTCGAACGCGGCCTTGAGGAAATCGCTCTGGTGGACGTATTCGGGATCGCGGACACGCGCGACTGCCTTCCCTGCGCCGAGCTGCTTCGCGGCCTTCGCGATGACCATATTCTTTTCGTCCTCGTCGCAGACAGCGATGACGACGTCGTAATCGCTGATGGCCATCCGGCGAAGGGCATTCGGGCTCTTTGCGTTCACGTTGACCGTAAGGACATCCATCGCATCCTCCGCCTTCCGGAGAAGCTCCGCGTCCTTGTCGACGAGGGTGATGTCGTAGCCGCAGCCGAGCAGCGCCTCCGCGAGCGCCGTGCCGAGCTTTCCGGCTCCGATGACCGCAATTTTCATCGCGTTTCCTCCTTTCCGTAACAGTTTATTTTATCATAGTTTCTTTCGTCACTGTTCCGCTTTCGCGGCAAGGACGAAGCTATGGCACAATACCGTTTGTCCGTCCTTTTGGCCGTCGATATTGTATCACACTTATCGGACAAGTTCCATCAGTTCCCGCTCCGCATCGAGGTCGGCCTTCGTCGGGTACGTCTTTTCAAGCGCACGGAACCGGGCAAGGCATTCCGCCGCCTTCTTTTCATCGTGCTTTACGGCCTTCGCTGCGGCGTATTCCGTCCGGATCACGCTCGGGAAGTTTCGCATTGAACGGCAGAAGGACTGCATCTCCTTCGTCTCCATCGGAGAGACGTCCGCCTCCCCGCCGCGGTCCAGAATGTCGATGAACATGCGATCCATTTCGAGAAGGCTCCGGTAGAGACCCATCAGTTCCGTTTCCGGCCGGGTCAGCGTTCCGATGAGCTGCTTTGCCTCTTCGAACTTATGGGCATCCATCGCGCGGTTTTCGCGGTTGATGAGCTGGGTCGCGGTCAGCGGATTCGAAAGATCCGCATCGTCTGCGATCGCAAACAGCGCCGGATCCAGTTCCCGGAGACGCTTTCCTTCGGCCTGAAGAAGCTCGTTGATGCGGAGCTGGGACCAGAACGCGAATTTCGCGCTCGGATCCTTTCCGAGGTGCGTCGCGTTGTAGCCGTCGTTCGGAATCATTTTCGTCATAAGAGGAATGCCGTTTGCAAGGGCAAAATAGATGTTCATCACAACAGTAAGGATGCAGAAGACCGCCCATACGCCGATCCCGGACGAAACGAGGTAGAGACCGCCGAACACGCACGCGGCAGCAAGATTCAGAAGCGCGCCGCCGAAGTTGTAGAGCATATACGGAAAGTTCCCGCCGTCATAGTCCGGCGGGGCCATCAGACACTGGCCGCCCGTTCCCGCGAGCGAGAAGCGCTTGAAGGCAAGCCCCTCCTCCGTCTTCACGAGCATGAGCGAAAAGACGCGGAACGAGCGGAAACGGTAGCCGGTCAGAAGGCCGAACACGAGGTGACCGCCTTCGTGGATGATCACGCCGAGAAGCCACGCAGCGCCGAACAGAAGAAGATAGCCGCAGTACCGGAGCAGGAACGTGCCGAAGCCCGATTCGGGCGTCTCGTACGGTTCGATCCCCCTGAACACGATCGCGATTCCGCCCAAGACTCCCGCCGCAAGTCCGAGAGCGACCGTTACGGCCGTTCCGATGATCCGCTGTGTATTCCGTTTTTTCTTTGTGCCGGCTGCCATATCTGTCCTCCATATGTGCAAAGATAGTTGTATTTTACCATATTATTCCCGTCAGAAAAAGACCGTCCGCCGGACGGTCTTTCTTTGCATTATATGTTTTTCAGTCCCGATCAGAAGATGCTCATCAGCTCCGCTTCGGTGAGCATCGGAATGCCTTCTCCCGCAAGGACGGCTTCGGCATGGAGGACATCGTCGACGCGGAGGACGACGTAGGCGCTCGCGGCCTTCGAGCCGGTAAACGCGTAGAGGTATTCGATGTTGATGTCCGCGTCCTTGAGGATCTCAAGGATCCCCGCAAGCGCGCCGGCCTCATCGTTCATTTCCGCCGCGATGACCTCGGTCTCCGTGACGATATGTTCCGCGGAAAGGACCCCTTTCGCCTTCGCCGTATCGGAAAGGATGACGCGGAGAACGCCGAAATCCTTCGTGTCCGCGAGGGAGAGCGCGCGGATGTTGACGCCGGCGGCCGAGATCAGCTTCATGGTGTTGGCCAGCTGGCCGGGCTTATTGTCCAGAAAGACGGATAATTGTGTGACAGCCATGGTTCTTCTCCTTTCATCAGTCGTGGAGCTTACGTTTGTCGATGACGCGGACGGCCTTGCCCTCGCTTCTCGCGATGGATTTCGGAGCAACTAAGTGCATCTTCGGACCGATGCCGAGCATCGTCCGCATCGCCTGCTCGAGCGCACGCTCGCGGTTCTGGATATCGGCGATCTTGTCCGAGAACTGGTTGGGGTTCAGCTCGACATAGACGTCGAACGTGTCGTTGTTCTTCTCGCGGTCGACGACGATCTGATAATTCGGCGAGTAGCCTTCGTTCAGGAGCACCGTTTCGATCTGGCTCGGGAAGACGTTGACGCCGCGGATGATCATCATATCGTCGGACCGTCCCATCGGCTTCGACATCTTGACGTGGGTGCGGCCGCAGGAACACTTCTTCCGCGAGAGGACGCAGATGTCGCGGGTGCGGTAGCGAAGGAGCGGGAAGGCCTCTTTATCGAGGGAAGTGAAGACGAGTTCGCCCTTCGAGCCCTCGGGAAGGACCTCTCCGGTATCGGGATCGATGATCTCGGCGTAGAAGTGATCCTCGTTGATGTGCATGCCGGTCTGTTCCTCGCATTCGAAGGAAACTCCCGGGCCGCTCGTTTCGGTCAGGCCGTAGATGTCGTAAGCCTTGATGCCGAGGCTCTTTTCGATCGAGCGGCGCATCTCCTCGGTCCAGGGCTCGGCGCCGAAAATACCGGCCTTGAGTTTGTTGTCCTCCGGCTTATAGCCTTTCTCCGCAAGCGTTTCGCCGATATAGGCGGCGTAGGACGGCGTACAGCAGAGGATCGTCGCTCCCAGGTCCATCATGAACTGGATCTGGCGGTCGGTGTTGCCGGAACTCATCGGGAGCGTCAGGCAGCCGACCTTGTGGGAGCCGCCGTTGAGTCCCGGACCGCCGGTGAAGAGGCCGTAGCCGTAGCAGACCTGGCAGACGTCCTCATCCGTTCCGCCCGCCGCGACGATGGCTCTCGCGCAGCACTCCTCCCAGAGGTCGATGTCGTGCTGGGTATAGAACGCGACGACGCGCTTTCCGGTCGTGCCGGAGGTGGACTGGATCCGGACGCAGTTTTTCAGGTCGGTTCCGAGGAGGCCGTACGGATACGCCTCGCGGAGATCCGCCTTCGTGAGGAAGGGCAGAAGATGGATATCGTCGACGCTTTTGATGTCCTCGGGCTTTACGCCCTTTTCATCCATCTTTGCCCGGTAATAGGGGACGTTTTCGTAGACATGTTTGACCTGTCTCACGATCTTCTCGTTCTGGATCGCGAGAATCTCGTCGCGCGATGCGGTTTCGATCGCTTCCTGATAGTAACGTTTCATTTTTTCTCCCTTTATTGTGTTCCGCTGTGCGGACTTTTTCAACTTGTTTTTCGGTTCATGCTTCGGGTCAGTCGCCGAGGCTGTCGGTGATGTCGACCGTCTTCTTGTCGTCGTAGCAGGTGAACATCGCATCGACGTCCGCCGGCACCGTCCTCTTCGTCAGTACGCTTACGAGCGGCACGAGCACGAGTCCGCCGACCATCGCGATGACGCCCGAATAGATCGAGTTCCTAAAGACAAAGGCGAGGAGCGGGGAAGCGGCTGCGGAGAGGACGCCGAGCGAGATGAGGAGCTGGACGATCTCAAGGCCGACGCCCCAGACGAAGCAGCATGCGACGGCCGCCCGCGAGACCTTCTTCGTGTAGAGGCCGTAGAGGAACGGCGCGAGGAAGGCGCCTGCGAGAGCACCCCACGAGACGCCCATCATCTGGGCGATGAAGAGGCTTCTGCTTCTCGCCTGACGGATCGCGATCGCCGCGGAGATCACGATGAAGACGACGATGAAGCAGCGGATGATGAGGAGCTTCTTTTTGTCGTCGAGCGGCTTCTTCCGAAGCGGATCGATGAAGTCGAGCGTGATCGTCGACGAGCTCGCGAGCACGAGCGACGAGAGCGTGGACATCGAGGCCGAGAGGATCAGGACGATGACGATGCCGATGATGACGGCGGGAAGCGTCGAGAGCATCTGGGGAATGACGGCATCGAAGCCGTCGCGCGCGACGTCCACGTCGTAGAGCCGTCCGAAGCCGCCGAGGAAGTAGCATCCGCCTGCGACGACGATCGCGAAGAGCGTCGAGATGACGGTCCCCTTCTTGATCGCGTCTTCATTTTTGATCGCGTAGAACTTGCCGACCATCTGGGGAAGGCCCCACGTCCCGAGCGACGTCAGCACGACGACGAAGAAGAGAAACTCCGGATTCGCGCCGAGGAAGGACGTGTACTGCCAGCCGCCGTTCGGACCGGTCGCAAGCTGTTCCATGGCCGCGCTGAGGCCTCCGTTGTCCCTGAGCATCGCCCCGATGACGGCCACGATTCCCGCAAGCATGATGATGCCCTGGATGAAGTCGTTGAGGGCCGTCGCCATATAGCCGCCGAGAATGACGTAGATCCCCGTCAGGACCGCCATGATCACGACGCAGACCGCGTAGTCGATGCCGTGGAAGGCCATCGAGAAGAGGCGCGAGAGGCCGTTGTAGAGCGAGGCGGTGTAGGGAATGAGGAAGACGAAGGTAATGACGGAAGCCGCGATCTTCAGCGCGGGCGACGTAAATCGCGTTCCGAAGAAGTCGGGCATCGTCTTGGACTGGAGGTGCTGCGTCATGATGCGCGTTCTGCGGCCCAGGACGCTCCACGCGAGGAGCGAGCCGATAAAGGCGTTTCCGAGGCCGATCCACGTCGACGCGAGCCCGAAGTTCCAGCCGAACTGGCCCGCGTATCCGACGAAGATGACCGCCGAGAAGTACGACGTTCCGTATGCGAACGCGCTGAGCCAGGGGCCGACGGAACGGGAGCCGAGCACGAAGCCGTTGATGTCGCTTGCATGCTTCTGATATCGGATACCGATCGCGATCATAACCGCAAAGAAGCAGACGATTAAGATGAGTGTGATGAGCGATACGGTATCCATTTTGTTCACGTAACCTTTCTATTGTACAGCCGGTGTCAGTCGATTTGAGGGAGAGTGGCGAAGCTCTTTTCGAGTTCTTCGTCGGTGGGGATGTAGTCGGTCATTTCGCCGTCGTTGTATTTCTGGTAGGCGACGAGATCGAAATAGCCGGTGCCGGTCAGGCCGAAGACGATCGTCTTCTCTTCGCCGGTTTCCTTGCACTTCAGCGCTTCGTCGATCGCAACCTTGATGGCGTGGGAGCTTTCCGGTGCGGGGAGGATGCCTTCGACGCGGGCGAACGTTTCCGCCGCCTTGAAGACGTCGCTCTGGACAGCCGTCGTCGCTTCCATATAGCCGTCGTCGTAAAGCTGGGAGAGGATCGAGCTCATACCGTGGTAGCGGAGGCCGCCGGCGTGGTTCGGCGCGGGGATGAAGTTCGAGCCGAGGGTATACATCTTTGCGAGCGGGCAGACCATTCCGGTATCGCAGAAGTCGTAGGCGTACTTTCCACGCGTCAGGCTCGGGCAGGAGGCCGGTTCGACGGCGATGATCCGCGTATCGGTCTTTCCTTCGATCTTGTCGCGCATGAACGGGGCGATCAGACCGCCGAGGTTCGAGCCGCCGCCCGCGCAGCCGATGATGATGTCGGGGGTGATGCCGTACTTCTTCAGCGCGGCTTCGGTCTCGAGGCCGATCACGGACTGGTGGAGCAGGACCTGGTTGAGGACGCTTCCGAGCACGTAGCGGTAGCCGGGCGTCGAGGTCGCGACTTCAACGGCTTCCGAGATCGCGCAGCCAAGAGAGCCGGTCGTTCCGGGATGGGCCCTGAGGATCGCTTTTCCGACGTTCGTCGTTTCGGAGGGGGACGGCGTGACGGAGGCTCCGTACGTCCGCATGACTTCGCGGCGGAAGGGTTTCTGTTCGTAGCTGACCTTGACCATATAGACCTTGCAGTCGAGATCGAAGAACGAGCAGGCCATCGAGAGTGCGGTTCCCCACTGGCCGGCGCCCGTCTCGGTCGTCACGCCTTTCAGGCCCTGTTTCTTCGCGTAATAGGCCTGGGCAACGGCGGAGTTGAGGTTGTGCGAGCCGGAGGTGTTGTTGCCTTCGAATTTGTAGTAGATCTTCGCCGGCGTTCCGAGCTTTTCCTCAAGGAAGTATGCGCGGACGAGCGGCGAGGGACGGTACATTTTATAGAACGAGAGGATCTCGTCCGGGATCGGGATATACGGCGTATCGTTGTCGAGTTCCTGTTTGACGAGCTCCTCGCAGAAGACGGGAGCGAGTTCCTCGGCCGTCATCGGCTTATGGGTCCCCGGGTTCAGAAGCGGCGCCGGCTTCGTTTTCATTGCGGAGCGGAGATTGTACCATGCCTTCGGCATCTCCTCTTCAGTCAGATAAATCTTATACGGAACTTCGTTCTTGGACATGACATTCTCCTTTCTGCAAAATGCCTAAAAAAGAAGCGGTACAGGTTAATCTGTACCGCCTTACGACCGTGTTTTTCGTTCACACGCCTACGCACTACAAACTAACCGAACCCTCGGGTTTGGTAAAGCCGTACCACCAATAAGCATAAGCGTTGAAATTTCTCATGGATTTCTCCTTTTTGAAAATTATGTTCCCATTAAACGCCTCTTTCGGGGGGTTGTCAAGGGGGATTCGCAAAATTTTCTGACGATTTCCGTGAGTATACAATTTGTTTTTCAGCATAGAAAAAGGACGGTCCGTTTACCGGACCGTCCGCTTCCGGCGTTATTCCGCCTTCGAAAAATCTTCTTTTCCGGCGCCGCAGAGCGGGCAGACGAAATCGGCGGGAAGATCCTCGAACTTCGTTCCGGGAGCGATGCCGTTTTCCGGGTCGCCCTTCGCTTCGTCGTATTCCCAGCCGCAGAGGTCGCATACGTATTTCATGTGGTGTCTCCTTTCGGTTGTTTTCGGTTTACCCGTTCCGCGGAAACGGAACGGCGATTGCGAAATGATTATACCGTAAAACCCGTCCCGATGAAAAGGGCTATTTTTCGTCCGGTGTCGTCCGTGACCGTGACCTCGTAGACGCTCGTCGTCCGGCCGCTCTTCACGCAGACCGCCTCCGCGATGAGGCGCGTTCCCTTTGCGCCGCTTAAGTATTCGATCGCGGAATGAAGGCCTGTCGTGTTCGCGCGGTCGTTGTTCGACGCGACCGCAAACGCGAAATCCGCGAGCGTGAAGATTGCGCCGCCCATCACGCCGCCGTGAGCGTTCCGGTGATTATCGCGGATCGTCATCGAGCAGACCGCCTTTCCGTCAGACAGTTCGTCGATGATCATCCCGTTCGTCGTCGCGAACCGGTCGCCTTTGAAATACGTTCTTGCCTCGTCGATCGTTGCAAAAGTTCCCATCTATGTTCCTCTTGTCGTATCCGTTCCTCATCCTCTGTGGCCGCTGCGGGGTCCGCCCGAGGGTCCTGTCTTTCCGCCGTTTTTCGGACCGCCGGTGTGACTCGGTGAGCCCGCAAAACCGGTGCGCCGTCCGGGGTCGTTCTTCGGAACACCGCTGAAATGGGTCTGCGGCGCATAGGTATGCGATACGGCCGGTTTGCGGATCGTCCGGCGCGGCGTAAGTGGTGACGGGGAAAGGATCGGACGGAAGCTGCGCTTATATACGGGCGGCTTCGGCTGGTAGTTTAAGCGGAAAAGACGCTCGAGAAGCGAGGGCTTTTTATAGCGGCGGTAGGTGGTGATGCGGTTCGCGACGGTAAGCGCGCCGATGATTGCTGCGGCCTTCGCGAGAAGGTTGCCGCCTGCGTCGAATACGGACGCGACCGCGTTGTCGGTCAGGTCGACGTACTTGTCGTTCCGGTCCGTAACGGAAACCTCCATCCCGTATTCCGTCAGCATCTGCGCGACCGTCGCGGCTTCGTCCACCGTCAGATTCTCTCCGACGACGACCGGAGCCATCCGGATCAGATTCGTCGATTCCGCATCGGTATAGCCGAAGATGTCCTCAAGGATGTCTCCCGCCGTCACGGTGTTGCAGGAGCCCGTCGAAACGAGAACGAGACTGTATTCATTGGAAGCCGTGGCTGCTTCCGCAGCCTTGTTCAGCAGAGAAAGCGACGTCGTCGCATTCGCAAGCGCGGCGCCGCAATAGGGGCAGAAATTCGTTTGGGCGGATAACTCCGCACCGCAGTTCGTGCAATACATGGTCGATACCGTTCCTTTCCGGGTTTAATAAAGTCAGATTATTCTGACTGTAATTGTACGCCGTTTGTCGGCGTTTGCAAGTGAACGTTGCGTGAAAAACGCGATCCCGCATATCGTTCCGACCTGTAAAAAACCCCGGAGGAATGCTCCTCCGGGGGGGCTGATTCAGGAGTTTATTTCTTCGTGTAGTCGTAGAAGCCCTTTCCGGCGTTGACGCCGGTCTCTCCCTTATCGATCTTCTCCTTAAGGAGCTTGCCGATCCGGTTTTCGATCGTGCCTTCCTGCTGGGAGGCCGGCTTCATCTGGTTGATGTTGTAGGCCGTTTCGAGGCCGACGATGTCGAGGATCTTGAACGGGCCGGCCGGAGCGCCCGTCGCGAGCTGCCACGTGAGGTCGATCGTCTCGACGTCCGCGACGCCGTTCGCCCAAAGGCCCTGAGCTGCGGAAAGGAACGGCACGAGCATCGAGTTCAGGATATAGCCGGGTTGCTCTTTGTGGAGCTGGAGCGGGACCATGCCGATCGACGCGGCGAATTTCACGACCTCGCCGTAGATCGCGGCATCCGTTCCGTCGTGGCCCATGACCTCGGCGGTGTTGTTCTTCCAGATCGTGTTCGCGAAGTGAAGGGAGAGGTATTTTCCCGGACGGCCGGTGTAGTCGCGGAACATGGACGGAAGGAGCGTTGAGGAGTTCGTGACGAGGATCGTATCGGGATCGAGAAGATCCTTCATCTGTTCGTAGACACCGATCTTCGCCTTCGGATCCTCGGACATCGATTCGATGACAAGATATGCGCCGCTTACGGCCTTCTTCATATCGATCTCGATGTGGATGCAATTTGCGAAGTTCTCCTTCGCCTGTGCGATCAGTGCGTCGATCGATTCCGCGGTCGCGCCGTCCCAGTCGCGGATCAGGCCGCGCGGATAGACGAATCTGCCCATTGGGGAACCGACGAGTGCCTTGGCCTTCACAAGGTCCTCAAGCATCAGGGCCGAATACCGGTCGATCTTCGGCTGCGTACGGCCGATCGAGCCTTCCGAACGGAGCCAGAACGTCGTATCGTATCCGTAATACGCGCACATCAGGCCGATCTGGGTGCCGAGCACGCCGCCGCCTGCAACGACTACTTTTTTCATGGGAATATCCTCCTTGTCTGGATGGTGGAGATGAAAATCGCCTACCGTGTGAAAAGACGTAAAACGCGGCAGCCGCAGGCTGCCGCTTTGTTAAGATTTTATCATACCGTGCGGAAAACCGCAAGCAATATTCTGCTATTCCGTCGTACTTTTTTATACCCTTCAGACGTCAGCGATTGTCCACCTTTTCCGGATAGAGATCGTGTTCGGAGAGGCGCTTCCACGCGACCTCCTCCCAGCGCGTGCCGGGCTTTCCGTAGTTGCAGTAGGGATCGATCGAGATTCCCCCGCGCGGCGTGAATTTGCCCCAGACCTCGATGTACTTCGGATCCATCAGTCGGATCAGGTCCTTCATGATCGTGTTCATGCAGTCCTCGTGGAAGTCGCCGTGGTTGCGGAAGCTGTAGAGATAGAGTTTCAAAGACTTCGATTCGACCATCCGCTCCGACGGGACGTACGAGATATAGACCGTTGCAAAGTCCGGCTGGCCGGTGATCGGGCAGAGGCTCGTGAACTCGGGGCAGTTGAATTTGACGAAATAATCGTTGTCCGGGTGCTTGTTCACGAACGTCTCGAGGACCTCCGGCGCGTAATCGGACTTATAGGCGGTCTTTTTTCCGCCGAGGAGCGTAAGGCCCTCCGTTTCCTTCTTCGTTCTTCCGGTCATACAGGTTCTCCTTTCTTCTTTTTCGGGAGCCGGAGATGCTTCCCCGGCCGCAGTCTTCTATTTCCAGACGCGCTTCAGGGCGCCGACGAGGAGCGCGCTCACGATGCCGCAGACGAGCTGGCCGACGAGAAGGCTTACCGCAAGCGTCCAATATGGGATTCCGAGGATCTTCGAGAGCCAGAGCGAGACGCCGAGCGCCGGGATCAGCGTGATCGGAAGCGCGACGAGCCACGACGGCTTTTTCGCGCGGCCGAGGAGCGCACAGCTTCCCGCCGTCAGGATCCCGACGAGACCGCCGCCGACGATGTCGAAGACGCCGAGGCCGCCCATCAGCATATTCGACAGAAGGTTCGAGATTCCGAGCGGAACGGTCAGGAACGGGAACAGATACGCGAGTCCATAGATTGCCGTCGCAATCCGGACCTGGTACTGGCCGAACGCGAAGTTCTGGGTGACGTACATGACCACGATATAGAGCGCGATCACGATACCCGAAAGCGTGAGCTTCTGGGTTTTCGACATGGTTTCGTTTTTCATTTCCGGGTTTTCCTCCATGGGCCGACCGGATGATCGGAACGAAAAAGCGCGCAACCAAGGCGCGCGTCAAAAGAACGATCCGTATCGTTTTGGGCCCTTAGTTTTGTTTATAGACAGGATGGTTTCGAACTGTCTCGCCTTGCGGCATTCGGTTGTCACCGCCCGCGCCGCAGATCGCCGCACGGACAACGAAACGATTGTACCATACGGGCTTTTCGCGGTCAAGGGCGGTCCGGTTTTCCCGATGAACCGGCTCCCGGCGGAACCGGTCCCCTTCACGCGTTTCCTTCGAAGTCCCTCTGTCTTTTTCGACCCGTTTCTGCTATTCTGTTTACGAAATAAAAAACGCCCCAGAGGAGCTTTTGAAATGAACCAGACCGAAAAGCGCTTATACCTGATCCGGCGCCTTCTCGCGGAGGAGCCGCGCTACCGCGACGTTGCCGTCCCCGGGAACACCGTGGACCAGAAGCGCCTGCTCCGGAGCCTCTTCAACGTCCGTCCGCCCGGCGCGATCGACGGCGAGTTTCTCACGGTCCAGGACGAGTATCTCCGTGAAGAAACGAAGGCGAAGGGCGTGACGACGCTTGCGGACCTCACGCCCGTCCTCCCGGAGATCTACCTCTGGAAGGGCGATATTACGACGCTCGCATGCGACGCGATCGTAAACGCCGCGAATTCCGGTCTCACCGGCTGCTATCAGCCCTGCCACAACTGCATCGACAACTGCATCCACACCTTCGCGGGGATCCAGCTCCGGAACGCCTGTTGGGAGCTGATGGAGGCGCAGGGGTATGAGGAGCCGACCGGGCTCGCCAAGATCACACCCGCGTTCAATCTTCCCTCCCGCTTCGTGATCCATACCGTCGGACCGATCGTCGGCGGCGAGCTGACGAAAGAACACTGCGATCTCCTCGCGTCGTGTTACCGCTCGTGTCTCGGCGCTGCGGCGGAAGCGGACTGTGAGAGCATCGCGTTCTGCTGCATCTCCACCGGCGTCTTCGGCTTCCCGAAGCAAAAGGCCGCGGAGATTGCCGTCCGGACGGTACGGGACTGGAAGCGCGAAAGGAACAGCGCGATCCGGGTCGTCTTCAACGTCTTCAACGACGCCGACCTCGCGATCTACCGGAGCATCCTCGGTTAAAGCGATCCGAAAGAAACGGGAGAGCGTATGCCCTTGAACCTGTAAGATAAAAGTAGACATGTAAAAAAACATGTCTACTTTTTTCATGGTATTGTTTCAAACAGGAGGTTAAAACATGGGAAGAAGAAAAGGTGGAAAGAATCGAAAATGGTCCGC
>Ga0079305_1001960_pt1 | contig 21436 bp, 18 predicted proteins | sample LMS_cellobiose_e_FD_79183 | JGI IMG/M metagenome (GOLD analysis project Ga0079305, IMG submission 79183) | Rumen-fistulated moose microbial communities from Alaska, USA - LMS_cellobiose_enrichment | ecosystem: Host-associated > Mammals > Digestive system > Stomach > Rumen fluid ... | reverse complement strand
GCGCATTTAGACGACACCATCGGGCAGTTTATGCAAAACATAGGCTGCGACGATATCTGGATGAACATTCAGGTCGACTGGGCCGTCGACGACGTCAAAGACGAAGTGTCCGGCTGGCATTACACGGAATACTGGGACGGAGACGATTATTACGGTCTCGGTCACGACAGTGAAGGCAACCCGCGCTACAGCGAATGGGACATCGTTGAGGGGAATATTAACAACGCGACCGAAACCGTTCAGGCAATATGGATAACGCGCGCCGTTCCGAACGACGACCGCTGGAACGGCAACCCCGAAACGCACACACCCGGCGTCAAGGACCAGTTGAGACCGGAGCAGTACACCTACGACGAGGAAAACGAGGAGCTTCATATAGATTATACGAAGCACACCGTTTATTTCCGCGCGCGTTTCGTGGTTACAGTCAGAATAGAAGGTACACCGGACAAGTATTATTTTTCAGAATGGTCGAATAACGCGAGCGTCGGCAAGGACGCGGAAGCCATCACGACCTTGACGAAGGCCGACGTCGACGCTCCGGTGATCGCCGATCTTCATATGACGGACAAGACCTTCAACGACAACCCGGTAGTCGCCTTCACGCTCACCGTTCCCGATAAGCTTATGGAAAACGCATCAAAGGCAGCGGCTAACGGCGGCGGAATCGTTATCGAAACCGAGGCGAGAGTCAAGGGCGATACCGAGTGGACACTGATGGGCAACACCGATTGGATCATCAAATCCGGTGAAATGGAATGCGCTCTTCTGCATCTGGTAAACGATTCGCGCCCGACAATTCCGAAGGATACCGTTATAGAGCTGCGCTGCAGATACCGCTGTGATCAGCCCGGACTCGACGACGTTTACTCTGATTATTCCAAGATCATTTCCTTCGGCACCGACGATATCAATCAGGGTGGAAGTCAGGGAACCGACGCGACGCCGGGTCCGAACGATCCGTCCGATCCCGGAAAGAAAGAGTGTTGGCTCTGTCACTTCTGCCCGCAGCCGCTCGGACTGTGCATTTTTATATGGCTGCTCATCATACTCATTGTGGTTATCGTAATTGTAATTATTGTTGTTTCCAGAAAAAAGAAAAAGGCGAAAACAAATAATAAACAGCAATAATACAGAGGCGGGGAGTGAATCTCCCCGCCTTGTTCTTACTGTGTGCAGATGAGATTTCGTTTATTGCTTATTCGCCGAAGCACTCCGTAAACTTTGGATTTGCCATCAGGCGCTGCTTGAGTTCATCAGTCGCAAGACCGGAAAAATATATTTTCCAATAGTGCTTAAACTCGGGCGTAAGAGCCTTCGCCTGAACAATAACCTTAGAAATCAACGGCGCAGAATAACTGTATTCAACCGTATGGTCGATGTTCTCATACGCTTTATGATTGTCAAACGCTTTTTCAAAATAAACTACCGCTTTGTCAATATTACCGCCGAAACGAGCTTCATTGAGCGCAGCGGTCAGATATATATCTGTCAAATCATTATGTGCTTCTCCGCATCTGCCGTCGCTGAAAACTGCTTCGTAAAAATGTGCAAGCGATATTAGAATATCGATCCCGACATGATCGGTGAACAGTGAAATTTTAGTCATCACAGAACGCCAAATCACGCGTTTCATTTTTGAAAGCAGTGCTATAATCGCTTCTCCTTGATATTTATCCTGCTCATCGGTATCCGTCGCGTTAGTTAACAATACTTCGCGGCAAACATCAAGCGAAGCCTGATTAAATGCCAACGCCTTTGCCTTCTCGGTATATCCCATTTTTGCGCAGACCTCGACGAGCATCATCGTGATCATATCCCTATCCTTCTGCGGAATGTCCATAGCGAGAACCTTCTCAAAAACCTTGACTTCTTCTTGCCAATAAGTGTTCTGTGCGTTGTATTCTGTGTCTTCATGCGCATAATCTGAACCGTCAACTGTAAAGGAGCGCCCACCGAACTTCTGCCACCCACACCTACTTAACGCATATCCGAGTTTAACGAGTACTTGCGGCTCAGACGGAAATTCTTCAGCGGCAGAACGCAGCATTTTGACTGTTTCAGTCATATCGATTTGTGCATTGAGAGCTTTTTCTGCCTGATCAATAATACTCTTCAGTTTTTCTTGTCGTTCCTTGCTATAGCCGAACAATTCATCAATACTGACATTGAAATAGTTTGCAATTGCTGGTATGAGTTCAAGATCGGGATACCCGCCGTTTGCCTCCCAGCGTGAAACCGCCTGAGGACTGACACCGAGAGCGTTTGCAAGGTCTTCCTGTTTTCTGCCATCGCGCTGACGCAATTTTCTGATTTTATCGCCAATTTTAATGTTCATATCTTTTCTCCATAATTCGTATTCACCGGTGTGTCTATATCGTATCATGGCATAATGAAAAAGTCAACAATCTATCCGTTGTTTCTCAAACAAGTATTGCTTGTTTTTTGAGAGTATTCGGAAATATTTAGAGGGACGTACATAAATGAGTTTGGGGTTGCTCCGTTTTATACGAAGCAACCCCGTAGTTTAGTTGTTAATCAAATTGTTTAATACTATTTCTTCCGCACGGTGGCCGATTGAATTCATCCGCTGAACCCAGCCGAGCTGATCACGCCGCTTCATCGCCTCGTCCACGCCTTCGCCTTTTGCCATTTGCTTTACAAGCTGAAAGAGCATTTCCTCGGCTTGTTCGTTGACGTCGGCAAGATAGTCCGGCAGCTTGCCTTCGATTACCAATGCCGTGTATGTAGTCTTTTTGTACTGCCTGAGGCAGCGAAGATGCCGTTGGTCTCGCCTGCCGGCTCGGTCGGTGCTTCCGCCTTCGGCAGAGGTGTCCAACGGACACCCGCACCCCCATATTTCGATGGGACTGTGTTCCTCCGGCTCGTCTTCCCAGGCGAGAAAATAGTAGTCGCCTACCAATTCATATTTCAGCCCGGTATTTTCGTCCGTAATGTACTTTTCCATTTGAGTAATCCTCCGATATAAATTGAATTTATCCTATGAATTCAATCATTCCGGCTGATTACAAAAGCCGAAGAGATAGCCTTTCCCTTGTATGCCTTTTTGTTTTGGAGAATACGCTTACAACAGGACCCCCGGCTTTTCGCCCGAGCGAAAAGCCCGAGGCTGCTCCGCATAAAAAGCGCGCCGCGGACGTTCATAACTTGCGAAGCGATCATAACGCGCGGAAGCGCTCATAACGTTTCGCGTCAGCGAAACTCACAGCCGCCGGCTGTCCCCGAAAACAGTCCGCCGGCGGGTGTTTTTTTGACAATGACCGCAAATATCATCGAAACCATGCAAAAACGCGGGCATCATCTTGAAATCGGAATATACGCATGATATAATGAAAGAAAGTCTGTATATGAGGCGCATACGTTTGGTTTATCAGCGAATATCCGAATGCGATATGGGCTATATCGGTGCATTCATACCTCATGAAAATATGGAGACAAAGCGAAACCATGAAAAAAAACAGATCTGCGATCGCCGCGGCGGTCACGGTTTGCGCCGCCGTTCTGACGCTGACGTCATGCTCGGAGCTTATCGATTTCATCAACAGCCTGCCGACGTTTTCCCAAACGCGAACTTCCGTCGCTGCTTCCGGGAACGGTACGGTCACGACGGCGAAAACGGAGCAAAACGTGATCCCTTTTTCCCGTACTCCCGAGATCGTCCCGTATGAGTTGCCCGCCGCGCAGACGGACGATCCGGTCGAAAAGAAGGCTTCTGAAATAACAGACGGAGCGATAGCAAAAGCTTTATCGTACGTAAACGCAATGAAGGACGGCAGACACGGAAACGAAAGCTTTTCTTTTGAAGCCGACGCCAACGGATACACTGCAAAGCTCGACGCGAATGAAAAGCGGTATTACGATCTTATCGTAAGCGCCGCGCGCCGCCTCGAGCATATAAAGATCAGCGAAAACGAATATCCGGGAGACCTGAAAAAGTTTTTCTTTGCGGTCCATGAGCCCTTAACTTACAGCGAACCTGACGTCAGTTCATATTTTACGCTCAGCGCACAGTCTTATATTTCAGCTTCCGACGATGTATCCGAGGCGACGACGCATTACAGATCGGTATTCGACGTATATTTCGATCCGGAACGCGACGCGAACGTCACCGTTTCCGGAGGCGGCGTCACGATGGAAAAGATCAGCCGGGACGCGGAGCTTCTCGACCGCGTCGTAAAACGTATAGTGAGCTTTATGCCGCGGGAGATATCGACCTACGACCGGTATTATTACCTTGCCGCCGTACTGAGCGAGCTGGTCTCGTACGACAAACGTCCCGACAACTGCTTTACTGCTTACGGAGCGCTTATCGGCGGACGCGCCGTCTGCGAAGGCTACACGGGCGCCTATTATCTCCTGTGCCGGGAAGCAGGTCTCTGGTGCGCTTACCGCAACGGACAGCCGGAAGGGCAGGGGCATACGTGGAACATGGTCAGGCTCGACAGCGGCGTATATAACGTCGACGTGACCTGGTGCGACGGATACGGAAAACCGTATGAAAGATACTGGTATGACTGCTTCATGAAATCGGACAAGGCGTTCGAGGACGACGGACACAGCGCCACGTCCGGCGTAAAAGGTACCGGAGACTTCGAGCCGTGTCCGTACGAAAAATAAAGGCGCGTCAAATCCGCCTGATAAGGCGCGATGATACGAAAATCGTCAAACATTGAAAAGCTTCGGCTTTTCCGAAAGCCGAAGACAGCCCGCGTGCCTTTTTTGCCGCACGGGTTTACGGAGATCGAAATATGCTGAAACGGGATCTGATAACAAAAACCGAAGAGTTCGTAAAGCGGCGGTTTGACGCCGCGGTCTATCTGAATTTGCATAAAGACGCAAAAGCCTACCGTATTGAACATACGTACCGCGTGGCGAATATAGGAAAAATGATCGCCGAAAGCGAAGGCTTTGACGAGACCGAGATGGTCGTCGCCTGCCTTCTTCACGACGTTTCTTACTGTGAGGAATTCGGCGAAAACGGCTGGAACGATCACGGGAGGCGCTCCGCAGCGATCGCGCGCCCGTTTTTGACTGAACTCGGTTTTCCCGCGGACAGGATCAACGATATCTGCTACGGGATCGCCATACACGTGGACGACAAGGCGGATTTCAGCGGTGAGAGGACGCCCTTTGCGCTGTCAGTCGGCGACGCTGACAACATCGACCGTTTCGACGTCTGGCGCATCCACGAAACGCTCGCGGGCGACCGTTTTATCGAAAAGGATTACGATGAAAAACTCGAATACGCGCAAAAACGGCTCGTCAGGTTAAAGGAACTTGAAAATATGCCGATGGGGACCGTGTCGGCTGAAAAGATATGGAGATCGCGTATCGCTTTTCAGATCTGTTTTTATGAAAGACTTGACGGACAGATAAAATGCAGTAAAAGCGTTTTGGAATGACTTCATCCGGAAGGATTTGCACGTCAGGATCGAGAGGGGAGGAAAAATTGAGCCTTTTCGGAAAAAAGATTTGCCCGATCTGCGGCGGCAAAGCCGGGATCGTATCGTATCGTCTCGCGGGCGGCGAAAAAATATGCGCCTCCTGCGAAAAAATGCTGCGCGGCACGTATGATCTCGTAAGAGTCGGCGCGGCGTTCCGCGATACGCTTAGCGACCTCGAACTGTACCGGGCAAAGCGCATTATTGATGAAATGAAAGCCGTTCAGCGCGAGGATACGCTGCGCTTCGGCGATTTATATACCGGCGTCATTTCGGTAACCGATGCTTTCACGGTCCCGGCGTCCGGACTCGAGGAGGGCGGAGCAGAGATTGTTTCTCTCGGGGGAAAGCCTGCCGCGTTCGGAGTTTGCGAATTCGGCTCTTTCCTTCAGCTCGACTGGGCGCGCGTTCTCTCACGGAAAAACGGAAACGAATATGAAGCGGCTATCCTTAAACTGATCCCGTGTACCGGCGCGTATCCCTTTGAGGCGGAGCTTATCGCGGGAATACATAAAACGGAATGCGCGGCGAATACGAACGCGTGGCTTGTACTTGAACTTGAAAACGGCGCGATCAGCTGCGGCGACAGGATCGTGAAAGGCGCGCCGCCTTTTGAAAAATCATGACGGACAAGAGCATAGTTTACTGCGCTGACCGCCTGCAATGGCGAAAATGGCTTGAAGAACACTTTGAAACGGAAAAAGAAGTATGGTTCGTTTTTCCGAACGTCGGTTCGGGAGAAGCGGGAGTTTCCTATAACGACGCCGTGGAAGAGGCGCTTTGCTTCGGATGGATCGACGGAAAAGCGGGCAGGCTTGACGACGATCATCAGCTTCGCCGCTTCACTCCGCGCAGGAAGGGAAGCGGATATTCGCGCCCGAACGTCGAGCGGCTGATCCATCTTGACTCGCAGGGACTCATCCATCCGAAGATAAGAAAGTCCGTCGAAGGCGTCATAAAAGCGCCTTTTATATTTCCGGACGATATAATCGAAGCGATAAAAAGAGACGGAACCGCCTGGCAAAATTTCAACGGCTTCTCCGAGCCGTACAAAAGGATCCGCGTCGCATATATCGACGCGGCGAGAAAAAGACCCGATGAATTCAAAAAACGCCTCGTGAATTTCATCGCCAAAACGCGCGAAAACAAGACCATAACGGGATACGGCGGCGTTGACAAATATTACAAACTGATCCGTGAAAGCACAGATGCTTCCTCCGTATCGGAAAGGAAATAACGTGAAAAACAAAAGACTCGATAAAAGCATTTACGAAAATCCCATGTATTCCGCAAGAAAAGAGACGGACGCCCTTCTTGAACTGCCTCTCAAAGCGTCGTCGGATTCCCCGGTATACGACGCCGCGCGCTTCGTTTCGGAACGTCAGTTGAAAAGCACTTTGCTTTGGCAGACGTTCGTTGAGCAGTTTGTATCGCGCCCGGATGCGGAAAACGGCGGATGGCGCGGAGAATTCTGGGGCAAGATGATGCGCGGAGGATGCTTCGTATACAGGCTGACGCGCGACGAGAAGCTTTACGCGGTCCTGCGCCGTGCCGTCACAGCTATCCTCGATACGGCGGATCCGGACGGCAGGATATCTACTTATCCGAGAGACAACGAATTCTTCGGATGGGACATGTGGTGCAGGAAGTACGTTCTTCTCGGGCTTGAATACTTCTACGATATCTGCCCGGAGGAAACCTTGAGGAACCGCATAGTCGCCGCTTCCTGTGCTCATTTGAATTATATAATGGGTAAGATCGGCGACGGAGAGGGAAAAACGGAGATAACCGACACGTCTTCATTCTGGGGCGGTCTCAATTCGGCGTCCATCCTTGAGCCCGCGGTGAAGCTTTATATGCTTACCGGTGAAAACAGGTATCTTGATTTCGCGGAATATATCCTGAAAACAGGAGGCTGTTCAAAAGGCGATCTGTTCCGTCTTGCGCTTGAAAACGAGATACCGCCTTTCTGCTATCCCGTCGTCAAGGCGTACGAGATGATGTCCTTTTTCGAGGGTGTCGCCGAGCTTTACCGCGTAAAACGCGATGAACGATATCTGAGAGCGGTCGTGAATTTCACGGACGCCGTTCTGAAAACGGATTATACCGTTATCGGCTGCTGCGGATGCACTCACGAGCTTTTCGACAACTCATCGCAGGTGCAGACGGAATACCGCGTCGAGGTCATGCAGGAGACCTGCGTATCGGTGACTCTGTCCAAGCTGCTTATGTGCGTTTATTCGCTGACCGGCGATCCGAAATACGCCGACGCGATCGAGACGACCTATTACAACAGCATCCTCGGCAGCGTGAATTTCTGCGGCTGCAGCGCACTGCGGTACGATCCCGTTTTTACAAATTTGGATTATACTTATTCCGAGGATTTCGTTAAGAAGATCGGCGGCTTTATGTTCGACAGCTACTCGCCGCTGTATAAATCATTCAGAAGCAGAAAGACCGGAGGCTATATGAGGATGGCGGGCGGTAAGGCGTACGGATGCTGCGCCTGCATCGGCTCCGCCGGATTGTGCGTCCTCCCGCTTTCTGCGGTCATGATCTCCCCCGACGGCAAAACGGTATATATCTCCCACTATATCGAAGGCGATTTCGAATACGTCATGCCAAAAGGAGGCAGAATGCGCATAAGTGAAAAGACCGGATATCCGTACGACGCCGCGGTCGAAATGACTGTCTCGTTCTCCGGACGCACCGTACCCGAAAATATAGCGCTGAGGATACCGTCGTACGGCGACGTGAAAATAACCGCGTACGGGAAGAAACATAAAGGAAAAGCCGGAACGTTTTTCACTTTTCCCGTAACGGACGGAGGAAACGATTCCGGAAAAACGGCGATCTCGCTGAAAGCGGAATTCGATCTTTCGGCAAAGGTCGTCTGCCTTTGCGGAAAAGTTGCGGTGAAGAAGGGATGCATAACGATGGCGGCGGACTGCCGCGCGGCGGATATAAACACCGTCGTATCGTCAAAGATAGTGTCAGACAGAAAAACAAAGGTGCCGTTCCCGTCAAGGCTCGCAAGAAAGATCGCGTTCGACAACGGAAGCACGATCGACCTCGTCGACTTTTCTTCTGCCGGCGCGGACTGGAACGAAAAGGAAAGAAATCTCACCGTCTGGCTCGATACGTAAAGCACTCCTTAAAGACAAAAATCTTTTCAAAAAGATACTGTCACTTGTGTTCGTGAGTAACAGTTTATTTGTACAAAGTCAGCAGCGCATTGCTTTCGCCCCTGCGGAGAAAGCAATGCGCTCGCTTTTTCGCGCGCGAGTATCGGCTTCCCCTTAGAGGGGTCGCGCACGCGAAGCGTGCACGCGCTGCCGGCGGCTGATGAGGTGGTGCCGCCCTTTTGATATCGGCTGCGGCGCGATACGGAATGTATAAACTGCCGCTTACATCACAGAGAAAACACTCATCAGAATAAAGCGTATTGCTTTCCCCTTGAGGGGAAAGTGTCACCGGCAGGTGACGAATGAGGTGGAGTTTCATTTATAAGAGTGCTTTTGTTGTGATGTAAGCGGCGGTTGCTTCGTCTCTCGCCAAAACATTCTTCATAAATGCATCACCACCGCATAACGCGCAGCGGCTCGGCAAAACCCGAAAAAATTTTTTGAAAAATTGCGTTCCCCGACGTGACCGGTCCCATTAAAACGTCGTTATAAATTAGTGAAAAGACGACCGCCCGGTGCGGTTTGAAAAATGTTTCAAAAAAAATTATAACACTTGCATTTTTTATTGACAAACTGGCTTTCGCCTTGTATAATAAAATTGTGGAGAAGAGTATCCGCTCTATAATCTTATCAACGGAGGCAACACATGAAAAAAACAAAACGGAAAATTTTGTCGGTCACGCTCGTCTTATGCATGCTCGTTTCGGTCTTCGGCGTATATACGTACGCTGACGGTGAATTTGAAACGCGGCATGTCTTTACAAAAGCCGAGCTCGCGGGTCTTGTATCGCCTTCCGGAAGCGTTTTCGATGCGGGCGGCTTTGTCGACGTCGAACTGATTGAAGGACAAGTTCCGGGAACGAGGACGATCGAGGACTATTATGTTATCAAGCAGGAAAACGGTGATTTGCTCGCCGATTCTTCGGGCAGCCTGTCTGTGTCAAGGTTTTCGAGCGGAAACGATAATTATCACGTTTATCAGAAGTGGACTTTTATGGGTCTGAACGACAATACGTATAATATCTATCCGTACAGCGACGGAACGAAAACCATTGCTGTGAATCCCGCCGATAACAGCGTTTATCTCACGGGTTCGCCGTCGCTGTATAACAAGTGGGTGATGGAGTTCAACAGCGGCGGTGCAAACGCGCTCAAGCTTGTCGCTCCCGGAACTTCTCTGAACGGATACAGACTTGTGATAGACGCATACGGAAACTTAAGTGTAAGCAACACCGCCTATACGCCGGTTGGTTTTTACGATATATACTGGTACGTGCCAAGCACGGCTTTATATGCCGACTACGTTTCTCTTACCGTCGATGCGGGCGGTTCTTCAAGTCAGTATATCAGCCCGGTTTATACGCCGTCAGACGCAACGGTGACCTTTCCTAAAATGACGGAATGCACTCCGTCCTCCGGTACGTTTTACAGTATCAACGCAAGCGGACGGGTGACCGTGACGGACGCCGGACATCAGTCAATAACACTCAGAGACAAGATAACGGACGTCTACTGTAACTTTTCGATACTGGGAACCAGACTTCCGAATCCCAACGGGCAAAACAAGAGCAACTGGTGCTGGGCAGCCGCCGCAAAAATGGTCGGCGAGCACAACGGCGGTTCCGGCGCGCTGAATACAGGCGCTTCAAGACTTGCTCATGAAGATGGTCTGTATTCGTATGTCCCTTTAGGTTCGATAATACCGATACCTTTTTACGGAGAAGATTCTTATTTCGGCAAATGGGCGGACGCCGGCCAACGGCAAATAGTGCTCAATGTAAAAGGAACAGACGCGGATGTAGGAGCGACATCAACGACTGAAGTTGAAAGTGCTCTCCAGCTTGCTTCTTATAACACCATGAATGTGGGAACACTTGGGGCATCAAACGGAACCGGACTTAACTCTTCTGAAATCTCAGCGATGAAAAGCGATCTCGCAAACGGCTTGTGGATTGTCGGTATTATAACTGACGGTAATATAGATCACGCTATTGTCATTACCTCTTACATTAGCCAAATAGATACCTATTTGTTTTGGGATCCGGCAACCGGAAATCACGGATATGGCTTTTCCGGAACGGAATTGGCAAATGGTACCATAACGCTCCCTCTTGCCAACGGTTATTTCAGCTTGTTGTTTGTTCAGTATTGTCGATAAGTCAATAATAACAAACAAGCAAAATATCAATATATTAATAATGATCAACGAATAAAAGGGGGAACAAAAATGAATAGAATTTTGGCTTTTATTATCACTGTTGTCATATGCTTATCGCTGTTTTCTTTTTCCGCCTTTGCTGAAGAGTCCGAAAGAGAAACGGTATACGCCCCTTATGCGGAAAGGGAACTGCTGTATGAAATGATATATGACGAAGCAACCGGGCTTTACAAACAGACTCAATACGGACTCGAGTTCGGAATAAAGACTCAAATATTGAAAGAATCGATAACTCCGGTTTATACCGCGGATTTTTTTGATTTTGCTAAAACGGGAGAACTCAGGCTCGAAAGAGAAAACTCTCCTAAAACAGGAAACTGTTATACTGCCAAGTTGATCACCGACAACGGGGATTTTGCCGCAAATATTTTCTTTTCGTTCGACGGTGAAAAAATTACGATGGGCGGGGGCTCTCTTTCAGATTTGTTTGAAGGATTGTACTTTGAAGAAACGGAAACGGGATTCGCCAACGTTTCTCTCAGTTATGCCGATCATGCGGAAAGGATCAGAAAAGATCTCGGGAGGGATTCCTTTGTTTCACCGTATGACGTAAAGCTCGTTAGACTGGCGGGAGTAGGATTCGCTTTTTATATAAAGGACAACGGAAACGAAGTGTTCGTACCGGCAGGCGTTATGCTGAAAACAGCTTACAAAGAAACGGTCGTCACAAAGCCTGCCTCTTCCGGTAAAGATATCTCGCAGAACGAGACCTTGGCGGGCTTGGTATCTGCGGAAGACGACGCGCTCAAAGATAACTTGTCTTTGGCAGGCAAAGATATTGTATATTCCGTCAGCGATCTGAAAGTTATTGCCGATAAAGAGCTTGAAAAATATAACGATCGTCACCAAAGAAAGGAAGAGTGGGAAAGAGAGCATCCGGGTGAGCTTTTCCTTTATATAACAGGTGAAAACTCAAATGCTGTATATGAATGCAGCTATATGGAAAACATCATTGACGTTGCCTCGTATCTCGGAATAGATATGAGCGGTAGTTCCGAAGACGTGGAAAGACTCAGGGAGAGTTACGGCAAAAAGACTTTTCCGTGGCTGCCCGTCGTCATCGCCTCAGCCGCCGTTCTTGCCGCGGTTACGGTATTCATCGTGATAAAGAAAAGAACCGCCTCAAAAAAGGCGTGAAAAAAGAAATGTGCGCCGGACGTTCTGAAAACGTCCGGCGCTTTTGCGGTGTGATCAAAGCGTGTACAGCAGAATGCACAGAAAGTGAAGCAGACTGCCTATCACGGTGAAAATGTGAAATACCGCGTGTATATAATGCTTTTTGCTCCCGATCATGTAGAATATCGCTCCGACCGTGTATGCGATACCGCCGGCGAGAAGGAGCGCCGTGCCGTTTTGCCCGAGTCCTTCCTTGACCGGACCCCACACCGATACGATGCACCATCCCATGCCGAGGTATATTATCATCGAGATGACGTTGAAGGATTTGAGATCAATGGAATTGAGAACTATCCCGAGCACCGCGCATCCCCATATGACGCCGAATATCGTCCAGCCGAGGACGGCGTTTTCTTTTCTCAGAAGCACGAGCGAAAACGGCGTATATGATCCGGCGATCAGGATAAAAATCGAGCAGTGATCTATTATCTGAAGGATCTTTTTTGAAAATCTCCACGGCGCGAGCCCGTGATAAATGCTCGACATGGTATATACGAGAAGCATCGAAAATCCGAAAACCGCTCCGCTGACTATCCCGTATGCGTCCCCCTCGAGGGAAGATCTGATCACGCACAGCACTATCGCGACGAGTCCGACGACCGCTCCGACTATGTGCGTCACCATGTTGAATATTTCCTCGCCCGCCGTATAATCCGGCAGACGCCGATCCGAAAGTTTTGTCCTTTTCATCTGGTACTTGATTTTGCTTACGGTAGATCGAACTCTCTGTCGATGACGCTCCGTATCATCCCGAATACCTCCTCGTTTTTTTCAAGCTCCCCGTTGTCGAGCATGAGAGCCGCGCCGTAGATCGCCGATCTTACGACGAAAGTTTTTCTTCTTTCCGTCTCGGGCGCCATTCCCACGGAAATACAGTATTTGTGTATGAGATCGCATGAAATGCGGCTCAGATTCAGTATCTCCTTCCTCTGTTCCGAAGACAAAAAAGAATTGTCGATCATTATAAGGGAACGAAACTTCGGGTTGTCGAGCAAAAATCCGATATAAGCCGTGCTGATCTCCGTCAGCAGAAAGCGCGGCGAAGCGTCAGGATACGTTTTGAGAAGCCTGTCCTGCTTGTCGTGCCATTCAGCGTTTATATATGCTATTATCTCGAGTATCAACTCGTTTTTATCCTTGAAATGCTTGTACGGAGCCGCGCATGAAACGCCGCAGGAGGACGCCACGCGCCGCAGGGAAAAGTTCTTGACACCGTTCTTGCTTATTTCATCTATCCCCGCGAGAATAAGGGAAGACTTCAGACTGTCGCCGGGAAGATCCGTGTTTTTCTTTGAAGCGTTGTTTTCCATTTGAATGTCCCGTATGATGATGCGAAAAAAACCGTCTTTGCAGGGCTCCCTGCAAAGACGGATCTTTTTTACGTTTGTACTGACTTGAAATTACTTGTTCGTCAGCTTTGCAATCTCTTCCGCAAAGTTCTCTTCTTTCTTTTCGATGCCTTCGCCGCGCTCGAATCTGTAGAAGGAATCGACCTTGCAGGGTGCGCCGATCTCTTTTGCGACGGAGTCAAGGTAAGCGGAAACGCTCATGTTGTCGTCCTTGACGTAACCCTGGAGAAGCAGACAGTTCGTTTCATAGAACTTGCCGAGACGGCCGACGACCATCTTTTCGATGATGTTGGCGGGCTTCTTGGAGTTGGCTTCGTCGTTCTTTATCGTGGTGGCGATGATCTCTTTCTCGGATTCCACAACGTTTGCGGGAACGGAATCCTTGTCGAGATACTGCGGGTTCATGGCGGCGATCTGGAGAGCTACGTTCTTTGCGGCCTCAGCGAAGAGAGGATTGTCGGAAACGGGCTCAGCCATCTTTACGATGACGCCTATGGATCCCTTGCCGTGGATGTAATGGCTTACGGTGCCTTCCACAACGACGAATCTTCTGATATTGATGTTTTCGCCGATGGTGAAGATCTTGTCCTTGAGGGCGGCTTCAACGTTCATGGAATCATTGAAGGGGAGCGCCATGAGGGCGTTTATATCAGCGGGCTTGTTCTTGAGGATTATCTTGAGAAGATCCTGAACGAACGCCTTGAAAGCGTCGCTCTTTGCCGCGAAGTCGGTCTCGATGTTGACTTCGATCATGGCGGCGGTCTTGCATTCCTGGCAGTAAAGGATATCTACAAGTCCTTCTGCCGCGATACGCGTCGACTTCTTTGCAGCCACGGAAAGACCCTTCTCACGGAGGATCTTTATAGCCTCTTCCTCGTTGCCGTTGGCTTCGGTGAGAGCCTTTTTGCATTCCATCATGCCGATACCGGTCTTTGCTCTGAGTTCAGAAACCTGTTTTGCTGTAATTGCCATAATTATTACTTCCTTTCGCAAACAAAAATCACTCTGCGTCAGCCGCGGGAGCTTCTTCTGCCTTGTCGGAGCCGAGCTCGCCTTCTTCGGCTTCTTCGTCGGTCTCGTTGACCTTGTCAGCCTCTTCCGCGGAGTTTTCCTCGGTGAACTGTTCGCCCTGGTTTGCGGCTATTACCGCGTTGGCGAGAACGGAGGCTATAAGACGGATGGCGCGGATCGCGTCGTCGTTTCCGGGGATGACGTAATCTATTTCATCGGGATCGCAGTTTGTATCGACTATGGCGACGATCGGTATACCGAGCTTCTTTGCTTCTGCGACTGCGTTTCTTTCCTTGCGGGGGTCGACTATGAACACCGCGGAGGGAAGGGTATCCATGTTCTTGATACCGCCGAGGTTCTTTTCGAGGGTCTCCATCTCTTTTCTGAGAGCGAGGACTTCCTTCTTGGGAAGGAGCTCGAACGTGCCGTCCTCTTCGAGCTTGTGGAGATTGTTCAGACGCGCGATGCTCTTCTTGATCGTCTTGAAGTTGGTGAGCATACCGCCGGGCCAACGCGCGTTGACGTAGTACATTCCGGCTCTTTCAGCCTCTTCCTTGATCGCGTCCTGAGCCTGTTTCTTCGTTCCGACGAAGAGTATGGTGCCCTTGTCGACGGCGTTCTGATGAACGAAATCGTAAGCTTCCTCTACCTTTTTGACCGTCTTCTGAAGGTCGATGATGTAGATACCGTTTCTCTGAGTGAATATATACTCAGCCATTTTGGGGTTCCATCTTCTGGTCTGGTGGCCGAAATGCACGCCTGCTTCCAGAAGCTGCTTCATAGAAATAACTGACATTTATAAATGTCCTCCTTGGTTTGGGTTTGTGCCACCACACGCCTTGAAACGGGAACGTATGCGAAATACGACCCTCCCGCGTGAGCGTGTGTGTGAATTACCGATATATGATATCACAAGATATAGCCGAAATCAAGCGTTTTTGAGAAAAAAACAAAAAAATCCCGAAAAAAACGAAAAATCTTTTTTCGGGATATCTTTATAATATATAACGCCCGTCAGAGTATGATGCCCGCGAGCCATATCATCGCCGGCAGTGTAGCCATGGAGAATACGGTCGATACGCCCACGCACTGGGCGGCAAGCTTTGAGTCGCAGTCGTAAAGCTCCGCGAAGATCGCGGAGTTCGTAGCCGACGGCACGGCGCACATCGTTATGAACATGTACGCGAGCACCGGTGGAAGCGACAGGAGCTTTGAAAAGCCGATCACGATAAGCGGCAGGAGTATCAGCTTGAACGCGCAGAAGACGTAAACGCTTTTGTTCGTCAGGATCTTTTTTATGTCGAGTGTCGCTACAAGGCTCCCGATTATGATCATCGAGAGAGGGAACGTCATGTTTCCGACGAGATCCACGGCTCCGCCGACGAACGACGGCAGCTTGGTTCCGGTCAGAAACAGTATCATCCCGATCGCGGAAGCGATGGTGCCGGCGTTGAGCAGTATCTTGCGGATCGACGGCTTTTCCGCGTTTTCCTTGCCCTTCTGCAGCATGGTGATGCCGTACGTCCATATATACACGTTGAACATCAGCGTATAGAAAGCTCCGTAAAAAACGCCCACGCCTTCTCCGAAGATTACGTTCAGCACCGGATATCCGAGAAACGCGCAGTTTCCGAAGATCAGCGCGAATCTGAGTATCTTGTTCTTTTCCGGTTCCTTCTGCCATTTGAAAAGAAGGACTCCGAGAAAAGTGACGGCGACGTGTATGATAACGGAGCCGAGAAGTATGAAAAGTCCGTCCGACAAAAGCCGAGGATCGAAATCAAGCTGGAAAGAGCTGACGATCAGAAGCGGCGACGTCACGTTCACGAGGATCTTTGACAGCGTCTTCGTGCCCGCGTCGTCTACGAATCCGCGCAGTCTCGCGTAGATCCCGAAGACCATGGCGAGAAAGAGCATCGCCACCTTTTCGACGACGATCAGTGCGTTTATTTGCATGATACCTCTTTTTCGGCGGCGGCGCAGAGCAGAGAAACGACGTTCTCCGCGTCGTCAAGATCTATCATTTCAGCCTGTGTGTGAGTGAATCTCGTGGGAACGGAGAGAGCTCCGGCTATGACGCCGCGCCTCGACACGAGCACCGAGGAGGTGTCCGTGCCTCCGGAGAGACCGACTTCTATCTGATACGGGATCTTTTGCTCGGACGCCGTCTTGCGCAGATGATCGTACATTATCTGAGAGCAGATCACACTCGCGTCCTTCATTTTTATCGCGGCGCCGCCTCCGAGGGAAAGGGTGCCTTTGCCTCCTATCGTGTCGCCCGTCGGATAAATGTCCACGTTCACGGCGTAAAGAGGATCGGCGTTATAGGCGGCTACCTTTGAGCCGCGGCATCCCACTTCCTCCTGAGCGGTGAAGGCGTATACCATGTTGCACGGCAAGGATGTTTTTTTCGAAAGCTTTTCGGCGGCGAGGACGAGACATGCGCAGCCGATCTTGTTGTCCTGAAAGCTTCCCGTGATCCTTTTGCCGAGAAGCCGCGTGACGGGAGAGAACACGGCGCCCCTGTCTCCTACCTTAAGCTTCTTTTCGACTTCCTTGGCGCTCTTGGCTCCGAAATCGACGTACAGCTTTTCCGGACGGATATCCGCGGGGGATACTCCGCTTTCGGGAACGAGAAGTCCTTTTATGCCGGATTCGAAAACGACGGTGCAGTACGCGTAAGCGACGGCGTTTACACCGCCGAGAGACGCGAGTCTCGCTCTGCCCTTGTCGTCGATCTCCATGACCATGAAGCCTATGTGATCCATGTGCGCGGTCAGCAGAAAATTCTCCTTTGCCCCGGGATAATTCTTTTTGCAGATAAGATTCCCCATATTGTCGGTGAAGCATTCATCGACGAAGGGCGCCATCAGCTTTTCGAGCTCTGACGCCATATTTCCTTCTTTTCCGGAAACGGCGGGAACGCCGCTGAGCTTTTTTATTATATCGAATGTTGACATTTGTATTTTGCCGCCTTTCGTATCTTATTTCGTATATTCGCGTACGATATTGACTATAAGTTCAGTACATTTGTCCATATCCTCGCACACGGCGTACTCATACGGTCCGTGATGACCGCCGCTGCCTGTCGGCAGGTTCGGGCAGGGAAGTCCGCGGAACGACAACTGCGCTCCGTCCGTGCCTCCGCGTATCGGAGATGACGTCGGCTCGATACCGGCGGCGCGCGCCGCGGCGAACGCTTTTTCGACGACCTCAAAGCGAGGCTTTACGACCTCCAGCATATTTCTGTACTGCTCCGTTATTTTGAGAGTCGCCGTGCCGTCGCCGTACTTTTCGTTTATCGCTTTCGCGGCGTGCTCCATGCACGCCTTGCGCGCCTCGAACACTTCCGCGCTGTGATCTCTTATTATATAACTGAGTTTTGCGCTCTCAACGCTGCCCGTCATATCAGTCAGGTGGAAAAAGCCCTCGTATCCCTCCGTCTTCGAAGGAACGTCAGCCGACGGCAGCATGGAATTGAATTCCATGGCTACGAGCGCCGCGTTTATCATTACGTTTTTCGCTGAGCCGGGATGAACGTTGAAGCCGCGGAAGACTATCTCCGCTCCTGCGGCGTTGAAGTTTTCGTATTCGATATCGCTTATACAGCCGCCGTCGACGGTGTAGCCGAGCTCTGCGCCGAAACGTTCGAGATCGAGCAGAGAAGCGCCGTGCCCTATCTCCTCGTCCGGGCAGAAAGCGATGCTTACCCTGCCGTGCGGAACGTTTTCGGAAATGATCCTTTCCGCGGCGGTCATTATCTCGGCGATTCCCGCCTTGTCGTCCGCTCCGAGGACAGTCGTTCCGTCTGTCACTACAAGAGATTTGCCGACGTGATTCTTCAGATCGGGAAAGTCCTTCGGCGAGAGCACTCTGCCGCTGTCGCCGAGCTTTATGTCGCCGCCGTCGTAGTTTTCTATCAAAACCGGCTTTACGTTTTCTCCGCGGAAATCGGGGATAGTGTCCACGTGAGCCAAAAATCCTACCGGCGTCGCGGTTTCACACCCGCTGCTCGCGGGGATCGCGCCGTAAACGTAGCAATGTCCGTCCGTGTAAACGTCGGATATGCCGATGCTCTTCATTTCGTCGGCAAGCAGATAAGCAAGGTCGAACTGCCGGTCCGACGACGGCGTTCGCGATCCGTCTTCGCCGCACGCCGTGTGTATTTTCGCGTATTTTATAAGTCTTTCGTATGCTTTCATCTTACCGCCTCCGGTGATCTGTTCCGACCGCGCTTTCCGCGTCAGTTCTTTTCGATCGTTTCCCTTCCGAAAACGCCGACCATCAGAAGAAGCAGGTTCTGCATCTCGGTCATATCCGATATCTTGACGGTGGATGAGGGAGAATGGATATATCTCGCAGGCGCCGAAAGAGCGCATACTCTCGCGCCGGAAGCCGCTCGCTGAAGCGAAGAGGCGTTGTTGCCGCCGGTGGCTCTGAGCTTCGGCTGGACTTTTATTCCGTTTTCCGCGGCTGCGGATGTTATCATGTCGAAAAGCGCCTTGTCGTAAACGCACGCGCCGTCCGCCAGTGAAATGACGCCGCCCTTGCCCTGACTGCAAACGGTGTTCATGCCGGTCACGCCGTCAACGTCGCCGGCGGTGGTGGCGTCTATCGCCACGCCTATATACGGGTCGATCCCGAACGCCGACACCTTTGCGCCGCGGCAGCCGGGCTCCTCCTGAACTGAGAAGGAAAAATACGTGTCGTATTCAAGATCGCTCTTTATCATGTTTATGAGCAGCCAGCATCCGAGTCTGTCGTCGAGAGCTTTCGCCTTCACGTAGGAATCCTCGCAGCCCATCCTGCACAGCTTTGAATCGAAGCATATGTAATCGCCGACCGACACGTGCTCGAGCGCTTCCTCGCGGCTTCTCGCGCCTATGTCGCAGAAAAGCCCGGAAAGCTTGACGGGAGCCGCTTTGTCCTCACGGCTCATCATGTGGACCGCCTTTGAAGCGATGACGCCCGGAAGCGCGTTTTTTCCGACCGTGACTCTTTTGGCGGCGAGAATACCGGGATCTATGCCGCCGACCGTGCCGAATTTGAGATATCCTTCGTCGGTCACGCGCGTTATCATAAATCCTACTTCATCCATATGCGCGTCGAACATGAGAGGACGCGGAAGGGGAGAGCCGCCTTTTTTGAACGCGATGAGGTTCCCCATCTTATCTATCTTCAGCTTGTTTACGTAAGGAGATATCTCCGCGATGATGATATCCCTGATCTCATCCTCGTATCCCGAAGGACCGTTCGCGTCGCACAGCTTTGCAAGCAGCGAAATATCGGCTTTTTCGTCCGTGAATCTGTTTTTAATCATCGATCAGAACGACCTCCTTTCCGTCAAAACCGCCGTCGCAGACAAACTGCGCGATGACGGTCGAAACGCTTTCCATGTCGGAAACGCACCCGAGCTCGACGGGAGTGTGCATGTTTTTCAGCGGGAGAGAAAGTATCACGCTCGGCACGCCGTGACGCGATATCTGCAGCGCCGTGGCGTTCGTGCCGGTGGGACCGGTGAACGCGGTGATCTGATACGTCGCTCTCGAGCGCTTCGCCGATTCGAGAAGAGCGTCCGAAAGAGCTCTTGAAAGATTGTCCGAATACGTTACGATCGCGCCGCCTCCGACGACGGGCGCGCCTTTGTTGGAGCCGTCCGGAAGAAGAGCGTGATCCACGTCCACGACTATGGCAAGATCGGGATCCACGGCGTACGCGGACGAGAGTATACCGAGCGTTCCCGTTTCCTCGCGTGAGGAGAAAACGGCGTATACGTCGTACTTCATGTCACGTCCGGAAAGAAGCTCAACGGCTCCGATTATGCAGAGACAGCAGGATCTGTCGTCCATGCCCTTTGAATAATACCTGTCTGAAAGCATACGCGAGCTGTTCGGAACGAAGCCTATGACGTCTCCGACGGAAACGATCTTTTCAAGCTCCTCCTTCGTGTATCCCACGTCAAGATAAAGCGACGATATCTCCGGTCTCTTTCCGCGCTGTTCCGCGGAAAGAAGATGCGGAGGCGGCGCCGCGACGACTCCGCGTATCACCTTTTTTCCGTATACGAGAAGCTCGAGAGCGGGAAGTATGCCCGCGTCCACTCCGCCTATCGGGGCAAATCTTATGAAGCCCTTTTCGGTTATTTCCGTCACCACAAGACCTATTTCGTCAATATGGGCGTCTATGAGCAGCTTCGGTGCTCCGGGCTTTCCGCATTTTTTCACCGCGATCACCGAGCCGTTGCGGTCGGCACGGACCTCGTCGAAATACGGAGCGCAAAGCTTTTTGAAATATTCGTGAGCCGAAAATTCCCTGCCGGATACGGATACCACGGGGACTGTTTCGGCTATCAGCTTTCCGAAATCAAGCATCGGATCAACCGCCTTTCGTTGTTTGTACTGGTTATGTTTTTTTATGTAATCGTTGCGTTATTCGGCTTTTTCGTTAACGATCTTCGAAACGATCTCTTTGAATCTGTTCCCGCGCTCCTCGAAATTCCTGAACATATCGAAGCTGGCGCTGGCGGGGGAGAGCACTACCGGATCGCCTTTTTCGGCGCAGTCGCGGCAGCGGTATACGGCTTTTTCAAAGTCCGTTTCGTTGAAAATGCGTATCTTGTCCCGGTTTTCCTCATAGCGCGAAGAGGAGAGTATCGCGCTGCGTATCTTTTCCGACGTGGCGCCGCACAGGACGACCGCCTTCGCCTTTTCGCACAGTACGTCTCCGAGAGGAGAATAGTCGAGATGCTTGTCGTATCCTCCGCAGAGGACGACCGCGCGTTTCCCGAACGTGCTGAGAGCCGCCACGGTACGCAGCGGGCTTGAATCTATCGAACTGTTGTAGTACTTTACGCCGTCCTTTTCGCCGCAAAGCTCGAGCCTGTGCGGGACGCCCTTGAAAACGCTTGCCACTAAGAACAGATCGTCCTTTGAGACGATTTCGCGCACGGCGCAGTACGCCGCCATGAGATTTTCGGCGTTGTGGTCTCCTGGAACGCGCAGAACGCTCCTGTCGAGCAGCTTTTCGGCTTTTCCG
>Ga0079305_1001959_pt1 | contig 21443 bp, 19 predicted proteins | sample LMS_cellobiose_e_FD_79183 | JGI IMG/M metagenome (GOLD analysis project Ga0079305, IMG submission 79183) | Rumen-fistulated moose microbial communities from Alaska, USA - LMS_cellobiose_enrichment | ecosystem: Host-associated > Mammals > Digestive system > Stomach > Rumen fluid ... | reverse complement strand
GTAGAGGGGTCTTATGGGTTCATCATGTTCTTTTATGGATTGTGTCCCTTTAGGGGTCTCTCAAGCAATAAAAAAGATGAAGAGGCCGCTCTCAACCACGCAAAAGATATAGTCGTTTTTGTCTTAGGAGGAATAGCATAATGGCAAGGAAAGGCGAGAATATTTACAAAAGGCGTGATGGTAGATGGGAGGGAAGATACAAAGTAGGTCGCAAACCTGATGGGAAAATGCAGTATCGTTCTGTTTACGCAAAAAGCTATCGAGAAGTCAAGGAAATCTTGATCCGCCGAAAAGCAATGGGGTATATTAATCCACCCAAATGCATTTTTCTTGTTAAAGACCTGATGGATGCTTGGCTCAATCTCCATGCAATAAAGATTAAAGAATCTTCCTATTTTCGATACGAAGGAATAATACGGTGCCACATATTGCCGTTCTTTGACGGGGTTCGCGTAAATGACTTGACGCCGGAAATGCTCACCAGCTTTATTAAGACACTTCAAAAGAGCGGACGTGCGGATGGATTAGAAGGCGGATTATCCGAAAATTCAGTCGAGTCGATCTACCAGGTACTTCGATCTGCAATCAAGTTGGCTAATAAACGCTACGGTGTAAATCTTGATTCACTCCTCGAAATAAAAGCACCTTCCCCGAGGCAACCTCACATAGAGATTCTTGGGGAGAAGGAGTGTGAAACAATAGCCGCATGTGTTCTATCCCACCCCGACGTTAAGGGAATCGCATTTCTTCTTGCTCTATGCTATGGGCTTCGTATCGGAGAGGTCTGCGGACTGAAATGGGCAGATATAAGCTACGAAGATAAAACCTTGACTGTCAATCGAACCGCAATGCGTCTACCAACAGGAAGCCATACTTTGCTTACCGTTCAAGCTCCAAAAACCGAAAACGCCAATCGGACGATCCCTATGACCGCAGATATGGTAGAGTTGCTTTCAGGATTTCAAAAAGACTTACCAAATGATGTTTTCATTTTGACCGGAAGAAAAGACAAGCCGTTTGAACCACGATCCTTGCAGTCGAGCTTTCACGCATTCCTGAAAAAACATGGTCTACCAGATCACACCTTTCACTCCTTACGTCACACATTTGCCACGAGAGTGATTGAAAAGGGATACGACCCAAAAACGGTGAGCGAAATCCTCGGACATAAAAACGTGAAAACAACTTTAGATCTATATGTTCATCCCTCAATGACGCATAAAAGAGAAATCGTTGAAGCTGCCTCCCTTTTTCCTGAGAAATGAGGTTTTTGTAATTTTCTTTGTTTCGATGTCACATTTTAGCCTTTTCGTGACATTATAGAGTAGAGGCGCAATACCAGCCTCGAAGGGGATAATCCCCCATTTACAAGGCCTTTGCTTCCATCGGAACTGCCGAAAGGCTGTGTTCCACATATGGACGAGTGAAGGCCAAGCGGAGAGTTGCTGTGCGTCTCTCCGCTTGTTTTTTGCGTTTGCTTTTTTGAAAAGATTATCCCAAACCGTATTCCATTTTTCGCGGGTTTATGCTATAAATATAGGGACGCATCCTCAGAATGATGCATCAGGGGAATATGTCCCCATTGAAACGACCTTTGCTTCCATCGGCGTATGCCCATGTGGACGAGCGAAGGCAAAGCGGAGAGACGTTTGCGCGCCTCTCCGCTGTTTCAAAAAAAGAAGCAAATTAAAAGAGTCACCGGATTGCCGAATCAGCATTTTCCGGTTGCTTATTGTCCATCTCAAACCACTCGTTTATCAAAGCATATACATGGTCGTCTATTTCTTTCGGCACAGCATACCGAGGGTCTGATTTCATCTGCTCCAACTCTTGAAGCAGTTGCTTTCCTTCCTCTTCTGCGACCATATCCATCAGCAACGCCATAAGCGCATCCTCGTAGTTTTCCCATAGTTCTTCGCGATGTGTCATTATAGCACCCCTTACAGGAAACCCGGTGGATGGATAATCGCAACAAACTTGAATCTTCTTGACGAAATAATTAAGGTACGAGGTGAGAACAATCAATAGTGAAGCTAAGTGGGAGCTACTGTCATATACGGAGAAGAATCGCGTTCTGTACTTGAAACAGAAAGAGCTTCTGGATACTCTTCTTGAAAAAAAGGCCATTTCAAAGGAACAATACGAAAAGAGCCTTCATGATCTGACAGAGAAGATGGGGGCAACAAGCAACGCCGACTCGGTTTCAGACTGAGCCGGCGTTTACTTTGCTGTATTCATTGCTGTATTCATTTCTTCTGCCTCACGGAAAGCACATCGAAGTCCTCGAACATAAACTGCATCCTGTCGATGCGCTTTCGCGTGTGGTAGTGGCCACAGTACCATTTTCGGTAGTCTGTTCTGGCCTCGATTTCGTCCATCCAGTCCTCCGTGGACTTGTCCACCGTGCTTTGGTCGATGAAGCCAAGGAAGGTCTCGACCGGCTCATATTTGCGTGGGCAGGTGTGCGACAGCACGATGTCCACCTTGTGTTCCAGACTCTCCAGCTTGCGCTCCACTGTGGCCTTGATCTCCGGAGATGGCTGTTCGTCCGGCCACCAGCCGTAGCCCTTTTCCAGCCGGTAGAACTTGTCCACGCTATAAGCGCCGCCGATGACGATGCAACGGAAGCCGTCCAACTTATAAACCTCACCGTCGATAGCAAATAGAAGGTCGGGATACTCCGGTTCATACAGGACACGGCCACCGCAGAAGACAGTCTCTTTGTAGCTGGGAATGTTCTGCGGTCGGATCTCATGATTGCCGTGGATGCAGAAAAGACGGATGGGATATGCGTTTACTTTCTTCTTGAGCTTAGCGTCTCTTGAGCCGCCGTAGTAGTTAAAACCGGCGTCACCGAGGACAATCATAGTGTCGGCTTTCGTCGTTTGCATCACATGGCAGAACAGCTCGATCCGTTGGAACTGGCCGTGCGTATCGCCGGTGATATAGACCATCCGTTATCCCTCCAATCTAAGCCATCAGTTTCATCAGCATCTCATCCACGGGGTCGGTGTACCGTCCCTCGGAAATCAGCCTGTTCCGGAGAGCCATTAGGCTTTCACGGATCAGCCGGAGCTCGGCGGCGGTGACTTCCACGATGACTTTTCTATCCCGTCTGAACATTTGCAAGCCCTCCTCTCAGCCTCATTCTCGCATAGGGCAGAACGGTTTGCAAATGTGCAAACAAGCTATGTAAGTGACCTGCCGCAGCAGGTCACCGGAACAAGGTTTACTTGCTCCAAGCCTCCTCATCATCGAAGGTGGCGATATGGGCGTTGGCGGCCTCCATGACTGCATAGTACGCCCAGTGAGTGCTCTCCATATCGGAGAAGGTGTTGAGATCCCGCAGATTCGCGGTGAGATACGCCTTGTCCGCGGTGCGGTCCAACAGACGGTTCACGATGGTGACGACCTCGGCGCGGGTGATCTCCTGGGCGGCGCGGAAGGTGCCGTCGCCGTAGCCCTTGATCCAGCCGTAGATGGCGGCGTCCTTGATATACTGCGCGGCCCAATAGCCGTCAGCCACATCGTTGAACTCCGCATACTGTTCCATTATCGCCGGGTTGCCGTCGCCGTAGACGCCGAAGAAACGGACCGCCATCGCCACGAACTCAGCGCGGGTGATGGGCTTGTCCGGGCTGAACTTGCCCTCCTCGGTGCCGTAGACCACGCCGTAGTTATTCAGATACCGGGCATAACCGGAATACCAGGCGTTAGAGGGAATGTCCTCAAACTTGGTGTTCTCCACGGGGACGATGGTATCGCCCTTCTTGTCGGCCAGCAGGCGGGCAAAGATGGCGGTTGCCTCGGCGCGGGTCATGCTGCGCTCCGGGCCGAAGGTGCCGTCCGGGTAGCCCACGATATACGCGGCGTGCTTCTCCTGGCGGACGCTCTCTGGCACGATCAGGATGCCGTCCTCGTCGGTCTCGCCGGTCTCGGTGTCCTTGTCACCCTTTACGATGATGGTCCAGCCGGGCAGCGGATTCTGGAGGTTGTCGGTCAGGAGGAAGAGAATGCGGTTGGCGGGATCAATGGCGATGCCGTCAGGCAACACCACGGAGATATTCCGGGTCTTTCCGATGGTCACGACAGCGCCGGGGATGGGTCTGCCATTCTCATAGTCCACGACCTTGAGGGTGATGGTATAGCGGTTTCCGTCAGCGTCGATCCAGCCGATGGTTACTTTGCCATCCGGTCCGGTGATGCCGGAGGTGCCGGGGACCGTGACCTGACCGTTGGCGCCCGTCTTCTCAGCGAAGTAATTGCCGTTTTTGTCGGTCACAACGATCTGCATGTCCTTCACAGGAGTCTTGTCCTTTGTCAGCAGAACCGTTACCGTGGTCTGATCCGCATAGTCGAGGATACGGCCATCCGGCAGACGGATGGAGATGCTGCCGTCCTTATTCAGAATCACGGTGGCGTTGGCCACAGGATTCTTCGTGTCGGTGTCGGTGACGATCACGAGGTAGCCGCCCACAATAGCCTCGCCCTTGGAGTCGGTGGTGGCCATGTTGTAGAGCTTCTCGATGGCCTCAGTGATGAGCGTCTCTCCGCAGACGGTGCAGACCTTATGCCGCTGGCCCTCAGTCTCGGTGGTGGGCTCCTTGTCGATGATCCAGTCGCCCTCTTTATGACCGTTGGCCTTAGTGTAATCGCTCTTGTAGCTATCACCGCAGCCGGAGCAAGTGTAGGTGGTGTAGCCCATCTCGGTGCAGGTCGGCTCCGTCACGACGGCTTCATAGTTATGGCCGGTGGCCTGAACAAGCACAGCACCGCAGTCAAGGCAGATCTGCGGGTGGATGCAGTCGGCCTCCGGACCGGGATTGTGACCTTCGGGAGAGACCGCTTCCAGATAGTGATAGTCGCAGCGGACGCAGCGGTGGTCGATCAGGCCAGCGCCATTGCAGGAGGTGGAGATGAGCTCTCTGCCCTCGTCCCACTCATGGCCAAGCGGGTCCACATAGTCGGTCACATAGCTGTCGCCGCAGCGGTAGCAAGTCCAGGTGGTATAGCCCTGTTCCGTGCAGGTAGGCTCGGTGACAGTGGGAACGTAGTCATGGCCGAGAGCGTCGGTATAGTCGCTCTTGTAGGTCAGGCCGCAGTCCTCGCAGGTGTAAGTGGTCCAGCCCATTTTCAGGCAGGTGGGGTCGGTCACGACGGCGCTCACGTTATGGCCGTGCGCCTTTTCGATGATGGCGCCGCAGACCTCGCAGATCTGAGGATCGGTGCAGGTGGCCGGGTCGCCGGGGGTGTGGCCGGTAGCCGGAATCATCTCGATGCGCTTCTCGCCGCAGGAAAGACAGACGTATTCCTTCACGCCGTCGCCGGTGCAGCAGGGCTCCGCAACCACGGTGCCCTCATCCCAGGCATGGCCGGTGGGGTCAGTGTAGCGACCGATATAGGTCTTGCCGCAACGGGAGCAAGTCCATGTGGTGTAACCCATCTCGGTGCATGTCGGCTCCGTCACGGTGGCCACATAATCATGGCCCAGCGCATCCGTGTACTTGCCCGTATAGCTCAGACCGCACTCAGCGCAGGTATAGGTGGTAAAGCCCATCTTCTCGCATGTCGGCTCAGTGACCTCTGCTTCAAAGCTGTGGCCGTGCGCCTTTTCCAGCACAGCGCCGCAGGTCTGGCAGAGCTGGGGCTCCGTGCAGGTGGCGGGCTCGCCGGGGAAATGCCCGGTCGCGAGCAGGCGTTCACTGTGTTCCTTCCCGCAGACGGTACAGGTGAAGACCACCACGCCGTCGCCGGTGCAGGTGGGGTTGGCGATAATCTCGCCATCATTCCAGGTATGGCCGAGCGCATCGGTATAGTCGGAGACATAGGAATCGCCGCAGCGGGAGCAGGTGTAAGTGGTATAGCCGCCCTCTGTGCAAGTGGGCGCGGTCACAACAGCCACATAGTCATGGCCGAGAGCGTCGGTGTAGTCGGCTTTATAGGTGTCGCCGCACTTCCGGCAGGTGTAGGTGGTGTAACCCATGGTCTCGCAGGTCGCCGGGGTGACGGTGGCCTTATAGCTGTGGCCGGTGGGCTTGGCAAGCACAGCGCCGCAGGTAAGGCAGAGCTGAGGCTCGGTGCAGGTCGCCTTGGGGCCGGGATTGTGTCCAGTGGCAGAGATGGCCTCCAGATAGGTGGCGTCACAACGCTTGCAACGGTATTCAATCACGCCTGCGCCATTGCAAGTGGCGTCGGCGATCTTGGTGCCGTTGTCCCAATCGTGGCCGAGAGCATCGGTATAGGCATCCACATAGCTGTCACCGCAGCGAGTGCAGGTATAGGTGGTATAGCCCTTATCCTTGCAGGTGGGCGCAGTCACGACGGCCTTGTAGTTATGGCCCAGCGGATCAACATAGTCGCTTTTGAAGGTCAGGCCGCAGGAAGTGCAGGTGAAAGTGGAGTAGCCCATCTTCTCACAGGTAGGTTCCGTCGCAGCCTCCATGAAGCTGTGGCCGTGGGCGTGCTCCAGAACCGCGCCGCAGACGGTGCAGAGCTCCGGTTCAGTGCAGGTGGCCGCAGCACCGTGCTTGTGGTCGGCAGCGGGCAGGGTCTCACTGTACTTGTAGCCACAGTCGAGGCAGGTGTATTCCTTCAGGCCCTCGCCAGTGCAGGAGGGCTTTACCACGACAGTGCCGTTGTCAAAGCGGTGGCCCTTGGCCTCGGTATAGCCGCCGACATAAGCATCGCCGCAGCGGTCGCAGACATACATGGTTCTGCCGCCAGTGACGCAAGTGGCCGGAGTGACATAAGCCTTGTAATTGTGACCGAGCGCGGAAGTGAGATTGGTAATCTGACGCTCACCGCACTTGGAGCACTCCTTCACGGTGTAGCCGGGCATGGTGCAGGTGGCAGCCGTATTGTAGGTGGACCAGCTATGCTCACCCTTGGGAGTGACTGTCTCCTTGACCATGCCACAATTCCGGCAGATTTCCAGAATCTTGCCCGTATTCACACAGTCGGCCTCACGGACAAGAACGGACTGCCAAGCGTGGCCGATAGCGTTCACATAGTTTCTCTTCTCGACCGCACCGCAGATGGTGCATACATACCGATCATAGCCCAACGTATCGCAGGTAGGGCGAACAGTGTCGATGAGGATATAGTTGTGGTCGCCTTTGGAGCAGTCGTGTCCTTCACAATGCGGGCAGTGGCCATGCTCACAGTCGCAGTCAGGGTCGCCGCAGCCGCAGTTACAGCCGGGACCGGCAGGCGGCTCCGGATCGGAGTCATCGCGGAGCCAGACGTAGGCGACGCCGTTCTCCGTCATCCCGACGCCCTGGTAGGTGTAGTCGATCTGATAGTAGACCGTGTACTGGCCTTCCTCGGTATAGCTGGGGGGAGTAGTCATCGTGCAGGTCTCGGCGGTATTGCCGTAGCGAATCTTCGCAGTCACGCCAGCGTCGGAGAGATCAGAGATGACGAGCGTATGCGCCTGTCCGTCCACAACGCCGTAGTAATCGGCGACAACGGCCTTAGCTGCCACGAAGCTGTAGCTGGTGTATTCGCAGTCATTGCAATGCTTGACGATGGCATACCGCTGATTGCCGAGCTGCGGAATGATGTCCACATGGAGATCATGGGGCTCAAGCGTCTCGGAATGGGTGTGGCGGGTGCCGTAGCAGAACTCGCAGTAGCTTCCGCCGTCAACGATCTTCTTGTGGTAGGTGGAATCAGCGTATTCATAGGTCACAACATCATCCAGATACTCCGTGAAGGCCGTGGCGCAGTCATACAGCCAGTAGACGTTTTTGCTGAGTGCGTAATCACTGAGGCCAAGATTAGCGTTCATCGTGCCGCAGGTTTCGCAGCAAGCCTTGGTCCAGTGGTAGCCGGTATAGGTGGCGTTGACGCCGGGAGTGCCATCCAGGATTGTGCCAGTACCCGTTCCACCGAGGAGAGTACCGTCAGAATAGCGGATGTTCCGAATCATTGCTGTCTGGCCGTCCTTGGTGTACTCAGGAGTGCGCCAGACCTTGAAGCTGGTAGGCTGCTTACAGATATAACAGTGGAAAGTCTCATGGGTCACGGTGGCGTTGACGTCGAGCTCGTTGGTGCGGTTGGAAGCGTTCATCCACCGCTCCGCAGGGTCGTGATAGCCATCCTCCTGGCCGGCGAAAGCGGGAATGGCGATCAGACCCATCACGGAGATGACGACCAGCAGCATTGCGAGCAGCCGACGACAGCCATGCTTGGTTTTGGTGTTCATGCAGATACCTCCGAAATAATTAGTATTTGGGCATAAAAAAACTCCGTGCCCATCGACACCGAGAAAACGCCGCCCTGGTTTCTTTAGGTTGGTACTCACATGGGAATCACCTCCTTGAAGGCGCTGCGCTGTAGTTCTTCTTTTTCAGCCGGTACAGCCGGTTTCCGGGGGGAGAGTGTGAGAGGGGGAAAGCCGGAAAGCTGCTTACTCCACGGATGGACATAATACGCCCTTGGGCGTGGGCTATCGTTCCTGCTGCCTCTGCCGTTCCCGATACCTCTGGTAATACTCCAGCGCTTTGAGTACATAATCCTCGGTTTCTCTCGGTGTGACAGATGCGGGGATGAACTGACGCAGCCGATCCGCCCGAAAGCTGATTTTCTCCCGCTGATTTGGCTTTTCCTCGCACATAATGGATTCGATGACTTCTTCGGTAAGCTTTCCTTCCTTGGAGAACTGACGCATTTTAATGGCCTGGGCAAGCGATGGTGTGGCATCCTGATAGGAAATGCTTTCAAGAAGATCCTCCTGTTCCTGTTCAGACAGGTAAGACAGCTCCACGGCGGGACGCATAGCGATACGACCTTCATCCACCATGTTGACAAGGCCAGGGACAAGCTCAGTAAGGCGGATATAGCGAAAGATTTGAGTTTTACTCTCGCCAACTTGCTCCGCCATTTCAGCAGATGATGTGGACGAAGAAGAATTATTCCCCAGTGGGGAATAATTTGCTTGTGAGGGCCTACCCGCCTGCCTTTTCATGGCTTCCAGCCGCATCTTATAGGCGGCTGCTTTCTCGCTGGGTAAAATTGTGGATCGTTGGAGGTTTGATTCAACCATGAGGATGATGGCCTCATCACGGGTCAAGTCCTGCACATCCGCTTTGACTGTCTCAAGACCGGCAAGCTCACACGCTTTCATTCTGCGATGCCCACTCACCATCTCATATCTCCCGTCTTCCTTTTTGCGGAGAATGACAGGAGTGATTATGCCTCGCTCCTTGACGCTTTCGACGAGCTGTGTCATATCCTCGTCCATTCGTACTTGATAGGGATGATTGGGAAACTCGTCGATTTCCGAGAGTGGAATGTCATAGATTTTCGGAAGCCGGTTTTCCGCTCTCCCCTGCTCGTTCATAAACAACTCATCGTATGCGCTCTGAAGACCGAGATCGAGCTTTTTGCTGCTGCTCATGTTCCATCACCTCCTTCACGAGCAAATCATAAGCGGCTGCTACCTTCCCCTTTCCATCATGGGCAAAGATGCTTATGCCCTCATTGCTGGTCTCTGCGGCCCGGACGGAAAAAGGAATCTCTGTGTTGAACACTCGGAGCATATCTCCCGTCTGACGCAGCGAAGCGATGATGGATTTAGCATTGTTCGTCCGGTTATCCACCATCGTCAGCAGAACACCCTCTATAAATAGGTACGGGTTGATCTGCTTTCTAACCTTTGCAATAGACCCCATCAATAACGATAAGCCTTTAGTTGACAGGTAGCTTGGTTGGGATGGGATTATCACGCTGTCTGCGGCTGCCAGAGCGTTGATCGTCATCATGCCAAGGGAAGGCATACAGTCAATCAGGATGCGATTGTAGCGGCTTCTGAGAGGCTCTAGCGTCTCCCGGAGCACATACTCGCGGCTCATGACATTTGCGAGACCAACCTCAAAAGCAGAAAGCTCGATGTTCGCAGGAAGAAGGTCAACGCCCTCATCGTGGTGGATGATGCCGTAATCAGCAGGAGGCGGTCGCTCGTCGATGACTCGCTGCATGATGGTTGCTATGGTCACATCCAATTCATCCGGTGATTTCACTCCGAGACTGACGGTAAGACTTGCCTGCGGGTCTGAATCGACCAGGAGCACTTTTTCACCTGCCTTAGCAAATCCAACGCCGAGGCTTACCGTTGAAACTGTCTTCCCTACGCCGCCCTTTTGATTTGCTATGGCCGTCACCTTGCATTGATCCATGCGGATTCCTCCTCTCTTATAGAATAATAGTTCACTTCATTTCTCCGCGAACTATGTATGCACACTATTTGTCCTCGACACCCGGTGCGCTGGAATCAATAACTGATTCCCGGAAGTCGCTAAGCGGCAGATAGCTATTCTGCCTCACGGGAGTTTCACCCCCCTGTCGTTCTGACAGAGCCGCCCCCATTGCGTGATCCTGCATAGCAGGGCTGTGGCTGGACGGGAGTACCATTGTCATTCCGGTTGTCATGGCCATGTCGGGGGCAACCCGGCACTTGCAGCAGGTTCTATCGCTCTCCGCAAAACGGATCATGGCGCACCAACTACTTTGGCTCGTGCTTCCGCACAACACCGGAATTGAAGTCTTAGCGAATGGGTATTCATTTGTCAAAGAGCATGTGAGGTTTTCGCGCCTCACCCCCCTACCGCAACATGGAGGCCAAAAAAACGACACGATTTTTGAAAATTTTTTAGATTTTTTTCTTGTGGGCATTCCAGACACCTCCAAACAGCAAAATGAGCCCATCGAATTCTTCACTCGACAGGCTCACATATCCTATAAACAAAAAAGCCCACCATTCAGGATTAACCTTGAATGGTGGGCCTCGTAAAGACATTTAAGCAGTTGTAGATTATTTTAGAGACTTACTCTGATTTCCCGACTTTTTTGGAGAATACAAGGAGATTTTTGGTGACTAAACCGGGAATTTTGCTTGTTTTTTCCTGCTCTCAATACAGCTTCGCGCCAGCAGGAATGTGGGGATCGACCATCAGAAGATTGAGCTTTTCTTCCTCCCCTTCCTTGTGAACGGCGCTCAAAAGCATACCGCAGGAGTCGATGCCCATCATGGCTCTGGGAGGCAGATTTGTGATGGCGATGCAGGTCTTTCCAATCAGCTCCTCCGGCTCATAAAAGGCGTGAATACCGCTTAAAATCGTCCTTTTCTCGCCAGAACCGTCGTCTAACGTGAACTTCAAGAGCTTCTTGGACTTGGGTACTGCTTCGCACTCAAGGACCTTTACTGCGCGAAAATCGGACTTTGAGAAGGTATCAAAATCGACCTGATCCTGGAAAAGCGGCTCGATCACCACGTTGGAAAAGTCGATTTTTTCCTCCACGACCGGGGCCTCAGCAGGGGCCTCGACCGGCTTCACCTCGGCCTTGTTTTCGGCCTTGGGCATGTCCAACGGCTTCATTGTCGGGAACAGGATCACATCGCGGATGCTGTCGCAGCCGGTGAGGAGCATGACGCAGCGGTCGATGCCGATGCCGAGGCCGCCGGTGGGCGGCATGCCGTACTCCAGCGCGTTGATGAAATCGTTGTCCATCATGCCCGCTTCCTCGTCGCCCTTGGCGCGAAGCTCCATCTGCCTGACGAAGCGCTCCTTCTGGTCGATGGGATCGTTCAGCTCGGAAAAGGCGTTGCCCATCTCGCTGCGGCAGATGAAAAGCTCGAAGCGCTCGGTCAGGCGCGGGTCCTTCGGGGAGCGCTTGGCCAGCGGCGAAACGTCGACGGGGTGCATCGTCACAAAGGTGGGCTGCACCATCTTCTCCTCCACCTTCTGGTCATAGCACTCATAGAGCGCATGGCCCCAGGTGGGCTCGACGCCGTCCATATCCACGCCGAGACGCTTCGCCGCGGCGACCGCCTCCGCGTCGTCCGCGATGGCCATGAAGTCGACGCCCAGATACTCCCTGACCGCCTCCGCCATCGTCATGCGGCGAAACGGGGGCGCCAGGGAGACCTTCTCCCCCTGCCATTCGACCTCATAGGTTCCGAGGAGCTCCTTCGCGGCGCCGGAGAGCAGCTCCTCGAAGAGATCCATCATGCCGTTGAAGTCCGTATAGCTCTCGTAGAGCTCCACGGAGGTGAACTCCGGGTTGTGGCGGGTGTCCATGCCCTCGTTGCGGAAGATGCGGCCGATCTCATATACGCGCTCGATGCCGCCGACGATAAGCCGCTTCAGGTTCAGCTCCGTCGCAATGCGGAGATACATGTCGAGGTCCAGCGCGTTGTGGTGCGTGATGAAGGGCCGCGCCGTCGCGCCGCCGGAGATCGTGTTCAGCACAGGGGTCTCGACCTCCATGTAGCCGCGCGCGTCCAGAAAACGGCGGATATAGGAGATGAAACGGCTGCGGATCTCAAACACACGGCGGGATTCGTCGCTCATAATCAGGTCGACGTAACGCTGGCGGTACTTCAGGTCGGTGTTCGTCATGCCGTGAAACTTCTCCGGCAGCGGCCGCAGGGACTTGCTGAGCAGCGTCACTTCCCTTGCGCGCACCGTGATCTCTCCGGTCTTGGTTTGGAACACGACGCCGCGCACGCCGATGATATCGCCGATGTCATATTTGCGGAAATCCGCAAAGGTCAGCTCGTCCACCTCGTCAGCGCGGACGTAGACCTGGATCTGGCCGCGGTCGTCCTTGATGTGGCAGAAGATCGCCTTCCCCATGCCGCGCTTGGACATGATGCGCCCGGCGACGGCAGCGCTCTGCTCGGCAAAGCGCGCATAGTCCGACTTGATCTCCGCGGACCACGCGCTGCGCTCGAACACCGTCAATTGGAACGGATCGCGCCCGGCGTCCTGCAGGGCCTTCAGCTTATCCCGGCGTACCTGGAGAATCTCGGAAAGGTCGCTCTCCGCCTCCGGCGCCGGATTCTGATTTCTGTTTTCCTCGCTCATAGTGATCCTCTCTCCGGGTCAGTTTTCGATCTCCAGGATCTCATAACGCAGCTGCCCGATCGGCGCTTCGACCGTGACGGTTTCACCCGTCTTGTGGCCGAGCAGACTCATGCCGAAGGGGCTGTCCGTGGAAATTCTGCCCTCCATGGGGTTGGCATCCTGCGATCCGACGATCTGGATCATGACCTCGCTGTCGTCCTCCAGATCGCGTACCTTCACGCGGCTCCCGTGGCCGACGGTACCCGCCGCGGCGGTGGAGTCGTCGATCACCGCATTTTCGATCAGATCCTTCAGCTCGGCTATGCGGGAATAGATCTTGCCCTGCTCTGTTTTTGCCTCGTCATACTCGCTGTTCTCGCTGAGGTCGCCGAAGGAGCGCGCTTCCTTGATCGCCTCCGCGACTTCCTTGGTCTTGTTCGTTTCAAGGTCTTCCAGTTCGGCTTTGAGCTTGTCGAGGCTCTCCTCGCTCATCTTGTATCTGTTTTCAGTTCCCATCACTTGTTTCCTCCTGTGATTCCTGAAAGTATTCCGATTCCTGCACGTTCGCGTTCCATAGATATTATCATAAGAGCAGTTGAAAAATCAACTGTTATCTGCGATTTCCGCAAAAAGGCACGGAGCGGAGATCTCCTCCGCCCCGTGATGTGTTGCGGGATCGTATCGCGCCGTCAGGCGCTGGCGGAATAGGTAAAGCTGATGCCGGGGAAATAGCTCAGCGGGTCGACGCAGCTTCCGTTGACGCGGATCTCAAAATGGCAGTGAGGGCCGGTGGACCATCCGGTGGAACCGACGTAGCCGATCACCTGTCCGGCGGAGACGGTCGAGCCCACGCTGACGCAGGGCATCTCGTTCATATGCGCATAGAGCGTCGTCGTTCCGTTGGAATGATAGATCACGCAGTAGTAACCGTAGGAGTCGCTCTTCTCCGCGATGCTCACCGTGCCGCCCGCGGCGGCCTGGATCGTCGCGCCGTAGCCCGCGGCGATGTCAACGCCGGAGTGATATTTTGTTGTGCCGAAGATCGGATGGACGCGATAGCCGAACTTCGAGGTGATGTAGGTGCAGGACGGGACCGGCCAGCTGTAATAGCCGCCCGATACGCCGCCGCCGCCTCCGCCGCCGGAAGCCGCTTTGGCCTGCTGCTCCTTCAGCTTGCGCTGGGATTCCTCCCAGGCGCGGCGCGCCGCTTCCTCCGCGGCCTTCTGGGCCTGCAGCTCGGCGACCTTCTTGTCGATCTTCTCCTGGACCTCGCTCTCCAGCGCCTCGTTGGCCTCATAGGCCTCCTTGTACGCCTCTATATCCTCTTCCAGCTCGGCGATCATCTTCGTGGCCGCGGCGATCTGCTGCTCCAGCTTCGCTTTCTCCGAGAGAAGCTCCGCCCGGTGTTCCTCCTGCTCCGCCTGGATCGCTTCATATTCCGCCTTGACCTTTTCGACGGCCTCGCGCGCGGCGATATACTCGTCCTTGATGTGCTTGTCGTTCCGGACAATGTCCGTCACGTCGTTGAGCCGTCCGAGAAAATCGGTCAGGCTCTTGGCGTCGAAGAGGAAGGACATATAAGTCCACGTATTCGTCTCCTCCATCGCGCGGACGCGGGCGCAGTAATGCGCGTACTGCTCCTCCTCCGCCCGGACAGCCTCTGCGACCTCCTGCGCCTTCGCCTCGATCATCTGATCGTAGAGCTCGATCTGCGCATTGATCAGCTCGATGTCCTGGCGGTTGAGCTCGTTCTGCTCGTCCAGCGCGGATTTCTTGTCGATCACCGACGCCATTTCGGACTGGAGCGCATTGATCTGCTCCTGAATGTCCTTTTTCTGGCGGCGGATCTCATCGCGCTCGGCCTGGAGCTTGTCGATTTCCGCCTGGGTCACGGCTCTGGCGCGGCTGCCGACGACCATGGTCAGGAAGCCGACGAGTATGAGCGCGGCGAGGACGATGCAGATAATCCTTGTAACATTCTTTGACATTTCGACACCTTTTTCAAAAAACACGGTTGATTCTTTCGTTTGATCCGGGTCAAACCTTCAGATAATTCCGGATCGCGATATTGCTTCCGAAGGTACCGACGATGAATCCGATGATGAGATAGATGATCAGGATCGGATACATCATGGAACGGAAAACCGGAATCACGAGAATGCTTCCGATCATCCCGGACAGGATCTTCTCGCTTGCAATCTCGTAAATCCCCCAGAGCGCGAAGAATCCGATCAAACCGCCGAGCAGGCCGAGAATCAGGCCCTCCACGATAAAGGGGCAGCGGATAAAGGAATTGCTGGCGCCGACGATCTTCATGATGCCGATCTCTTCCCGGCGGCTGAATGTGGCAAGCTTGATCGTGTTCTGCATGATGAAGACCGAGACGACAAACAAAATCACGATCAGGACCACGGAGACGATGGTGACGACGTTTCGTAACGCGATGAACCAACGGCTGAGTTCTCTGGACGCGCTGGTTTCCGCGATGCCGTTGACCGCCTTGATCGCGTCGTCCGTCAGATCCATCATGGACAGATCGTCCAGATAGATCACATAGCGGTTGCGGAAAACCGACGGGGTGAGGTCGGAGTAATCCTCATTGCTCCCCTCCGAGCGCTCCTCGATGAAGTTCTCCATCGCCGTCTCCCGGGAGATGAATTCGACTTCCTTCACATTGTCGATCGCTTCCAGGCGTTTTCCGATCTCTCTGGCCTCGCCCTCGCTCAGCGTCTCGTCAACGAACGCGAGGATCTGATTCTTCTGCTCAAACTCGTCGATGTTCAGATCCACGACATAGGCAAGCACCGTAAAGATGCCCATTATGAGAAGACACGCCACGATGACCATCACGCAGGCGAAGGACATGAACCCGTGGGTAAAGATGCTGAGGAAGCCTTCTTTGATCAGATAACCGAGTCTGTTAAGCTTCATGTTCGTAATACCCACCTGTTCTGTCACTGACGACGCGGCCGTCCTCCAGGGAAATGACCCGCTTGGAGAACGCGTTGACCAGTTCCTTCTCATGCGTCACCACCAGAACGGTGGTTCCGAGATCGTTGATCTTCTGCAGCAGCAGCATGAGCTCAAGGCTCTTCGCCGGATCAAGATTGCCCGTCGGCTCGTCCGCAATGATGAGCCGCGGGGAGTTGACCAGCGCCCGCGCCACCGCGACGCGCTGCTGTTCGCCGCCGGAGAGCTCCTGCGGCAGGCGCTTCTCCCGGCCTTCCAGACCGACGAGCTTCAGGACGTAGGGAACGCGCTCGCGGATCTCGCTGTGCTTCGCGCCGATGACATGCATGGCGAAGGCCACGTTTTCATAAACGTTCTTGTTCTCGATCAGACGAAAGTCCTGGAAGATGACGCCCAGTGTTCTGCGCAGCCGGGGCAGCTTCCTCCGGCGCATGGTTCGCAGATTGAAGCCGTTGACCTCCAGCTCGCCGGAATCGGCGCGGACCTCGCCCGTCAACAGTTTGATGATCGTGGTCTTCCCGCTGCCGGATGGGCCGACGAGGAATACGAATTCCCCCTCGTCCATGTCCAGCGACAGGTTGTTTGCTGCCAGCGTCCCTCCGCTGCGGTAGCGCATCGTGACGTCTTTCAGATGGACCATAAAACGCTCCTTTTTGCCTCCGGCAGGGAAATCAGTACTGACGGTTCTGGGAATTCAGGTATTTCTTCACCATCAGCGCGACCTTGAAGATGATCGCGTGGTCGAATTCACGCAGATCCAGGCCGGTAAGCTTCTTTATTTTTTCCAGGCGATAGACCAGAGTGTTCCGGTGTACGAAGAGCTTGCGGCTCGTCTCCGAAACGTTCAGATTGTTCTCAAAGAACTTGTTGATCGTATACAGCGTCTCCTGGTCGAGCGCCTCGATGGGGTTCTTCTTGAAGACCTCGCTGAGGAACATCTCGCACAGCGTCGTGGGGAGCTGGTAAACGATGCGGCCGAGACCGAGGTTCTCATAGTTGATGACGCTCTTGTCGTCATCAAAGACCTTGCCGACTTCGATGGCGACCTGCGCCTCCTTGTAGCGGTCGGCCAGCTCGCGCAGATGGCGGGCCGGCGTGCCGATGCCGACGACGGTCTTGACGCCCAGCTCCCGAAAGATGCTCTTCTCAATGTTCTCCGCGATGGCGTAGACCTCCGCGGACTCGAAGCTCGCCGGCATCTCCTTGATCAGGACCAGGTCGTTCTCGGAAATGCACAGCACAAAATCCTTCTGCCGGTCCGGATAGAGGTTCTGGAGCAGTTCGATGGCGGTGGCGTCGGACTTGTCGACCTTGCGAATGAGGAACACGACGCGCGGGACGTCCGCGAGGAAATGCAGCTCCTTCGCCCGGACATAGACGTCGCCCGGCAGGATGTTGTCCGAAATGATGTTCTTTATGAATGTCGACTTGTCGTGCTTTTCCTCATAATTCGTCTTCGCCTCGTTCATGGCGACGGCCGCCAGAACGCAGATGCAGCGAGCTGTTGCGTCGCGGCCGGAGACAAAGACTGCGTAATCATACTGGCTCTCCAGGCTTCCGAGGAGCTTATAGGTGTACTCCGTGTTGGTGATGACCTGGTCATCGGCCTCTCCTGAAATCCCCTTCATGTCGTCGAGATAGGACCCGATCATGGAAAGTTCGCTGCAGGCAACGACAAAGCCCTGGTTGTCGGTCACGCCGATGACGCGGTCCGTCGCGGACTTCATCTGGATGATCACGCTCTGAAAAATTCTGCTGGACATGTATATATCCTCCCTCATCATCATTTTTGCATCATCGGAACGCAAAATGACGCGATATGATACGCTTCGTATTAGATAATTTACATAATATATAATTTCTGTGCACATTTCAATATTTTTTTCAAATGTTTTTGTGTTTTTTTTATTTTTCTCGTATAAAACGGTTAAAAATGACTTTCCTGATTTGTAGCAATTATCATCATGTCATAAAAATCACCGCAAATATGAAAAATGACGGGCTCGATCATGCGGTCGATCCCGTCATTATCACAAGAGCCCGTCTATTGAAAAACCGCGGCAAGCTCCTGCGGGTCCAGCGCCCGGTATTCCCCCGGCCGCAGCGCCTCGTCCAGCCGCAACGCGCCGATCTGTTCCCGGTGGAGCAGCAGGACACGCCGCCCGCGCGCGGCAAACATCCGCTTGACCTGGTGGTATTTGCCCTCGTACACCGTCACAAGCCCGACGTTCTCCTCCGGCAGCTCCAGACGCGCCGGGAGGCAGCGCGTCCCGTCCGAAAGCAGGATCCCCTCTGCGAACGCGGCGGCGTCCTCCGGGCCGAGCGGCCCGTCCAGCACGGCGCGGTAACGCTTCGGCACATGCTTCTTCGGAGAGATGACGCGGTGGGCAAACTCGCCGTCGTTGGTGAGCAGGAGCAGCCCCGTCGTGTCCTTGTCCAGACGCCCCACCGGGAAAAGGCCCTGCTTCCGCAGCTCCGGCGTCAGGAGGTCCGTCACCGTCGGCTGGCGCGGATCGTCCGTCGCGGAGAGAACGCCCGCGGGCTTGTTGAGCATCAGAACGCGCGATAAAGCGCAGTCGATCCGCTCCCCATCCGCGCGGATCTCCGCCGTTTCCGGGTCGAACTTCTCCTCCGGTTTCCGCACGGTTTCGCCGCCGACCGTCACGCGGCCGCCGCGGATCGCCGACCGCGCCTCGCTGCGCGTGTAACGCCCGCTGTCGGAGAGCAGCTTGTCCAGCCGGCAGACAGCCATCGGGATTCCCCTCCCCTCTTTGATCGCTTACCTCCTTCATTCTAACATACTTCGCAGGAAAAATGAATAGAATGATTTCAAAGGGGGGATCTTTCGCATGCTGATCTGGACATTGAAATTCGATAAGAAAAAAGCCGCCTTCTGGGTACTGATGGCAGCGCTCGTTCTGATTGGGATCATTCTTCTGCTCGGCACACGGTCTCACGCGGCGCCCGCGGCGTCGGGCCCGAGGCCTTCCGCGTCCGTAAAAAGCGAGAAGGCCAGGGTCGCGTATCTGGCCGACTGCGGCTGGAAGGTGGAATCTCCGGCAATGAAGGAAGAGACGGTCCTGATCCCGAGGAACTTCAGCCCGGTGTTTGAGGAATACAACGCGCTTCAGAAGGAGCAGGGCTTTGATCTGAGCCGGTACTGCGGGAAGGAGGTCAAACTCTATACATACAAAGTCCTCGACAGCAAGCTCGGGGACAATGTGCTCGCGATGCTCTATGTCAGCGACGGCGCCGTGATCGGCGGCGACGTCCACTCCGCGGCGCTCGACGGCTTTATGTGCGGGCTCAGACAGAAATAAGCGCCGGACCGGGCAGCCAGCGCTGTTCAAAGGGAGGCGCTTCACAAGGAAGCCGCCTCCCTTTGCCTCTGCAGCAGGCGAAAAAGGAAACGGAAGATCACGGACCAGGTTTTTCGCCGCGCGGATTGGACTAGCGCGGGAAAGAAAAACGCCCCCGCAAAAGGACGTTTTTCGGGGGCGCAGTCAGCTGAACCGGATCTTTCTGCGGAAGACAGTAAGATATATCAATACCATTGTCAAGGGGATCGCGCTGCCGATCCAGAAGACGACACCGGTCTGATTGACGAAAATGTTGAAGAGGGCATGGAACGTGATCACGAGGCAGAGCAGCGCGAAGCTGCCCACCGCCTGCAGCCAGGGCTGATCCCAGAGGAAGAAGATGCCCACTGCCGCCACCATGCCGCACACCACATGCATCGCTCCGGTGCCAAAGCCGCGGATCAGCAGCCGCAGCAGGTCCGCGCTGCCGTAGGAGGTAAGGAAGCAGATATTCTCAAAGGTGGCAAAGCCCACCGCCACCATCAGAATGCCGCTGATGGCGATCCGCTTTTTCGGCTCAAACACCAGAAGATAGAACAGCACCGGCAGGGACTTCATGATTTCCTCAACAACCGGGGCGATCTCATGGGATGCGCTGGTCAGGTCGGTGCCCGTCACGCCGGCAGCAAAGGCGCTGACATAGGCGGAAAGAAGACAGGCAGTCATTCCCGCAACCACAAAGGAAAGGGATCTGCGCGCGTCAGCGCGCAGGCACAGGATGGCCAACAACAGCGGTGCGGCAAGGCAGATATAAGTGTTTTCGATATAGTTCATTTCACCACCGCCTTCTTCATTGCCGGGAGGAAGAGGAGGAAACTGGCCGTAAGCAGAAAATCAAACCAGTAATAGGGATTCACAAGTGTCTCCTCCCACCAGAAACAGGATGCGGTCCAAAGTCCGTATTCCAGGAGGCACAGGATCAGGATCGCAATGCAGAGCGGGCGCTGGGTCGGATAGTTCTGCGGATATATCAGTCTCCGGATCGAGGCAAACAAGAGGAGGCCCATCAGCGTGGCATAGATCAGGTTGCTGAGGTACTCGCCCCGCTGCATAAAGAAGACGGCCATTGCAAAGGTAAACACAAAGCCGAGCCACGGCAGAAGGCGGCGTTCCCCGACCCCATCCGGCGGCGCGGTCTGCCGGAGAAACATGTACAGGAAGATATAAGCGGCGTACCAGCTCAAAACGGCCACCACCGAGATCTGAGGCGTCGCTTCAAAAAAGAGCAGGCAGAACAGCCAGTACAGATCCCCCAGCACCCAACTGGCGAAGAAAAAGGCAAGCAGCCCCCAGCTCCTGCTGCGCAGCCGTAATGACCGCCAGAGCGCGATAAAAACGCAGATCAGAAGGACGGCAATCTGCAGGATGTTGTTGATGCTATTGATCATCCCACCGCTCCCTGTCATCCCGGCGGGACGCCAGCCGATGGCAGAGCACTGTCACCAGCGCGCCAAGGCAGAACGCCACCAGAGCCACCAGCACAAAGCCCAGCGCTTCATGTTCGGCAAAGATACTGGCTGTGACGCCGCCCGCATTCAAACCGTGGATCTGCACCGAGCTTCGGGAAACGCCGACGGCAAAAATCAAGGCAGCCGCGAGACAGAGGGCGACCGCTGACACGCCGATCATACGATTGCGGCGCGCCCTTGCCCTCCGGCGCAGCTTCATCCGGCGATGCAGCTCCCCGACGCGCTGCTCAGATGTCCGCATAGGTGACTCCCCCCTTCTTATTGATTCAATCATAACAGACCGCGGCCGATTATTCAATCACGAAGCACAAAGAAAACGGCGGCAGAAGAAACAATTCCTCTGCCGCCTTCATTTGACATGGTCGTGTGGCGCAGCGCGTTACATCCGGCCGTTATCCAACGCGCTGGAACAGCTCCGAGGCGTCGCCTTCATAGCGGTGGGTGCTCATCCGCACATGGTTTTCATCGACGAACGCAATGCTCCCTGTTTCCGTATAGTTCTCGATATAAGTTCCGCCCTGTCCGTCCGATTGCTCGATCTCCACCACGACGGAGAACGCCAGATTGCCGGTCCCCGGATCGACCGCGCAGCCGATGCCGCCGCCGATCCAGCCCTGCACGACGCTGCTCAGATTGCAGTTCGGCGATTGCGTGATCGTTCTGTTTTTCATGCGGCCCGAGCTTGTAAACGAGAAGTCGGAGGACTGCCAGCTGCCGTCCAGGAATTCGAGCCATGTCTCCATCGCCACCCCCGGCGTGCCCGGTCCGGGCGTGGGCTCCGGTGTCGGTTCCGGCGT
>Ga0079305_1001958_pt1 | contig 21448 bp, 17 predicted proteins | sample LMS_cellobiose_e_FD_79183 | JGI IMG/M metagenome (GOLD analysis project Ga0079305, IMG submission 79183) | Rumen-fistulated moose microbial communities from Alaska, USA - LMS_cellobiose_enrichment | ecosystem: Host-associated > Mammals > Digestive system > Stomach > Rumen fluid ... | reverse complement strand
TACAAGAGCTTATCAGCGCGACCGGCGGAAGCGGTGAGGAATGAAAAAGGAATGTTTGCTCCTTGACCGCATCGACGACAGAGAAAACACAATCAGGATCGGAGGAGCACTATCTTGAGCAGAATCAAAAGGACGACCGTATTCCTGCTTTCAGTCCTGCTTTTGTTCCTCGTTGGCTGCGGTTCGAACAAGGGCAGAACGGTTTATAAGGACGGCTATACGATCCGGACCGAGAAATCGGCGAGCGAGGCGTCCGAACCGGTACGGCAGATCCCGGAACGCAATTCCGCCGTCGAAGAAATACGGGAAGAAGAAATGCGGGATTATGTTTTGAACAAGAACTCCAAAAAGTTTCACGATCCGTCCTGCTCCGGCGCCGCAGAGATCAAAGCGTCCAACCGATGGGAATACCGCGGCAGCCGACAATCTGTGCTGGACATGGGTTACACTCCGTGTAAACTCTGCAATCCCTGAGGTTGCGGCGGTGTTCCCGGGGATTCCACAGGGTATCTGCGGCGGATGCGCCGGCAGGTTTGCGACAAAAAATATGGCTTGACATATCCGTTGTTGCCTGTTATCTATTTATATAGTATATTTGCTCCCGGGAGGAAATGGAACGCGTGATCAAACGCCTGAGCTCCAGAAAAAACCCTGTCATCACACATCTGCGCAGACTTGGAGCGGACAGAGCATACCGGCTGTCAACAGGGGAATTCCTCTGCGACGGCGAGAAGCTTCTTCGGGAGGCGCTCGCGTGGAATGCAGAGATCACGACGGTCCTCTGGTCCGGCGAGCCTCGGATCCCGGCAGAGTGCGAAGAAGTCTATCAGGCCGATCGCGGGCTGCTCGACTATGTCTCGCCGCTGAAAAGCGCCGCGTCCGTTTTGTTCTCCGTAAGAATGAAGCAATGGAGCAAACGCGACGCGCCCGGAAGGACGCTGGTGCTTGAGACGATCCAGGATCCCGGGAACCTTGGAACGATCCTGCGGACGGCAAACGCGCTCGGAATCGATACGGTGATTCTGACCGGCGAATGCGCTGATGTATATAATGCGAAAACAATCCGCGCCGGAATGGGCGCCGTTTTTCGTCAACGCTTCCTCACAATGGATCTGAAGGCCATGAAGCAGTATCTGGATTCATTTGGCCTGCGGCTGTGCGGCGCGGCATTGACCGAATCCAGTACGGATATCCGCAGGATCGATCTGCGCTCCACTGCGGTGGCGATCGGCAGCGAGGGCCGGGGCCTGTCAGAGAACTTCCTGAATCTGTGTGAGGAGAAATTAATCATTCCGATGCGCCCGGCGTGCGAATCGCTGAATGCGGCGGTCGCGGCGGCGATCGTCATGTGGGAACTTACAAAACCGGAAAGAGGTTGAATGATGTCTGATCTGGAATGCTGGATCTGGTTTTCCGGTCTGCGTAAGCTGCGTTTTCGTACAAGACGCGCGCTGCTGTCTAGATTCGGCGGAGCAAAGGAGCTTTGGTTCGCGGATCGGCGCGAGCTTGACGCACTGCCCGGACTGCTCCCGGAGGAAAGGGAAGAAATTCTGCTGCGCGACAGCCAAGCGCCGGATCGGATTGTACGGCGCTGCGCAGAGGAACATGTCAGAATCCTTACGTTTCAGGACGCCGCATACCCGGAACGTCTGCGGAACATTCCGGATCCTCCCTATGTCCTGTATGTTTCGGGGGAACTCCCGGCAATTGACGCGGAGCCGGTTATCGCGATTGTCGGAACCAGAAACAGCACGGCGTACGGGAACAAAATGACCCGCGCGATCGCTGCGGGCGTCGCAGCATGCGGCGGCATCGTCGCCACAGGGCTTGCGGCCGGGATCGACTCCTGTGCTGCCGCCGGCGCTCTGGACGCCGGAGGCATCGTTTTGGGCGTGCTTGGAGTCGCCATCAATCGCATTTATCCGAGTTTCAATCAACCGCTCTATGACCGCGTCAGGGAGCATGGAGCGCTGATCAGCGAATATCCGCCGGATGCGGAAGGAACCAAAGAGTGGTTCCCGCAGAGAAACCGCATCATTGCAGGTCTTTCTCTCGGCGTTGTCGTTCCTGAAGCGCCGGACCGCAGCGGCGCGCTGATCACGGCGCATCGCGCGCTGGATTTCGGCAGAGATGTTTTTGCAGTTCCTGCGAACGCGGACAGCGCGAAGGGACGGGGAAGCAACCGGCTGATCCGCGAAGGCGCCGCGCTGGTGACGGAAGCGTGGGATGTGATGGAGTGCTACGCACCTCTATATCCTGAGCAGATTTCCAAAAATGCAGCGCCTCTTCGGGAAGCGCATTCTGAAGCGAGCGGGAAATCTGCGGAGCGGGCGCCGGAAGAGGGCGGCGAATTCTATCTGTACAGAAGCCCAAATCCACGACAGGCCGGCGTCTCGCTCAAAGATCAGCTGGAAGCTTTGAACGAACAGCAGCTGAAGATCGTCGGCGTGATGGACAGAGCCTCCATGCATGTGGATGATATCATCGATCTGACGCAGCTTCCCGCGTCTGCCGTTCTGAGTGAACTGACCATGCTGCAGATCAAGGGTTTTGTCAGGCAGGAGCAGGGAAAGCGTTTTACATTGAATATCAGTAAGTGAGGAATCGGGAATGTCAAAACTTGTGATCGTCGAATCTCCGGCGAAGGCAAAAACCATTGAAAAGTATCTTGGCAGCGAATACAGAGTAAAGGCTTCGATGGGACATCTGCGCGATCTTCCGCGCAGTACCATCGGCGTGGATATCGAACATGATTTCACACCGGAGTATATTCCGGTGAAAGGCCGGGAAAGCGTAATCACGGATCTGAAAAAGAGCGCAAAATCCGCTGATACTGTCTATCTCGCAACCGACCCGGACCGCGAAGGAGAAGCGATTTCATGGCATTTGAAAGAGCTTCTGAACATTCCCGACGAGAAAGCCCGCCGCGTCACCTTCAATGAGATCACAAAGAAGGTTGTCACAGACAGCATCTGCGCCCCGCGCGATATCGACATGGATCTTGTCAATGCGCAGCAGGCGCGCCGTGTTCTGGACCGCCTGGTCGGCTACAAGCTTTCGCCGCTGCTTTGGCGGAAGATGGGCCGGCCGAAGCTCTCTGCCGGACGCGTGCAGTCCGTCGCGACGAGAATGGTGGTCGATCGCGAAAAAGAAATCCGATCCTTTGTTCCGGAGGAGTTCTGGAATCTCGACGTCACGCTGGAACGCTGCGACGCCGAGGGAAGCTTCCGCGCAAGATACTACGGGAAAGACGGGAAAAAGCTGGAGCTTCACAATGAAGCGGAGGCAGACGCGGTTGTGAACGACGTTTCCGGGAAGCCCTTTGCCGTCCAGTCCGTAAAGCGCGGGGAAACGCCCAGAACGCCGTCGCCTCCGTTTATCACGTCCACGCTGCAGCAGGAGGCGTCGCGCCGTCTGGGCATGACGCCGGCCCGCACGATGAGCATTGCACAGCAGCTGTATGAAGGCATCGATATCACCGGTCAGGGCACCGTCGGCCTGATCACTTATATGCGTACCGACTCTCTCCGCATCTCCGATGAAGCGCTCAGCGCCGCAAAGGATTTTATCGTGGAACACTACGGCAATGCGTATTATTCCGGGACGCCCCGCCGCTTCCGCACCCGCGCGGGCGCGCAGGACGCCCATGAGGCCATCCGCCCGAGCAATGTTTTCCTGACTCCGGAGAGCATCAAAAAAGACCTGACCGGCGAGCAATACAGATTGTACCGCCTGATTTGGGGCCGCTTTACCGCGAGTCAGATGGCAAAGGCCATATACGACAACGTTGTTGTCGATGCCGTGTGCGAAAAGCACGTCTTCCAGTCCAAATATTCAGAGATCAAGTTCCCGGGGTATACAGCGGTTTACGAGGAGAGCCGCGACGAAGAAAGCGAGGAGATCCGGAACCCGCTGCCCAATCTGAGCGAAGGAGAGAAGCTGAAGGCTTCGAAAATCGATCGGGAGCAGCGCTTTACGCAGCCGCCGTCCAGATACACCGAGGCCTCTCTCATCCGCGCGCTGGAAGAGAAGGGGATCGGCCGCCCGTCCACCTATGCCCCGACGATCAGCACGATCACGGGACGTGAATATGTGTCAAAGGACGGCAGGTATCTCAAGCCCACGCCCCTCGGCGAAACGGTCAACGGCCTCATGTGCGATTACTTCAAGGATATCGTCGACCTGAAGTTCACAAAGAACATGGAAGACTCTCTGGATGACATTGAGGCGGGTCAGGCCGAATGGAAGGACGTACTGCGGACTTTCTACAGCGGCTTTGATCGTGAGCTGGAGAATGCAGAAAAAGCATTGGATGGCGTCCGCATCCGGGTCCCCGACGAGGAAAGCGACGAGATTTGCGACGTCTGCGGGCGAAAGATGGTCGTCAAAAACGGCCGGTTCGGCCGGTTCCTGGCCTGTCCGGGCTTCCCCGAATGCACATTTACCAAGCCCATCGTGATCGAGATGCCGGGCTGCTGCCCGAAATGCGGCGGAAAGATCCTGAAGCGTACCAGCAAAAACGGATATACCTACTACGCCTGTGAGCGGGGTCAGGAATGCGGTTTTATGACCTGGTATGTACCGGTAAAGGAGAATTGCCCGTCCTGCGGAAAAACAATGTTCAAGCCCTCAGGCAAGGGGCAGCGCAAACCGTTCTGCATCAATGAATCCTGCCCGAACTTTCTCCCGGAGGAAAAGCGGGGATATAAGAAAAAGACGACCGGAACGAAACCGGACAGCCGGAAAAAAACCGCAAAGAAGGCGGAATCGTGACGGAGAAACAGGTAACGGTGATCGGCGCGGGCCTTGCCGGGTGCGAAGCCGCATGGCAGCTGGCCAATCGCGGCATCCGGGTAACCCTTGTCGAGATGAAGCCGGAAAAAATGACGCCGGCGCATGTTTCGGCAGACTATGCGGAGCTGGTCTGCTCCAATTCCTTTCGGTCCGATGAGCTTGCGAACGCCGTCGGTCTGCTGAAGGAAGAGCTTCGCAGAATGGATTCGCTCATCATGCGATGCGCCGACGCCAACCGGGTCCCCGCAGGCGGAGCGCTTGCGGTGGACAGAACGGCATATGCGGCCATGGTGACCCGTCTGATCCGGGATCATCCGATGATCGAAATCGAAGCGCGGGAAGCGCGGGAGATCCCGCCGGACGGCGAGGTGATCATTGCGACCGGGCCGCTTACCAGTGAGCCGCTGAGCAATGAAATCGAACGCCTTTGTCCGAAACGCGACCTGCATTTTTATGACGCGGCGGCCCCCATCGTGACATTCGACAGCATTGATATGGAAAGCGCGTTCTTTGCATCCAGATATGACAGGGGGACAAAGGACTATATCAATTGCCCAATGACAAGGGAGGAGTATCTCGCTTTTTGGACGGAATTGATCCATGCCGAGGAAGCGCCGGTCCACGGTTTTGATGACAGCGGCGTGTTCGAAGGCTGCATGCCCGTGGAGGTCATGGCGCGGCGCGGTGCGGAAACGCTGCGTTACGGCCCGATGAAGCCCGTAGGCCTTGCCGATCCGCGGACCGGGGAGGAAAGTTATGCCGTTGTCCAGCTCCGGAAGGACAACGCGGAGGGGACGCTGTACAACATCGTCGGGTTCCAGACGCACCTTCGGTTCCCCGAGCAGCGCCGCGTGTTTTCCATGATCCCGGCGCTGAAAAACGCGGAGTTCGTGCGCTACGGCGTCATGCACCGGAACACTTATTTGAATTCGCCCGGTCTGCTGGACCGGTATTATCGCCTGATCAGCGAGCCGCGCATCTCTTTTGCAGGGCAGATGACCGGCGTGGAGGGTTATGTGGAATCCTGCGCATCCGGTCTTCTTGCCGGGATCGAGACCGCGCGGCGCCTGAAAGGCCTGCCGCCGGCGAATTTTCCGCAGGAGACCGCAATCGGCGCACTTGGGATCTATATCTCCGGCGGAGCGGTCAGCGGAGATTTCCAGCCGATGAATATCAATTTCGGCATCATTTCGCCGCTCGGTTATCGGGTGAAGGGCAAAAGAAACAAGAATGAAGCGATCTCTGCCCGTGCGCTCGAAACCATAGACAGAATGAAAGAGGAAGTTGGATGAAGATCATAATTGACGCAATGGGCGGAGACAACGCGCCTCAGGCGATCGTGCAGGGGGCCGTTGATGCGCAGAGGGAATTCGGAATCGACATCGTTCTTGTGGGGAAGGAAGAAGAGATTGAGGCCTGCCTTTCAGCGCTGGGAGGAAAGGGGGATCCGCATATCAGCGTCGTCCATGCCGAGGAGATCATCGACATGCATGACGACCCTGCCACAGCTGTACGAAAGAAGAAGAACAGCTCCATGGCCGTTGCGCTCGGTATGCTTCGCAACGGGGAAGGCGACGCTGCGATTTCCGCCGGGAGCACCGGCGCGCTTTTGACCGGCGCGACCCTGCTTGTCCGGAGGATCAAAGGCATCCGCCGCGCTGCAATGGCGCCGGTGCTGCCAAACGGAGGAAAGGGCGTCGTGCTGATCGACTGCGGAGCAAATGTGGAGTGCACGGCGGAATACCTGCTTCAATTCGGCTATATGGGCAGCTTCTATTCCAGGAACATCCTTGGCTGCGAAGCGCCGCGCGTCGGACTCCTGAACAACGGAAGCGAGGATACAAAAGGGACACAGCTCTGTAAGGAAGCCTATGCGCTGCTGCAGGAGGCGTCCGAAGCCGGAAGACTGAATTTCATCGGCAATGTGGAAGGGACAGACGTTTTTTCAGGCAGGGTAGACGTTATTGTAACGGACGGGTATTCCGGCAACATCCTCCTGAAAACCGTCGAGGGCACGGCGAAATTCCTGATGAAAAACGTTAAAGATGTGCTGATGAAATCGCCGAAGACAAAGATCGGCGCGCTGCTGCTGAAAAATGAGCTGAACGGCCTGAAAAACCTGATGGACGTATCCGAAGTCGGCGGCACGGCGTTTATCGGCATCACGCGGCCCGTGATCAAGGCGCACGGGAGCAGCAACGCACGTGCGATCCGCAGCGCGGTCAAGCAGGCAATCGGCTTTGTCAATGCACATGTAACGGAAGATATCATTGAAAATATAGAATATATGAAACTTCGCGGCGAAAGCGCGGAGGATGAAAGAAAGGAGCAGCAGCATGGTTTTCAATAAGATAAAAGAGCTTATCTGCGAGCAGTTCGACATCGACCCGGAGGAGATCACTGAGGAGACGAACTTCCTGCAGGATCTGAGCGCCGATTCACTGGACTTTGTCGAATTGGTGATGAACATCGAGGACAGCTTCGGCCTGCCTGAGATCAGCGAAGATGAAATCCGCACGATTCAGACGGTCGGAGACCTCGTGGAGTACGTCAAAAAGACGCAGAGCTGAAGAAGCAATGCAGGAACTGGAGCAAAAACTGAATTACCGTTTCCGTGAAGGCGAGCTGCTCCGTACGGCGCTGACGCATTCCTCCTATGCCAATGAGCACAACTGCGCCAGCAATGAGAGACTGGAGTTCGTCGGCGACAGCGTGCTCGGCATGGTGACCGCGTCCCACCTGTATCTTCGATTCCCGAAGCTGCCGGAGGGGAAAATGACAAAGCTCCGCGCAGAGCTCGTTTGCGAGCAGAGCCTTCGGGACGTGGCGGAACAGCTGGAGCTCGGCAAATACCTGTTGTTGGGTCGCGGGGAGGAAAGCTCCGGCGGACGCAACCGACCGTCGATCCTTGCGGACTGCGTTGAGGCGGTGATCGCCGCGCTCTATCTCGACGGCGGTATGGAGCCCGCATGCAGACTGATTGAAAGTCGGATCCTCTCAAAGCTGGAAGAGGCCGGAGCTTCGCTGATGCGAGACTGGAAGACGGAGCTGCAGGAGCTCATCCAGCAAACGCCGGGGCATACGCTGAATTATCAAATGGTCGGCGAAAGCGGACCGGATCATATGAAGCGCTTTCAGGCTTCGGTGTCCTGTGACGGCAGCGAGATCGGAATGGGAGAGGGCAGAACAAAGAAGGAAGCCGAGCAAATGGCGGCGCGCGCGGCGCTTGATGCGCTGAATGCGGCGCGGCACGAAGATTGACAGGTACAGGAGCGGCTGCAAGGCCGCTCCTGCCGTTTTGCCGAATCGACGAATCTCCGGCGGCAAGAATCTAATGCTTGCCAAAACAAGGCCGCATGTAGTAAAATAACATGATAAAATGGTATAAATATATGTTATTCAAATCCATCATAAGGACAGGAATGAAACGTGTATTTAAAAGCACTTGAGATCCAGGGGTTCAAATCCTTTGCGGAAAAGACGACCCTGACCTTTGAAAAGGATATAACGGCAATTGTCGGCCCCAACGGAAGCGGAAAGTCAAACATTTCCGACGCTTTGCTGTGGGTGATGGGAGAGCAGAGGAGCAAAGCGCTGCGCGGCGGCAAAATGGAAGACGTCATTTTCGGCGGGACAGAAAAGCGCAGCCCGCTCGGGTTTGCGCAGGTGTCGCTGGTACTGGACAATTCCGAGGGGCTTTATCCCATTGAAGCGCCGGAGGTCGTAATTACGCGGCGCTACTATCGAACCGGAGAGAGCGAGTATTTCCTCAATCGGGAAGCGGTCCGTTTAAAAGATATCAACGAGCTTCTGATGGACACAGGCCTCGGCAGGGACGGCTACAGCGTCATCGGCCAGGGGCGCATCGCGGAAATCGTCTCCGCCCGCAGCACCGACAGGCGGGAAATTTTTGAAGAGGCCGCCGGGATCTCGCGGTTTCGCTATCGCAAGGAGGAAGCCGAGCGAAAGCTGGAACGCACCGAGGAAAACCTCCTCCGCGTGAATGACAAGATCGACGAGCTTTCGATGCAGGTCGGACCGCTGGAAAAACAGGCGGAGACGGCGAAACGCTTCCTCGTGCTGCGCGACGAGCAGCGCTCCCTTGAGATCTCCGCATGGATGGAAACGCTGGACCGGCTGCATGCGCAGAGCGAAAGTGTCAACGCGGAATATGAAACGTCTGCCGAGTCGCTTTCCTGCGCGCAAAAGGAATTGGAAAACCTCTATGCTGCGGGCGAGGAATTCAACGGGCAGATCAGGGAATGCGACCTTGAGACGGAATCCACGCGGGAAAAGCTTTCCGCATGTGAAACAAACGCTGCCGACTGTGAGGCCAACGCTGCCGTGCTGCGTACAAATCTCGCGAATGACGGAGAGAACATGGACCGACTGCACAGCGAGATGGACGAGCAGTCGGGACGCGAAGAGACGATCCGCATGCAGGTGGATGAGATGAACAAGCGGATCGAAGAGATCAATATCCTCCTTGCGAAAAATACGCTGGCGGCGCAGGAGGCGAGACAGGAGGCGGAGCAAAACGCTTCCGATGCCGATGACGCCCGTCAGGGGCTTGCAGCGCTCGTCGCAAAAGAGGGCGAAGCGGGAGAAAGACTCGCGCGCCTTTCCGTGACGCTGAGCATGCTGCGCGACCGGGGAGATGAGCTGTCCGCCCGTTTCAGCGGGATCGACGGAGAAATCGAAGCCGCACAGCAGAAGTTCAGAGAAGTCTCCGATGCGAAGCATGGGGCGGTTGCGGAGCAGAACAGCGCGCAGGAACACGTAAATGAACTCAATAACGTTATCAGCGGACATAAAATGCTGATGGGCTCGCGGGAAAAGGCAGTTCACGATTTTAAGGAACAGCATAACGCGCTTGTGATCGAGCAGCGCTCTGCGGAAAACCGCGCCCGCATGCTCGAAGAAATGGAAAAAGAGTATGACGGCATGGGCCGGGCAGTCAAATCCGTAATGCAGGCGGCTTCCCGCGGGACGCTGCACGGCGTTTTCGGTCCGGTCGGAAGCCTGATTTCCGCAGATGACCGCTATGCTGTCGCAATCGAGACCGCGCTCGGCGCGTCGATCCAACACATCGTTGTGGACTCTCAGAACACCGGGAAAGCCGCAATCGAAATGCTCAAACGGAGCGAAAGCGGGCGGACGACGTTTTTGCCGCTGGACACCCTCCGCCCCAACCGCCTACCAAACCCGCCGAAAAACGACCCGGGATATATCGGGATCGCAAGCGCCCTGATCCGCTTTGACGAACGCTTCGGCAGCGCAATGGAATACCTGCTGGGGAGAACGGTCGTAGCGGAAACTCTGGCCGACGCGATACAGATGTCCCGGAAGCATAACAACGCGCTGCGCATCGTCACGCTGGACGGGCAGATGATCAACGCCGGCGGATCCATGACCGGCGGCAGTACGGCGAAAAACATCGGAATTCTTTCCCGCGCAAATGAACTCAAACGGCTCCGTGAGCGGCTCACTGTAATTGACAGAGATCGGAAGGAATGCAGCGACCGGCTGGCGGAAGCAGAGCGCGTGCTCAACGGCGCGCGTTATGAAGCAGAGCTTGCAGCGAATGAACTGATCGAGGCAACCGAACGATTGCATCGAGCGGATTCCGCAGTGAGCCAGAATCAGTTGCTCTTGTCAGCGCTGGATGAGAATATTGAGAACCTGGAGCGGGAAAAGCGGACGCTTTCGACGGATCGGCAGGAAAACGAGCGTCGGATCGCGGAAACGCTTAAGGAGCAGGAAGAGACGGAAAGAACGGCGGCTTCTCTGAAAACGGAGATCGCGCGCGCGACTGCCGGACGGGAGATCTACGACGCCCTCCGGGAAAAGCTGAATGAAACGCTGACGCATTTGCGCGAGGAGTCCGCTTCGCTTGCGTCTGAGCGGGAGACGGCGTCACGGTCGGCCGAGAGCCTTCAGTCGCTCCTGGATGTCCTTCGGGGCGACGGAGAGCAGCGCAGACGCGGCATCGACGCGCTGAGAGAGCATATCGCGCAGACGCAGACGCAGCTTGCCGAGGTGGATCAAAGAATGGAAGCGCTGCGCCGACAGGCAGACGGATTCCGCGATCTGCTGGCCGGTATCGGTTCCAGAAAGATGGAACTGGAGGGGCGGCGGAGCCGGAACGACAAACTTGCGCAGGAAAAGAACCGAGAGATCCTCGAGCTGCAGTCCGTATGTGCGCGCTATGAGCAGCGAAAGCTTTCTGCAGAGATGGAAGAAAAGCAGATTGTGGACAAGCTGTGGGACAACTATGAGCTGTCCCGCACCGCGGCGCAGGCGCTTCGGCAGCCGGTGGAAAGCATGAGCGCGGCCAACAGGCGGATCGCCGAGCTTCGCCGGGAGATCGGAAGACTGGGCAGCGTCAATGTCGGCGCAATTGAGGAATTCGCACGGGTAAAGGAGCGCTATGACTTCCTTTCCGCCCAGCGGGATGACGTTGAAAAGGCCAAGCGCGACCTGGGAAAGATCATCTCCGAAATCACGGCAGAAATGAAGGATATCTTCGTTCAGAAGTTTTCCGATATCGACGACAGTTTCCGGGCGGTTTTCCTGGAATTGTTCGGCGGCGGAAAAGCGGAGCTTGCGCTTGAGGATCCGAATGATCCGCTCGGCTGCGGGATCGAGATCCGCGTCCAGCCGCCCGGCAAGGCCGTCACAACGATCTCGCTGCTCTCCGGCGGAGAGAAGAGCTTTGTAGCCATCGCACTGTATTTCGCGATCATGAAGGTGCGGCCGACGCCGTTCTGCATCATGGATGAGATCGACGCCGCGCTGGACGAGGCGAATCTGGAGCGTTATGCGGATTATATGCGCACCATGGCGGGCGCGACGCAGTTCATCGTGATCACACACCACCGGGCGACCATGGAGGAGGCAGACGTACTCTACGGCGTCACGATGCAGGAAAAAGGCGTTTCCACCGTGCTGAATGTCGATCTTGACGAAGCGGAACGCTCGATGGAAGCCGTATGAGTCAGAGGTAACTATGGGATTTTTCGAAAAAATCAAAAACGGTCTTGCCAGAACGAAGCAGAGCATGACCATTTCGATGAACAACATGTTCGCATCTTTTACCGGGGAGAACGAAGAATTCTTCGATGACCTGGAAGAGATCCTGATCCTTGCCGACGCAGGCGTGGAGACCGCGGAACGCGCGGTCGGGCGTTTGCGGGAGGTCGTGCGTGCGCGGGGCCTGCGCGGCGGAGAAGAGGTTCAGGGGGCATTTGTGGAGATCATGGCGGAGATGCTTTCCGCAAATGATCTGAAGCTGAAACTGGAAACAAAACCTTCCGTGATCCTGATGGTAGGCGTGAACGGCGTCGGAAAAACGACGACGATCGGCAAATTGGCCGGAAAGTTTGCCGGAGAGGGGAAGAACGTCCTGCTGTGCGCGGCGGATACATTTCGCGCCGCTGCGGCGGAACAGCTCACGATCTGGGCGGAACGCGCCGGCTGCGACATCGTCCGTCATGAGGAAGGCAGCGACCCCGCGGCGGTCGTATTTGATTCCATTGCGGCCGCAAAGGCGCGGGGAAAGGATCTCATTATCATCGACACGGCCGGACGCCTGCACAACAAACAGAACCTGATGAATGAGCTCGCGAAGATCCGGAGAATCATCGGACGCGAGCTTCCGGAAGCCGACGTGGAAACGCTGCTGGTACTGGATGCGACGACGGGTCAGAATGGGCTTATGCAGGCGAAAAGCTTTCAGGAAACGGCCGAGCTTACCGGCGTCGTTCTCACCAAGCTGGACGGTACCGCAAAGGGCGGGATCGTTTTTGCCATAGCAAATGAGCTGAATCTGCCTGTGAAGTTCATCGGCGTCGGCGAACAGCAGGATGATCTGATGCCCTTCGAGCCGAAAGCATTTGCGGAGGCGCTGCTGAAATGAAGCTGGTGATCGCATCGAATAACCCCGGAAAGCTCAGGGAAATCCGTGAGATCATGGGCGGCAGCGGTATCGAAGTGCTCTCCCAGAGAGAAGCCGGCTGCGACTTCGAGGCCGAGGAGACCGGAACGAGTTTTGACGAGAACGCCCGGATCAAGGCGCTTGCCGCAATGCGTGCGACGGGTCTTCCAGCGGCGGCGGACGACAGCGGCCTGGAGGTAAACGCGATGAACGGCGGGCCGGGGATCTACTCCTCGCGCTACTGCGGCGACCATACTTATCCGGAAACCTGCCGCAAGATTATTTCCATTGTCAATGATTCTGATGACCGTAGCGCAAGATACTGCTGCGCGGTCGTGTGCTGCTTTCCGGATGGAAGAGAGATCCATTGCTTTGCAACGACGGAAGGGCAGATTTCCGGAGAACTGCGGGGAAGCGGCGGATTCGGGTATGACCCGATGTTCCTGCTTCCGGACGGAAGAACAATGGCGGAACTGACAGAAGAGGAGAAGAACGCGATTTCCCACAGAGGAAGAGCGTTCCGCGAGCTGCTGAGAAAACTGGAGAGTGGAGAATACGATGCTAAGCAGTAAACAGCGCGCCCAGCTGAGAGGGATGGCTTCGACGATGGATACCATCGTTATCGTTGGAAAGGGCGGGATCACGGAAAACGTGATCGCGCAGGTTCGTGATGCGCTGAAAGCGCGGGAACTGGTAAAAGGAAAAGTTCTGGAAAGCTCCCTGCTCAGCGCGCGGGAAGCCTGCGAGGCGCTCTCCGAAGCCTGCGGAGCGGAACAGGTTCAGTTCATCGGGAGCAAGTTCGTGCTCTATAAACGCAACGAAGCCGATCCGAAGATTGAGCTTGTGAAGGCCGGGAAATGAGAGTCGCCATCTTCGGAGGCAGCTTTAACCCGCCTCATCTGGGTCATCTCAACAGCGCGGAATACGCAGCCGAACAGCTCCGCCCCGACGTGTTTCTCATTGTCCCGGACCATCAGCCGCCCCACAAATCCCTGGAGGCGGGGAGTCCCACCCCGGAGGAACGACTGGAGCTGTGCAGACTGAATTTTGCCGGGCTGCCGAATGTTGAGGTCTCGGACATGGAGATCCGCCGCGGCGGCAAAAGCTATACGGCGGATACCATCTCGGAGCTTCTGCACCGCTTTCCGGATGCGGAATTCTTCCTGCTTGTGGGAACGGATATGCTCCTGGACCTCGGCCGCTGGTACCGCGCGGAGTTCATCATGCAGTATTGCGTGATTGCGCCGTTTCAGCGATATCCGGAGGAACTGCCGTATATCGAGGCAAAGGCGGAAGAGCTGAAGGAGCGCTTCGGCGCGCGCATTGAGATCATTCGCTCCCGGCCGCTGCCCGCCGCCTCCACCGATATCAGAACAATGCTGCGGGCCAGAGAAGGCAATGAGCTTCTCGGCAATGACGTATACGCCTATATCATTCAACACCGGCTGTATGGGGCAAACGTCAATTTTGACTGGCTTCGGTCAAAGGCCTATGCGATGCTGAAACCGAAACGCGTTGCGCATGTCCGCGGCTGCGAGCAGGAAGCAGTGTCTCTGGCCAGGCGATGGGGCGCGGACGAGGATGACGCGGCAGAGGCCGCGATTCTGCATGACTGCACAAAAAAGGCCGATCTGAGAGAACAGCTCGCGCTCTGCGAGAAATATGGGGTCGTCCCGGACGCCCTGGAGCAGCGGAGCGAGAAACTCATGCACGCGATGACAGGCGCGGCGCTGGCCCGTGCGGAATTCGGCGTTTCGGATGCGGTGAGAGACGCCATCCGCTGGCATACCACCGGCAGACCCGGCATGACGCTGCTGGAGAAGATCATCTATTTGGCCGACTACATTGAGCCGACACGGGATTTCGAAGGCGTTGACGCCTTGCGAAAACTGGCATATGAAGACCTTGACAGAGCAATGCTGCTCGGGCTTGATATGAGCATCGAGGAAAACCGCAGCTATGGGAATGAAATCCATCAGAACTCTGTTTCCGCGAGAGACTGGTTCAAAACACTAGTGACAGGGGAAGATGAATCGGAATGAAACTCTTTGGTGATACAGGGAAACACCTGCATTCAAAAGGAAAGGCACGAGAATCATCCGAGGGACAGGAGACGCACCGGCAGCGCAGGAAACCGGAGATCGGAGCCTTCCTCCGCGCGCCCACATGGAAAAAGCTGAGGATTCCCGCGATTGTCATCGGCAGCCTGATCGTGCTCGCGCTGCTGGTGCTGCTGGTTTATTCCCTCTGGGAAAGACCGCCTGAGATCAGGCAGCCGGACGGTCCCAACGTTCAGACAGCGGAGCCGTCTGCTTTGGAAACGCCGGCACCGCCGGTCGAGACGATCCGGCCGGTGTATCCCGAAGAGACCGAAGCGACACCGCCGCCGGAGCTCACGCCGGAACCGAGCGAACAGCCGGTCAAAAGCGGAAGAAAAGAAAGCTGCTATACGTTTGTCCTGCTCGCATATGATCAAAGCTTTGCAAATACCGACACGATCCTTGTCGGCAGGCTGGATACGGAAGGCGGCATGCTGGACATTGTCAGCATCCCACGCGACACGCTTGTGAACGTCAGCTGGGGCGTTAAGAAGGTCAATACAATTCTGCCGCTGGAGCACAATGACGCGGATCGCTTTCTGGAGCATCTGGGCAATCTCATCGGTTTTACGCCGGATTGCTACGCTGTTGTGAACATCAGAGCAGTGGAAAAACTGGTTGACTGCATAGGCGGCGTGTATTACAATGTTCCGCGTGACATGGATTATGACGATCCGACACAGGATCTTCACATCCATATCCAGAAGGGTTATCAGCTGCTCAACGGAGCAAATGCGGTCAAGGTAATGCGTTTCCGCGTCGGGAACAACGACAGCGGTTACGTCAACGGGGATCTGGGCAGAATTGCGACACAGCAGGATTTCCTGACGACGGCTGCGGATCAGTTCCTCAAGCTGGGGAATATTCCGAATCTCAATGACGCGATCCAGATTTTCCAGGACAATGTCGCGACCGATCTGACAGCGAACAACATTGCGTTCTTTGCCAGAGAATTCCTGAAGCTGGATAAGGAAAACATTCGGTTTCACACGTTGCCCGGGAGAGGCGTTATGATCCGCGGCGGATCCTATCTTGAGGTTGTGCTGGATGAGTGGGTCGGGATCGTTGATGATTATTTGAACCCCTTTTATCAGACAATCACAGCGGACAACCTCGACATTCTTCAGGCAAACGGAGGGAACGGCGCAATCTCCACCACGGGAGAAGAAGTGCCGATCACATCCTTCCTGGATTTCAACCAGTATGTGAAGAACCTGCAGGAATCCCAGAACAAGGAATCGACGGAATAGTACGCTCGTCCACGCGGAAAGGAAGTTTAAATGATGACACCGAAAGAAATCGCAGAATTGATTGTAAAGACCCTGGACGGGAAAATGGCGCATGATCTGAAGCTGCTGCGCACCACAGACGTGACCGTTCTCGCGGATTACTTTGTGATCTGTACGGCAACAAGCACGACGCAGATCAAAACGCTGGCCGATGAAGTTGAGGCAGTGCTGGAAGCGCACGGGGAAAACAAGCTGCATCGCGAGGGCTATCGCAGCGGCGGTTGGGTGCTGATCGACTTCGGCTGTGTTGTCGTGCACATCTTCATGGAGGAAGCAAGACAGTTTTATAATCTTGAGCGCCTGTGGGCCGATGCGGAGGAGATCGACCTCTCAGCCCTTCTCGGCCCCGAGCGCTGACAACCCGCGGACAAGCGGCGGGACGTATGGCCATGGGGCGAAGCTGATTTGCTTGAATCCAACGAATGAGAGAGAAGAAACAAGTTCATGAAATACGATTTTTCAGCAATTGAGAAGAAGTGGCAGGACAACTGGGAAACAACAAAACCCTATGCCGCGGTGACGGGCAGCGATAAACCGAAGTTCTACGGGCTCATCGAGTTTCCGTATCCCTCCGGCGCCGGCCTGCATGTCGGGCATCCGAGGCCGTTCACTGCAATGGACGTCATTACGCGAAAGAAACGGATGGAGGGCTATAATGTCCTGTTCCCGATCGGCTATGATGCGTTCGGCCTGCCGACGGAGAACTATGCGATCAAAAATCACATCCATCCCGCCATCGTGACCCATGACAATATTGCGAACTTTACGCGCCAGCTCAAGATGCTGGGGTATGGATTCGACTGGGACCGCTGCGTCAACACATCCGATCCGGATTATTACAAGTGGACGCAGTGGATCTTCCTGCAGATGTTCAAGCGGGGCCTGGCATATAAAGCGACGATGTCGGTGAACTGGTGCACCTCCTGCAAGGTCGTCCTGGCCAACGAAGAGGTTGTGGAGGGCGTCTGCGAGCGCTGCGGCGCCCCTGTCGTCCGCAAGGAAAAGAGCCAGTGGATGCTGGGCATAACAAAATATGCGGACCGGCTGATCGACGATTTGGACGAACTCGACTATATCGAGCGCGTCAAGACGCAGCAGATCAACTGGATCGGACGCTCCACCGGCTGCGAGCTGACCTTCCGGACGAACATGGGCTGCGAGGTAACAGTCTATACCACCCGGGCGGATACGCTGTTCGGCACAAGCTATATGGTCATTTCGCCGGAGCATCCGCTTCTGAACGAGTGGAAGGACCGGATCGGGAACTGGGCGGAGGTCGCCGCTTACCGCGAAGCCGCGGCGAGGAAATCCGACTTTGAGCGCGGCGAACTGAACAAGGAAAAGACCGGCGTCCGTCTGGAGGGCGTGGAGATCCTGAACCCGGTCACCGGCAGCAATCTGCCGATGTTCGTCTCGGATTATGTTCTGATGGGGTACGGTACGGGCATCGTCATGGGCGTGCCCGGCCACGACCAGCGAGACTGGGATTTCGCCACAAAATTCGGTCTCCCCATCATCGAGGTCGTCTCCGGCGGCGATGTGACGAAATGCGCGTTCGTTGCGAAGGACGACAGCGCCGTGATGGTCAATTCCGGCTTCCTCAACGGCATGACCGTGAAAGACGCGATCCCCGCAATGAAACAGTACGCTGTGGAGCAGGGCTTCGGAAAGCTGAAGACGAACTTCAAGCTGCGCGACTGGGTGTTCTCCCGCCAGCGCTACTGGGGCGAGCCGATCCCGCTTGTTTTCTGCGACAAGTGCGGCTGGCAGGCGATCCCCGAGGATCAGCTCCCGCTGGAACTGCCCAATGTGGAGAGCTATGAACCGACCGACGACGGCGAAAGCCCGCTCGCAAAGATGACGGATTGGGTCAACACGACCTGCCCCTGCTGCGGCGGCCCGGCCAAGCGCGAGACGGACACCATGCCCAACTGGGCCGGCTCCAGCTGGTATTTCCTCCGCTATATGGACCCGCACAACGACCGGCAGGCGGTCAGTCCCGAGGCGGAGCGGTACTGGGGACCGGTGGACTGGTACAACGGCGGCATGGAGCACACCACGCTGCATCTTCTGTACAGCCGCTTCTGGCATAAGTTCCTTTATGATATCGGCGTCGTCCACACGAAGGAGCCCTATGCGAAGCGTACGAGCCACGGAATGATCCTCGGTCAGAATCCCCACTATGTCGGCAATGTCGATACGGAGGAGGAGAAACAGGCCCTGATCGAGAAATACGGCAATCAGGCGCTTCGCCAGAGCGTCAAGATGTCCAAATCCCTCGGCAACGTCGTGAATCCGGACGATGTGGTGAAGGAATTCGGCGCGGACACGCTGCGGCTGTATATCATGTTCATCGGAGATTTTGAGAAGACCGCTACCTGGTCTGCCAACGCCGTGCGCGGGTGCAAGAAGTTCCTGGATCGCTGCTGGAATCTGATGGATATCGCCGCGGACGACGACGCGCTGAGCCCGAAGAACGAGGCGATCATCCACCGCAGCATCAAAAAGGTCACCGAGGACATTGATTTGCTGAAGATGAACACCGCCATTGCCCAGCTCATGACCATGGTCAACGAATTCTATGCGAACGGCCTGACGCGCGGCGATCTGAAAATGCTGATGCTGATGCTCTCTCCCTTCGCGCCGCATATGGTCGAGGAAATGTGGGAGATTACCGGCTTCGCTGCAAAGACAGGAAAGATGGCGATGCAGAACGACTGGCCGCAATACGACGAAGCAAAAATGGTCGAGCATGAGAAGGAGATCGCGGTCCAGGTCAACGGCAAGCTTCGTGCGACGGTCGTAATCCCGCTGAATGCCGACGACGAAACCGTGCTGGGCATCGTGTATGCGAATGAAAAAATCGCAAAAATGAAGGAAGGCATGGAAGTCGTCAAGAAGATCATCGTCAAAAACAAGCTTGTCAATTTGATCCTGAAACCGGCAAAGTAATGGTTGACAAAGCAGAGCAAAACCTTTATAATACCGTTTGCTAGCCATGATTATGGCCCTTGAACGCGCCGAACGGCGTATTTGGAGGGAGGGAAAATAAATGTCTGAGATTTACGTCAAGGAGAACGAGACTCTGGATAACGCGCTGAAGCGTTTCAAGCGCAGCTGCGCAAAGTCCGGCGTTCTGGCTGACCTGCGTAAAAAGGAGTTCTATCAGAGCCCCAGCGTAAAGCGCCGCAAGAAGAGCGAGGCCGCGCGCAAGAACAAGAACAAGCGCTATTATTGATTCGCAAAACCCCCGATGCCTGTGCATCGGGGGTTTTTGTTCCTGTATTAATTGATGATGCCGCTGTTTGCAGCAAAAAGCCGATCAATGCGGCGAGCCAGCGGCTGATTTGCCGAGGCTGCAAGCTCCGGATCTGCGGAAAGAAGCTCTTTCGCCGCACGCTGGGCGGCATCAAGGATCTTTACATCGCCGCCGAGGTCCGCGATGTGCATTTCCGGGAGCCCGTGCTGGCGGCTGCCGAAAAAGTCACCCGGCCCGCGGAGACGGAGGTCTTCTTCACTGATTTTAAAGCCGTCGTTGGTTTCGCACATTGCTTTCAGACGCGCTTTCGCCTCCTCGTTTTTCGCCTCGGAAATCAGGATGCACCAGCTCTTGAACGCACCGCGGCCGACACGGCCACGAAGCTGATGAAGCTGTGACAAGCCGAACCGTTCGGCATTTTCCACGATCATCAGAGCGGCGTTCGGCACATCGACGCCCACCTCAATGACTGTGGTGGAGACGAGGATATTCACGCTTCCGGCAACTACCTCGGACATGACCGCGTCTTTTTCCTTCGGCTTCATTTTGCCGTGAATGCATGCGACACGGAACTCCGGAAACGCGGCGCGCAGCTCCTCCGCATGCTCGACGGCAGATTTCAGCGAAGGATCGTATTCCTCATTCTCCTCAACCATCGGACAGACAACGAAAACCTGTCTGCCTTCTTTCACAAGCTTTTCGATAAAACCGTAGAGCCGCCGGCGGTAGCTCTCGTCCACGGTGAAAGTGTCGACTTTTCGGCGGCCCGGCGGAAGCTCGTCGATGACGGAGACGTCCAGATCCCCGTAGATGATCAGGGCCAGGGTCCGGGGGATCGGAGTCGCGGACATGACGAGCACATGCGGCTGCTTCGCCTTTTCCGAGAGTGCGCTGCGCTGATTTACGCCGAAACGATGCTGCTCGTCGGTAATAACCAACGCAAGATCCGCAAATTCAACGTCCGCTGTGATCAGCGCGTGGGTTCCGACGACGAGCTGGATCGCGCCGGACAGGAGCCCCGCTTTTACCTCGCGTTTTTCTTTTGCCGTCATGGCCCCCGTCAGTTTCTCAACGCGAAAACCAAACGGTTCCAGAAAACCGCGAAGCGTTGTGAGATGCTGGTCGGCCAGGATTTCAGTCGGCGCCATAAAAGCGGCCTGCTTTCCGGCGCAGCAGACAGACCAGACACAAGCGGCCGCGACCATCGTCTTTCCGCTTCCGACGTCGCCCTGCACCAGCCGGTTCATCGGCTGCCCGGATGCCATATCGCCATAAGCCTGATCAACGGCCCGCCGCTGCGCTCCGGTGGGAGAAAAGCGCAGAGAAGCATAAAAGCGTTCCGCATCAGGAATGGGGATCCGTACACCTTGTCGTATGACCCTTGCGCTGCGCATTCGCTGCATTGCGCATGCAAGCACAAACAACTCCTCAAAGATCAGTCTACGCCGCGCAAGCTCCAAAGCGCCGAAATCAGCAGGGAAATGGATGTTTTCATACGCATAGCGCGCCTGCGCGAGACGGTGAGCTTCCCGCACCGCGTCGGGCAGCGCGTCCGGAACGTCCGCGCCGACGGCATCCAGCGCGGCCCGGACATAAGACATCAACTGCCGGTTGCTGACGCCCTGACAGAGGCGGTACTTTGGGAGGATCCGTCCTGTCTTCACGCCCTCCCGCAATTCCGGTTCCCAGTCCGGATTCGTCATGGTCCGCCGGGTCAGCGTTCCGCTCAGCTTGCCGTAGAAGACATACGTCTCACCCTGACGGATCTGGTTTCGGATCCAGGCCTGATTGAAAAAAGTGATCTCCACGCTGCCGCTGTCGTCAACAGCCCGGAATTTGACCAACTGCAAACCGCGCTTTACTCTGGAGAGCGTTGGAGTGTTGGCGACAAAGGCCCGGATACATACCGGCTCCTCCAGCGGCGACGCCATGATCAGAGAAAACTGCGTTCGGTCCTCATAGCTGCGGGGGAAATAATCCACAAGGTCGCCGAAAGTGTGAATCCCTAGCTTAATCAGCGCCTTCGCGCGCGTTTCGCCGACGCCCTTCAGATATCGAATTTCAGTTTCAG
>Ga0079305_1001957_pt1 | contig 21452 bp, 18 predicted proteins | sample LMS_cellobiose_e_FD_79183 | JGI IMG/M metagenome (GOLD analysis project Ga0079305, IMG submission 79183) | Rumen-fistulated moose microbial communities from Alaska, USA - LMS_cellobiose_enrichment | ecosystem: Host-associated > Mammals > Digestive system > Stomach > Rumen fluid ... | reverse complement strand
TGCAGTAGCCGTTTTTGTACAAAGCCAGCCGGAGTTCCTCGCCATTGAGGACCGCTCCCAGCAAAACCAGCATCATGATCCATATCGTTTTTCTCATGATCACGCTCAATGCTCCTGTTTCCATTTCAAATTCAGTTCCGGATCTTCCCGGTTGATCGACCGGATGATCTCCTGCAGTCTCGTCACACAGCGGCTTTTCGCCACATAAACCGTTTCAACGTCGACATTGAGGAAGCGGGCGGCATCAGGGGCGCTTTTCCCCTGGAATGCGGTCAGATGGAAGGCCAGAAAAGTTTCCTCCTTGACTTGTCCGCGCAGCTGGTCCAGCGCTTCCTGCAGCATCTGGTTCTGCCATTCTTCCAGAAAAAGTTTGTCCGCCTCGGCTGGAACCGGTTCTTCAGGAATTTTTTCCATGTTCACTTCCGGGAAACGTTTTTTCCGGTCCCTCAGAAAATCGAAGATGCAGGACATCAGCACCTGGTTGAAATAAGTCCGGAAACGGGCTTTCTGCGCATCATACTTCATCACCAGCTGATGCTGGAAGAATTTCAGCATGACTTCCTGCAAAACTTCTTCGGTGTCGTGTTCGTTCAGACCGTAAGCGGCGGCGCCGCGGCGGATCACCGGCGAATAACGGTCGTAAAATTCCTGCCACGAAACTTCGTCGCCCGCCTGGATCTTTTCCAGCAGGGTCTTATGGGTAGAGGGGTAATTGCTCATATTGAACCTTCCTGTTTTCATTATGAATATACACCTCATTTGGAAAGTTTCAAGTTTCAAGTCGCAAGTTGCAAGACAAAACGGCAGGGCAGATCCGGGTATTGCGCCATGCTTGTTGTGCGTGTTGTCCCCATTTCATTTTGTCCATCAGTTTTCATCCTCCTGGTAACGGAGCAAACCGATCTCCTCACAAAGCTGTCGGCATAAACCATATTTATACTCCGGAACGACCGCGGGGGCAAGACAGTTAGGACAGATGAACGTCGCATCCTCCCGCCCCGGTTTCCCGCCTTTGGCGAAAAAATTCCACCCTCCGGTATCGAACGGGATACGACCTTGCCAAGTTTCAAGATGATCATAATTGGCGAAAAAATTCCACCTTCCGGTATCGAACGGGGCTCCGCACGACAGACAGCGCACCGAGTCACATTCCCGGATGCGCCCCGTGTTGGAGTCGCATTCCAGGAACAGCCGGACTTCGGCCGGGAGCCCATCGCGGCAACGGGGCGGCAGCTGCCGCAGCTGCCGCAGATACGATGCGCAGTTTAGCATTTCTTCCTGTGTGAAATCGCCGTCCGCGTCCCCGAACAGGGTGAAATGCAGACATTCCGGACACATCCCGCAGACCCCGTCCAGGCTCCATGGCTCGGTTTCCTCCGTGCCGTCATAAAGGAAGACATGGCCGCAATGGAAACAGCCGATGCGGCGGCTGCGGAGCAGAAAATCCAGGTTGACGAACGACTGACGGCAGAATTCCTCCAGACGCCCGGCCTTTTCGGCTCCACAGCAAAAAATCTCATTTTTCAGTTTCATTTTCAAACTGTTCTTTCAAAGTCAGACACTGTGTGACAATCAGGATCTCCCTTTCCCTTACACTTAAATATTGATTTAGCTTAAAAGCATTCATATTTCCGGGATCGTTGATCACCGAACAGCACACGTCCACCAATTCATCCCACGACGGAACCTGGGATTCCGGCCATTCCATTTTCAGATAATTGACGACCATGGTCCTGATCCTGGCCCAGTCTTCGAAAAGACCGTTATCTTTCATTTTCTTCGGGATCGCCCTCATATCCTTTCCGGTGAGGTACTCTTCCTTCATTACCTCTTTTGCTTTTTTCAGGATCGTCCTCAATTCCTGTTCGGCGTTCGGTTCTTCCATCTTGCACCCTTTCTTTTACTGATTACTGATCACTGACAACTGATAACTTAAAAAGGCGGGAGCCGGGTTTCCCCGGACTCCCGACCCGGCAGGAGCGAAAGCGGAAAACTAATTTTTACCGTTTGAGTTTTACAGGGCGAAGGACCGGCAATTCAGCCGGGGAGAAGACGATCAGGTATACGGGCTGATCGCCCCTTGATATTTGCACATGCCGGTCCATCTGAGTCAGCGCCCGCCTTTCAGGCGGCCAACCGCTCTTCCGCTGCCTGCCGGGATTATTCAAAGCTCGAACTCGATCTGAGTCCGGGCATTGAATTCATCTATTTCATCCTGAAGCAGATTGATCCGCTTCTGGATGGCTTCCGTTTCCTCTATGATCTCAACCTTTCTGATCACCGTATTGTAAACCAGATTGACTCCCGTTGAGGTATAACGGTCGCACTTCTGTCCTTCCATGACGTTGATATTTTTCACCCAGTTCAGCAGATGTTTCTGCTCCGTTAGTTCCACCAGCTTGTCAGCTATGCCGGCATTGGCACGGCTGATCGCCAGTTTCAGGTCTGTCAGCTTGCTGCTGAGGACATGGAATTCTTCAAATTTCTTACGGACGTCAATGCTTCTGACGCCCCCTTCCAGAATGGAATTTTCATCATTGATGATGTCCAGGGTCTCAACGATCCTCTGGTTGAGACGGGAACGTTCCTTGAATGCACGGGCCAACGAAATCTTCATGTGCCGATCTCCTGTTTTTGTGATTGTGGTTACACCAGATAAGCATATCACCATAAAGAGCTGATCAATAGAATTTCCGAAATCGCCGATGGAAATTGTGCGAACCGGGTTCTGCCCGATGCAGGCATCGGGCGGGTTCCGGCTCGTGCAATAGCCGCGGCGAGGTGGAATTTATATATCAAATATTTATGGTGATATGCTTATATGTCATCTTCGCTTGCGTTTCTGACAGATGATTTTTGTTTTTTACGGATTTTCCTGTTTCGGATTCGTTACAGTATTCCGCAGTAATTCCCTGATCTTTTCTGTGTAGGATTCGGGATTTTTCATGGCGTCCGGACGTTTCGGACCCTTGGTCCCTGCATACGTTTCCAGCAGATCGGGATCAATGCTGCCGCCGATGGAATACATTTCGCACAACAGACTGAAGTTTTCTTCCGGTTTGTACCGTCCGTTCCGGATCAGTTCGGAAATCGCTTCGGTCAATTCTTCCCGGGACGCGGAACGGATTTTATCCCGCGCCTGTAAATATGCTCCCTTCCGGCAGCAATCAGCCAGGGTGTTCCTTTCATCGAAAAAGATGTTCCGTCCGGTCCGCTGCAGTTCCGCAGCCAGCTTCAAAATCCGGTTGCCGCTGCCTTCGTCCGGAAGATCGGAATTGAGTCCGTCCAGACGGGCCCCGGCATCATAAAGTTCGATTGCCAGGTCAAGCTGACCATAAATCAAGGCATAATAGAGTGCATTGATCCCGAAACAGTTCCAATGTCTGGCATCCGCTCCCCACCTCAGCATGGCCCGGACCTTATCCCAGTCCTGTTTTTGTGCCGCCAGAATGACGGGCGTATTGCCGGCTGCATCGACCACCCGGCAGATTTCCAGATTCGGTTCTTGCTGCATATAACATTTTTTCTTTGCGTGTTTTTTAATGGAAATGATATCTTCCAAACCGACAAAAATCCAATTTTGCTGTCCTTCGTGTCCATCTATCTCAATGCCGAAAACATCATATTCAATATCTTTGACGATCCCTTCCATTTTGAATTCCACTTGGTCATCAAATCCGATTTCTTCGACTTTCAGCATAAATCTCTTCTCCTGGTGATTGTTTTTTTCCATTATAACAGAAAATACGAAAAACTGAATGCTTTTTTTCAAAAAAAACAAATTTTTTTCTGCAAAGCCAAATTCCCGCCTGAGCACTGAAAACTTCCGAATCGCGGAAACCGATGTTGCGGTATGAGATCTCTGTGCTGTGAAATCCGGTGATCTCGTGGCGAGCCATGCAGTGCGCGTCCTCCGTATTCTCCGTATTCTCCGTATCAGTTCGCGGCCCCCCGGCATTTCTACCTTCTACCTCCTACCTCCCACCTCATACTTACAACTCCATTCCCGTCATTCTCATGAAAAACTGGAACGCCCCGATTTTCAGGAGGGAATTGCCTTGATTTGAACATAAGATGCAGTCTTCGCAATCGAGATTATCGCATTGGCCGATCGAATCGCAGCATTTCCCCGATTTGTCCCCGTGCTGCAGTTTTTCGTTGAATTCCTCCAGCAGCGCCTTCACACTGGGCACGGCTGGCACGACCAGCACCGTTTTCCGGTAAAACAGCCAGAAGAACGGAGTCGCATAATCCGCTTCGGCCAGTTCTTCATCGGATGCGGTCCATTTTGTCCAGGTGCCGTCCTCTTTTTTCCGGCAGCCGATCTGTTCCAGGAATTGTTCCGCCTCCTTGAGCATTCCGCATCGTGCCGCTTCGCATATCCTTTTGAAGCCGCTGCCGTCCTCTTTCCATTTCCGGCGGTTCGCAAGTGCGGAAAAATACAGGCAGCAGTTCCACAGATAAGTGCATTGCATGAGCCGCTGGGGATCGTCAATGGACTTGTAATGTCCGTAGGTCTCCGTGAATACTTTGCGGATTTTCTCAATATCCAGCCCGGTACTTTCGGAATACGTCAGGATAAAACGGCTCAGCGGCGTGTTGATATCCGCTTCGATCCGGTCGGCTTCGGATGAATCCGCTTTCCGGTCCGGGGCTGGGGCACTTGCTTTCCCTTCGGGTCTCCCCGCTGCGGACATCTGTGCGGAAGGTTTTTTCTTCACGACGGGACGGCTGATCTCATTGGCTTTTTCCCAGGCGGCGATCTTTTCCATGATTTCCGCACAGCCGGTCGGGACCGCGCCGTTCAGCGCTTCTTCGAACAACGCTTTCGAATAACGTTCCGCTTTCCGGTCGAATGCGGTCTGCTTGATTTTCTGCGCGATCCCGGTCAGGTCCGCCCCGCTGAATCCTTCGGTCCGTTCCGCCATGAAACGGACCGCATCGGGATCGACCGGATATGCCACGTTGCGGAAACAGTTGCCGATGATTTTCAACCGGGCTTCTTTATCGGGCAGCCCCACATACGCCTTCACGTCGAACCGCCCGGTCCGCATGAAGGCTTCATCGATCAGCCACGGCGCATTGGTCGCTCCGAGCAGCAGCATCGGGTTGCGTTTTTCACGGACTCCGTCCAGTTCCTGCAGGATCACCGATATCACTTTCTGCGTGGTCTCGTGAACCGTTCCGGAACGCTTCTGGAATATGCTTTCCAGTTCATCTATAAAGATCACCGACAGCGGATGGTTCCGCGCCGTCCGGAAGAATTCCCGGATATTGTTTTCCGATTCTCCCACGTATGCTCCGAAAATATCCGCCGCCGTGATGGAGAAAAACGGCAGGTTCAGTTCTCCGGCCACGGCCTTGGCCAGAAAGGTTTTTCCCGTTCCCGGCGGACCGTAGAGCAGGATCCCTCCGCCGGTTTTCAGTCCGTGTTTCCGCGCTTCTTCCGGATTTCGCACCGGTTCGATCAGACGCAGACGGATCTGGTCTTTCACCTCATCCATGCCGGCGACGTCGTCCAGCCGGACATCGGGCCGTTCCACCCGGATCTTCTCCTCCGCGGAGTTCTGCCGGTTCAACAGTTCCGCCATTGGTTTATCCGCGTTCCGCATGCCCTCCTTGAGCAGATCCGTCGGCCGGCCGTCCCGGGACAGGTTCAGATATATTTCCTTCAGCAGCTTTGCCTCGGATTCATATTTCCCGACCATCTGGGCATTTCCGCTATTTGCCGCTGCCGCCTTCAGCATTTCGGCGGTCGCGTACGCGCAACCCGAATGGAAAAAAGCCAGATTCGGATCATTGGCCGCCAGTGCGGCTTTCAGGAGCGTGATTTCACTGCCAAGACGTTTTTCCGTAATATCCCGTCTCCACATGCTTTCAAAATCAATTCTGATTTCATATCGATCCAGTTCGCTGTAATCCGCCATTCAATTCCCCTTTGCCGCCATACATATTTTCAATGCTTCGTTCTTGACCCGTCCATATTCCAGACTTTATGTTTTAATTCTCTTTGAGATAATGCTGCCTAATATTTTGTCCAGATTCTCACATCCAATTGCATCTTGTCAGCAATTGATGTAAAAAAAAGGATCTTTCTATACATTTCATAAACGAAATGCTCTGTCAAATCTTGTCCGCTGTACAGAAATGGCGATTTTCTTGTATGAAAAGCGATAAACATCTTGGAACAATGAAAGGATATCGATAATTCATCAATAAAATCTGCATGAGCAAGAGAAACAAAATTTTGCATTATCTGCGGTGTCAGCACGTATCTTGCTTCAATCTGATCTGTTGCAAAGACTGCGAATCTTTTTTCAAACTCGGTATTTTCCATCACAGCCATTTTTCCCGGCCCGCGCCAAGAGATTTTTTGAATGATCCGGCCGGTTGTCTGTCCTAAAAAGGATTGCTGTTTATCCGGCACAACCAGTATGGTTCCATGAAAATCCTTATTGAAGTCAGCATAAAAGAATATTCCCTTAAAAATGTCATGCCATTTCGTGATGATTTCACCATTAACGTTTTCTTTTGTCCGATATTCGGCATGAAGCCAGGAAAAACCTTGTTCAACCCCATTGTGCCGCCCATATATCAAGTTATTTCCACTTAAACGGTCTGGATTTTGAAACAGCAAACTATTCTTATAAATAGAAGATGGTATATATGATGTCGGACTGCAGGCAAGTGACGGATTTGCAAGATGGACCAAATTTGGAAAAACCTCATTGTAAAAAATACCGATGCGCGGCAATCGTTTGGTCCTGAATGCTTTAACCCAACACAGAACAAGCATGATGATGCTCGCAATCCAGCAATAAGAGAAACTTATTCCTGAATAGTTTACCGATAGAAGAATAATCAAAATTATACATAGTAAAAAGAACAGCAGAGTTATTTTTCCCGCATATTGGATGGCTTCAATTCTGTTCTTCCGGAATCTTTCCTGAAGCGGTGCAATTACGTCCGTATAATATGCCTGAAATTCTTTCGCATCCATAAATTTTAATCAACTGAAAAGTTTTTTTACATCCGGATTTTTGCGGTCTTCATCGGCGGCTTCAAAAAGAGGACGACGCGCAAAATGAAATAGCGAAGCAAAGATGCAATTGGGAAAAAGTTGAATTGACGTATTATATTCTGTTGCCGCAGCATTGTAGGTCCTGCGTGCGGCAGAAAGCTGAGCTTCGATTTCGTTTAATGTTCGTTGAAGATGAATGAAATTGGTATTAGCCTGCAAGACAGGGTATCGTTCCAACTGCAGCATGATGTTATGCATCAATCCGGAAACTGCAGTTCCACATTCCATCCGTTCAACAATGCTGGTCCCCGGGTCCATTGCATGCGAACGATAGGCTGTGATTTTGGATAAGGTTTCAGATTCGTGTTTTGCATAAGTCTGAACTGTAGCAACTAAATTCGGAATCAAATCAAATCTGAGTTTCAACTGCGTATCGACTGCTGAGAGTGCATTGTCGACATTATTTCTTTTTACAACAAAACTGTTGTATGCCGCAATCATAGCCATGATGACAACGATTGTGATAATGCTCCAAATCATAAATCCTGCACTGATCATATTTGCTCCTTATTTGAAATATATATCGACATTTCAGAAATCGCGGACATCCTTTCTGTTTTTTCCAAATTTAATATTTGGGGATCAGAATTTTTTTGCATAAGTCCGGATCCTTTTCAAGCCAATTGCAGAAGGATGTAAAAGCTAAAATTTTCTCTTGTGGGATTCCATTATTGGAACAGAGAATGCAGGATCTGCAATTCCCATCACAATCATCTTGAACTCCATTTTTGCACCAACAGGCGGCATCATCACTGTTCATCACATTTTCAGAAAAACGACGCAGCATCGTATTGAGGCTTTTTACGTTCGGGACAGTGAAACGTTTTCCGTTAAAATCAAAAGATGATGCTTTAATAGCAAAATCTACAGGTTCAGTGGGAATACCCCACTCTCCATTTTCTTGTTTTTTGAAACCGCATGATTTAAATAAGAGGACAATATTCAGCTGTTTCTCTTCCGGGAGACGATCTAACGCTTTCTTTCCCCATGAGAGAACAGATTTATTATCATCCAGCTTCTTTGCACAACAAGCAATCTTCAGACATGAAAGTCCGGCTTCTAATTCATTGCCCTCTTTTTCCTGTGTCTGATATGCCTTCTCAAAGTAAATTGAAGCCTTAGAATAATCTTCCTCATCTTCATATATTTCAGCAATCTCACGGACAGAAAGCCATTTTCCATCATATTTTTCATATCCGATTTCCGATAGATCACTCGCAGCATCTGAATTTCCATTCTTATCTGCAAGAATATAGTATTTCGCTGCTTTTTTGAAATCTATGCCCACCCCATCGCCATTCTGGTAATTGATGGCAAGATTTCTTGGTGCATCCGGATTACGGGGATCATATTCCAGCGCTCTTTTATACCAGGCATTTTCTTTGGAATAATGCCCCAGCTCATTCTCCTGAAGCCCGGCGGAGTTGCAGCATTTTGCAGCTTCATCAGCCTCGCCATGTTTCTCGAAAAGTTCAGCGGCTTTGGCATAAAGTTCGATAGCTTTCTTATGGTTTACCTTGACTCCTTCTCCATTGCTGTAATTGTCCGCGAGGTTTTTATATAGGCAGGCAAAATCCGGATCCACCTCGATCGCTTTTTCATAACATTCGATTTCCTTCGAATAATGTTCCAGGTTATGCTCCTGAATTCCCGCTTTGTTGAAGCATTCCGCTGCCTCCTTTTTGTCGCCCTGTTTCCCGAAAAGTTCAGCGGCTTTGGCATAAAGTTCGGCAGCTTTCTTATGGTTTACCTTGACTCCTTCTCCATTGCTGTAATTGTCCGCGAGGTTTTTATATGGCCAGACAAAATCCGGATCAAGCTCGAACCCCTTTTCATACCATTCGATTTCCTTCGAATAATGTTCCAGGTTATGCTCTTCAACCCCAGCGTTGTTGCAGCATACTGCAGCCTTCCTTTTATTGCCCAGTTCCTTGAACAGTGCGGCGGCTTTTGTATAATATTCGAGTGCTTTCTGCGGAGATTTCTTTTTGCCGTTGGTTCCATCGCGGTAGTCGTCGGCGGTCTTTTCGAGTTCTTCCGCTTCGGAAACCATTTTAGGCTTTGCCGGTTCCGCCGGAGTTATCGGCTCAGGGGCAGGGGGGATCGGGGGAATGGAAGCATTGGGCTTGACAGCAACGACTTTCCCGCGACATGCCGGACAAAATTTATATGCCTTGCTGTATTCTTTCTTACACTCTGTACACCGGTATTTTTTTTCGACGACAACACTTGAGGCTGAATCCGCTGACTGTTCTGTTGTTGAAGTAAAATATTTTCCATCGACAGGGTATCCGCAAAAGTCACAGATTTTAAACTGCTTCTGAAGTTCGCTTCCGCATTGTTGACAAAGAGCAGACATAGTTTCACTCCTTATTTTTTCTTGTTATATCGATTTCAAATGTCTATATCGAAATCAGCCTTTCCTGAAGAAGAGGTGATTTTCTTTTTCCGGGAGGAGTTGGAAGGGGCGCTTGTCCCGCTGGACAAATCTATTGGATCCGGTCTCTCCTGTTGAATTTTATCCAGCCCGTCTTTTTTTAGTTCATCTATTTTTTTATCAGTCACATAGGCTTTTACCGCAATCACAACAGCAACTGCGACCACTGCAAAAATAAAAGTCCACATTGGCAGGCTGCCATGCATATTTCCCTTAGCATAATAATCAGCATACGCAGGGAAAACAGAAACCGCCTTTTCAATAACAGCTTGTTTCCTCCCCTGGGTAAAGGGGATATCCAAAAGGAATACAAGGACTAAACCTGCCGAAATACACATTCCGCCGGCGATGTAGCCCTCTTTATCTCCCGTAAATAGGGCAAGATTACTCAGTATCGAAGCGATAACAAGAAGAATCAGAGCTGTCCAGTTCCAGCCAGTAAGCACAGTGCCGTAACCAGTCAAATCAAAAAATGCAGTCCACGCAAATGCATGGAGTCCGCCAACGACCATCGTTGCCGCCGCCAACTGGCCGTCATACCATTTTCTTTTGTCTTTATATGCAAGGAGAATTCCATACCCCCATCTATAAATGACAGCACATGAAGAAAGAATTGCTGCGACAATGAACCAAAAGAGACAATTGGAGGCTGTTTCTCCATTGAAACGGCATAAATCGCAAAAACCGGGCGCAGAGTAAGTGAACATATAAACGAATCCGGCAATCCATGGCCAGAAGATTTCAATCGCCGCACGAATAAATCCCTGATTGCGTTGTTGAGTGCATTCTTTCTTTGCAGCTATAATGTATTTAAGATCTTCCTGCCCGTCATAAAATGCCTCCGCTTTTTTACGGCAATTCCTGACTTCTTTGCTATTGGGCAGGCATTCTTCCGCCTTTTGGCAGTAGACTAAAACTTCTTGATCGAAAAGAACCGGTGCCCCTTTTATGCACAAGTCCACAAGTTTCATGTAACAATCCGCAGCATCTTTCTCTAATTTTGCTTCATGAAAAGTTTTTCCTGCCTCCTTCAGGAGAGACAGTGCTTTTTCCATGTCCTTCTCAACATTTTTTCCTGATGCATAAAACATTGCCATGTCACGCTGCGCGGCTGCAGTCGGAAAGAAGGAAAGAATCTGCTGCAGCAATGCAGCCTGTTCCTTTTCATTTCCCTGGTGAGCGCAGATGTCGGCTGCATCTTGAAGGCACAAAGCAGCTTCCTCTTTACAATCAGCCGCAAGATATTTTTCAGCCGCTGCTTTGCAGTGTTCAACCGCCTTATCATATTTTTTGTATGAATCGCTTGCAAAACAGGAAGCAAGCCCATGTTGCGCCCCTGCGAGTTCTCCCAGCGTCATTGATTTTTCGAAGAGCGGCCCAGCCGTCTTGTATTTCTTTTTGTCCAAAGCCTCTTTTCCTGCCTTGAAAAAGCAAAGAGCCGCCTGCGGCTTGTCCCCCAGCAGCTCATAAAATTCGCCGGCAGCAGCCGGATCTGCATCAACACCTTTCCCGTTCTCATAAATATCTGCAAGATTCTTCAGGGCATTGGCATCTTTCGGTGAAATCTTCAGCAGTTTTTTGTAATTTTCCACTGCATTCATAAATTTCTTTGCCGCAAATGCCTGATCTCCGGCTTTTGCAAACATCTCGCTTGCCGTATCGTTTTCTCCTGCCTGCTGATAAAAAGCAGCCGCCTTTGCAAAATTTTGAACAACACCTTTTCCCGCTTTGTAATTTTCGGCAAGCAGCAGGATGGTCTTTTTGTCTTTGGGATCCAATTCAATAAGACGCCCGGCCCATAGACAGGCTTTTTCCTGCTGATCATTTTTCCCCGCCTGTTTTTTTGCTTCCTGGCAACAGGCAATAGCGGCAGATTTATTTCCGCTCTTCTGGTAAAGTTCAAACGCCTTCTCAAAATTCTGGTCAATGCCTTTGCCTTTGAAGCAGCAGTCCCCTAAAAGTTTTGCGGCTTTTTTTTCGTCCGGATCGATTTCAAGGGCTCTCTGATACCATTCAACGGCCTGCGTATCATCTTTCCCTGATGCATCTTGTCCGGCTTTCAGGCAAACGGTGACAGCTTCTGCCGGGACTCCCGCCTGACAATAAAGCTCAACTGCTTTATGAAGGTCTCCGGCTCCTCCAAGTCCCTTTTGATGGTAGGAAGCCACCGATTTCATTGCCTTGATATTTTTCGGATCGTAAGTCAGGACTTCCTGATACCACTTAAGGGCAATTTCGTAAATCTTCTTTTTATTGTTTTCCGCTGCAGCTGTCAATGCAACTTCTGCTGCTCCTTTGATGTCTTTGGCTTTGACCAAAAGATCGACGGCTTCCCGGTAACTTTGTTCGATCCCCTGTCCGTTCAGATAACAATGAGACAGATCATGCAAAGCCTCTTCATTGCCGGGATTCAGCTCTATGCATTTTTTATACCATCCAACCGAACACGGATAGTTCCCTTTCCGTGCATAACGGTCGCCGGTTTTTCTGCATACTTCGGATGCTGAAGCGGTGTCGCCATCAGCGAGGAGGATTCGAAGTGCCAGAAGAGAAAGCTTCTCTGCTTTATCCGGATTCGCCGAGGCAAGGTTTTCGGAGAGATGGAGATAGCCGGTGGACGGTTCTTCTACATCCCCGGAACACTCCAGACAGAAATTAACATTTTCCGGTTCCGGTGAATCGCCGTCATACATAGGATGATTGCCGGGAAAGAATCCTTTGCCGCATTTTATACATATTTTGTCCGGGAATGCGGGCGGATTGAAAGGAATCAGCACTGAACCGCATTGGGGACAAGTTTCAGTCCCATGCGGATGTTTTGTTCCGCACAAGACACAAAATTCGCTGTTATCGACATCAACTCCGCAGGATGGACATTCCTTCATTCCTGGATTAATCTCGGCTCCGCAATTATTGCATTTCAAAAAAGAATAGGTTTTCATGGTCTTTCATCCTTGTTTCAAACATCCCATTTGCCGCATTTGCTGATACAGACGGGATTTATTATATCCGATTTCCGGGTTTCATTCGCGGTCTTCTCATAATACCTGCTGGATTTTCGCGCCGCACTTGCTGCAGAAATTGCTTTTTTCATCATACTCTATCTTGCAATTCGGACAAATAAACTTTGGCTGAGGCGGGGGCGATGGAGGAATCTGTTTTTCGATTTTCGCGCCGCACTTGCTGCAGAAATTGCTTCCTTCCTCATTGTTTGCTCCGCAATTCGGACAAACATTTTTTCCCTGCGGTTCATCGTCAGATGTTACGGAACTTTCACCTTGGTCATCGGAATAATACGGTCTGAAGCGCTGTAGCTGAACATCCGTGTATTCATTAAAGTAATATGCATGCATCGGTCCCAGATCAGAGGTTCGCAATTTTCTCATTTCCAATTGTGTATTCAAATCATCTTCCGACATTTGCATGCAGACAATGTGATGGAAAAGATTTTTGTATTTGGGACGATCCATTACTTCCCTTGCGAGAATGCCGAGATTATTTGCCCCCATGATGACAAAAATATTGAATTGGGAACCTTTTTTCAAAATTTCCTGCAACGCAAGAGCTGCATTTGCAGGAACGCCGCCGACCGGTGTCCCGGAAAAAACTGACTGTGGTCTTGGGATGGGAGCTGAGTTTGCAACACTGGCAATTTTGACTTTATCAAAATCAAACCGTCCTCCCCCGGAAGTCCTTGGATTCAGTACGGAAGATTTCTGTGGAATCGGGGGCGTTTGCGGGATATTGGAACTCGGTTGCGCTACAGAAGAAACGGAACTTATCTCATCTTTAATTTCACGCAGCAGTGTGAGATTCTGCGCATCCAGAATTATCAAAAGAAGACGTTCGCTGCAAGATGCTCCGTTACGGTCTCGATCAACCATTACTTTATATGTTTCAAAGATTTTTTTTGCCAAATCTCGTGGCGACCGACATTGGCATAAATGGGGAGAAGATACCAACGACGGAAGAAGATAATCCTTCTTATCATATACAGAAACATTAACTTTCCCCGCCTTCAGCAATGGGTTCAGAGATTGTGCCAAAGTCCAATAGACGGCTGAAGAACAGGAAACCGTGGTATCTGTTTCCGTAACCACGTCATCCGCAGACTGCTCTTGTATCTCAAAATTCATTCCAATCTCCATTCCAGCAGAAATACCGGCATCAACGTCTGCATGTTTACCTGCGATCAACATATTTTCGCCAGCAGCTGATTCGTCAAACTGACAGTAAACAGCCCCGCTCAATGTGTTGTTTTGTCCCAAGATAAGCGTCATATGTTTTTGTAAAAGAGCTTGTTTCAAAGTAAATGCAAATGCACGATCCTTTCCAGACGGGAATTTAGCAGCATCGAAAATCTGAGTTTCAAATGGCAGGTTTATTCCTTCACGCGCAGCTGCATCGGAAAAAGACTTGAGATAGTCATACTGCAGAGAATCTGACAAGTAGGCTGCTCGTCCGAACTGGACGTTGTTTCCGGTCTTCATGAGGAATTCCCCTGGGTGCGTCACTTTATCACAATAATCAGCAAACTGATGATCTCCAATCGCATCAATGAAGACCTGTTTTTCGTTCTTTAACGCAATTCTTGTCGTAACGTTTTCTTTGATATCCGGAGGAACTTTATTAGCATTCTGAGTCGCAAGAATGACGTTTACACCAGCAGCACGACCTTCTTTAATGATTTTCATTAATAAACGAGTTGCTTCATCCTTTGTGGCATCATTCTCAAAAAGGATTTGAAATTCATCAATAATCAGAGATATTCTTGGTGCTTTTCCTCCTTTATCCCATAGTTCTTTCAAACTTGTTGCACCACATTTTTTCATTTTGGCAGATGTCTCTTCAAAAAGCTTGTAAACATTCTGAATTACACCAATGGCGGTAGAGGCATCTCCTGCAATAGCAATTATTCTTGCATGCGGTAGATTATAATCAGCATATCGTTTAAACTCAATGCCTTGTTTCAAGTCTACAAGATAAACTTGATACTGATCCGGTCTGTATAGATAACAGGCAGATGTAATGAATGCATGCAGCATCACCGATTTACCGGATCCAGTTCCGCCGATGATTAAAGTATGTCCCGCAACATCTTTGTCAGCATACCAGTAACATATTCCGGATGAACTTTTCCCAAAGGGGACATTCAATGTATGTGCCGGATATCCCCAAAATTGCTGTCCTTCCATGATTTCTGTAAATGAAATCGAATCATCAATGTTGGCAGCTTTTTCACGCAGATAGACACAGAGCGATTCAATTTCAACCGTCTCTGTTTTCATTATAGCCAGCTGTTCAGAAAGAATTTTGAATCCCGGATGTTCGAATTCAACAATTGACTGATCAGTTTTGGTTTCAATATGTCCGGGAGTTTTTGTCGAAATGGAAACCGAATTTAACTTTTCCGGGAAACGCATGATATTTTTCAGTGCGTCCAAAAACTTCCGACTTCCAGTCATAACGATGAAAATGCCGCATTTTGCTGCATTTTGAATCAACATATCTATATTTTTCAGGTCTGTTTCTGTTGTTGATCCCCCGGACTCAATATTGAGCAGGGAATCCATGCCATTGATCAAAAGCATTTTTCGGTTGATCGGAATTTCGGAATGTTCTTGGTTGTAATCCTCGATAAAAAGATACAGGTCACCGATTTTTTCTTTGGTTTCGTCACATGCTTTGCGGATGTAATTCACAAGTATATTACGGAACAGGTTGGAATCGCAGTGCGCTGTTTTTTCGATTTTTACAGCGGAATTACCTTTACGTTCCGGGTCATTCAAGATTTGATCGAATTTCACAAGGAAATCTCCGCCAAAAACCGGATCAATAACATCCAGCTCCATTTCTCCGCATTTTGTACTTCGAATAAACTGACAAAGAATTGTATCGAAAATAATATGAAGATCACCCGAGTGTACTGCAGGATCACACACGATAAAGACCGGTTCCCTGCGGTTGAAACAGACCGGAATCTGATAAAGTATCGACTCACCTTTCGGCGGGGTATAGGTGATTTCTGCACAAGCGATTGGAAATTCCAGTTTTTCAGAAGAAGCTCGTTCCAAAATTGCTTTCACCTCTTTGCGGGCTGCCTTATATATCGCTTTGGAATCAGAGGTTGCCCCCTCGCTATAATATGCACTTGTTTTCTGTTCAATCATCGTTTTCAAACGAGCTTCTTCATCCGCCGTGATGTCGAGCGGCAGGGACCTGTGGGCGGCAAGATATTGCCGTTCGAGTTCATGGGTTTCTGCAGTCCAGGCGATTTTCTTGTCTTCCCAATACCGGAAGGCGCGTTCATTATCGTTTTTGATTTTTTCATCCAGCGAGCAGAGCAATGCATCGCCGAAGTCGACCGTAAGATCTCGCGCGGCGATCAGGTTTTCAAGGAATATCGCCCTCGTTTCCAATTCGCGGCAAAACTGCAGAAATTCTTTTTCATGTTCGTCACATTGCTTCAAATCGATTTCTTCTGCTTTTGCAGATGAAATTTTTATCATCCGGGCAAGTGTTTTTTGAAAATCTCCGTCCTTGTCTTTCAGACGGTCAATGCTTCCTTTCCCCAGGATAAGTTTTCGAATCTCCATAACACAGACGGAAAGATCAGGGGAAAGGGAATAGACCAACTGAGGCTTTTTTTCGGTGAATTTTTCAGCTGTTTCTTCAACCCAAGAGCAAAAACGACGGATGAAAAAGATGATTGCCAGATTGCGCTCTTCAATTTTGGAATCAGTTTTGCTCTTTAACAGCTCCATCAATTTTATATTTTTTTCATGAATCGGCGCCTTCGTATAGTCCAATTCATAAAAGAAAGGAAGCATGGAAAGGTGAAATTGATAATCTTCAATTGGCGTTTTCATAAGAGCTTATTCCTTATGGTTATTGATCTTAAACGTAAACAGAATTGACTTTCCCCTGAAGAGACGACACCTCACTCCAGAGCCAGATCCTAGAATCTTCTTCGATCTTTTTGGCTGTTTCCAAGGTAGAATGGCATTTGGCAAGCAGTGTTTCCGCCTCGCTCTTCAGCTGGTTATTCGATGCTTCCTGTACCGTATCCCGGCTTTGCGCAGAAGCAGCGTATGAGTCAACGTCCTGACATATCTGTTCATTACGCATTTGCTGCTCTACAGCGCTTTGCGTCTTCTCTGCCATCTGTGACAGATTATTTTTTATTCCGCCAAGCACATATTCAACAAAATTCGCACCGCCTTCATCCGGCCAAAACTGTCGGCAACGCTCACTTTCAGCTTCATTCCGGTAAGATGCGTTTTCCAAATCATTCCTTATATCGGAAAAAATCATTTTCGAACCTTTCTCTTAATGACCGACACTCATGCCGAGATACTCATTGATAAAATCAATAAGACCGGTGAGTGCTGAGGACGCATTGTTGATGGTTTCAACGGCTTCTGTTTCAGCTTTCTGCATGGCGGATTTTAACTCTTCCAATATGGTCATGGCGTTTCTGCTGTTCATTTCCAACATGGTTTGATGCGACTCGTCATCCTGTACGGCCTGCCCGGCTTTGTCAAGATTATCGTCGGCCTTTGAATACAGGTTGTCGGCACATGCCAAATTTGTCTGTGCGATATTCCGCCCTTGTTGAGCCTCCGACAGTTTGATCGCGACCTTGGCGGAGACTTCCTGAATTTTTATGCGAAATTCAAGGACCTGTTCTTTTTTTGCCTCCCATTGAGCTGTTTGTTCGGATAAATTGCGGATATTTTCGCTATATTCCCTATTGTATTTCTGCAGACTCTTTATTTTGTTTGCTGCTTTTCTTGCATCATCAAAATCCGATTCCGTATTGGCTCGGGAATAGATAAGTTTGATCATTTTTTGATTTGACTCAATTTCTCTGTCGTTATCCATAATATATTTTTCCCATTGACCGATCTCTTGATTGATTTGCTCAATCTTCTTGCGAATGGAATCAAGTTTAGAGTTTGCTTCTTTGGCAACCCTCTCGGCATAATCATTCAACCCGACGGTTATTTGGACTGCCCGGTCCCAGGAATCCATTTCTGTCTTTGCTTCTCTCTGTGCTTCCTTCGCCGAATCTGAAACAGCTTTAGCTTTTTCAACAATATCTTTAGAGTGCTGCAATTGTCTGGACAATATATTCTTCGCCTGTTCAAAATTCTCCTGTTCATGTTGAACACATTGCTCAAAATTACTGCAGGAAGAACTTAAATCGGCTTCCTGATCCCACAAAAATTTTTTAGCCGCCTCAATGGAGTCCGGCGCATCAAAAATATGGACTCGTCCATTTAACATAAAGCACTCCAAGGATAAAGCTTAATGCAATTTGCTGTAAAAGTTGCTGAATGCATCACGGACAAGATTGATTCGCATCTGCAAGTCCTGAAGATCCTGTTGGCATTCATTATCAATAAAGTTACGCAGACGGACGACGGTCTCATCAATCAAAATTTTCAGCTGGTCATAATTGGCATCATGCCAGGAATCTTGAATCTGCTCCATCATGTTCCTAATATCAAGAAGTGCCTGCATCATATTTTCCGTGGTCATACGGAATCGGTCATGAAAAGCCTGCGCTGCTTCAGGCTCAAAATCAACATCATTTGCCATGGTAAACGTTCCTCATCTCTGCTGTAAATTCATAATTGCATCCAGATTTTCTGCATGCTGGTTCAAAAGAGCCGGATAGTCTTGCGTCGCCTGCAAGAAATACATGACATATCCCTGTATGAACTCCTGCATCAGTTCTCCAAAGCGTTGGGCTCGCTGATCGCGCCAGCCATTGTCCATAAGACTTTGGAGTTCTCCGTTTAAAGTAAGTGCGGATTCATAGATTTCCTGCTGTCTTGCAGCCAGTGTCTGGGCGAACAATCGCACTGCATCTGCACTTGCATTAATACGTCCATCCGGCATTTTTCATTATCCTTTCCGTTGTTGTCGTTATTTTAAAGATCCAAATCCTTTTTGTCTGAATCGGTTAATTCAGCTCCATGCAAAGCCTGGATTGCTTCCCGAAGCCGTGCTTGCGGTTCGGATATTCCCTTTTCGCTCAGCCACTTATACCAGTCGATCAGCGCGTGGACCGATCCGGCACACGCTGCACGGATCATGCTTTGCTCAAAGTCTTTTCCAAGTTTACGTTCAATGCAATACAGAATGTCTAGAATGTCCGGGAATTGTTCCGGATCGGCATTGACCGCGGCATATTGCACCCACCGGACGTGCATCTGTTCCAATTCGGAGGGGACCAGGAGTTTTTCTATTTTCGCGCGGAGTTGCCGGGGCGTGTCTGAAAAACTGTATCGAATCGTCGGGACGGTTATCCCTTGACCATTCCACGTTTTTGTTTTTATGGCCAACGGGCTTTTCTGTGCCAGCGGCAAAATGCTTTCCGTGCATTTGTCTTTCCCATACAGATTGACTAATGCTGCCGCACTTGCAGAGCCGCGCTGTGCCATCTGCAGGATCGAATCCGGCAGATCGACCTTCTCTTTCCCTTTGACCGACGCAATGAACAGCGCAATGGCAGCCTCCTGACATCCATTTTCCTGCATTTTTCGAAGTTTTTCCCCCGCATCCTGATTTCCCGTAAAAAACTGAATCAGATTCCGCATGAATGCAGAAGTATCAGTTTCTTGCGGGGCTAAGATCGCCAGTAATCTTTCGGTATTGATTCTTTCGGGTGCTGTTATGTAAGTGTGGCAGAAATATCCCAGAAAAGCGTCTTTTGAAAAACGGTCCGGATTGCTGGCCATCAGCTGCAAGGTGGCTTGCCGGTCTCCCACTTGTTCAAAAAATTTCAATTGCGTATCAATATTGGATTTTTCGATGACGGCGGCAAGTTTGAATTTTTCTGGAAGTTTTTCTTTTTTATCTGTGGATCTTTTGAGCAATTGAATTTCAGCGGGATCTTTAACGGCACTCGCATAAGTCGTTCTCTGGCTTATCCGGGCTTTATCAGAACCGCTTTCTCCGTTTTTTTGATCCAGCCAGCGGGATTCCAAGAGTCTCTTTGCTGAACCATCCCGCATTGCTTCAATGATTTGTCTTTTCAATTCGGGCGTTACCTGAGCGGAATCTTTTTTGATGTAACCTTTCAGTGCGGATTGAACCAATGCGTACGGCGTATGAGCAATTTCTTCTGTTTTCCAAGTAACATCAGGCTGTTCAAGACCCAAAAACACCCACAACGCTGCAAGTTCTGAAGTATGGGGAGATTCATCAATTGTTTCCTTCAAGAACTGTTCACCATAATTTTGCACAAATTGAAATATATTCTCCGCATAGTTTTCTGCACCGGCTTTATTGAGCGCTTTTGCTGCAGCAGGGAACAGCTTTTGCTGCTGTTCTTCCGGAAGAACAGACCATTCATTAACAATATGATCGGACAGTGAAACATACTCTTTTTTCTCTTCAAAGTCATGACATTCCTGTTCGATAATCTTTTTACGAAACTCGTCAAACTGTTTTTCGTAGTGTGCAACTTTCATAATCACCCCGACTCCTCCTAATCTAATTCAACATAGCATAATAATTATAAAAATCAAGCATTATCTGTATCAAATTGAGAAAAAATGCCTGCACATGGGAAAGGTGAGCTCCAGTTTTTTGTCCACTTCGCCGCAGTTTTACATATGCAGCCCAAAAAACTATGCACCATAAGCCGTAACAGCTGATAGTGCATAGACGACTTGTTTCATTTGCAATAACCTGTAACAAACGGAGAGTAAGCCGTTATTTGTTCAAGCAAATGAAAATGATAATTCCGGCAATAATTGCAACGATGAGTGCAATAAGCGGGTGTTCCGATGCTTTTTTCCCCAACCAGAGCCCGACTCCATAGGCCCCGTCAGGTCGAGTCTCAACTTCCCTTTCAACAAAAATCCGATTACCGTTTTCATCAACGTCCCCAGTATCTTCCAGGTAATGTTCGTTTTCATCATAATCATCTTTCATGATTTTTTTCTCCTAGTTTTTTGTCCTGATTTTAGTGTTCAGATCGAACATTGTCACGATCTCACGGAATGTCGTGATTCCTTCATGGATTTATTTGATTAAGTCATAAGCAATATCTCCTCATTCATATTGAAAAAAGTTTTTTTTTTGCGGAGCCGCCTGCGATGATATGGATCGTCTTCCGGTGGAATCTCCGAAGTGTATCCAGCCCGGGGAATGGATGCAAATCTATTCGGTAAAATTGTCCTCTGGAACCTCCTCTGTCACAACCTCAGTTGTTTCATAGTCGCAATAAGAGCAATGCACGGGAATTCGATAAACGACTTTATATACGAGGCAGTTTCTTGCTTTGCTCCAGTAAGGACGGGGAGATCTGCTGATAATTACTTTGTTGTCCATGTCTTTAACTAAAGCACCTCTTTTTTTACATTTTGGACATGTAGCACCAAAATAACATAAAAGACCGCCGAAAACGAAAAGTCCGCCCAAATAAACCCACCATGGAATGTTTTGCAGAAAACTGCGGGTCTTGCCAGATGCCCCATTAAAGATTCTAAAGACACCCTGGTCTCTCATTTCTCCTTGAACGATCAACCATCCGCCGATCGCCAAAACAATAGCAGCAACGACTAAATATATGGCTATTTTTTTCTTGGTTTTATTACTTAAAAGCATAAAAAACATAAAAGCGGCAAAAAATAGCACAGAAACCGCCCATGGTAAAGAAAATACTCCAGTTACAATGATGGCAAGAATTGCAGATATGACCATCTTCCAAATTAAATTCATTTCCATTTCTCCTTTATTTTTCTGAATCTCTTCATGTTATGGTGTCCAGCTCTTTTCATTTGGGAGCTGATTCCGTGAGTCCCTTTCTGTCCAGAGGCAGCAGACTCAATTATACCCTCGATTTTGTCAAAACTACAAAAAAACTCCTTTCTTCCGGTCGGGGCACGAAAAAAGGCGTACCCTGACCACATTGTC
>Ga0079305_1001956_pt1 | contig 21477 bp, 19 predicted proteins | sample LMS_cellobiose_e_FD_79183 | JGI IMG/M metagenome (GOLD analysis project Ga0079305, IMG submission 79183) | Rumen-fistulated moose microbial communities from Alaska, USA - LMS_cellobiose_enrichment | ecosystem: Host-associated > Mammals > Digestive system > Stomach > Rumen fluid ... | reverse complement strand
CGCGGAGGACGCGGAGATCGAGCTGCGCGGCGCCGCGCCGCGCTACGTGAGCCGGGGCGGGCTGAAGCTCGAAAAGGCGATCGGCGCGTTCGGCCTCGCGCTGGACGGCTTTTGCTGCGCCGACATCGGCGCCTCGACCGGCGGGTTCACCGACTGCATGCTGCAAAACGGCGCCGCGAAGGTCTACGCGGTCGACGTGGGCTACGGGCAGTTCGACTGGAAGCTGCGCAACGACCCGCGCGTGGTGTGCATGGAGCGCACGAACGCGCGCTACCTGACGCACGAGCAGATCCCGGAGGAGCTGGACTTCGCGTCGATCGACGTGTCCTTCATCTCGCTGCGGCTGATCCTGCCGGCGGTGAGCGCGCTGCTGCGCGACGGCGGACACGTCGTCTGCCTTGTGAAGCCGCAGTTCGAGGCAGGGCGCGAAAAGGTCGGGAAAAAGGGTGTCGTGCGCGACCCGAAGGTGCATCTCGAGGTGCTGGAGCACTTTCTCGAGCATGCAAAGGAATCTGACTTTACAGTGCTTGATATGACGTACTCTCCGATCCGCGGACCGGAGGGGAACATCGAATACTTAGGCAATCTGGAAAAGAGCGGGCAGGAGGGGCCGACCATCGACCTCGCCGCGCTCGTGGCGGCGTCCCACGCAGAGCTGGACGCCGGAAAATGAGGTGAAACAATGCTCAAAAAGGTGATCCTTTGCCCAAATCCCTATCGCGACACGGAGCTGCGCGTGGCAAAGGAGGCAAAACGGATCCTGGACGAGGCGCGCTGCCCAAACGTCGTGTGTCTGCCGTTTCGCAGCGACGAAAAGCCGGAGGGCTACGGCCTGGAGATCCGCCCCCTGCAGCAGGAGCTGCGCGGCGCGGACATGCTGATATCCTTCGGCGGGGACGGCACGATCCTGCACCTGTCCAAGACCGCCGCGCACCGGGAGCTGCCGGTGCTGGGCGTGAACCTCGGCAGTCTCGGCTTCATGGCGGAGCTGGAGCAGACGGAGCTGACGAAGCTGCGCGAGTTGTGCCGGGACAATTACACGGTCGAACAGCGCATGATGCTGGACGTGTGCGTGCAGCGCGAGGGCCGCACGATCTACTCCGGTCTGGCGCTCAACGAGGCGCTGATCGCGCGGGGCAACGTCTCCCGCGTGATCCGGCTGCACATCTATACGGAAAACGGCAAGCTGGTCGACGTCGCAGGCGACGGCGTGGTGGTCTCGACTCCCACGGGCTCGACGGCGTATTCCCTCAGCGCGGGCGGGCCGGTCGTGGAGCCGACGGCCAGCTGCTGCGTCGTGAGCCCCATCTGCGCCCACAGCGTGCACGCCAACTCCTATGTGCTCGCGCCGGAGCGCACGGTCACGGTGCAGACGGAGAAGACGGGCTATAAGCCGGTCGTGCTCTCGGTCGACGGCGGGCGGCCCTTTTCCCTCAGAAACGGCGACGCGGTGGAGATCCGCCGCTCCCGATACGTCACAAGGCTGGTGCGGCTGTCAAACCGCAGCTTTTGCGAGATCTTACAGAGAAAATTGCAGGCAGGAGGAAACAACGATGAAAAATGAGCGCCAGGAGCAGATCCTTGACATCATTGCGCACGAATCCATCGAGACCCAGGAGCAGCTGATCGCGCGGCTCGCCCTGCGCGGGATCTTCAGCACGCAGGCAACCATTTCCCGGGACATCAAGCAGCTGCACCTGATCAAGGAACCTGCCGGCGCCGGGCGCTACCGTTACGCGGTGTCCGCCCAGAAGATGAAGCTCAATTTCGCCGACCGCCTGCAGACCATCCTGCGGGAGAGCATCGTCGGCGTCGACTACGCGCAGAACATCGTCGTGCTCAAGACGATGCCGGGCCTCGCCGGCGCGGCGGGCGCCGCGTTCGACGGGATGGAGATCGCGGACATGGTCGGCTCGCTCGCGGGCGACGACACGGTCATGATCATCATGCGGGATACGGACGCCGCGGCGGAGTTTTGCAGAGAGATCGAAAAGATGCGGAAATGAGGAGGGAGCGCCGTGCTGCAGCTGCTCCACATTGAGAATATCGCGATCATCGAGTGCGCGGACATCTCGTTCGCGCGCGGCTTCAACGCGCTCACGGGCGAGACCGGCGCCGGCAAATCCATTGTGATCGACGCGCTCGGCGCGGTGCTCGGCCAGCGCACCTCGCGCGACCTGATCCGCACCGGCGCAGGCAAAGCCTTCGTCAGCGCCGTGTTCGACGGCGTGGATCCCGCGCTCGGCGCGCTTGCGGAGAACGGCGTCGTCCCGGAGGAGGACGGAACGCTGCTGCTGCAGCGCGAGCTGTATGCCGACGGGCGCAACGTCTGCCGCGCGAACGGGCGGCCCATCACGGTGGCGGCGCTGCGCGCGGTCGGCGCGCAGCTGCTCAACATCCACGGCCAGCACGAAGGCACGCAGCTGCTCGACGAGACGCAGCACCTGGCCTATCTCGACCGCTTCGGCCGGACGGAGGCGCAGCAGGCCGCCTATGCCGAGGCCTACGCTGCCGTGCGCGCCACGCGCGCGCAGATCGAGGCGCTGCGCATGGACGAGGCGGAGAAGGCCCGCCGGGTCGACATGCTGCGCCATCAGATCGCAGAGCTCGAGCGCGCGGAGCTGAAGGAGGGCGAGGAGGAGACGCTTGCGGAGCGGCGCAGCCTGCTGCGCAACGGAGAGAAGTTCCTCACCGCGATGGCGGAGGCGGACGACTGCCTCTCCGGCGGGGAGGACGCCCCCGGCGCGGCCGGGGCGATCCGGCAGGCGCTCGACGCGCTGCGCGGCCTGCGCGCCCTGAGCGGCGAGCTGGCCGAGCTGTGCGAACGAATGGAATCCGCATACTGTGAAGTAGAAGACCTTGCGGCCATTGTGCGCGACAAAAAGGACGCGTTCGACTTTTCCCCCGAAGAGCTTGACGCGGCGGAGAGCCGCGCAGACCTGCTCTACCGCCTGAAAAAGAAGTACGGCGGCACCGTGGGGGAGATGCTCGAATACCTGGCGCGCTCGCGCGCTGAGCTCGACCGGATCGAGTACGCGGACGACCGCATCGCGCAGCTGGAGCAGCGCTGCGCCGGGCAGACGGAGACGATGCGCGCCGCGGCGCAGGCGCTCTCCTCGGCGCGGCGGATCGCTGCGGCGGCGCTGGAGGAGGCGATCCTCCGCGAGCTGCGCGAGCTGGACATGCCGAAGGTGCGCTTCCATATCGCTTTCGACGCGCAGGAGCCCGACGCGACCGGCATCGACACGGTGCGCTTCCTGATGTCCGCCAACGTGGGGGAAGAGCTCAAGCCCATCCACCGCATCGCCTCCGGCGGCGAGCTCGCGCGCATCATGCTGGCGCTCAAGAACGTGCTTGCCGCGCAGGACAGCGTGATGACGCTGGTGTTCGACGAGGTGGACGCGGGCGTGTCCGGCCGGGCGGCGCAGCGCGTGGCGGAGAAGCTGGCGCGGGTGTCGCGCCTGCGCCAGGTGCTGTGCGTGACGCATCTGCCGCAGCTTGCGGCGATGGCGGACGTGCACTTCAGCGTGGAAAAGGGCGAGGAGAACGGCCGCACCCTGACGCGCGTGACGCAGCTCACGCGCGCGCAGCGGCAGCGGGAGCTTGCCCGCCTCACGGGCGGCGAGCTCATGAGCGAGACGATGCTGCGCGGCGCGGACGAGCTGCTGCGCGCGGCGGAGGAGTTCCGCGCGGCGGCAGAGAAAGGCGGCCGGAATGAATAGATACACGGAAATGCTGCTGCGGCAGCACCCTGTCCGCCTCAAGGCGCAGGAGAAGGAACGCTTCCGCACCTGGCTGGTCGGCGCGCTCGGCGGCATGGGCTATGCCGCGGCGCTGCAATCGAAGGATGCGCTGCTGGCCTTCGGCGGGAACGTGACCAACGTGGTCGCGGGCGATCCGGAGCAGGCGCGGCTGATCCTCACCGCACGGTATGATACGCCCGTGCGGTCGATCCTGCCGCCGCTGATCGCGCCGACGCGGCCGGTGACCTACGTGCTCTATCAGGCGCTGACGCCGGTGCTCGCGATGCTTGCGAGCTTCTTCGTGTCGTTCGCGGCGACGTTTGCGGTCAGCGCGCCGCACCTCACGCTGCCGATGTTTTTGCTGCTGCTCGCGCTGGGGATCGCATATCTGCGCTTCGGCCCGGCGGAGACGGCGAACCTCTGCGACAATACCTCGGGCGTGGCGGCGCTGCTTGAGACCGCCGCCGCGCTGACGCCGCGCTACCGCGGCGAGGTCGCCTTCGTGTTCGTGGACGGCATGGGAGGCGCGAAGAACCTGCGCGTGCGCTGCCCGTCGACGCGGGAGAAGACCGTGATCGACGTGAGCTGCCTTGCCCGCGGCGACGAGATCCTGCTCCTGCCGAGCAAGTACAGCCGCTGGAACGAGGAGGTGCTCGACGCGCTGCTCACGAGCTTTGAGAACACGGAGAAAAAGACCTGCTTCCTCAAGACGAACGGCCTGACCTATATGCCGTCCGCCAACCGCGCGTTCCGGTACAGTTTCGCCGTCTGCGCGGTCGAGAAGGTCAAGGGCTTCGGGCGCGTCATCCTGCCGCGCCGGGCGCGGACGCTCGACGAGGAGAATCTGGAGGTCGTGCGCCGCGGTCTCTGCGCGCTGATTGCGAAGTATCAGGCGTGAGAGGAGAGAAACGCAGAAAGAGCACATCATGGTCGACGCCAAAAAGGACGAGACCGAAAAGGTGATGAACAACGTGTCCGCGGAGGACTGGGAGGTCGTCAGCGTGTCCTGTTGGCGTTGCCGGAAGATCCCCCTTGTGATCGTGTTCGGCAGGGAAAAATGACCGCCGCCGCGCAAGGAGATGGGAGGGACGAAAAATGAAAAACAGGATGGCCCGTTCTCTGCGCACCGCCGTGCTGCTGGCGTTGACGCTCGCGCTGCTCGCGGGCTGCGGGAGGAAGCCGGGCGCCTCCGCCGATTCCGTCACCGCGGCGCCCGCCGCCGGCACCGTGACGGAGCCGACGCCGGATCCCGCACCGACGTCCGCACCCGGGGAGGACGCGGTGACCGTGCGCTCGACCGAGGAGCTGCTGGAGGCGATCCGCCCAGGAGCAACGATCATCGTGCAGCCGGGGCGCTACGACATGAGCGAATACGTTGAGGAGCTGCGCGCGCAGCGCATTTTCGACGCGTGGAGCGAGGCGCACCCGTACGTCGCGCTGCGCGACTGCTTCGACGGCGTGGAGATCGTGATCCGCAACGCGGACGGGCTGACGCTCTCCGGCGGGACGGAGGACGCGGCGGGCACGGAGCTCGTGATCGAGCCGCGGTATGCGACGGTGCTGTGCTTTGAAAACTGCCGCGATCTGACGCTCGAAACGCTGACGCTCGGCCATACCGACGGCGCGGATTGCAGCGGCAACGTGGTGGGCCTCTTCGGCTGCACGGGCGCGACGCTTCGCGCGCTCGATCTTTACGGCTGCGGGGTGTACGGCGTTGAGGCCGGCGACGGCAGCGGCGACCTGCGCGTCGTGGACAGCACGATCCGCGACTGTGAGCTCGGACCCTTCGATATCGACGGCTGCACGGGTGCGATCCGCTTTGAAAACTGCGACCTCACCGGCTCCGGCTACGGCGGGTATTACTCCGCGCCTTCGGCTTTCGGTGCGTCGCAGCTCTCTTTCGCCGGCTGCCGCTTCGGTACGGCGGAGTCGAACGAGTGGTTCTTCCGCGAGGACGCCGAATGCGAGGACTGCGTCTGGAGCGAGATCACGCAGTATCCGGAGTATCCCGACATCGAACCCGAGATGCCGACGTTCGATCCCGAGGCGATCACGGAGCTTTCGTTCACGGTATCTCCGCTGGCCGACACCTACTGGAACGGATACATGACGGTCGACCCCCAGTCGGGCGAGAGCCGGATGCTGCCCTACACCGCCGCGGACAGCGGCGTGATCGAGACGGTGACGCTGTTCTTTGCCGCAGACGGGAGCGGCTGGTACGCCGACTGGACCGGCACGACGGAGTTCACCTGGGACTACGCCGGGGAAAGCCTCGCCTGCCTGACGGAGGCGGAGGGGCGGAACAGCTACGCCTCGCTCTATGCGGACACGATCGAAGAGGGCATGCTGTGGCTGATGCTGCAGCGCGACAACGCGGTGATCTGGCTATACTGAAGCGAACACATGAGCGGCCCGCCGGGCGGCTTCCCGCAGGAAGCGCCGCGACGGGCCGCTTTTTGCTGCCGGCAGCCGCGGAGAGCGCAGCAGCAGCGGCGGCGGACTATGCAGGGCGGATGCTGGAGGGCGGCAAGGTGCTGGACGAGTTCATCGAGCGGCACCGGAACGACCGCACGCTGCTGCAGAAGGTGCGCGACGCGATCCGCGAGCTGATCCGCAGGCTGAGGGGCGTTTTCAGCCGCGAGGAATCCCGGGCGGCGCAAAACGCCGAGCGGAAGCTGACGGCGGCGTATGAGGCCGCAGTGAAAGCTGCCGGTGAGATCAGCGAAAATAAAAAAGCCGCCGCAGAGGGCGGCGAGGCGCGGTACAGCATCAACGAAAGTTTTGCCCGCGATATTCAAGACTGGTATGACGAAGGACACAGGGACGGAGAAACGTTTATTCTCGGTGAGACCGGCGCTGTCTTGCAGGGGCTTGGCGCAATCGAGAGCGACATCTACATGACAAGTGATAAGCTCAATACGATTCTGTTTGATCCGGTTGATGGCCACCCGGAAATGACGATCTCCGTCCTAAAGCAAATCCCGAAAGTTTTGGACGATCCTGTCCTTATCCTCAAAAGCAGAAATGTCGGGAGAAATCATCGTGAGAACACGCGGTTGACAATTTTTGGGTCAGTAAAGGCAGTCAACGGGAAGCCTGTCATGTGCGTTCTTGATCTTCGCCCCACGGAAAAAGGCTTGCTCGTTGACGATATGCAACGGGTGAACAGCGCCTATACAAAAACAACAAACCCTGTCGGCTTTATCCAAGGGAGCGAAATCCTGCATGCAGATGAAAAAAGAAGCCTTCCGCTTCTTCGTACCATAGGCTTCCAAATGCCTATGGCGCTTCTTCGGAAAGGCTCCGTTGGTAGTATAGCCTATCAGGGGCGCCATGTCAAGATAGAGGGCATGCCATTTTCTGACGTGTTCGAGGAAAGCAAGACCAAATTTTCCCTCAAAGAGCCGGTGGAGGAGACGGACCGTTTTATTGCGCTGCACAACATGAAAGCGGAGGCCATGCGCGGCGCTTTGGAGCTGGGCGGATTTCCCATGCCGAGCGTAGCGCTTGTGCCGAGCACGGCAGGCCATGATACCTACGGCGAGATCAGCGTGGTGTTCGGCAAGAACAGCGTAAGCCCGACAAACCGGCAAAACCGCATTTTCAGCGGCGACGCCTACACGCCGACGTTCCCGGAGGTCGGGATCAAGATCAGCGAGAAGGCGGCGGGCAGGGCGGAGGCGCGTGTGAAGGCGCAGCTGGAAGCAGCGGGCGTCGCCGACGAGTTCAGCCTTGCGATGGACACCGACAACCTGCGGGATCAGCTGCAGCGCTATGGTACGCTGGAGCGGGCGTACGGCGACAAGAGCGCGTTCAAGCTGGCGTTTCTGCAGGAAACCGGCCGCAAGATCGTTGTGCCCATGAAGGAAAAGGTCTACACCAGCCGCGCTGATCTGGCAGCGCTGCGGCAGGTGGCGCGGCAGATCGATCTCGACGCGCCGTACGGTAGTGAAGGCGTGATGCAGCACGAGCCAACGCTGCGCAGGATCGTGCGGAATTACGCGATCCGACACTACGGGCAGGAGATCGCGGACAAGCTGCGGCCGGCAGACAAGAAGCTGACATTCAGCGAGGTGGATAACATTATCTACGCGGCGCGGCAGCTCAAGGATACCGGCAAAACGCGGCAGATCGACACGAAAAAGCTGGAAAAACGGCTGGACATCGCCATGAAAACGAAAAAGGTGCAGGCCGAGTACAGCGCGTGGCTTGAAGAGCTGGGGAAGGACCTGATCGAAAAACGTGGTATCCGCAACAGCAGAGATTTCTTCTCCCCGTCCGGCAACCGGCGCAGCTTTGAGCAGCTTTACTACGACTACACGCTGGCCAACATCGTGCGCGCCATGCAGGAGGAGCGGCAGCAGGGGAAAACCACGTTTCTCACCGGCAGCGGGAACATCCGCGGCGCGGCTGCAAAGAGCTACGGCAGCATCGAGGAAGCGCGCAAGGATATCGGGCGCATCCGCAACATGGCGATGGAGGAGACGCTGGCGCCGGAGATCAAGGCGTTTGACGAAAAGTGCCTCGACCTGTGCAACCGGATGGTCGAGGGACGCGGACACAGTGCATGGGGCGGCGCCATCGACGCGGCGGAGGTGCTGACGGAAACGCTGGCACAGTATAAGACAGCCGATGCGATTTACCGCTACTGGCAGCGGGAATACAAGGGCACTGACTATTACGACCTTTCCTACGAGATTGCGGAAGAAGCCGCGGCGCTGGTCAAGGAGGCGCAGCAGCTGCCGACGAGCTATCTGGAGGCAAAACTGTACCGCGCCGTTCCGCTGGACGAGGCGCTGGCTTATGTGGTGCCGAGCGACCTGGACAAAGACCTGCAGCAGCAGATGCGCGACGCAGGGCTGAACGTGGTGGTCTACAAGACGGGCAACAGAGAGGATCGGCTTGCCAAGGTCAACAGCGTGGAGGGCGCGAGGTTCAGCTTGAGAAGTGACGCTTACGACTATGACCATTTGATTGCAAAAAAAGATATGCCGCTGACGCTGATCGACGACAGCGTGGAGTACACGCCAAGCCCGGAAACGCGGAAATCTGTCATTAACCAAGCATTGAAAAATGCCGCAGCCATTGGCAAAACCAACAGATACGGCGCGGTAGTAGTGCATGTGGATGATACGGATACAGACGTGATTCTGGGGAACGACGGGTTAAGGCACGGGCTTGACAGAAGACTACAGGATAACGCGCCAATCGTGCTGCGTGCCGGCGAAATTCTCCGCCATGCAGTTCGCATCAACGAGCTGACTCCGCAAAAGGAAACTGCAAGCGGAGCCTACGTCCTGCTGGGTGCAGCAAAGAACGCGCAGGGGCAGCCGTATATCGTGGAGTTCGTGGTCAACAACTTCGACAACACGGTTGAATCCGTCGACGTCCTCTACTCTGCAAACGCAAAAAAGGAATCGGCTGTGCGCAATGCACCCGGACTCACGGGAAACCCGCTGTTCGTTACCGATTCCACCATCAGTATAGCACAGCTTTTGGATTTGGCAAGAGATTATTTCCCGGATATTCTGTCTGAAAGTGTGCTGCGGCATTACGGCTATGGCGCAAGACCTGCCGGCAAGCTGGGAGAATCCGCACTTTTCAGCCTCAAGACCTCGCGCGATCTGGACGAGCGCGCGGCGCTGCGCGAGGAGAACGAGGCGCTGCGAAAGGGCTTGACAATTCCGCGCAGCTCGGGTACAATGGCCGCGTTACAGCGAGGATGCGGAGAAGTACGCCGCCCTTCCTGCCAAGAGAGCCGCCGGTCGGTGCGAGGCGGTGAGGGAGGCGGCGGAAATACACCGCGGAGCCGATGCCCGAACGGCGAAAGCCCAGTAGGCGCATTCCGGGTGCGCCCGTTACCGCGCGGGAGTGTGTCGGCACTCCGTGAGGCCGCGTTCGCGAGGAGGCGGCAAACCAGAGGTGGTACCGCGAAAACGTTTCGCCCTCTGTCCCAAACACGGGGACGGAGGTTTTTTTGCGCCGTCCCGAAAGAAAAGGAGAGGTTTTCCATGGGTATTTACGAAGAACTCAAGGTGCGCGGCCTGATCGCGCAGGTGACCGACGAGGACGAGATCCGCGAGATGGTCAACGCCGGCAAGGCGACGTTCTACATCGGCTTTGACTGCACGGCGGACAGCCTGACCGCCGGCCACTTCATGGCGCTGACGCTGATGAAGCGGCTGCAGCAGGCCGGCAACCAGCCCATCGCGCTCATCGGCGGCGGCACGACGATGATCGGAGACCCGTCCGGCCGGACGGACATGCGCAAGATGCTCACGCGCGAGGACATCGACCACAACGCCGCGTGCTTCAAGCGGCAGATGGAGCGCTTCATCGACTTCGGCCCCGGCAAGGCGCAGATGCTCAACAACGCCGACTGGCTGCTCGGCCTCAACTACGTCGAGCTGCTGCGCGAGGTGGGCGCGTGCTTCTCGGTGAACAACATGCTGCGCGCCGAATGCTACAAGCAGCGCATGGAGAAGGGCCTGTCGTTCCTCGAGTTCAACTACATGATCATGCAGTCCTACGACTTTTACTACCTGTTCCAGCACCACGGCTGCAACATGCAGTTCGGCGGGGACGACCAGTGGAGCAACATGCTCGGCGGCACGGAGCTGATCCGCCGCAAGCTGGGCAAGGACGCCCACGCCATGACCATCACGCTGCTGACCGACGCCAACGGCCACAAGATGGGCAAGACCGCGGGCAACGCCGTTTGGCTCGATCCGAACAAGACCAGCCCCTACGACTTCTACCAGTACTGGCGCAACGTGGACGACGCGGACGTGCTCAAGTGCATCCGCATGCTGACGTTCCTGCCGCTTGAGCAGATCGACGAGATGGCAAAATGGCAGGGCAGCGACCTCAACCGCGCGAAGGAGATCCTGGCCTATGAGCTCACGAAGCTCGTCCACGGCGCGGATGAGGCGGAGAAGGCGCAGCAGAGCGCGAAGGCGCTCTTCGGCGGCGGCGGGAAGCTGGAGAACGTGCCCGCCACGACGCTGACCGACGCCGACTTCACGGACGGCGGCATCGACGTGCTGAGCCTGCTGGTGCGCACGGGCCTCTGCGCCTCGCGCGGCGAGGCGCGCCGCCTGGTGCAGCAGGGCGGCGTCACGGCGGACGAGGCGAAGGTCGCCTCGATCGACGAGGTCTTCGCCCGCGAACGCTTCGGCGGGGATGGCCTGATGCTCCGCAAGGGCAAGAAGGTCTACCACAAGGTGACCGCAGAATAAAAAGCAGGGAGGGCGCCGTGAGGCGCCCTCCTGTCAGAGGAATCATTCGGTCTGTTCCGATTCTACCGCGCCTGCGCGTGATTTGCAATCTCAAAAAGCCGTGGGGGAAGAGAGTGACGGCTGACCCGCGGGGTGAGGCGGAGCGCCTCGCCCCGCGGGTTTTGTCATGCCGCGAGGCCGAAGCGCTCCATCGCGCGCAGGAGGCGGCGCTCGTTTTCCGGCTGCATGGGCGAGAGCGGCAGACGCAGCTCGCCGCCGCAGAGACCCAGCCGCGCGAGCGCGGTCTTGATCGGGATGGGGTTGACCTCGCAGAACAGTGCGCGCAGCAGCTCGCTCATCGCGATCTGCCGCTGCCCCGCCTCGCGGAAGCGGTCGGCGAGGCACAGGGCGGTCAGCTCGTGCATCTCGCGCGGGATCAGGTTCGCCGCGGTCGAGATCACGCCGACGCCGCCGAGCGCCATCACGGCGGCGGTGTCCTCGTCGTTGCCGGACCAGACGAAGAAATCCGGCGGGCAGAGACGGCGCGTATCCTGGAGCAGCGCGAAATTGCCGGACGCCTCCTTGACGCCGACGATCTGCGGGTGCTCGCTGAGCGCGGCGTAGGTCTCCGCGGCGCAGGACACGCCCGTGCGGGACGGCACGTTGTAAAGGATCACGGGCAGGCGCACGGCGTCGGCCACGGCGGTGAAGTGCCGCACGAGGCCGTCCTGCGTCGCCTTGTTGTAGTAGGGCGTCACGACCAGCAGGCCGTCCGCGCCGAGCGTCTCCGCCTCGCGGGAGAGGGCGCAGGCGCGGGCGGTGTCGTTCGCGCCGGTGCCGACGACGACGGGCACGCGCCCGCCGACCTGCGCAATGCAGGCAGAGATCACCGCGCGGCGCTCCTCGGGGGTGAGGGTCGCGGCCTCGCCGGTCGTGCCGCAGACGACGAGCGCGTCCGTGCCGCCGGCGAGCTGGCGCTCGATCAGCGCGCGGAAGGCGGCAAGGTCGGGCGCGCCGGCGCGCAGCGGCGTCACGAGGGCGGCGGCCGAGCCGGTAAACAGCGGTTTTTTCAAGAAAATGCTCCTTTCTGCAGATTCCAGAGATTGACAGGGAAAAGATGGTCGTTTTTTCTTGAAAGAGAAGGCGAATTGCGATATAATACAAAAACACATCCGATCTGCGCGGACGACGCGCCGCGCAGTCTGCCCCCGGGAGGATCGCCATGAAACGTCTGCTCAGGACCCTTACGCTTGCCGCGCTGGTGACGCTGCTGCTCTCCGTCGGCGCGCACGCCGCGGAAAACGGCAAGCTCAAGGTCGGCATCAAATACGGTGAGGACGCGCTGTTCTCCGCCAACCTCTACAATTACGACGGCTTCGGCAGGGGCTACGCCATGGGCTATTACGACGCCGCGCGCGAGTTCGTGCCTCTCGGCGCCGTGACGGCGGAGCAGGGCGTGAGCATGTCGATCAGCGGGAACCTCTATATCTCCGGCGGGGTCTACTACCAGACCGCGCCGAGCAGCTACACGGGCGTGCTCGGCGGCTGGCATTTGCAGCTGGCCGACGGGCTCGCGACCTACGAGGAGGCTGCGGCCCTCGCCGAAGCGCAGGAAAACGGCTTCGTCGCCTACCTCGGCGACGGGTTCGCCGTGCGCACGGGCGGCTACGCCTCCGAGGCCGAGGCCGAGAGTGCGCGGGACGCGCTGCCGGACGCGTCCGTCGTCGCGCCGAGCAGGACGGGCGTCGTCGTGAGCGTGACGGGCACGGAGCGCATCCTCTTCGCCTTCGACTGCGGCGGGCTCCGCTCGCTCGCGATGCTGCCGCTGCCGATCGCGGAGGAGAAGACCGTGACCTGGTTCAAGGGCTTCCGCTACAACGGCGGGTTCGAATACCAGCGCGTCACGGGCGGGAACATCAACGTCATCAACGTGGTGGACATCGAGGACTACGTCAAGGCCGTGATCCCGTGGGAGATCGGCAGTGAGACGCCGCTCGAGGCGATGAAAGCCCAGGCCGTCAGCGCGCGCACCTACGCTGCGCATCAGTCGCGTCACCGCTCGCAGGGCTTTGACGTGTGCACCTCGACGGACTGCCAGGTGTATCAGGGCGTTGCCAAGAGCAACGCGATGACCGACCGCGCCGTGGACGAGACGGCGGGGGAGTACCTCTATTACAACGGACAGCCCGTGCTCAGCGCCGTGTATTATTCGAGCAACGGCGGAGCGTCGGAGGACTGCAAAAACGTCTGGGGCGGCGACGTGCCGTATCTGCTCGGCAAGGAGGATCCGTTCGAGGCCTCCGTGGCCGACCGCATCCCGGCCTATCAATGGACGGTGAGCTACACCGCGAAGGAACTGACCGACCGGCTGTACGACCGCGGCTATGAACTCGGAGACGTGACGGACGTCTACGTCTCGCAGCGGACGGCGAACGGCAACGTGTACGAGCTGACCGTCGTCGGGACGCAGGAGACCAGGACCTTCCTGCGCGACGCCTGCCGGACGGTGCTCGGTCTCGGCAGCCTGCGCTATACGATCGGCGGGGCGGACGACAAGACCTATTACATCAACGGCACGGAGGATTCCGCAAGCGGCATCCGCGGCGTCTACACGATCTCCGGCAGCGGCGCGGTGGCGCGTCACGACACCCGACCGGAGGAGACGTACGTCATCACCGCGTCCGGCGTCGCGCCGCTGCGGGAGCCGAGCGAGAGCGCCGCGCAGCAGGGCGTGTATGTCTTCAGCGGCACGGGCCACGGCCACAACGTCGGCCTGAGCCAATGGGGCGCGATCGCCATGGCGGAGCAGGGCTATTCCTACCGCGATATCCTGCAATTCTATTACACCGGGGTGAGCATCGGCTGAGGCTATGAAAACGAAGGATTTTGACTACGAGCTCCCGCCGGAGCTGATCGCGCAGACCCCGCTCGACCGGCGGGACGCCTCGCGCCTGCTGTGTCTGGACAAGCGGACGGGGGAGTACTCCCACCACCATTTTTATGAGCTGCCGGAATTTTTGACACCCGGCGACTGCCTGATCCTGAACGACTCCCGCGTGCTGCCGGCGCGCCTGCTGGGCAGGCGGCTGCCGGGCGGCGGCGCCTGCGAGGTGCTGCTGCTGATCGACCGCGGGAACGACACGTGGGAGTGCCTCGTGCGCCCGGGCAAGCATCTGCGCACGGGCGCGCAGCTCACTTTCGGGAACGGGGAGCTCACCGCCGAGGTGACCGAGGTGCTGCCGGACGGCAACCGACTCGTGCGCTTTGCCTATGAGGGCATCTTTCTCGAGGTGCTCGAGCGGCTCGGCCGCATGCCGCTGCCGCCCTACATCAAGGCGGAGCTGCAGGACAACGAGCGATACCAGACCGTGTATTCGCGCGTGGTCGGCAGCGCCGCCGCGCCGACGGCGGGCCTGCACTTCACGCCCGAGCTGCTCGCGGCGATCGAGGCGCGCGGCGTCCGCCTCGGCTATGTGACGCTGCACGTCGGCCTCGGCACGTTCCGCCCGGTCAAGGAGGAGGAGATCGAGGCGCACGACATGCACAGCGAATACTGCGTCGTCCCGGCGGAGACGGCGGCGCTGATCAACGAGACGAAGGCGCGCGGCGGACGCGTGATCTGCGTGGGCACGACCTCCTGCCGCACGATCGAAAGCTGGGCCGCGGAGGACGGCACGATGCGTCCCTGCGCCGGCTGGACGGATATCTTCATCTATCCGGGCTACCGCTTCAAGGTCATGGACGCGCTGATCACGAACTTCCACCTGCCGCAGTCCACGCTGCTGATGCTGGTCTCCGCGCTCGCGGGACGGGAGAATATCCTGCGCGCCTATGAGGCGGCGATCCGGGAGCGCTACCGCGTATTTTCGTTCGGTGATGCCATGTTCATTTTCTGACGGAGGCATTATGTTCAAGGTACTCAAGTACGAGGGCCGCGCGCGGCGCGGCGTTTTTTCCTGCGCGCACGGCGGCGAGGTGCAGACGCCCGTGTTCATGAACGTCGGCACGCAGGCGGCGATCAAGGGCGGCCTCAGCGCGCTCGACCTGAAGGAGCTCGGCTGCCAGATCGAGCTTTCCAACACCTATCATCTGCACCTGCGCCCGGGCGACGAGGCCGTGCGCGCGCTCGGCGGGCTCCACCGCTTCATGCACTGGGACGGGCCGATCCTGACCGACAGCGGAGGCTTCCAGGTCTTTTCGCTCGCGGGCCTGCGCCGCATCCGGGAGGAGGGCGTGACGTTTGCCTCGCATCTCGACGGGCGGCGCATCTTCATGGGCCCGGAGGAGAGCATGCGCATCCAGGCGAACCTCGGCAGCGACGTGGCGATGGCGTTCGACGAGTGTGTGGAGAATCCCGCACCCTACGACTATGCCAAGGCCTCCTGCGAGCGGACGCTGCGCTGGCTCGTGCGCTGCAAGGTGGAGCATGAGCGCCTCATGGCCCTGCCGGACGCCGTGAATCCCGGGCAGCTGCTCTTCGGCATCAACCAGGGCGCGACCTACAAGGATCTGCGCGTGTGGCACATGGACGAGATCGCAAAACTCGACTGCGACGGCTACGCCATCGGTGGACTCGCCGTCGGCGAACCGACGCAGACGATGTACGACATCATCGACGCGGTCGAGCCGCATATGCCGCAAGACAAGCCCCGGTATCTCATGGGCGTCGGCACGCCGGCGAACATCATCGAGAGCGTTGCGCGCGGCGTGGACTTTTTCGACTGCGTGATGCCCGCACGCAACGCGCGGCACGGCAAGCTCTTCACCTGGTCGGGCACGCTGAACCTCAAGAACGAGAAGTACCGGCTCGACGAGCGGCCGATCGACGAGCACTGCGACTGCCCGGTCTGCCGCAATTTCTCGCGCGCCTATCTGCGCCATCTGTTCAAGGCGGAGGAGATCCTGGCGCTGCGCCTTGCGGTGATGCACAACCTGTACTTCTACAACGCGCTCCTCGCGCGCATCCGCGCGGCGATCGAGGAGGGGCGCTTCGCGCAGTTCCGGGCGGAGCACGTCGCGCGGCTGGAGCAGCGGCTTTGAGAAAAAAGCGCAGAAAGCGCGCAAATCCCCTTGCGAAACGCGTTTTCATCCGCTATAATAAAACGTAAATTTGAACAAGAAAGGAACCGTAACGCAATGGAGCAACTGATAATGATCGCGCTCATGCTCGCCATTTTCTATTTCATGCTGATCCGCCCGGAGAACAAGCGCAAGAAGGAAGCCGAAAACATGCGCAGCAACCTCAAGAAGGGCGATCGCATCATCACCATCGGCGGCATCATGGGCAGGATCGTGCAGGTGAACGACACGTCGATCGTGATCGAGACCAGCGATGACCGCGTCCGGATGGAGATCGCCAAATGGGGCGTGCAGACCACCGAGGCGATGATGCAGGCATCCGCGCAGCAGAAGAGCGGCGGCCTCTTCGGCAAGAAGGCGGCGAAGGAGCCCAAGGCTGACGAGGGCGAGACGCCCGAGCCGGCCGAAAAGGACGACAAGAGCAGCTTCGATCCCGAGATCAAGTAAATCCGCGGTTTCCGCAGAGGCGGCGATGGATTCTCATCGCCGCCTTTTTTTGCGGTTATGCCGCGGCCTCCTCCGTCATATGCTCTGGTATGAGCGTGCGGAGGAGGCGTTTTTTTATGCGTCAGGGTATGGGATCCGGTCAGGCGGCCAAGCGCTGCGCGCTCGGCGCGGCGTTGGCGCTCGGCGTCTATCTGGCGCTGATGCTGCTGCTGGCGCTGCTGGCGGTGCGCGGCGTCGTGGGCGAGGAGAGCGTTGCGCCGCTGGTCGCGGCCGCAGCCTGCATCGCCGCCTTTCTCGGCGGCGTCGCGTCCGCATGGCCGGGGGCGTCGGCGCGTCCGCTTGCCGCGGCGCTGGCTTTCTGGGCGCTGACGCAGCTGCTGGGGCTGCTGACCTTTGACGGCTGGTCGTCCGCGCGGGGGCTGTGGCTGCTGCTGCCGACTGCGGCGGGCGGAGGGCTGGCCTGTCTCGTGCGCGGCGACGGAAAGAAAGGGAAGCGGGGCAGGAGAGGCCGAAAAACGAGGAAGTGAACATAACAGAGCGACACGCCGGGCCGACGCCGGCCCGCGCAGGCTTGCAGCGGCGCGTGCGACAACTTGCACAAAGAGCGAATCGGCGCGGCGTTGCTTTCGCAAGTTAGGGAAAAGTCCTCCTTTTTCGGTGAAAATCCAGATATAGTCTGCCGCTTTTTGCGAAATACCATATCTTGTCCCAACGACAGGGAAGACGGTTCCATTTTACGATGTTTACATAACGCAATTTACATAATATTTAAGCATAATAGACAAAATTGGAGAAAATGGGCAAATCCGCTTGCGAAGCGCAGTCAAAAGTCTTATAGTATTACTTGCTTCCGCGTTCGTTTTGCCCTGCTTGCATGAGGTGATCCTTTGACGGGTTTGGCAAAAGCGAACAAGCTGCGGTACATAACGCTGGAGGTCCTGCCGCTCCGCGAGGCGATGCTGGCGCTCACGATGGCGCTGGGCGTGCTGGGCGGCTTCGTCTGTTCCCGGCGCTGCTGCGCCGACACGGCGGAGGAACTGCGCCGGTACCTGACGGAGTATTGTGCTCTCCGGCCGGAGGCGTCCGGCGCGGCTGCCGCGGAAACGCTGATCTGCTATCTGCGCGCGCCGCTTGCGGCGTTCCTGCTGGGCTTTTCTCCGCTCGGCGTGGCGCTGCTGCCGCTGCTTTCGGCGGTGCAGGGCTTCGTGCTCTCGTTTTCGCTCTTCAGCTTTGCCGCCGCGCTCGGAAGAGACGGTTTTGCGGCGCTTGCGGCGCTGTTCGGCCTGCGGCTCGCCGTCGTGGTGCCGTGCACGCTCTGCCTGGCCGCCGCCGCGCTGGAGAAGGCGCACGCGCTCGCCCTGTTGACGCTCGGCGGGAAACGCCAGCGTCCGGTCGTCTACGGCGCCGCCTATCGCGACCGGTTCGCCGTTTGCTGCGCGTTGCTGCTGCTTGCAGCCGCCGCAGAGCTTTGGCTCGTGCCGCGGCTGCCTGCGCCGCTGATTCTTTGAAAATTTTCAGGAAGGGAGGTCTGCGCTCCGTGTCTGAACTTTTGGAACAGTATCAAACGTATCTGACGGAGGAGAAGCACGCCTCCCAAAACACGCTCAGCTCCTATCTGCGCGACCTGACCCAGCTTGAGCGCTATCTGGACGAGCATGCGGGCGTTGATCTGCGCGGCGTGCGCCAGAGCATGCTGGAAGAGTATGTCCGCTGGATGACCGGCAAGGGCAAGTCCGCCGCGACGGTCACGCGTTCGCTCGCGTCGATCAAGTCGTTCTACACGTTTTTGCAGGATCGCGGCGAGATCGAGGTGAACCCCGCCAAGGGCGTTGCTGCTGCCAAGGTCGAGCGCCGTTTTCCCGAGGTGCTCACGAGCAAGGAGGTCGAGCTGTTCCTCGACCAGCCGCAGTGCGTGGACGCCAAGGGCTACCGCGACCACGCGATGCTCGAGCTGCTCTATGCCACCGGCATCCGCGTGTCTGAGCTGATCGCGCTGGACGTGGAGCACGTGAGCCTGAGCGCGGGCTTCATCCGCTGCGCGAGCAAGGGCAAGGAGCGCATCATTCCGCTGTATCCCGCGGCGATCAAGGCGCTTTCGGACTATATGAAGGAGATCCGCCCGCAGCTCATCGCCGACCCGCAGGAACGGGCGCTGTTCGTCAACATGAACGGCGAGCGCATGAGCCGCCAGGGCTTCTGGAAGATCGTCAAGCACTACCAGGAGACCGCGCAGATCAGCAAGGACATCACGCCGCACACGCTGCGCCACTCGTTTGCAGTGCACCTGCTCGAAAACGGCGCGGATCTGCGCTCGATCCAGGAGATGCTGGGCCATGCGGACATCTCGTCCACGCAGATCTACACCCACGTCGTCAAGAAGCAACTCAAGGACGTCTATCAGCGGGCGCATCCGCGCGCGTGAGCAATGCATAAGCGGCAGGGCCGCTCCCGTCGGGGGAGCGGCTTTTTTGCGCGCCGCGGCGCCGCATTTTTTTCTCATTGCCTTTTTATGAAAGCGTTGGTATAATGAAGCGGATGTAACGTGGGAGGTGAGGCGCATGAGGATCCTTGGCATCGACCCGGGCATCGCGATCGTCGGCTTCGGCCTGATCGAGGCCGAGCGCGGCACGGCGCGGATGCTGCAGTACGGCGCCGTCACCACCGAGGCGGGGCTGCCGCTCGCAACGCGGCTCTATCAGATCCAGCGCGACCTGGAGGAGCTGATCGCACAGCTTCGGCCGGACGCGATCGCCGTGGAGGAGCTGTTTTTCAACAACAACATCACCACCGGCATCGCCGTGGCGCACGGGCGCGGCGTGATCCTCTTCACGGCGGAAAAGTGCGGCGTGCCGCTCTATGAGTACACGCCCTCTCAGGTCAAGCAGGCCGTCGTCGGCTACGGCAAGGCGGAGAAGGCGCAGGTCATGGACATGACGCGCCGCCTGCTGCGCCTCAAGGCCGTCCCCCGACCGGACGATGCGGCCGATGCGCTCGCCATTGCGCTGTGCCACGCGCGCAGCGCCACGTCGCTGCTCTCCCGCGCCGGTGCGCCGGTGAAGCAGACGATTTAGGAGGAAGCACGATGTTTTACTACGTGGACGGGACGGTTGCCCACCTTGAGCCCTATCTCGCAGTCATCGACTGCGGAGGCGTCGGCTACGCGTGCAGGACGACCGGCACGACGCTTGCCAGGCTCCGCAAGGGGGAGCACGGGCGGCTCTACACCTATCTGAACGTGGGGGAGGACGTGTTCGACCTCTACGGCTTCGCCACACAGAGCGAGCTCGGCAGCTTCCGCCAGCTGCTCGGCGTGTCTGGCGTCGGGCCGAAGGCCGCGCTCGCGATCCTCTCCGTCACCACGCCGGAGGGGCTGGCCATGGCAGTCATCACCGGCGACGAAAAGACCCTGACCGCCGCGAGCGGCATCGGCAAAAAGATCGCCCAGCGCATCATCCTCGAGCTGAAGGACAAGGTCGCGAAGGAGCAGAAGGAGCTCGGCCTGTCCGCCGGCGCGGCCGCACCCGTCACAGGCGGCAAAGCGGTGGAGGCTGCGGCCGCCCTCGCGGTGCTCGGCTATTCCCAGGGCGACATCGCCGAGGCGATGAAGGGCATCGACGTCGAGACCCTGCCGCTTGAGGAGATCGTGCGCCAAAGTCTCAAAAGGATGGTGAAGTGAATGAGCGAGAAAAAGAACGCCGCGGCCGGCGCGGCCAAGTCCGGCATCACCTTCGGCTCCTGCCTTGCGATGGTCATTTCCTACGCCAACTGGCACAGCGTGGGCTGGGCGATCTTCCACGGGCTTCTGAGCTGGGGCTACGTGATCTACTACATTCTGCGGTATTAAGGACGTGATTCTTTGAGCATCGATTTTGGCACCGACATCTACGAAGAGCCGATCGTCGCCAAGACCTTTTTGCAGGAGGACGCGCAGGAGGGCTCGCTGCGGCCCAAGACGCTGCGCGAATACATCGGGCAGGAGAAGGCGAAGGGCAACCTTGCCGTGTTCATCGCCGCGGCGAAAAAGCGCGGCGAGTCGCTCGACCACGTGCTGCTGCACGGGCCTCCGGGCCTCGGCAAGACGACGCTGGCCGGCATCATCGCGCAGGAGATGGGCGTGAACATCCGCATCACCTCCGGGCCCGCGATCGAGAAGGCCGGCGACCTTGCGGCGCTGCTGACCAACCTCGGCGAGGGGGACATCCTGTTCGTCGACGAGATCCACCGCCTCAACCGCGCGGTGGAGGAGATCCTCTATCCCGCGATGGAGGATTACGCCATTGACATCATCATCGGCAAGGGGCCGAGCGCGAACTCGATCCGCCTCGACCTGCCGCGCTTCACGCTCATCGGCGCGACGACGCGCGCGGGACAGCTCTCCGCGCCGCTGCGCGACCGCTTCGGCGTCACGCTGCGCCTGGAGCTCTACACGGCGGAGGAGCTGCGCCGCATCGTCACGCGCAGCGCGGAGATCCTGGATGTCGGCATCGAGGACGACGGCGCGCTTGAGATCGCGCGGCGCTCGCGCGGCACGCCGCGCATCGCCAACCGCATGCTGCGCCGCGTGCGCGACTTTGCCGACGTGAAGGCAAACGGCACGATCACCCGCGCCGTGGCGGACGAGGCGCTGCGCGCGCTGGAGATCGACGAGCTGGGCCTCGACCCGATCGACCGGCGCATGCTGCGTGCGATCATCGGGAATTACGGCGGAGGCCCCGTCGGCCTTGAGACGCTCGCCGCCACGATCGGTGAGGAGGCCGTGACGCTGGAGGACGTGTACGAGCCGTATCTGATGCAGCTCGGCTTCCTCACGCGCACGCCGCGCGGCCGCTGCGTCACGCGCAGGGCCTACGAGCATCTCGGCCTCGCCGCACCGGGCGGCACGGCGGACGACGGACAGCTCACGCTCGACGGAGCGGAGCGCATCCTTTGAATTTCGGGAGGCAATCATGGGCAAGTTATTCGGGACCGACGGCATCCGCGGTATCGTGGGG